>Ga0055584_100004168_pt1 | contig 14181 bp, 10 predicted proteins | sample OSDHelmetaG_FD_58716 | JGI IMG/M metagenome (GOLD analysis project Ga0055584, IMG submission 58716) | Pelagic marine sediment microbial communities from the LTER site Helgoland, North Sea, for post-phytoplankton bloom and carbon turnover... | ecosystem: Environmental > Aquatic > Marine >... | reverse complement strand
ATGGGGATTCATCGATCAGTATTTGAAAAAATTGGAGGTTTCAATGAGTTGAGGCACGGTCAAGATATGGATTACAGTGCTCGTATTTATGAGGCTGGGTTTAAAGTGCTTTTGATTGAAGAGGCTTTTGTATATCACAAGAGAAGAACAAGCATCTGGAAATTTTTTAAGCAAATTCATAATTGGGGAGTAGCAAGGATAAACTTGGCGTCACTTCATGAAGGAATGTTGAAACCCATACATTTAGCTCCATCACTTATTGTATTCTTGACAATTCTAAGCATGATTACTTTTCCATTTATAAATTATGGAGGTATCCTATTTGTCTTAGGAGCATTTATTGTAGGCCTATTAGGAGTTATTGCTTTTGTTCAGTCATTTGTTATGTATGGTTCATTTAAAATTGCTCTACTTTCAATTATTACCCTATATATTCAAATCTTGGCATATGGCATTGGAACGATAAATGGTATTTGGCAAAAATGGATTCTTGGAAAAAAGACTGCCGTCGGGATTACAAAGAACTATTACTGATATTTGAATAATATTGATTTTGACATTCTATAGCTTAGATCGACCATTGAAAATCACTCAAACATTAGCAGAATGATTAAGATATCAACAGTTACACCAATTTATAATTCAGCGGAATATATTTCCCAGTTAGTTATTGAACTTGACAAATACAAAACAAGGTGTATTAACTTAGATACCCCATTTCAGCTTATTGAGTCTATTTTTGTTCTAGACGAACCAATTGACAACTCTGCTCAGTTATTACATAAGTTACAACTTGAATATTCTTTTCTAAGAGTAATTGAATTATCTAAGAATTCAGGACAGCATCCTGCTACTGTAGCAGGTATGCTTTATTCGGTTGGAGATTGGATTGTTACGTTAGACGAAGATCTTCAGCATAAACCAATGGAAATCTCCAAATTGATGCAGAATGTTACGTTGAATTCAAATGATATTTGTTATGGAATAAACCTTCATGACACGCATTCATCATGGGTAAGAGATAAACTTTCTAAAATTTACAAAAGAATCATAGGAATATTATCCGGAAATAATCATATAAAGAATTTTAGCAGTTTTAGAATTATAAGAGGAGATATAGGAAGAGCTGCAGCCTCCGTATTCACTTTTGATTCATACTTAGATATTTGTCTATTGTGGTTCACGGATAGAATTACTACTCTGGAGTTAGACATGAAAGATGAGAGAAATTTAGTCCATTCTGGAGAGAAAAGTGGTTATTCCATTTTTTCTTTGGTCAAACATGCTAAACGATTGTTAATGACAACTAAGGTTAGAATATTAAGGATAGTTTTCTTGGTAAGTTTATTGTCATTCGCTACAAGTTTTTTCCTTATTATTTATTACGTCATAGATATTTTTCAATATGGAATTGAAGTCCCAGGGTGGGCGTCGATAATCATTTCAATTCTATTTTTTGGCGGCTTGAGCACATTATTACAAGGAATCTTAAGTGAAGGGGTAACTGATATTCTTCTAAAGTCTAAAGGTAAGCCATCTTTTTTTGTTATTGATCGCACACAAGATCAAGAAATAAGAAATTATTTTAATAATTCCTAAAATGCATTATCATCATATTAAAAAATCTGATAATCATTCCATACATATAGTACAACTAGGAATAGGCTTAATAGGAAATTGTATATCGGATAAGATTTCTAGATTGAAAGGCGAACACTGCGAAGAAATTACAAAAGTAAAAATTGATTGGTTTGATACAGACAGTATTCTCAATCAACTAAAGTTACTTGAACGTAGCATTGACTTAAATTATAAGGAGGACAAAATCCATATAATTTGGTCAGCAGGGAAAGCAGGTTTTTCATCTGATGAAAAAGAGTGTAACCAAGAGTATTTAGTGTTTAAAAAAGTCATTGATTTTTTCAATTCTTCTTTTTGCAAGGCATGTACTCAAAAATTTATGTATTTATTTAGTTCAGCCGGTGGATTATTTGAAGGTGAATACGTTGACAACAAGCACAAAACTCCTAAACCTAAGAGGCCTTATGGGTTTCTTAAATTGAATCAAGAGAATTATTTGATTGCCAAGGTTAACTCTTTTGAAAAGGTGTATATCTTAAGGCCAAGTTCTGTGTTTTCAAGTAATATATTTTTTAAGAGACTTGGTATTATCGGAGTCTTGGTTTCAAATGGCATACTCAACCAGGTTACCAAAATTTATGGAAAAGAATCTACAATTAGAGATTATATATTGGCTGAAGATATAGCAGCTTTTGTTGTGGATTTGATTGAAAATGGTAATAAAGAATATGATGATCCAATATTCTTGATTTCTACTGAACCTGTGTCAATATATAGATTGAAGACGATTATTGAGAATATAATTGATAAGCCTCTCTTGTTTCAATATCTAAACTTTACCAACTCTGAAAACATTTTTTATCACCCTAATATTAAGCCCAGTAGTCTACACACCACGCCTCTAATTGAATCAATAAAAATTACAAAAGAAAATTTTTTGAAAGGTCAGTTTCTTTCATAAATATTTATTTTTGGACCATATGTAAAGCTTTCTCTCTCAAACTTAGCAATTTCCTTAAAAGGTCCTTTACTCTCTTTCAAATCATAAACAGTCAAAATGTAATCAATTCCTTGAGAAGCTGCTAAATTGAAGATTTGCGATGTTATATTATCATCTTGGTATCTGGTATAGTAACTCTGATTCTGACCATTTGAATCTTGAAAATTCAAGTTGTAGACTATATTATATTTTTTAATGCTTTTATCATTAGTGATTCGATTATAAGCCTTACTATATTGATTAATCCAATATTGATTATTACCCCGTCCATACATAAAGTAATCTCCGTATCTTGCTTGTTCATTGATGTTATTGTCTATCAATTTTGGCAGAGAAGTGTAGTAGCCGTAATAAAGGATTCTAGAATTTTCAGGAATATTTGACTCGATCCAATCTTGCGCGGCGGATTGAGTATGTGTTGAAACTTGGTGGATTCCTACCAATGGTATTCTAGCCTTTGCCATGTTATATGCAGGTGATATGCATAAAAGTAGAATCAAAATCCCACAAGCCATATTGAGACTTATAGCTTTTGGAAGCTTTTTGTTTTGTTGAAGATGGTAAGTAAATCTTCTAATGTAGTACCCAACCAATATTGCAAGAGGTGGTATGATTGGTACATAGAAATAATTTCTTGCCGCTCCAAGAGCAAAAGCTAACCAGAAAATTAGAATATAACTGCTTAGAATTGTAAGGGCATATTTTTTTCGTTTGACACCATCGTACAGTGCAAATGTTGTAATGCTGATCCCAATAATCAGAAGTGGGTATCCTAAGGATCTGGAAAACCTGAAAATATTCAAACCGCTTTCAAAATTTCTACTTCCTTCTTCTTTTACAGCCGCTACCTGCTCTGCCCAAAATAGGTCAAAAGATTTAAATGCATATGGATTGGATATAAAGAGACCAATAAAGAATGCGCTGATAAAGATATACAGACCTTTTTCTGTAAATACACGGTAAATTGGTGATACGATACTATTGAAATTCCAATTATGATCAAAATTTCTGAAATAGAAAACTAATGCTAATGATGGGAGAATAAGTAGACTAGGTATAGGTTTAGATGAAATAGAGAATGCAAAGAAAAGACCCGTCAATGCAAAGTGAATCATTGAATAAGATCTTTTTTTATCAAGTAAGAAAAGAGCAAAATAAAAGCAACAGATTACATTAAAAGCCAATAAAGTATCGATTCTTGGTAGATAGGCCGTAAGAGAATCGCTTATTGGAAGAAGAGCAATTCCTAAAACAATAATAGAGGACTTTTTATTAAAATGAGCGTGTGAAATTTTATAAGCAATAAATGCCATTAAAATATGAATTGTTGTGGCTAGGTATCGACTAGTAAGAAAGTAGTAGGAAGGCGAAATAAAGTAATTCTGTACAAATTCGTCTGTACTTACTCCACTTATAACAATTTGTACAGAATAAACGAATTTAAGGACATACCAATATAGTGGGCCATATTTGTACCAATGCGGATCTTTATCTGGTCCAAATAAAGCTAATGCAAATTCAGTCAGTTCATTTTCATCCAAAGAATAAAAAGGTAAGAATTTAGATATTGGACCAAATCGAACGATTAGAGAAAAGACAAATATGCCTACAACCAATCCAACGAGGAGCTTTTGATCTTTAGAAACTGAGAAGTTGCTTTTTTTTTTCAAATCTTTCTTTTAGTCTGATTTCCTAAATTCTCTTTTATATATTGTATTTTATTATAATATAAAGATAGTTAAATTAAGTATTTCAACTTATTTGTGCGATAGATTTATGAGTACATGAATACATTATCAATTTTAATTCCGGTGTATAATGAAGAAAATACAATTGAAAAAATTCTTCTGAGAATCGATGCTTTGAAATCAAGTTTATGGAGATTGACAGAAGTGGTTATAGTTAACGATGGCTCTAAAGATAATTCCAAGGATGCAATTTTAAAATGCTTGGATATTTTTCCTGATCTTAACATCAATTATTTAGAACATAAATCAAATAAAGGAAAAGGAGCTGCTCTTCATACAGGAATTAAAGAGGCAACGGGAGATTACATAATTGTACAAGATGCAGATCTAGAATATGACCCGTCAGAAATCGATAAATTATTTTTACCTGTAATTAAAGACAATGCTGATGTGGTTTATGGGTCTCGTTTTATTGGAGGTAATCCTCATCGAATTCTATTCTTCTGGCATTCTTTGGGAAATAAATTCTTGACCTTTGTCTCTAACATGGCAACCAATCTGAATCTTACAGATATGGAAACTTGCTATAAATTGATTAGAAGAGACATTTTACAAAATATCGATTTTAAGGAAAATCGCTTTGGTTTTGAGCCTGAGGTTACTGCAAAGCTCTCTCGAGAACCTGATATAAAAATATACGAGGTAGGTATATCTTATTATGGTCGTACTTATGCAGAAGGTAAGAAAATAAACTGGAAGGATGGTTTTAGAGCAATCTACTGCATTATCAAATACGGTTTTCTTAGAATGTAATAATCATTCCGTTTCTATTCGACCTTCTTTGTATATCAAAAAAAGATATCCTAGAATACAACCAATCATTATAAGTGATCCTGCAAGTGATATCTTTTCACCCATGTAATATGATCTTGGTTTGAACTCAAAGACTATTTCATGACTGCCGGCAGGAACTCGCATAGCCCTTAATGCATAATTAGCCCTAATATGTTCAACTGGTTTTCCATCTAAGTATGCTTGCCACCCTTTGTCAGGACCGTACCACATTTCAGAGAAAACTGAAAGCATTTCTTTATTGCTTTGACTCTTGTAGGTGATTCTATCTGGCTCATACGCTGAAATAGTAATAGATGCACTTGAATCTATACCTGGAGCTAGTCCCGTTATGTGATTTTCAAATTCTGACGAAAGCACAATAGCAGTGTTAGCTGTGTTTACGGAATTTAAAGCATCAATTTCTTCATTAGGTGTATTTACTTGCTGAATATTACTTACAAACCATACTGGGCCTAAAGCCCCTTGATTAAGTTGGACAGTGCGCTGATTGTTTTGTCCTGGAGTAATGAAGTACTTTGTATTCATCATGTTAAGTACTTGCATATTATTTCTTGTGATATGTCTAAGTTTAAGATCTTCAATACGCTGCATTTTAGCAGGATCATATCCGCCAATAGTATTGTGAGCATTTGATGCTTCAGAAGAATTATAGGTATCGATTGTCAAATCATGAACTCGATACATTTCACGTCGAGGTTCTTGGTTTTTAATCTGTTGATCTACGGGCCTATCTGTAAAATTCTGATTGTATTGCGTTTTATTTACAAATTTTCCATGGTCTAAATATCTGAAATCAATCCCCACCATATCAATTATTATCAGAGCACCGATGACTCCTATTGCTATGGGTTTATTGACTTTTAACTTGATAAAACCATACATCAATCCAGCAATAAGTGAAACAAGTACAAATGTTCTGAATGCATCACCCCTCATCAATGATTTCCTATCATTTAAAAATGCTGATACATCAACTCCTTGTTGAGTGTATCTCGCATCTACTGGAGCAGAAAAGTCAAACAATGAAGGCCCAATGAGAGCAACAATTAATGCAAGCCCTCCGCATATTGCATATGAGTATAGAAGTGGTTTTGTATACCTCTTCTGATTTCTCTCTTTATATTTTTTAGAATTGAATTTTGTTTTGAAAAATTGATTAAGACCTATTGCACTCAGTGTTGCAATGAAGAAGGGAGCTATGTTCAAAACACTTTGTGGAGCTCGAAACTTGGAATAAAAAGGAAATACATCAAATATGAATTTATTGATAATTTCAGCATTCCTTCCCATTGATAAAATTGCCATCCAGATAGCTCCAAGACCTAGCCACCATTTGACATTCCCCTTGACAACGAAGAGGGCAAAAACAAAGAGAAAGATCAAAGATGCACCGAGATACATCGGGCCCACGGTAAAAGGTAGATCCCCCCAATAAAGAGGCGCTTTTTTGAAATTATATCTTTTAAAAGAGTCTGACTTAGTAGATACTTTCTCCCCACTTCCTCCTCCTACGAAACCTGGAATATATGTTGCCATTAGATCTTTTGTATCATTACTCCATTGCATAGCATAATCCCAGGCTAATCCATCCACTTCTGAACTTGAAGCAGTATTTGCAGCTCCACTTGATTTCAAAATGGACTCACCTCTCATAGTGACTTTGGAGTAGTCGTATAGTGACCATATTTTAGTAGTCGATGTAGATCCGCCAAGAAGAACAGCGGCCAGTACGATTAGTGTACCCTTAATGAAATGACTCCAATCTTTAGTTTTGATAGTTTGGTAAAGGACGACAAAACCATAAATCATAAAGACTAATAAAATGTAATAGGTCATTTGTGGGTGCCTGGTAAAAAAGCTAAACGCAAATCCTAAGGCTGTAAGAATAAAACCAAGAGCATATTTTTTGTTTTCGAATATGCTGAGTATCCCCCCAATAAGTAAAGGTGTGAATATTAGTGTTCTAATTTTAGAATTATGTCCTGCTTCCCATAAGATTACATTGCTGGTAGTAAGTATCATTGCCAAGGAGAAAAACATGCTCAACCATGGATTCACTCCGAGAAGAACCAGCATGAGATAGGCCAAAAGGGATCCAGCTATGAACATTCCAATAGGCTCTCCAAACCCAGCTTTCAAAACCTTATATCCATGAAATATGAGATTGTTTTTGCTCGGAGCTCCCGCTAATACAGGCATACCACCAAATTGCGCTGGATTCCAAAGGTAGATTTTGTCATTATCTTTTCGATATTTAGCCAAAGCTGTATTTGCCTGGCTACTAGAAACAATATCTACTTGTTGTATTTTTTTGCCCTGAATCTGTGGAAAAAAATAAATGACATTTACTAGAATTATTGTCAAAAGAGCAATAAGATGAGGAATCAATTTGGAAGTAGAAAACATATTGAAATATTTATAATATAAAGGTAGTCAATTATTGATTATATGCATGATAGTCTTTTAGCAAGCTATGGTAAATAGCTATAGTTAAGCAGTTTTGAAATGGATCAGTTTATGACTGATCTATCTATTAAAGATTATCACAAATAATTTTGGATTAAGTCTTTCATTGTTAAATCTTAACCGAAGTGAAAATTCTGGGTAGATCTTTTGAATAATCAAGTATGGATTATTTAGAATCTGATAAAGATTATCACATCTGACCTAGTCTTTTATTAATGCTTCTATTTCATCTTCCATCCACCCAAAGGCATTAAGACTATACTTATTCCTGCTTTTGAATTTTGCAGCTTGTTTAATCTCTTGCTTCAAATTTTGAATATCTTCTTTTTCAATTTGGATCTTTAAATCATCTAGCAGCCTTATCGCTGTACTTAAGGGGTCGTTAATCAAATCTTCGTAATCAACTATATGTGCGTTAGTATTGTTTATGTATTTAGAAGTATGGTTGAAAAAATCAATTGCTGTTTGGCCAAGGGCTTTATATTCTTTGGGTTCTATTTCAGATGATATTAGATTCCATGTTTTTGAAAACATGCTAGTATATGAAGGTAATGTCTTATGTATTGATCTTTTTACATGAATGAATTGTGCTTGAGGGAAATTTTGCCTTATGGAATGAATTCTGCCTGATGACATCACACTTTTTATCAGGAAAACACCTTCATTCCCAAGAGCATAATAAATCCTCTGTAAAGAGCTCATATAAAATTTCATGCTCTTAGAAATCGTAGGTTTGTCCAATTTATCTAAGACATTCAAATAAGAAAACTCTGAGGCATAAGGAGTGAATAACACAACAGCAGGAGTTAAGAAAGATAAAAACCAAATGCCTTCATCCTCTTCATTTTTATTAAGCCCTATTGGATGAATACCTTCCCAGCCTTTGAAACCCTTTGAACTTATAAGTTTAAATAAGCTTGTCAACGGAGATCCTAATAATTTATCAATTCTAGAAACTATGCTCACCATTTTGATGAATGTCACTGATGGGAATAGAGTATGGTATAGTTTGAGAGTTTTTATCTTTTTCGAATGACATGAGAGTATATTTAATAGAAGAGTCGTACCACTTCTTGGATTGGCTATTAAGAATATTGCCTTATTCAGATCGGTTTTTCGATACCCTCTGAAGAATATTTCGTCGAGTATTCTAAAAAAGATATTAACACAAATAAGAAGAATAGAAGCTATTAAAATAATATTAGTAAATACAACTAATCTAAGGGTTGGCTTTCTGAGACAGTTTAAAGAATAAATTCTCCAAAGTGTAGGAAAATGTACATAGAATATGTCAGGTGAAAATAGCGCCACCTTATAAAAGTTTTAAACGTATGTAAACTAATGAAACCGTTCTTATCAAGATCGGTTCAATTATCTATTTTCCCCCCACTAAAAATTCTTGGTACTCTTGAAGGTCATCCCATCTGCCAGCAGCAGCGAATTCAGCTTGTTTAGGCCATGATCCTGGATCTGCTAATTTATATCTAGTACCTGCTTTGTCTAGAACTTTTTGGATATCCGCGACGGACGTTTTACTCATAGTTGACCATGTTATAATACCAGCTTCCTTGAGTAAGCCTTCTATTTTGGGGCCGATTCCTTCAATAGCTTTGAGATCATCTTGTTTCCATTTTTTGAGCAATCCCATTTTGATAAGTAGCTTTTCAATTTTGGCATCTGTAGCTCCATCGCCGACATCTACACGTCCTGTATCTAATCGTTTTTGATATTTAACTAATCCATCCCAATCATCTTCAGAGGCGAGTCTTGCTTGTTCAGGCCAAGTGGTAGGATCTATGATTCTATATCGTGTAGGGTTTTCTTTATCTAAAATAGTTCTTAACCCTTCTGGAGTCTCAGCTGATAATTTTTTCCACGAATTTACACCATGTTTTTTCATGACTTCGTCCATCTTTGGGCCTATTCCTTCTACGATTTGAAGGTTATCAGTTTTGAGTTTTGAGTAAATACTTGGTTTTTTAATGCTTCCTTCAGTACTGCTAAAAAGATTAGCTTTCTCATTTGTTGTAGCTGCTTTTGGAGTGTCTTTGACTCCTGTTTTTGTTTTATTCGTAATAAGACAACTCCTTCCTACTTCTCGACCTTTTTTATCATAGAGTACTCGCATGGAGTATTTTCCTTTGGTCAGAATTTTATACATGGAGTCATTGTCGTGGAATTTAAGAACTCCTGAAAGTTCTTGATCTCTTTCTTGTGCTGTTTTAAACCCTTCGCTTCTAAGCTTGACACTGTTGTCGGAATTGTATAAACCAAAATAAAATTGCTGGTCCATATCATGTTTAAAAAGGGCGACATTATTTTCCTTATCACTAATTTCTCTTCCCTCATATTCTTTACATGCCAGATAATCATCTTCTTTATCAGCTTTTTTGGCAGAAGTGGCCGGTGATTCTTTCGGAATTTGTGCCTTAGCTTTAGTATGTGAAGTTCCTGTCGTTGCCACACCTGCTTTAACAGGGGCATCTTTATAAATGATTTTGTCTTGGTATACAATTTTGTCTTTGTAGACTATTTTTTCTTCAATTATAGTTTCTTTTTTGCCACTTCCAAGCCCAAGAAGGTAGCCCATTCCGATTCCTAAAAGGCATGGTAAAAGCCAAGGTAGTAACCAATGACTAGTGCAAAAATCTATGAACATTAACATATTTCTTGGTTTATAATTTTCTAATAATGTGAAAAGAGTTAATCGATTATTTGAAGCTCTGTTCTTCTGTTTTTTCCTCTTCCTTCTAATGTGTTATTCGATGCAAAAGGATGTGATTCTCCCTGAGAATCCGCTACTATTTTTGAGGCAGCAACACCTTCAGAAATGAGATAGTCTTTTATCATGTTTGCCCTTCTCTTTCCTAAGTCCATATTTGCTGCTGTATTTCCAACATCATCAGTATGGCCAATTAATTTGACTCTTTTTCCAGTTCTTTTTGCTCGTTCTGCAACTTGGTCTAAATAAGTTTCTACACTAGCATCGGCAAGTTTGTTAGTACTATTGGATGGGAAGTATATTAAAGTGCTACTGCGAACTTTCTCAGAGGCACCTATTATATCGAAAGATATACGATCGCACATTGTATTCCCTCTTGATGAAGCACCTACTCTTACTTTGCCTGCAGTCTCTATATTGATCTTGTCCATTAAATCTCCAAAACTATCTTTTACAGAATTGGCTCTGCATAGTCCAAGTGATGCATAGTCGCTTTCATTTTGTCTTGCATATCCTGTAATTACTAACTTTTGATCGCTACCAATAAGTGTTATGATTGAATCTCTAAAGTTGTCCCATTGATCACAGAAGTGGACTTCACATTTATTTTTTTCAAAACAAATGATACCATTACATTCCAATATTGGCGGAGTCACAATAGGAGAGGTTGTTTTTGATTCAACTGGGACGGTAATAGCTAAGTTTTTAGCACAGCATTTATTATAATCATTGCACATCTTAAATCCCAGTAATGCCCACAACAGCAGCAATAGTGCGATGAGTAAGTTTCTCATATTCCTTAGTTGGTTGTTACAATTCTAGATAAAAATAGGAAAAATAGTGGGGTAAATGAGTCTAATGCCTTAATAGTCAGGCATGTTTCAGAATAACTCATTTATCTGCCACTTTCCCATTTTATCTCGGTGATTTTTTCATTTTGACCTATATATCTACTTAATACAAAAAGATAATCTGAGAGCCTATTAAGGTATTGCATTAAGATGTCCGCTACTGTTTCTAATTCTGATAGATGTACTACACTTCGCTCTGCTCTTCTACATATGCATCTGGCAATATGGCAGTGAGAAATAGTAGGATGCCCACCAGGTAAGATGAAATGAGTCAAATCTGGAAGTTCTATTTGCATACGGTCAATGGATTGTTCCAAACTATTTATCACCCCTTTCTCAAGATTTGGGAGCCATAAGTTCTCTTTACTTGGATCTGCTGCTAGATGGGAACCTAATGTGAATAATACCCGCTGAATATCAGTAAGTTCTACTTTTATCTCTTTTACTGTGATAAGATCTCTAATTAGGCCAATGTAGGAATTGAGTTCATCCACATTACCATATGAATCTATTCTGATATGTGCTTTTGATAGACGGCTTCCACCGAAAAGGGAAGTTTCTCCTTTGTCTCCTTTTTTGGTATAGATCTTCATATTCAGAATAATAAGTAGGTAAAATCACAATTTAGTATTTTAATACTTCTATTACCATTTCCTTCACACTTCCGTTAAAAATATCTCAAATGCATTGAACCATTCTTAATGCATGGGCAAATAATCGTTTTCAAAGTATAAAGTTTGCTTTGAATGTGAAAACACATATGCGACAAGTCAGGCTTGGTTAGTTGAAATATATTTCTGCATAAGGTCTTAAACCACAATCATGAGAAAGAAGAAAATTGCCTTTTTTGCTGAGATTTTGATACGTGACTTTGACGGTGCTACGCGCACTATGTTTGAGATCATAGATAGGATAGACAGAACTAAATTTGAATTTATTTTCTTTTGCGGTGTACCTCCAAAAGAAGATATAGGATTTGAAGTCTTTCATATTCCGACACTGACTATACCATTTAATAAAACTTATAGAATGGCATCCATGGTAGGAATGGGGCCTACTATTGCACAAAGGCTTGATGAATACAATCCTGACTTAATCCACGTTTCTACTCCTGCTCCTTTAGGTTATTTTGCATTAAAATATGGTCTCAAAAGAAACATTCCTGTCACAACAATATACCACACTCATTTTATTTCTTATATCAAATATTACACTCATAATACTCCTTTGATTACTTCAGCTTTTGAAAAAGCATTGATTCAGCATAATAAATCCTTTTACAACAGATGCTCAAAAGTGTTTGTTCCAACTGAGACTATGAAGGAAGAATTAGAAGAGAGAGGATTTGCTACGCATAATATGAAAATTTGGCGCAGAGGGATTAACACCCAATTGTTCAATCCCTTCAAGAAAGATGAGCCATTCATTAAAAACCTAGTTAAGAATGAGAAAACAAATATTCTTTTTGCAAGTCGACTTGTATGGGAAAAAAACCTTCAGGTATTAGTGGATATTCAAGAACTTATCAACAAAAAGCAATTAAAATATAATATGATCATAGCAGGTGATGGAGTGGCAAGAGTGGAGCTAGAAAAATTGATGCCAGAAGCCATCTTTTTGGGTCATGTAAGCCATGAAAAATTGGCTAAACTGTATTCATCCTGTGATTATTTTTTATTCACCTCTGTCACAGAGACCTATGGGAATGTTGTTGCAGAAGCAATGGTGAGTGGTATTCCCTGCATAGTTGCTGATGGAGGTGGTCCAAAGAGTTTTATCAAGGAAGGAATCAATGGCTTCATTTGCAAGCCTAATGAAGCTAAGGACTATTTAAGAAAAATTAGGCTCTTAGAAAACCATCCTGAGTTTAAGCTGAGAATGCAAAAGCAAGGAATAAATGATATGAAAAACTTGACATGGAGCAATCTTGTTGAAGATCTATTTGATGATTTTGAAGAAATAATTGAAGAAAGTATATTCAAAAATGCTAAGAAGAGAAAATCGAATAGCAATGATTTGAATTCTTCTTTTCTTTTTACGGTCTCATCTGATTTGCAATTTTCTGTAGCTTCATAGGATGATTGTCAAATATGGAAAGTGGATTATAGTAGTTGTGATTCTTGTCAGTTTCGCAATGTTTCTATATAACTCGGATATTCAGGGGATTGGCGTTAATCTAAATCAGGTAGGGCTTAATTTCTTCTATCTCATATTTGTAACTTTTTTAGCTCAGATATTTGGGACATTGTCTTGGAAGAGTACGCTTCCTCAATCTTTAGATATATCATTCAAAGACCTTTTCTTGATTCGATATGTTGGTGAGCATATTGGTTTGATTAATCCTGCAAATTTTGTTGGTGGAGATGCCTTTAAGGCTTACCAACTCGAGAAAAGAGGGATAGATTACAAAGTGGGAATTTCTTCGTTAGTGGTAGCCCGAATGGTTATGATATACATTCAAGTTGTAGTGTATTTAGTCGCAGCATTTATCTATTTATTCTATTGTCAAAATGAACTTTCTCTATTAGTCAAATCCATGATAATTGCTTTGTCATTTATAATGGTATCTGCCTTAATTGTTTACGCGTCAAATAGATTTTTTCAATCCAAATTTTTCCAAAAAAGAGGTATAGGAGATCGCATCCAAGAAGTAAGATCTACAATTAGGTTTTATTATAAAAATCAAAAGGAAAGATTGAGTATGTCCATCTTTTGGGCGGTAATAAATTTTTTGATAGGTGCTATTGAGATTTGGTTAATATGCTACTTCATAGGTGCAGAAGTAACTTATTTGGAGGCCTTGCTTATTGATCAAGGCTCACTTTTCTTTAAGAGTTTTGCTGCATTTATTCCTGGACAATTGGGTGTAGAAGAATATACTAATAAGCTTATGCTGACAATCGTAGGAATATCATCATTGAGTGTGTGGATCTCTGTATCCATACTACGGAGAGCAAGGCAAATGTTTTGGTTGCTACTCGGGGTCCTCACTTATTATTTCTTTTTGTCAAAAGATGA
>Ga0055584_100004166_pt1 | contig 14186 bp, 10 predicted proteins | sample OSDHelmetaG_FD_58716 | JGI IMG/M metagenome (GOLD analysis project Ga0055584, IMG submission 58716) | Pelagic marine sediment microbial communities from the LTER site Helgoland, North Sea, for post-phytoplankton bloom and carbon turnover... | ecosystem: Environmental > Aquatic > Marine >... | reverse complement strand
CAAGGTCGTGCTCTACCAACTGAGCTATTCCCGCATTAAGGTGGCGTATTTTAAGCAAATAGAACGTTGTGTCAATGTTATTTTGCATTAACCCCTTTCGCGCCAAGCCTACGGGTGGCACAATACCGCCACTTTAGTAGGGCATGGGACTCATGGCAAAAGAAGATGTAATCGAAATGGAAGGCAAGGTATTGGAAACATTACCAAATACCTTATTCAAAGTTGAACTGGAAAACGGACATGTTGTAACGGCCCACATTTCCGGTCGTATGCGTAAGCACTACATCCGGATTCTGACCGGTGACGGCGTTAAAGTTGAACTGACACCATACGATCTTTCCAAAGGACGTATTACCTACCGTATGAAATAAACTACCGGCCCTGGCGGACCGGGAGCGTTCTAGTGTAGTGTCCTGTATTAAGTGACGATTAAGCGAGGCGAGAAGGTATTAGTTGCACCAAGAGCAGGCGCTTGAAGCGAGGCGCATCTCGCAAGGAATGGCTAGCCCTTTCCAAGAGGTGCCACTAACTCTCTGTTGCTGCCGGCAGGGCTTTCGGTACTTCCTTCTTCGGCTTGGTACGGATGTTCAGCTTCTTACCCTGTTTCTTCGACAGCGTAATATCCACATCACCCCCTTCCGACAAGACGCCAAAAAGCAGGTCATCGGCCAGCGGGCGTTTGATTTTGTTTTGAATGACACGTTTCATTGGCCGGGCACCCATTTCCGGATCGAACCCCAGTTCTGCTAGCCATTCCTTAGCAGCGATAGATACCGACAGGCCGACATCCTTCAATGCAAGCTGTGCTTCAAGTTCCAGTATGAACTTGTCCACGATCAACAGCACAATGGAGGAATCAAGCGCTTTGAACTGAATGATGGCATCGAGGCGATTACGGAATTCAGGTGTAAACGTTCTGCGTATGGCTTCAGTGGAATCCGAAACGTTTTCCTGTTCGGTAAATCCGATTGAACGGCGTGAACTCTGCTGGGCACCCGCGTTGGTGGTCATTACCATGATGACATTACGAAAATCGGCTTCACGTCCGTTGGTGTCCGTCAACTTACCGTGATCCATTATCTGCAGCAGGATGTTATATACATCCGGGTGGGCCTTCTCGATTTCGTCCAATAACAACACGGCATGCGGATTGCGCGTCACCGCCTCTGTCAGCAGACCACCCTGATCAAAACCCACGTAACCTGGCGGCGCACCGACCAGGCGGGATACGGAATGTGCTTCCATGTATTCCGACATATCGAAACGAATCAGCTCGATACCCATGGTCATCGCCAGTTGGCGGGTTACTTCGGTTTTACCTACACCGGTGGGTCCTGCGAACAAAAATGATCCGATCGGTTTTTCTTCTTCGCCCAAACCGGAACGGGACATCTTGATTGCCGCAGCGAGGGCATCGATTGCCTCATTTTGTCCAAATATGGTCAACTTCAGATCGCGTTCGAGAGTGCGTAAAGCATCACGGTCCGAACGTGATACCTGCTTGGGTGGAATACGCGCCATATGCGCGACAATCGCCTCGATATCGTGCTCGTCAAGAAGCTTCCTGCGTTCATCTTCCGGCAACATACGTTGCCGTGCACCGGCTTCATCAATGACATCGATGGCCTTGTCAGGCAGATGGCGGTCGTTGATATGACGACCGGCTAACTCTGCCGCTGCACACAGAGCCTCATCGGTATATTTAATCCCGTGATGATCTTCAAATCGTGATTTGAGACCACGCAATATTTCAATGGTCTCTGGAATGGTCGGCTCGACGATATCAATTTTCTGGAAGCGCCGCGCCAGCGCCCTGTCCTTCTCAAATACACCACGGAATTCCTGGTAGGTAGTGGAACCTATACAGCGCAATTCACCTGAGGCCAATACCGGCTTAATGAGGTTGGATGCGTCCATGACACCACCTGATGCAGCACCTGCACCGATAATCGTGTGAATCTCATCAACAAACAGCACAGCCCCTTCAATGCTATGTAATTCAGCTAATACCGCCTTCAGGCGTTTTTCAAAGTCGCCACGGTACTTGGTGCCGGCCAGTAATGCGCCGAGATCCAACGCGTATATCGTCGCGTCTGCCAACACCTCGGGCACGTCGCCCTCAACAATTCTGAGTGCCAACCCTTCCGCCATCGCGGTCTTGCCGACACCGGCTTCACCGACAAAAAGTGGATTGTTTTTACGTCTGCGGCACAAAATCTGGATGGTGCGCTTGACTTCGTCCACACGTCCGATCAGCGGGTCGATTTTGCCTTCGCGCGCCCGCTCATTCAGGTTGCTGGTGAAATTATCAAGTGCGCTGCCACCGGCATCCGAACCCTCTTCAAGACCCTCTGCCTCAGTTTCTTCAACGCCGTCCCCGGCACTCTTTTCCACTGGAGAAATCCCGTGAGAAATGTAATCCACCACATCGAGACGGGTAACATTAAATTTATTCAGAAGATAAATGGCGTAGGAGTCCTTCTCACTGAATATGGCCACCAGTACATTGGCACCAATCACCTCTTGCTTGCCGGCGGATTGAACGTGATAAAGGGCTCTCTGCAAAACACGCTGGAAACCAATCGTCGGCTGTGTGTCACGGTTATCTTCTGCGGACAGTTCGGGAACGGTATCACGAAGTGCCTTGCGTAACTCTGATTCAAGCTCCGTTATATTGGCACCACAGGCGCTGAGAATTGACAAAGCGGAACTGTTATCCAGTAAAGCGAGTAATAAATGCTCGACCGTGAGGAATTCGTGGCGGGCGCTACGGGCTTCTTGATAAGCCTGACTAATGGTTGCTTCCAGTTCTTTACTGAACATTTAATTTTCCGTGTTTGGAATACTGATTAAGACCGGTTCCGGCCTGTGGGGTTCACTGGACGGTTTCAGGCCTTTTCCAGTGCACACTTGAGAGGATGCTCGTTACGGCGTGCGTAATCATTGACCTGGGCCACCTTGGTCTCGGCAATTTCGAATGTGAAAATGCCACACACGCCTTTACCCCGAGTGTGAACATGCAACATGATCTGTGTTGCCCGGTCATGGTTTATCTCAAAAAAGGTCTGGATTACGTCCACCACAAAATCCATCGGTGTGAAGTCATCATTCAATAGCACAACCTTGTACATCGGCGGCGGCTTGACCTCGGGCCGGGCCTCTTCCAACGCGATGCCGCGATCATTTTGTGATTCAAATTCATTGCTCATAGTTTTATTGTAGTACATCTATCGGCAGAAGATGAACCATCAATTCAGTGATTGACGTTCTGTATTTTGACCCCATTTAACTGACATGAACAAGGCAAGCGGCAAAATCATGGTGGCCATGTCCGGCGGGGTCGATTCGTCGGTCTCGGCGCTGCTATTACAGCAGCAGGGACTGGATATTGCTGGCATGTTCATGAAGAACTGGGAGGAAGATGATCGGTTTGGCGAGTGCACTGCAGCCGAAGATGCCGCGGATGCAAGGGCTGTCGCAGAATCCATGGGTCTCTTGCTTCATACCCGTAACTTTGCCAGCGAATACTGGGAAAATGTTTTTGAAGAGTTTCTCAATGAGTACCGGGCGGGCCGAACACCTAACCCCGATATCCTGTGTAACAGTGAAATTAAATTCAAAACCTTTCTGGAACATTCCGAGCAACTCGGTGCTGACAGGATTGCTACCGGACACTATGTCCGTTCCGGTTACAACAATGGCAAGCACTGCTTGTTGCGTGGCGTGGACCACAATAAAGATCAGAGTTACTTCCTCTACGCGGTTGGTCATGAACAACTTGCAAAAACACTATTCCCCGTGGGCGAACTTGAAAAACCACGGGTGCGTGAAATCGCAGAACAAGCCGGGTTTAATGTCTTTGATAAAAAAGACAGTACCGGCATCTGCTTTATCGGCGAACGCAACTTCACCGCCTTTCTGAGTGAATACCTGCCCGCACAACCCGGTGAGATTCGAACAACGGATGAACAGCTTATTGGTGAACACCAGGGTTTGATGTTTCACACGCTGGGACAGCGCCAGGGACTGGGAATCGGTGGTGTGAAGGGCCATCCGGAAGCGCCATGGTACGTATTGCACAAGGATTTGGACAACAACGTGCTTTATGTCGGCCAGGGTCATGAACACCCGTGGATGCTTTCAAACAAGCTTGAAGCAACACAATTGGCCTGGGTATCAGGTACTGCACCCGAGGTTGGTAGTTTACTGACCGCGAAAGTCCGCTATCGCCAGCAGGACCAGTCAGTGCAGATCGAACATATCGATGAAAATCGGATGCACCTCACCTTCCAGCAGCCTCAACGCGCAGTCACCCCGGGTCAATCCGTGGTTCTCTATGACGGAGAGATCTGCCTGGGTGGTGGCATAATTGAATCAATGAACACACCGCCCTGGGGTACACACTAAAAATGGTAATCGAATGAAAGAACGCATAATGGCATTGTCCGGTATATTCCAGGCCACCGAGCTCGTCAGGCAGGCAGCCAATCACGGCACCTGGTCGGGTTATTCTGCGGATACCTGTCTCGAGAGCCTGTTGGCTATCGAGGCTGACAGCGTCGACGATATTTTTGGTAGCGCCAACCGCTTGCGACTTGGTGCAGACACACTGATTTCGGTACTCCAGGGCGACCGGCGTTACATGGAGAGCCTGTCCTATGCGGTCTCTATCATGCAACTTGAAAATAACTTTCGCAAAAAAACGAAAATGCAGACGTACATCGGTACTGAACTGCTGCCGATATCCGAAATCGACGACGGCTCTGAAATCCACGAAATAAAGGATTTGCAGGCCAAAAAAATCGCCGACCTTTACACAGAGACAATCAGTACCCTGTCACCCCGAATCGTTGTCAACGGACGGCCGCAGCACCTACAGGTTGACCGCACCGTTCACTGGATTCGTACACTGCTTTTTGCCGGGCTGCGTTCAGCAGTTCTTTGGCGACAACTGGGCGGTGGCCGTTTCAACCTGATGTTCGGGCGTAAAAAAATGCTCGAACAGGTTCAATCACTGCTACCCGGATAATACTATTTGGGAAATGGGGTTCTGATGGGTGATAATAACGGGTCAACCGGTTGCTACATGTGCACTTATTGGAGGCCAGCATGCAAGACTCATTTTCCGTCCGCAGTACCCTTTCCGTTAACGATAAAAATTACAGTTATTTCAGTCTGCCTCTGCTAAGTGAAAAGATTGATATTTCACGACTACCCTTTTCCCTGAAAATTCTGCTGGAAAACCTGCTTCGCCATGAGGATGGCATCGACATTAGCCATAGTGACATCGAAGCCCTCGCCAATTGGGATCCACAGGCAAAACCGGTTACGGAAATTGCATTTACACCTTCCCGGGTTGTTTTACAGGATTTCACCGGTGTGCCGGCCGTGGTTGACCTTGCGGCCATGCGCGATGCCATGAAAAAACTCGGCGGTAACCCGGAACTTATTAACCCATTATCTCCGGCCGAACTGGTGATTGACCACTCGGTACAGGTTGATCGCTTTGGCACTGCCGATGCCTTGACCATCAATAACGAAATTGAGTTTGGACGTAACCAGGAACGCTATAGCTTCCTTAAGTGGGGTAAAAGCGCGTTCAGTAACTTCAACGTGGTTCCGCCCAACACGGGCATTGTTCACCAGGTCAACCTTGAACACCTGGCACGTGTCATTTTTGGCGCGGAACGAAACGGCGAACTAATGGCCTATCCCGATACGGTGGTAGGAACCGACTCCCACACCACGATGATTAATGGAATCGGTGTACTGGGCTGGGGTGTGGGTGGTATTGAAGCTGAGGCTGCGATGCTGGGACAGGCAATCACGATGCTTATCCCGCAGGTTGTCGGTTTTAAACTTACCGGTGAATTACCCGAGGGCGCCACCGCAACCGACCTGGTTTTAACCGTGGTGGAAATGCTGCGTGAGTTAGGTGTGGTGGGCAAATTTGTTGAGTTTTTCGGTGAGGGCCTTCCCGGTCTGCCACTGGCTGATCGTGCAACCATTGCCAACATGGCACCTGAATATGGTGCGACCTGCGGTATATTCCCGGTCGATCAGGAGAGCCTGAATTACCTGCGTCTGTCCGGACGGTCTGAAGAACAGATCGCCCTGGTTGAAGCTTACTCACGTGCACAGGGCATGTTTCATACAACGGACTCATCTGTTGCCGAATACTCAGCAGTGCTTGAGTTGGATATGTCCACGGTCGTTCCCAGCCTGGCCGGCCCCAAACGTCCGCAGGACAGGATCTTGTTGAGCGAGGCCAAGCAAGCCTATTTGAAAGACAGAAATGTATTCACTGAAGGACGGGACGGCACCGGCAGTGCTGCCGTGGAATACAACGGTGAGCAGTTTGAGCTGGAAGATGGTGCGGTGGTCATCGCGGCCATCACATCATGTACCAATACCTCCAACCCGGCAGTAATGCTTGGCGCAGGTTTACTGGCCAGAAATGCTGCCGCCAAGGGTCTGAAAGCCAAACCCTGGGTTAAGACCTCACTCGGACCCGGTTCGCGCGTGGTCACCGATTACCTGAACAAGGCAGGCCTGATGGATGATCTCGAAGCCATGGGTTTCTACGTGGTCGGTTATGGCTGTACAACCTGTATCGGTAATTCCGGTCCTTTACCGGACGAGATTGGTAATGCCATTCGAGGCAACGACCTGGTGGCCTGCTCGGTACTGTCAGGCAACCGCAATTTCGAAGGTCGAATTCACGCCAATATCAAGATGAATTACCTGGCCTCGCCACCGCTGGTAGTTGCCTATGCTATTGCAGGCAACCTGAATATTGACATTACCACTGAATCCCTGGGTAATGATCAGGATGGTAATCCGGTGTACCTGCGTGATATCTGGCCCAGCAGCCATGAAATTCAACAATGTATTGCCGATAGCGTAACCGCCGAGATGTTCAAGAAGGGTTATGCCAATGTCTTTTCCGGTGATGAACGCTGGCAGGCTGTTAATTCTCCTGTAGGCGAAAGTTTTGACTGGCAGGATGACTCAACCTATATCCGCAACCCGCCCTATTTCGATGGCATGAGCATGGATGTACCTGCAGTTCAGGATATTCACGGCGCACGTTGCCTGGCACGGCTGGGTGATTCCATTACCACTGACCACATTTCTCCGGCCGGTGCGATTGCCGAGGACTCCCCTGCGGGTGATTACCTCAAATCAAAGGGCGTTCCCAGGTCAGATTTCAACTCTTATGGCTCCCGCCGTGGAAATCACGAGGTCATGATGCGTGGCACGTTTGCCAATGTACGCTTACGCAATCAATTGGCTCCTGGAACCGAGGGTGGATGGACAACATTCCAGCCGGATGGAGAACAAATGACCATTTTTGACGCCTCCAATCGTTACCAGCAGGAAAACACACCATTGGTGGTGTTGGCCGGCAAAGAGTATGGCACCGGCTCCTCTCGTGACTGGGCGGCAAAAGGCACCCAGTTGCTGGGTGTAAAAGCAGTAATAACTGCCAGCTTTGAACGTATTCACCGCTCCAACCTGATTGGCATGGGTGTCTTACCCTTGAACTTCATGGAAGGTGAAAATGCCGACAGTCTCGGTCTGGATGGCACAGAAACGTTTGATATCGATGGTTTGGGTGACGGTTCAGCCAGCCAGGTTTCCGTAACCGCAACCGCGTCTGATGGTAGCCGGAAACAATTCCAGGCCAAGAGTCGGCTGGATACACCTAAAGAAGTTGAGTACTACCGCCACGGTGGCATTTTGAACTATGTCCTGAGGCAACTTGCCAGCTAGCAAACTTCCGGATAATCACCTTGTCCCCTTTGATGAATGTCATTGGGGACCGGGTGACAAACTCCTTTGGCGCAAGTCAAACCTGACCTGAGTCTTCTAATGTACAAGACACATCTATTTCTTACCTTGCTCGTCGGCCCACAGCCATTAGCCTTTGCTGAGTGTGAAACCGATCGATTTGGTGTGGTTTACTGCGGTCGTGGAGGATGGACAGGTCTTCAGTTTCGCCTTGAACATCGATATGCCGGACAGGATCACCGTTGCAAAACAGATGGAACTCGGTAAGGCCAGTCTTAAAGCACTGGACATTTTTTAGAAAAACACCCAAGCCAATATTCAAAAAAAAGCCGGAGCGCCCAATGTCAAATTTAGAAATTCGTCCTGCCACTATCCAAGACTCCGGGCTGATCCTACGCCTGATTACAGATCTCGCCATTTATGAAAAAGCCGAGGATGCCGTGATCGCCACGGTATCCGACATTGAACAAACCCTGTTTGGAGAGGATTCGACCACAAGTGCGCTTGTTTGTGAATTGAATGGTCAGGCCGTCGGCTTTGCAGTCTATTTTTTCAACTATTCAACCTGGCTGGGCAAACGCGGACTCTACCTTGAAGACCTGTACGTTTCACCTGAACACAGGGGCTGTGGTGCGGGAAAAGCACTTTTGGTACACCTGGCAAAAATCGCAGTTTCCAATCAGTGTGGCCGTTTTGAGTGGAGTGTTCTTGACTGGAATGAACCTGCGATGCAGTTTTATCGGTCACTGGGTGCTGAACCACAAAACGAATGGGTGTCATATCGCATAAGCGGGCAGGCATTGAAAGAGCTTGCCGAAAGCTGAAGCCTTTCAACCCGATTCGCTGTTACTTTCTTTCTCTTCACCGAGGTACACCGCAGCAAGATCCACATAACGTTTAGAGGTATAATGAAAAAACTTGAGTTCTTTGTCCGTTAGAGACCTTGCCTGACGAACGGGGTTTCCCATATATAGATATCCGCTTTCAAGTACCTTGCCCGGTGGCACCAGCGTGCCGGCCGCAATGATGACCTCGTCATTTACCTGTGCACCATCCATGATCACGGCCGCCATCCCAATTAAAATACGGTTGCCAATGGTGCAGCCATGCAGCATGGCCTTGTGTCCAATGGTGACATCATCCCCGATGATCAGCGGAAACCCGTCTGGATTGTAAGGACCGGCATGGGTTACATGCAAAATACTTCCATCCTGCACACTGGTTCTTTTACCAATACGTATACGGTGAATATCTCCCCTGATCACGGTCATAGGCCAGACCGAACTTCCCTCACCGATCTCAACATCACCGATTACAACCGAGTCCGGATCGATATATACATTTGCAGCAACCCTGGGGTGCTGGCCGGCATGACTACGTATACTCATTGTTCAGGGTCATCCTGTTGCGATTTTTAGACATTGGTTGACACATTACCCTAAATTGAAAAATAAGACGATTGTCTCGGTCAGAAGTTCGAGAATCCGCTATTATCAGCCACTCTCAAACTACATGGTCGAACTCTATTCATGCGCGAAATCTACTTTCCTGAAAAAGATAAACCCTTGCGTAATGATGTGCGCGTACTCGGGGCCCTTGTCGGAGATATGTTGGCGGAGCAGGAAGATTCCCAATTCCTGCGGCAGGTTGAAGCTGTTCGCCGCATTGCCATAGACCGGCGTGAAGGTAAAACCGGTGCGGATGCGGCCTTGGATCGCTTGCTCAGCGGAATGGGTGTCACGGAAGCCGGTCTATTGGTACGTGCTTTCACCACCTATTTCCAGGTGGTTAACCTGGCTGAAAAGGTGCATCGTATTCGCCGCCGCCGTGATTACCTCAGAAGAGGTGAAAGGGCTCAGCCCGGCGGGCTTCTGGCGGTGATGCAGGAACTCAAGGGCCATACCCTTGAAAAAGTCATGCAGGAAATCAATGCGCTGAGTATAGAGCCGGTAATGACAGCACATCCTACAGAGTCCACACGCCGCACGCTGCTGGAAAAGGAGCAGATGATCCTGCGCAGACTGGTTGAGCGTCTCGACCCGTCCAGAACGCCTGATCAGGAAGCAGCTGCGCTGGAACGCATTCGTGCGGCAGTTACCAGCAACTGGCAGACCGAAATGTACCCGGAGCAAAAGCTCTCGGTCAAAAATGAAATGGAGCACGTCTTGTTTTATCTAACCGATGTGCTTTACCGCGTTGTCCCGCCGTTTTATGAGAACCTGTATCAAGCCCTCGAATCTAACTGGCAAAATGTACCCGACCGGTCGTTGCCTTCACTGCTTCATTTCGGCTCCTGGGTGGGTGGTGATATGGATGGCAATCCCAACGTGGATGCGGTCACCATCCGCCAGTCACTGGAATATCACCGGCGTGAGATAATTAAAAAGTACCTGCCTGAAGCTCGCTCCCTTTCAAGGTTTCTAAGCCAATCGTTGACTGAAGTAAAAGTCAGCCGGGCCGTATTGGACCAATTACAAAACTACTGGGACATGTTTCCGGATGAAGCTGCGGCAATTGGTGAACGCATCCGTAACATGCCCTACCGCTGCCTTCTGAAGCTCATGATGGTTCGCTTGCAACAGGTACTCGACGGCTTACCGGGCGCTTACCATAATGCGCGAGAGTTCAGGGCAGACCTCGAATTGATCAGACAATCGATGCAGGCAAACAAAGGCCGGCATGCCGGTATTTTTGCACTCAATCGTTTGCAAATTCGTGAAAGGACCTTCGGGTTTCATCTGGCCACGCTTGATATCCGCCAGGATTCACTGGTACATCGACAGGTGATTGCGCGGATTCTTGAAGATGAAAGCTGGCTTGACCTTGATGCCGGAGTAAGGGCCGATCGTCTGACCGATTTAATTTTGTCCGGTCAGATGCCCGAACTGCCAGATGATGAAATGGTCACAAAGACGATCGGGGTATTCCAGAGTATTGCCTGGGGGCATCAACATTTCGGCAAGCGTGCCCTGGGACCCTACATTATCAGTATGACCCAGGGTGCGGATGACGTGTTGGCTGTATTGTTCCTGGCCAGAATGGCCGGACTGGTTGATGCAAACAATTGTGTTCCACTGGACGTCACCCCCCTGCTGGAAACTGTGCCTGATTTGGAGCATGGCGAAGTCATTCTGCAGCGTTTGTTTACAGACACCGCCTACCAGGCTCACCTGGAAGCACGTAACCGGCGACAGATCATCATGGTGGGTTATTCCGATTCCAATAAGGACGGAGGTTTAATTTCCGCCCGCTGGGCATTGGCTATGGCGCAGACTCAACTTGCACAGATATGCAAAAAACATTCGATCAGTCCTGGGTTTTTTCATGGCCGGGGCGGTACCGTCAGCCGGGGCGGTGGTAATTTTGTCCAGGGTATTCTTGGTGCACCGGCAGGAACGGTAAATGGATTTCTGCGAGTAACCGAGCAGGGAGAAGTGATTAACCAAAAATATGGTAACCGCTCACTGGCTGAGAGAAATCTCGAGTTGGCAACTGCAGCCACACTGAAAAGTAGCTTGGGTACGGCATCCACGCCGAAACCAGAGTGGCTTCAGGCCATGTCACTAATGGCAGATACTTCAAGACAGGCCTATCGTGAATTGGTTTACGCAGACCCGCAGTTTATAGATTATTTCCGGCATGCAACCCCAATTGACGTCATTGAACGAATGGGTATCGGGTCAAGACCGGCTTCCCGCCGTTCAGGCGCTGGTGTAGAGAACCTGCGTGCTATTCCCTGGGTATTCTCCTGGGCACAGTGCCGCATCGGTTTGCCGGCAGCCTTTGGAATGGGCACCGCCCTCGCCGCAGTCAGAAAACAGTTTGGCTTCGAAACTTTAAGAGCCATGAACCATGGCTGGCTATTTTTCAGCAGCATGTTATCTGATGTCGAAATGGCCCTGGCAAAATCCGATCTCGAGATTGGCCGGCATTACCGGCTTCTGGCACCTTCACCAAGCCAGGTTATATTTGAGTTGATCGATACCGAATTAAGACTGGCCCGCTCAATGATTTTGAGCATCAAGGAGCAAGGTGAACTGCTTGATTCTGAGCCGACCCTGCAAAGATCGATCCGTTTACGTAACCCCTATGTAGACCCCATGAGTCTGTTACAGGTAGATTTGCTAAAACGATGGCGTGCAACTGAGCGCGAGGATAATTCATTGCTCGAAGCCCTGCTGGTCACTGTTAACGGTATTGCTCGCGGATTACAAAACACCGGGTAAATTTGTAACCCGATAGGTTCGCTGATCAGGATTGTCTCGCATAACTTTGGAAGCGGGACTTATCCTTCGCTTTGGCCATGGCCGCAGCACCGGTGATTTTGCCTTTCTGTAACAGGTCTTCCAGTGAGTCATCCATTGCGCACATACCTTCGTTGACACCACCCTGGATCACGGATGTCAACATGGTCGTATTACCTTCGCGAATGATATTGGGCAGGCTGTTTGTGCGCAGCATGATCTCGTAGGCGGCACAGCGACCTTGACCATCGGAAGTTGGAAGCAGGAGTTGCGATACGATGGCACATATGGAATCAGCCAGTGTAGTACGTATCTGGGACTGCTGACTGGACGGAAACGCATCGATCAAACGATCAATGGTTTTGGTCGCGCTGTTGGTATGCAGTGTTCCAAATACCAATGTACCCATCTCGGCTGCAGTAATGGCAAGTTCAATTGTTTCCCTGTCACGCATTTCACCCACGAGGATAACGTCGGCATCCTGACGTATGGTGGCCTTCAATGCATCGGCAAAACTGAGCGTATCATGGCCAACTTCACGCTGTGAAAACACGCACTTTTTATTGAGATGAACAAACTCCACCGGATCTTCAATGGTGACAATATGTTTACTGAAGTTTTCATTTATTTCATTAATGATCGAAGCCAGCGTTGTAGATTTGCCTGAACCGGTCGGACCAGTGACAAGAACCAGTCCCCGTTCGAGGTAGGCCAGGTCGCGAATTGCCTTGGGTATATTGAGCTCATCGAAGGTGAGAATTTTTTCAGGGATGATACGAAATATGGCTCCGACGCCCAGGTGTTGATTCAGGAAGTTGACACGAAAACGAGCCTCTCCCGGCAAAGCCCAGGCAAAGTCCAGATCGCCACAGGCATCGAATTCCTGCCATTGCTCCTCGGAGCATATCTCACGCAGCAGCTCCCGCAGTTCTTCGTCCGAGATAACTCCCCAGCCGTCGACGTCCGTCATCTTGCCGTGGATACGTACCCGGGGAGGCCTTGTGGCCAGCAGGTGCAGGTCCGAACCGCCCTTCTCTTTCAGATACCGGAATAACTCATCAATCCTGGCCAAATCGTTCTCCCTTTACTTGAAGTTCGCAGGCTCTTCAGCATGCTTGCTCGCTTCCTTCCTGGTGATCACCTTGTCGTTCATCAACCGGGTCAGAGAAGCATCAAGGAGTCGCTGACCGTCGGCGATACCGGTTTGCATAATAGATTTGATCTGATAGGTCCGGTTTTCACGAATGAGGTTAGCGACTGCATTGTTGTTAATCATCACCTCAAGTGCTGCAACCTGGCCCTGGTCATCCGCCCTTTGCACCAGGCGCTGTGAAATGACGACTTTCAGAGATTCCGACAGCATCCTGCGAATCTGGCAAATCTGATCCGGAGGGAAGACACCGAGCAAGCGGTTGATGGTACGAATGGCATTGGAGGTGTGAAGTGTTGCCATCACGAGATGGCCGGTTTCAGCAGCGGTTATAGCTAGCGAGACGGTCTCTAAATCACGCAGTTCGCCAATAACGATCACATCGGGGTCTTCTCGCAGAGCCGCTCTCAAGGCCGTGGGAAATGACTCGGTCTGGGCCCCTACCTGCCGTTGTGTAACGTTGCACGCCGCCGAGGTGTGTACATATTCAATCGGGTCTTCAATGGTCAGGATGTGATCATGTCGGCGCTCGTTGATCAAGTTAGCCATCGCAGCCATGGTCGAAGACTTACCACAACCCGCTGGGCCCGTGAATAGAATCAGACCCTGGTGAAACTCGGTATATTTTTCAAACTCTTTTGGGAGTCCGAGTTCAGCCAGGGTTGGCGGTGAGGGCTTGATGGTGCGGAACACAGCGTCGTAACCACGCTGTTGCTTGTAAATGTTAGCGCGAAAGCGCCCGACCCCGGGCACTTCATAAGCGAAGTCGACCTGAAACTTCTCTTTCAGTTGTTTGATTTGCGACTCACTCATAATGTCCATAATGAGCTTCTCGCACTCCTTAGAGCTTAGTGCGTCAGGTGTGGCGTCATGAAATTTACCACCAACGCGAAGGCGCAACACCGCGCCACTGTGGATGTGCAGGTCACTGGCATTCTGTTCGATCGCCTGTTGCAGCAGATCACGAAGGTCGATGCCGGGACAGTAACTCAAAGTGC
>Ga0055584_100004165_pt1 | contig 14190 bp, 13 predicted proteins | sample OSDHelmetaG_FD_58716 | JGI IMG/M metagenome (GOLD analysis project Ga0055584, IMG submission 58716) | Pelagic marine sediment microbial communities from the LTER site Helgoland, North Sea, for post-phytoplankton bloom and carbon turnover... | ecosystem: Environmental > Aquatic > Marine >... | reverse complement strand
ATTGCGTTTGCAAAATCCGCAAAAGTTCTCGTATTTTGCAGCCCTGATTGAAAAAATCAAGCAAGAACAAATTTAGAATAAGAAATGTACGCACTCATCTTAACCCTTATCATAATCGCTTCAGTAGCACTTACGTTTATCGTATTGATTCAAAAACCTAAAGGAGGAGGAATCGCGTCCAACTTTTCTGGAGGATCTCAAATCATGGGTGTTAAAAGAACCAACGAAATAGTTGAAAAACTAACGTGGGGATTAGCCGTTGCTTTATTGTTTTTAACCATGACAAGCAACTTGTTCTTATCTAGCTCAAGTGATAGCAGTGGTGAGAAATCTGTAATACAAGAGCAGATTGACAATGCTGAGTTACCAGATCCTTTGCAGTATGCTCCAGAAGCTCCTGCAAACCCAGAGTAACCTATCTTCACATACTGTCAGGTTTAAGACTGACATCTCTATATCCTGTCAGAAGTAATGTTACACTGACAAACTGACTTACCTTTTTGCCATATCATACCAAATAAAGATTTGGCACAAAATGTGACTTCTGAAGTCTAAACAAATTAGTTTCTAAAAAATATGAAAATTCAACCTTTAGCAGATCGAGTTCTTATTGAACCTGCACCAGCAGAAGTAAAAACAGCCGGAGGGATATACATTCCTGATACGGCAAAAGAAAAGCCTCAAAAAGGCACAGTAGTAGCAGTTGGGCCTGGTAAAAAAGACGAGCCAACTACAGTTAAGTCTGGAGACGTTGTTTTGTACGGAAAATATTCTGGTACAGAAATCAATGTTGAAGGAACAGATTACCTTATGATGCGAGAGTCTGACATACTCGCCATTATTTAAACTAATTTATAACAAGAAAATCATTTAAGAAATGGCAAAACAAATTCATTTTAATCTAGACGCAAGAGACGGCCTTAGAAGAGGCGTTGACTCTTTAGCAAACGCAGTAAAAGTTACTTTAGGACCAAAAGGTCGTAACGTAGTAATTGACCGCAAATTTGGTTCACCTACCGTAACTAAGGATGGTGTTACTGTTGCGAAAGAAATAGAACTTAAAAACCCTGTTGAAAACATGGGAGCTCAAATGGTAAAAGAAGTAGCGAGCAAAACAGCTGATCTAGCTGGTGATGGTACTACTACTGCAACTGTTTTAGCACAAGCAATCGTTAACGGTGGTTTGAAAAACGTTGCCGCCGGTGCAAATCCAATGGATTTGAAACGAGGCGTTGACAAAGCGGTTTTGAAAGTCGTTGAAGATTTAAGAAAGCAGTCTCAAACTGTTGGAGACGATTTCCAGAAAATCAAACAAGTGGCTTCAATTTCAGCTAACAATGATGATGTAATCGGTGCTCTTATCTCTGACGCAATGGAGAAAGTAGGTAAAGATGGCGTTATCACTGTTGAAGAAGCAAAAGGAACTCAAACTGAAGTCAAGACTGTTGAAGGAATGCAGTTTGACAGAGGTTACTTAAGCCCATACTTCGTTACAAACACGGAAAAAATGGAAGCTGAGTTGGAATCTCCTTATATCTTAATCTACGACAAGAAAGTGAGCAACATGAAGGAATTGCTTCCAGTATTAGAGCAAACTGCTCAAACTGGCAAGCCTCTTATCATTATCGCTGAAGACGTAGAAGGTGAAGCGTTGGCAACTTTGGTAGTCAATAAAATTAGAGGATCACTGAAAGTAGCCGCAGTTAAAGCACCAGGTTTTGGTGACAGAAGAAAAGCTATGTTAGAAGATATTGCGATCTTAACTGGAGGAACGGTCATCTCTGAAGAGCAAGGACGCAAATTGGAAGACGCTACTTTAGAAAGTTTAGGTACTTGTGAAAAAGTAGTTATCAATAAAGAAAATACAACCATTGTAAATGGTGTAGGTTCTAAAGAAGATATCAACGGTCGTATCGCTCAAATTAAAGCTGAAATCGACAACTCAACTTCTGATTACGATGTTGAGAAACTTCAGGAACGTTTAGCTAAACTGAGTGGTGGTGTTGCCGTATTATATATTGGTGCTGCCTCTGAAGTTGAAATGAAAGAGAAGAAGGACCGAGTGGATGACGCATTACACGCAACGAGAGCCGCTGTTGAAGAAGGTATCGTAGCTGGTGGTGGTGTTGCTTACGTTAGAGCAATCGAATCATTAAAGAACCTTAAAGGGGACAATGATGATGAAAACACAGGTATTCAAATTATCCGTCGTGCTTTAGAAGAGCCATTACGTCAAATCGTTCACAACGCAGGTGGTGAAGGATCTGTTGTAATCCAAAAAGTAAAAGAAGGTAAAGCTGATTTTGGTTATAACGCCAGAACTGAAGTATACGAAAACTTAATTGGTGCCGGTGTTATCGACCCAACTAAAGTGAGTCGTGTGGCTTTAGAAAACGCAGCATCAGTTGCCAGTATGTTGTTAACTACTGAGTGCTTAATCGCTGATGAAGCAGAAGAAGAGAAACACGGTCATGCAATGCCAGATATGGGTGGCATGGGCGGAATGGGTGGCATGATGTAAGCCTATCCAACTAAAGAATAAAAATCCTCGGTTATGCCGGGGATTTTTTTTTGACAAACAATTTGTCGTAAAATTCCTTTATATCTGTAACGTGTAGACCAACAACGGTTCTATATTATAAATCCCAAATGAATCTTAATAGCCTTCATTCATTGTCCTCCAGCTTTCCAACCAGTGAGCGCATGCCGGTTCTGTTTATTGGTCATGGTAGTCCGATGAACGCAATTGAGGACAACACGTTCTCAAAGGAATGGCAACGTATCGGGAAGTCATTACCAAAACCTAATGCCATCATTTGCATTTCGGCACATTGGGAAACTAAAGGCACGTTTGTCACTGCGATGGAAAAACCTCCAACGATTCATGACTTTGGAGGATTCCCACAAAGCTTATTTGACGTACAATATCCAGCACCTGGTCACCCAGAACTGGCCACAGCTTTGTCTCAGTTTGAGCAACCAAATATTACATTAGATCAGCAATGGGGCCTAGACCATGGGGCATGGAGTATACTAAAACACTTGTATCCAAATGCCGATGTGCCTGTCTTAGAGTTGAGCATCGATTTTACGCTGAAACCAGAACAGCATTATCAATTAGCCAAACAACTTTCAGTGTTGAGAGACCGTGGTGTCTTAATCATTGGAAGTGGTAACATGGTCCACAACCTTCGAATGGTTGAATGGTCCAAACTAAATGTCGAGAACTACAGCTTCGATTGGGCAGCAGAAGCCAATACCAAAATGAAGTCATTTATTGATTCGTTCGACCATGCTTCCTTAATTGATTTCAGTAACCAAGGCCAGGCATTTAAACTTGCCATACCAACATCAGAACACTACATACCTTTATTATATACCATTGGAATGAGTACGAAGGCAGACAACGTGCGTCTATTTAATGATGTGGCAGTAGGTGGTTCGTTAACCATGACCAGTGTACAGTTCGGCTAACGAATGATTAATGTCTAAGTACTTAAAAAGGATCTGCGTATTTGGGATTGGTCAAATACGTATCATCGGTTAAGGTATTCAAGAATGCCTTTAGGTCTGTCATCTCCCGCTCCGTAATTTCATTACGAGGAGCAATAGTCATCGAATCAGAGGCGTTTCTATTGGCTTCAACATTCAGGTTAGGCGTTACGTCTTCATAAAATCGAATCACTTCATCAATGGTTTCAAATCTACCGTCATGCATATACGGTCCAGAAACCATAATGTTCCTCAATGAAGGCGTTTTGAATTTGTGCCGATCCTCGTACTTATTTGTAAACTCTTGTAAGCCCTTATCGGTTGGATTCTTATCAAGTGCCGTATTGTGTGATTTGTTGTCATGTAGCAACGACGATGAATGACAATTGAAACAGCCCTTTATCTTTAATACATCAAATCCACGAAGCTCCTGGTCAGTCAACGCGACCTCTCCCCTATTGAATTTGTCGAATTTCGAATTATCGGATGTGATAGATAAGAGGAACTGCTCTAAGGCTTTTGATAAGTGTTCTTTTTTAATGGTATCAACACCAAAAGCTTTTTTGAATTTGTCTTGATACATGACTGAATTATTCAGTCGAACCAAGACGTCTTCCACTTTCGCATTCATCTCAATTGGATTCTCAATAGGCCTGGTAGCCAATTCTCTTAAGTCTCCTGCCCTACTATCCCAAAACAAATTGTCAGACCACATTAAATTAAAAATGGACATAGCATTTCGATCTCCCATCGCCCCAGTTATACCTTCACTTACCGCTTTGTTGTTGTCGGTAAACGCCATTTTTTGATTGTGGCAAGTTGCGCATGCTTGAGTGCCATCGCCACTTAACATCTTGTCGTAAAACAAATGTCTACCTAGATCTACTCCAGCCACCGTTAACGGGTTGTCGGCAGGAATCCTTAGAGGAGGCAATTCAGTAACATCGATGATAGTGGTATCACCATAACTACCGCCTGGAGGTATAATTTCTGGAGGTGGTTCAGGCCCACAACCTATCAATCCGACTACTAATGTGAGTCCAAAAAGATAAAGGAAGCTTGTTCGTAATATGAGGTCGAACCGTTTATTTTTCATCGATATGTGCAAAGAAGTTAGTGCTTATTGAACCACAAGCTTCTTAGTCACAGTAGAAACACCGCTAAATTGAATCTCAACCAAATAGATACCAGATTTCAAGTTCGAAACATCAATTGTGTTTGATTTCAAACCAGACTGTACGTCTACGTCTTTTACCTCTTGCCCAACATTGTCAAACACGGTAATTTTTGTCACTGTAGATACGTCTTCCGTTTCAATAGTAACAGACTCAACGGCTGGGTTAGGGTAAAGCTTTACTAGATTTTCAAACTCTATTCGATTCTGTGATGTAATTGGTGTAGGGAATTCAATATCCACTTTCGAGTTTTGAGTACTTGAAGTAATTGTGGTGGTTCCCATCAAACTCAAATCAGCATCATAATTATAAAATACCTGAGAATTGACGTTAGACTTTACAACAGTAATTACACCTGAATTTTGATCCATTTCAATTTCACCATCGGTAATGTTTTCTTCAGACTTTTCGATAGTTCTCACCAAAGTACTATTAGAAATCACATTGCTGTACAACGACATATCTCCAATTTTCAATTCACGCTCACCGTCTGTATTTTCAATATAAAGCGTTTTTAAGCTTTGGTTAGACTCGTCATACGTCATGTCCAAAACATCTATGTCCAACGTAAACTTGCTTATTAGTTTGCCAGCATTTACATCAAATCTGTAAAGTCTGTTAATGCCCATAACGTCTTTTGCTGCAAAAAGCAATGTTTGGGTAGAAGATACATAACAAGGTGTGCTTACCGAAACTGAAACCTCGGTAAAATTGATGTTACCATTCGGTGTTTTGCTATGGCTTGTCCCAACAAAAGGAGTTGCAGTCGCCGATAATGACAAACTTGGTAATTCAATTCTATGAGCGATCTCACCAGAATTCATGTTGAAAATAACCAACGCAACGTTGTCGTCGTTGTTACCATAACTATTAAAAGTTCTTTCCGTAGCTATAAATCCGATTTGGTCTTTATCTGGAATAATAAATGGTGCAATCAATGTGGTATTTAAGAAAGGTAAACTTCTTAAGATCTCACCTGTTTGCGCATTTGCAATCTCCAGTTGTTGTCCTTGCGTAAAGCCATGTAACAAACTGGCATTTGATTGAGTAAAGAAATAAAGTGTATTATTCTCTTCAACATGCGTCATTGTATTTGGCATGTACCTTTTATCCTGAGCTAAGTTCACTTGAGCTTGAACTTCCAATTCTCCTGGATTTTCTGGATTAAGGGTTACGAGGTTTAAAAGCGTGTTACTTTCATTCCATTGCAATCCCACAACATTTTCATTGGTTTGTGCTTGCGCGAATCCTGCAGTAAGCAAGGTTGCAGCCATTAGTACTAGTCGGTTTGTTTTCATAACTGGATTTACTATTTGTATTCGTTGGCAATTTACGAGGACAACGCGTTTTTTCCAAGTGTTAAACGCTAGAGGACTGTCATATTTTAATGGATTTAAAAGCTCAATTTTTGTTTGGATTAACGTTTGTATTTCAAAAAACTAAATTATACCTTTGCCGCCGCTCAAAGGAGGACACATTGATTTGACAGAACAAAACAACGAAATGGAAAACGCAAAAGTTTCCGAAGAAATCGTAGAAACCCAGGATGTTTCTAATGACACTCAAAACCAAACCGAAGAAAAAACCGAAAATCCAAAAGAAGAAGTAGAAGCAGTTGCAGCTGAGGTAGTTACAGCTACCACAGACGACGATGACTCAGAAGATGAGGAAGTCGAAACGACTGCAAAAAGAGACCACAATGATGTACCAGACCCGGTACATGATGAGTCAACTTTTGACTGGTCTATGGACAAAGAAGGATTTAGCCAGTACGATGATTCTAATCGTTCTGATCTTGAAAAACTTTACGAAGGAACATTCAACACTGTTGAAGAAGGAACTATTGCAAAGGGTAAAGTCGTTACAAAAAACAAAAAGTATGTTGTAATTGACATCGGGTTTAAGTCTGACGGACTTGTTAACCAAACTGAATTCAAGGATCAGCCAGAATTAAACATTGGTGATGAAGTTGAAGTATACATCGTTGAAACAGAAGATGACTTAGGTCAGTTGGTTTTATCGAGAAGAAAAGCCTTAGCAGAAACTGCATGGCAAGTAGTTACTTCCGCTCAAGAAACTGGAGCCATTGTTAGAGGTTATGTTAAATCTCGAACAAAAGGTGGATTAGTGGTAGACGTGAATGGTCTAGATGCTTTCTTACCAGGTTCACAAATTGACGTAAAACCAATTAGAGATTACGACCAGTACGTAGGTCAGACAATGGAATTCAAGGTTGTTAAAATTAACGAAACCTTTAAAAACGTTGTTATCTCGCATAAAGCCCTTATCGAAGATGATATTGAGGCACAAAAAGGTGAAATCTTATCTAGACTAGAAAAAGGTCAAGTATTGGAAGGTGTTGTGAAAAACATGACTTCTTTCGGTGTGTTTATCGATCTTGGAGGTTTAGATGGTTTATTGCACATCACAGACGTATCTTGGGGTAGAATCAATCACCCAGAAGAAGTATTAGAACTTGACCAGAAAATCAACGTTGTAGTATTGGACTTTGATGATGACAAAAAACGAATTTCACTTGGCTTAAAACAATTAAGCGCTCACCCATGGGAAAGCCTAGGTGACGACCTTAAAGTTGACGCTAAAGTAAAAGGTAAGGTTGTAACGGTTGCAGATTATGGTGCGTTTGTTGAAATCGCTCCAGGAATCGAAGGACTTATTCACGTATCTGAAATGTCTTGGTCTCAACACTTAAGAAATCCACAAGACTTTATGAAAGTGGGTGACGAAGTTGAGGCAGCAATCTTAACACTTGAGAAAGAAGAGCACAAAATGTCTCTTGGTATCAAGCAGTTAACGCCAGATCCTTGGGAAAACATTGAAACTAAATACCCTGCAGAAAGCAAGCATAAAGGTATCGTTAGAAACTTAACGAACTACGGATTGTTTGTTGAACTTGAAGAAGGTGTTGACGGTTTGGTTCACGTAAGTGACTTAAGCTGGAGCAAAAAAATCAAGCACCCTGCAGAATTTACTAAGAAAGGTGAAGAACTAGAAGTAGTTGTACTTGAAATCGATCGTGAAAACAGACGATTGAGTTTAGGACACAAACAACTAGACGAAAACCCTTGGGATACTTTTGAAAGCATCTTCACTGAAGGTTCTGAACATAAAGGTACCATCTTAGAGGTTGCAGAAAAAGGATGTACTGTGGCATTGCCATACGGTGTTGAAGGTTTTGCTCCGAACAAACACATTAAGAAAGAAGACAAATCAACTGTTAAGGTTGAAGAAGAATTGGACTTCCGAATTATTGAGTTTAATAAGGATCAAAAACGAATCATCGTTTCTCATACTGATATCTGGAAAGAAGAAGAACGTGCACGTATCGATTCTGAAACAGATGCTAAAAACAAAGCGCACAAGCAAACGACTAAAATCGTTAGTAAGTTAAATAAGTCGAAAGACGTATCTACACTTGGTGAACTTGACGGTTTGGCTCAGTTGAAAGCAAAAATGGAAGCAGCGAACAGAAAATCTGCTGAAGCAAAACTTTCTAAAAAGGAAGATGATGCTCCAAAAGCAGAAAAGAAAGCAGCTCCTAAAAAAGCAGAAACTCCTAAGGCTGACGCTTCTAAAGCAGATGACCTTAAGAAGTTAAACGGTGTGGGTCCTGCATTGGAAAAGAAACTTATTGAAGCTGGGTACAGCACCTACAAACAATTAAGTGCCCTTTCTGCAGAACAAATTACTGAATTAGAAACAGCAGTTGGAAAGGCTGACGCCTTTGAGAAAAACGGCTGGGTGGATCAACTTAAAGAGCTAATGGCGAATTAAGATTGAGCAAATCATTCAATATATTAACGAAAAATCCCATCTTTGAATGGGATTTTTTTTTGACAAAAATTAGAAACAAATGCAATATTGGTTAATGAAATCTGAACCATACAAATACAGTTGGGACGACCTCGTAAAAGACGGCTCAACGTATTGGGATGGCGTCAGAAACTACGCAGCTAGAAACAATATGCGTGAGATGAAGGTTGGAGACCAATGTTTTTATTACCATAGTAACGAAGGCAAAGAAATTGTTGGTGTGGCGGAAGTCATCAAGGAACATTATCCAGACCCGACATATGAAGGTGATCGATGGTCTGTTGTTGACATTAAACCTTTACTCAAATTCAACAAACCAGTTACATTAGCTGATATAAAAGCAGACCCAAAACTTAAAGCGATGGAGATGTTACGACTAAATCGCCTCTCCGTTTCAAGGGTCACGAAAAAGGAATTCGAATACATCAAAAAACTAGGGAATTGAGTCCAAAAAGAATCATTCTTGATACGCCACAATTGGAGATTACGCTGAAGCGTATGGCCTTTGAAATCAATGAAAATCATAGAGATTTTTCAAAATGTGCCTTGATTGGACTACAACCTCGTGGAATCGCATTAGCAAGAAAAATCAAACATATTTTAGAATCGACGTTTAACCATAAGAGCATTAAATATGGTGAACTTGATTCTACCTTCTACCGCGATGATTTTAGAAGGAATGAAAAAATACTAATTCCGAATTCAATAGAATTAGAGTTTCAAATCGAAGACTTAAACATTGTATTGATTGATGATGTGCTGTACACTGGCAGGTCGGTAAGATCAGCTCTAAATGCACTTGCGGATTTCGGCAGACCAGCTAAAACAGAGCTCCTCACCTTAATTGACAGACGTTTCAAACGTGAATTACCGATTCAACCTGATTATGTAGGGACGAATGTCGACACAAGGGCACATGACAAAGTAATTGTTGACCTAGAAAAGGAAAACAAAGTATGGATTATAACGGAACAAGATAACGCATGACTAGGCTTTCTTCCAATCACCTCTTAGGACTGAAGGAATTAACTCCCGATGATATTGAATTGATATTCGAAACGGCCGACAATTTTAAGGCCATTCTAAATCGACCCATTAAAAAAGTTCCATCACTAAGAGACATCACCATTGCCAATGTCTTTTTTGAAAATTCTACCCGGACTAAGATTTCATTTGAATTGGCAGAAAAGAGATTGTCTGCCGACATTGTCAATTTCTCAAGTGCTTCTTCAAGTGTATCCAAAGGCGAAACACTCATTGACACCGTAAATAATATATTATCGATGAAAGTCGATATGGTTGTCATGAGGCACCCTGCTCCTGGAGCCTCACTCTTTCTTTCAAAAAACGTAAACGCACAGATTATAAACGCAGGCGATGGTACGCACGAACACCCAACTCAGGCGTTATTAGATGCGTATTCAATCCGTGAAGAACACTCTACGCTAAAAGGCAAGAAAGTCGTAATTGTGGGTGACATATTACACAGTCGAGTAGCATTATCAAATATTTATTGTCTGCAAAAACTAGGTGCGGAAGTAGCAGTTTGCGGACCTTCAACCCTCATACCAAAGTTCATTGGCGCATTAGGAGTTAAAGTAATGCACAACTTACAAGAAGCCATTGAATGGTGCGACGTAGCCAACATGCTGCGCATCCAAATGGAAAGACAACAAACGAAATACTTTCCAAGTTTACGGGAATATACAATGCAGTATGGGCTGACCATGAAGCATTTAAATGCGTTGAACAAGGAAATTACCATTATGCACCCAGGTCCGATTAACCGCGGTGTAGAAATTAGTTCAGAAGTCGCGGACTCAGGTCAAAGCATTATATTAAACCAAGTTGAAAACGGAGTAGCCATTCGAATGGCTGTCCTGTATTTGCTAGCTGCCCAAAGGGAATCGTGATGGCAAAAACAAGGCTGTTTATATTATATACAGGTGGAACCATCGGCATGGGACCACAAAATCCGGAAGTGAGTGACAGTCCATTAATCCCTCAAAGTTGGGAACAGTTGCAGCGATACATGCATTCGATCCATGAAGATGGATACTTCAGCAAGGTAAAAAATATTGAGTTTGAGTATCATTCATTTCCCGTATTACTTGATTCATCGCAGTTGGATATCAGTCATTGGATTCAAATGGCGAAGGAAATTGAAAAAAGGTATGACGATTTTGACGGTTTTATCATCATTCATGGTACTGATACAATGGCATATACAGCCAGTGGTTTAAGTTTTATATTCAATAACCTGAACAAACCGGTTGTGTTAACTGGTTCGCAACTGCCCATATCCCATTCGAGGACGGATGCTATAACCAACTTCAGTAACGCCATCCACATTGCAGGTGCAAAAGCTTTTGGACTACCTCCGATCAATGAAGTTTCAATTTGTTTCAACGATCGTTTGTTAAGAGGTAATAGAAGCACAAAGGCCAGTACCAACGTTTTTGAAGGTTTTGTTTCACCTGACTATCCGCCACTGGCTGAACTTGAAGAAGCGATTAAAGTAAAAACGCGTAACTTGATGGAAGCCCCGGATGGAGCGTTTTCTATCAATACCAACCTAAACCCAAATGTTATCATCCTGACCCTGTTTCCGGGATTTAGAGTTGAGCACCTTCAGAAATTAATTGAAGATGATGAAATTGACGGTTTAATCATTAAAACATACGGAAGTGGCAACGCTCCCTGCACAGAACCATTTTTAAGTTGTCTAAAACAAGCCAAAAAGCAAGGCACAACCATCCTTTTCACCACACAGTGTTTGCAAGGTGGAGTAAAGCTTGGCAAATATGCGGCAAGCGATGTTTTTAGACCTATTGGTGTCACCTCTGGAGGCGATTTGACCAATGAGGCCGCTCTTGCCAAAATGATGTGGGTTCTTGGTCAGAAATCTTCAGCTGCAGAAGTTGAAAAACTCCTTCAGACGAATATGCGCGGCGAAGTCACGTTCTAGCCATTAAAACTGGCATTCTTCGTTCACTTTTTGTGGATAACAATGACTTTTCCCACCCTATTTAGGGGTGTTTTAAGCGTATTTTTACCTCTTATTCTTAATACATATTATGTCTGAAGAAACACAAGATAAGAGCAATTACGGAGCAGAAAATATACAGGTACTTGAAGGGTTAGAAGCAGTAAGAAAACGACCTGCTATGTACATTGGAGACATAGGCGTCAAAGGATTGCATCACCTTGTATATGAGGTTGTTGATAATAGTATCGATGAGGCGTTAGCTGGTCATTGTGATACGATTCAGGTCTTTATTAACGAAGACAATAGCATCACGGTAATCGACAATGGTAGAGGTATTCCTGTTGCCATGCACGCGAAAGAGAAAAAATCAGCGCTAGAAGTTGTTATGACAGTACTTCACGCGGGTGGTAAGTTCGACAAGGACACCTACAAAGTATCAGGAGGATTACACGGTGTTGGGGTGAGTTGTGTAAACGCACTTTCAAGTAAGTTGTTGGCTACCGTTCGCAGAGAAGGAAAGGTATATCAGCAAGAATATTCTATAGGTAAGCCACAAACGAGTGTTGACGTTATTGGAGATACAAAGGAAAGAGGAACAGAAGTGACCTTTTGGCCTGACTTAACCATTTTCCAAGCGTCGGTATACAGTTATGATACGTTGTCGTCAAGACTGCGTGAATTGTCGTACCTAAACAAAGGAATTAAGTTAACAATCACCGACAAACGTGAAAAGGATGATGAAGGAAATTTCATTTCAGATGAGTTTCTTTCTGAAGGTGGATTGAGTGAGTTTGTTACCTATTTGGATGGAACAAGAGAACCGCTTATTCCTGTACCAATCTACGCTGAAGGAGAAAAAGCAGGTGTTCCAGTTGAAATTGCCTTTCAGTACAATGGTAGTTATACAGAAAACTTACACTCGTACGTAAACAACATCAATACGATTGAAGGTGGTACACACGTTGCGGGTTTTAGACGGGCTTTAACAAGAACTCTAAAAACGTATGGGGAGAAGGAAGGATACTTTGCCAAGTTAAAATTTGAAATCAGTGGTGAAGATTTTCGTGAAGGTTTGACAGGTGTAATTTCCGTTAAAGTTCAAGAACCTCAGTTTGAAGGTCAGACAAAAACAAAGTTAGGAAACAGCGAAGTGAGTGGTGCAGTAGACCAAGCTGTTGGTGAAATGCTAAATAACTATTTGGAGGAAAATCCGAATCAAGCAAAAGCCATTATCAACAAAGTTGTCATTGCAGCCCAAGCGAGACACGCCGCACGAAAAGCGCGCGAGATGGTTCAGCGAAAAGGTGTGATGAGTGGCATGGGCCTACCTGGCAAATTATCAGATTGTTCTGAAAAAGACCCAGGATCATGTGAAATTTACCTTGTAGAGGGAGATTCAGCAGGAGGTACCGCCAAACAAGGTCGTGATAGAAGCTTTCAAGCAATATTGCCTTTAAGGGGTAAAATCTTGAACGTTGAAAAGGCTATGGAGCATAAGATTTACGACAACGAGGAAATCAAAAATATGTTTACCGCTTTGGGTGTCAAAATTGGCACCGAAGAAGACGAAAAAGCCTTAAACGTTGAGAAACTGAGATATCACAAAGTCATCATCATGACGGATGCGGACGTTGATGGAAGTCACATTCGTACGTTGATATTAACCTTGTTCTTTAGATATATGAAAACATTGGTCGACAATGGAAATATTTACATCGCGACACCTCCATTATACCAAGTTAAAAAAGGTAAGGAGTCTGTGTACACTTGGAGTGACGATGAAAGAGATCGTGAAATATTACGACTTGGAGGTGACCGCCCTGAAAGCGTGAGCGTTCAGCGTTACAAAGGTCTTGGAGAGATGAACGCAGAGCAATTATGGGAAACAACTATGGATCCTGAGCGTCGAACGTTAAAACAAGTTACACTTGATAGCGCAGCTGAAGCGGATCGTATTTTCTCTATGTTAATGGGTGATGAAGTACCGCCGAGGCGAGCCTTTATTGAGGCAAACGCGAAGTACGCTCGAATCGACGTCTAAAGCTGTACCGTTCCCTATTTGTACATAAGTGCTGTAATACAATTGGTACTTGGACGTTTTTATTTTACATTTACTGTGTAAACTAAAAAATAAAACAACATGAATCATGTCAAAACAGTTACCATTGGAGCATTAGCTACGCTGTGTCTTATCTTAATGAGTTTTAGTACCATTGAAACCACTAAGCCTGTTTATGGAATCAACAATTCTTTTGGTGAAACAATAAGTTTACAAGACTTAAAAAAGCTTGACACATTGACTATTGATACGAAAGAAGAAGACTTACATGTTATTTCTTTCAGACTTGTGGTCGCACCCAAAAATGGTGAAGCCTTTATGATGTCGTCTAAAGGGAATGCAATAACAGGTTCGAAACTAGAGAAAATCCTAAAAGCTGCTGTAGGAAACCGCATTATAATTGAAAAGATAATCGCTCAATATGGCAACGGGTTAAAGACTTTCTGTGAACCAGCAGTGATAACAATCGTTAAATAATCTATACTAGAACAGATGAAAAAGGCAGTTTTATTTGTCGTTTGATGCCCATATTTTATGAACTTAAGGAGTAGTAAGCTACTCGCATAAATATCCTCATCAAAAAATATGCTTTTTTCTTTAAAATCGTTTGTATAGTCACTGAAAAAAAACCAACTTTGCAC
>Ga0055584_100004164_pt1 | contig 14193 bp, 13 predicted proteins | sample OSDHelmetaG_FD_58716 | JGI IMG/M metagenome (GOLD analysis project Ga0055584, IMG submission 58716) | Pelagic marine sediment microbial communities from the LTER site Helgoland, North Sea, for post-phytoplankton bloom and carbon turnover... | ecosystem: Environmental > Aquatic > Marine >... | reverse complement strand
GCACTGGGTGGGGCTACTCCTCTGGGTAGTCTGACTCGGCGAGCTGCACGCGGCTTCCTTACTATCGGGCACGCCTTGGAAGGCGTTCTGGATTTAGACCGGTGCAAAGCGGTTGTCCCAGCACACCGAAGCGGTGGCGCCCCTCTCCCCCCCCCTCCAACGACCAGGAGATTGCTGAGCCCCTCACCGGTCTCCGATCCGTGGGAGCGAACAATCCAGGCCAGGTCAGGGCTGGTGTCGTCGCCTCACTTGCAATGGGTCAAAAAGGTACAGAGCATCCAGGGCCTCACCGCCGTTGTCGGAGAGCTCTTGAAACGTTGGCCGGCACCGCTTGTCGGCAAGGCTATACGGTGATCCCATCGCCCTGAAGTTGAGCATTTAACGCCGACTCCATCGGCTCCAACGCATGGGAACCGGGCCCCCACATGGCAGACGCTCAGCGTTGTGACTGCAAAGACAAGGGGCCTCCAACGGGGGCTGGTCATGGCGGCTCGTCATTCTTATTTTTTGGCTGCCCGGTCTTCAAGGATCGCAAGGTCAGCCCCAAGGCCGTAAGAGCTGAAAACAGGGTCGCCGACAACCAGGAAAAAGCAGAGATGGCCTCAACCGGAGCAGGCGCTTAGATCTGGCCAAAAGGAGGCTCGAAGTGGAGCACATCGACGCCCTGATCTCAGAGATCAAGACCGCAGACGACGACCGCATCGAGGCCATCAAGGCCTTGCTAATCACCGCCTGCAGCGGCGAAGAGGGCAAGCGGGTGCGCGAGCACATAGAGAACGACATGAAGAGCCTGGTCCTGGTGATCCAGTGGGAGTTGGAGGAGGTCTTAGAAGCCACCGCACCCACCCCACCAAAGGCCCCGGAGCCAGAACCGCAGCCAGAACCCGATTCAGAAGCAGCGCCAGAAGTGGCGGATGGACCGGCAGAGGGCGCCCCGCTGACCGCTGCGGACCTGAACATGGTCTACGACGACCCTCGTGGATTGGTCCTGCACCGCACCAAAGACGGCAAGCGCTGGTTCGCCACACAGGTAAACCCAAACACCAAGGCGCCGCAGACTTTCGAGTTACATCCTCAGGAAATCAAGCAGCTGCAAACCGACCTTGCGGGATCTCCCTACTGGCAGCCCGGCGCTTAAACTGAGTCCAAACGAAGCTGCATCTTACGAAAAAATCAGCGCCTTTTTGACAAAGCCCAGATGGCGTTGGTTCAGAATGCGCCTGCTGTAGGGTCCCTACGACCCGACCATGGAGACCGAATGTTGAACCACCGGCCGCTGCTTTCCAGGGCCCTTCTGCTCGCTATGTTCGCCCTGCCCGCAGGAGTCACACTCGTTGACTCTGCCCCCGCGCAGGCCCAGAGTGCGTCGCTCTTCTCGAATAGTGGGGGCTTCGTCCACCTGCTCGCCCCAAGCGCAATCGCGGGCGACGGAAGCTCTGCGGCGATTCTCTACGTGCTTGCACTGAATCCAGACGGAACGCCCATGACCGACCTGAAGGGCCGTATCGGCGCCTCTGAAGGTGGCACCACGGACCTGGAAAACCAAGGCCAAGGTCTGTACCGTTTTACGTACACTCCACCAGCGGTGACGACACCAACCAAGGTGGACTTCACGCTCAAGGCCAAGAGCGGCACCAAGGCCACCCTGAATGGCGACTACAGTGTCACCATCAACCCACAGCTGCCCAGCTTGCTGTCGGCCACTTCCAGCCCTTCGGAGCTGGTGCTCGGTCAGGATCAAGCTGCAGCGCTGAACATCAAGTTGACCGGGCCCAAGGGCGCAATGGCTGGCGATGGCGGCGCACTGTTGGTGCACGCCGAGTACGGCAACGTTGAAGCTCTGACCTACCTGGGCAGCGGCACCTGGACCGCACGCTACGTGCCCAAGAACGTGAACTACCCCCACTTAGACGTGCTGACCTTCGCGGACGCACGCAACCCTGACCAGGTCTACGGCTCGCACGTGGTGAACATGGTCGGCAAAACCGACTTTCCCATCACCGACGCTCCCCCAAACAGCACCCTGATACTGCGCATCGGTGACCGAGACTTTGGTCCCTACACGGCCGATGGATCAGGCAAAGCCGTCATCCCCGTAACGGTTCCTCCCGGGATAGAAACGGCCAACCGCATCACCATCGTGGACGGCAAGCAGACGGAGGATCCATTCGACCTGCAGCTTCCTGTTACCCGGCGCTTGGCTTTGTTCCCAATGGCCAACGTTCCAGGTGACGGCCTGACGCCGACCACCGTTCGCATCGCGGTACGAACCCCCACTGGCGCGGAAGACGCCGATGCCAGGGTCAGCCTGGCCGCCAGCAGCGGCACGGTCACCCAGCCGGTGCACCAAGGCAACGGCATCTACACTGCCCAGTTCAGGCCCGCCCGCTCAGCCAAAGCTGGCACCGCCGTCCTTTCCGCCTCCCTGGCAGGCGAGTCCGCAAAGTCAGAGATCACGGTGAACCTGGCTGGTGGCCTACCCGACAAGCTGGTGCTCACACCTGAACCCACAAGCTTGGCCGCTGGTGCGACCGGTTTCAAGGTCTACGCCAAACTCACCGACTCCACGGGAGAGGGCGTCGCAGGTGTCGCCCCGGTCTTCGTGACCGCAGGTGCCAAAGAGAAGAGTGCCGCGCGCGACCTGAAGAGCGGCGACTACCAGAGCGCCTTCAACACCGTTGGCACCAACTCCGTGGTCGTGACCGCCATGGGCTTAGGGGAAGCCTCGGGCAACCCAATCAGCCGAGTTGTGGTTCTGCCGGGCTCCGAGCGAGTCACCAACGACGGACAGAGTACGGTCGTTCTGAGTATCCTCAGCGTTGATCAATACGGCTACCCTGTCGCAGACCAGCCCGTGACCCTGCGCTTGAACTCCGGCGACGGCCGCCTGCCGTCCGAGGTGCGCACCAACTCAAGCGGCTTGGCCACTGTGACCTACGCCGCGGGCACCAAAACGGGTGCGGTAGATATCGAGGCCCGCTCAGGCGACCTGCACGGCGGAGCTACCCTGATCCAGGCCCCCGCCAGCGTGCAGATCGACCTGCCTGTCAGCGGTAGCCAAATCTACGCCCAGCAAGACGCTCGCTTGCAGCGTCTGGTCCAGACCGTGCTGATTCCCCGGGAGGGAGCCAGCGGCGTGGCCATGGCCCGCATGGACGACACATCAGGCCAAGTTGGCGCGGTCACCTCTCTGAATGTGACCGTTTCCCCTACCCAGGTCGCAGCGGGCGGCTCGGTGACCATCACGGTTGACGCCCGGGATGCTCAGGGCCGTGGCGTGAGCGGCGAAGACATCAAAATTCTCGCGACAAATGCCACCACTGGAGCCATTCAGAACCGCGGCGGTGGCAGCTACACCACCAGCCTCACGGTCAGCGCGAATGCCACCGGCGATTCCATGGTGGTTGTGACCAACGGGGATGGTTCGGTGTCACAGGCCGTGCCCGTGCCTATCGCCACGACCCTGTGGGGAACCGACCCGAATGCAGGCGTAGCCACTGTCACTGACCCAGGCAGTGCCACCGAGCCGGCAACCGGCAACGAGCCGGCGGTCGATGGCGTCCCAAAGGTCAAGGAGCCCAGGGCCCCGCGGGCCCCACGCGAGCCAGGGGAGCACCCCAACGGCCGCGTACGGGTCTCCGCGCTCTTTGGGAACTACGCTTACCTTCAGACGCCCACGGACGTGGAAAGCGGCCTGCTGGACCGCCAAATCGACATCACCATGCCCATGGGTGGCTTTGAAGCAGATGCTTACGGCTTCCTGCCCATGCTTCCTTACATTGGTGCAGAGACCCACTTCCGCATGGGCTTCTACGGATTCCAGTGGCCAGAGGCGCCCGCTGACTCCCCCGCCATCAACGACCAGGTCCCCCGCCTGTCGGTCAACGCCATTGGGCGCTTGCCTTTCGAGCAGGGCAGCAACAAGTTCCACATCGGAGCCCGGGTCGGCTACCTCTACGGTGACTTCATCACCTATCAGACCGACCCTGCAAACGATGGCCTGCTGTACAACAGCGTGCCCCTGATCGGCGGCTGGACGGTGGGTGGCGAGTTCGGCGCCGAGCTCAACAGCCGTGCGCACATGCGTGCTGTCTACGCGCTGGGATTCAACCAGACCAACACCTACGACAACAGTGTGATGGTGGATCTGGGTGTCAGGCCCGTGGCTGACCTGCCCTTCTCGGTGGTCGGCAGCTTCCAGTGGACCGATCGCAGCATCGAAGTGGTTGCACAGGACGCCAATCAGGAGCTTATCCAGGTGGGTGAGCTATCCGACAGCCAGCTGATCGGTACCCTGGGACTGGCCTACGAGTTCTAAGACCTCTCAAGACAAAAAAGGGGCCTGTCCAGCTTTGGACAGGCCCCTTTTTTTGGGGGTCAGCGAGCAACTCAGCCGCGCTTGATGATCACCCTCTTGAGCACCACATCCTTTTCTGGCTTGTCCCCTGGCAGGCGGTCCACACCCGTGATTTTCTTGATCAGGTCGACCTCTTCGCACTGCCCAAAGATGCTGTGCTTGCCGCTTAGGTGCGGCGTAGGGGCCTCTGTGATGAAGAACTGTGAGCCATTCGTGTTGGCGCCAGCGTTGGCCATCGCGAGTACACCAGGCTTGTCGAAGGAACGATCGCTGAACTCATCCTCGAACTTGTACCCGGGACCACCGGTACCCGTGCCAAGGGGATCCCCAGCTTGCACCATGAACCCGGGAATCACCCGGTGGAAGATGGTGCCGTCGTAGAGGGGGCCGTCTACCTGCTGACCGGTGCGTGGGTGAGTCCAGGTCCGAGAGCCTTCAGCCAATTGCACGAAGTTCAGAACCGTCTTGGGCGCGTCCTGGGGAAAGAGCTCACAGTGAAAATCCCCCATCGAGGTCTTTAGGGTGGCACTCAAGGGCTCGCCGGGTTCGATTCCCAACTGACTCAGGGTGGCGGCGAGATGCTGGGCAGCGACCTCCTCAACCAGCGACTCCACCCGCGCTTTGAGCGCGTCATTCTCACGACGCGTGCGGTCTAGCTCGTCTTGGGTCGTATTGAGTTTGGACTCAACTTCCTGCAGAGCTTCCTGTTGAGCCGTGTCAGGCCCACAAGCGGTCAGGGTGAAAAGAATTGAGAACACGGGAACGAAGAAAGACTTTTTCATAAGGACCTCTCACCCGCTGCAAAGCAGGGGTCAACCCCTAGAGATAGGTTAGACACCTCCTCCTGGAGATCACAATGCTGCTCACGCTGATCCTCGCCTGCGGAAGTACCCGCTTTGAGGGCACCGCTGTCGACGTGACCGGCGCTCCCATCAACGGCGCCACCCTCACCGTGATCGGGCACCCATGTCAGTCCGTTGTGGCAGAAGATGGAACATTCGATCTCCCCTGCTCGCCGGGGATCTACGACATCACCTTGGGTCAGGCTGGCTACATCTCAGAGACCTGGACCAACTACCAGGCCACTGAAAAGAAGACCTACACGCTCGGGGAGACCGTCTTGGTCCGCATTCCCGATGAAAAGGGTCTGCTGGTATTCAAAGGCGGCAGCTACAGGGCCATGGAAAGGGGCTTTTTGGTCAAGAGTAGCGGCGGCCGCGGAAAGAGTCAGTACCGACACTATTGTCTCCCAGAGAACGCCGACGATCGTATGCCCATCAACCCCTTCAGCGCGGGCAAGGTGGCTTTCTTCGACAACGCCTCTGGTGGCTGGCGGCCCTGGCGCTTGGACGAGCAGGGATGCGCCTACAAAATGAGCCCAAGCTCGGATACCCGGTGGGGTGTGGACTTTGGTGAAAAGGCACAGTGGGAAGAGACCGAACTGGCTCCAGAGAAGTCCCTGGTGGTGATGACCCTGGAGCCGGGCCGCTACTTCGTCTCAGACTGGAGCAATGGATTCTTCCAGAAGGGACCGACCGACGACGAGAAGCTGGCTGGCTACGGCGGTTTCTACATCAAGGTCGAGTAGACCCGACAGTCCTAAGCGAGCAGCGCCACGGTCCAGAGATGGACGAAACGCCGCCCTGCGTTAGAACACGCCCCAACTTGAAGGAGGCCAGGTGGAGTTCAAGGTAGGCGACAAGGCGGTGTACCCCGCCCACGGTGTTGGAATGGTTCTTTCAGTCCACGACGAGGACCTAGAAGGCGATCTCTACACCGTCTACACCTTCAAAGTGTTGGACAACGGCATGACCATTACGGTGCCCGTTCAAAACGCTGATGCCATTGGCATGCGCCATGTCATCGAGCCTTCTCACGTAGAGAAGATTTACGACATCCTGCGCGACCGCGACACCCCTACCGACAACCAGACCTGGAACCGTCGCTACCGGGAGTACATGACCAAGATCCGGACCGGTGACCCCCTGGAAGTGGGCAAGGTTCTGCGCGACTTGGCTCTGATGAAGATGGAGAAGAACCTCTCCTTCGGCGAGCGCAAGATGTTTGACCACGCCCGGGGCCTACTGGTCCAGGAAATCGCCGTGGCCCGCGACTCCGACGAGGCCGAAGTTCAGGCTGAGATCGAGGCCCTCTTTGTTGCTCCTCCCGATGCCGGTGAGAAGAAAACAAAGACCAAGGCCAAGCCCAAGCCCAAGTCCAAGACCTAAAGACCCCGACTTAGAAAGAGGTCCCCGCACGTGGCGCTCCACCTGTACAACACCCTCTCCCGTAGCTTGGAACCATTCGAGCCACAGGAGCCGGGTCACGCTCGCATCTATGTGTGCGGGATGACCACCTACGACCTCTGTCACATCGGCCATGCGCGCGCGATGATGGCCTTTGATGTTGCCGTTCGCTACTTGCGTTTCGCCGACTACAAGGTCACTTACGTTCGAAACTACACAGACGTGGACGACAAAATCATCGCCCGCGCCGCTGAGTTAGGCGAGCCCCCACTGGCGTTGGCCAAGCGCTACTGTGACGCCTTGGATCAGGACATGGCGGCCCTGGGGTTGGTCGAGCCCGACCACTCCCCAAAGGTGAGCGAGCACATTCCTGGCATCGTCGCGATGACCGCGAGCTTGGTAGAGAAGGGCAACGCCTACGCTGCTGAGAGTGGAGATGTGTACTTCGCGGTGGACAGCTTCGATCGCTACGGCAAGCTCTCCGGCAAGAAGCTGGACGACCTGCGTGCAGGCGAGCGTGTTGCAGTAGACCCCAACAAGCGCAACCCAGCAGACTTTGCTCTCTGGAAGAGCGCGAAACAAGGCGAGGTCTCCTGGGAGTCCCCTTGGGGCCAAGGTCGTCCTGGCTGGCACATCGAATGCTCGGTCATGAGTAGCCACCACTTGGGCGAGAGCTTCGACATTCATGGCGGAGGCATCGACCTGATCTTTCCCCACCACGAGAACGAGATTGCCCAGTCTGAGTGCGCCCACGGCAACCACCCCATGGCCAAGTATTGGCTACACAACGGCCACCTGAGCGTCGTTGAGCGGGACGAGACTGGCGAATGGCAACAGGTCAAGATGTCCAAGTCCCTGGGCAACGTGATCAACATTCGCGATGTCGTGGCAGACATGCCCGCAGAAGCACTGCGGTGGGTGTACGTACGAACCCACTACCGCAGTCCGCTGCCTTACTCCTCGGAAGCTCTCCAAGACGCCATGGGCGTGCTGGCTCGCTTGTACGAGGCCAAAGAGCGTGCCCAGGAAATCGCCAACAGCGCCGCGGACAGTGACCCATCGAAGCTGGCCAAGGAGAGCGCCAAGGCTGGCGAGCTCTACAAGCTGCTGGCAAACTTCAAGGTAGCCTTTCACGAGGCGATGGATCAGGACTTGAACACAGCCCTGGCCAGCTCACTGGTCTTGGATGTGGTCCGCACCATCAACCGCGTTTCCACCGACAAGGTCACCAAGCGCCGTGGTGCAGGCCTGATGCGCAACGCGCTTCAAGTCTTCGAGATCAGCGCAGAGGTCTTGGGTATTGGCGGCATGGAGCCTGCAGAGTTCTTCGCCGAGCTTCGCGAGAAGCAGGCACGGGTGCAGGGCCTGGACGTGGCATGGGTTGAGTCCCAGCTTCAAGCCCGCCTGGATGCCCGTGCTGCAAAGGACTGGGCTGCTGCGGACGCTATCCGCGACGCCCTGCTCGAGAAGCGCATCGTGATCATGGACTCCCCCTCCGGGGTGACCTGGCGCATCCAAGTCTGAGAGCCCCAGTCGGGCCACAGAGCAAAACAGCCCGACCTCAATCGAGGCCGGGCTGTCTTGCGTATTGGGCCGCTGCCTACTTAGAGAGGACCATGTTGCAGGCCACTTCGACCTGCTCCTTCTTGCCCTCGCAGGTCGCGTAGCGCACCACTTCGGTGATGTGTGCACCGGGCTCGCTGAAGCTCTGAGCGAAGCCGTAGCGGACCTCCTTCTTGCCCTTGAACTCAACGATCTCTGCTACGTTGTCTTTGGACACGGGCTTGTAGTCCAACCACACGTCGTACGAGTAAGTGCAGCCTTCCTTGGCCTCGCGTCCGTCCACACCGATGTAGTGGAAGTTGGCAGGCTCGGCGGCCGTGAAGGCGCAGTTCTGTGGCAAGCACGGCTGAACTTCTTTCTCGCTCTCCGGAAAGGCGTCGCTCTTCATGGCAATCAGGTCTGAGCTGTCAATGCAGTGCTCAAACATGAACTCCTCGTCCGTCTTGACGAAGAAGTCCGTGCCGACGGGATTGGAGTCTTCTTTCACCTCGCCGTTGAACAAGGTCATGTAGTTGTCCGTGACGCGCAGCTGGCACTTCTTCTCGTGCACCTTGATGTACACGCGGCCCTGGAGCTTATTGCCCAGGTTGTTGTTGTTAAAGACGAACTGCTCCCACTTGTCCGTCCCCTTGAACTTAGCGACGACCTCCGTCGCCTCCTTAAAGGCGGCGTCGTAAGTCGCTTGGTCGACGTTCTTGTCGATCTTTTGGACCTCGGCGAAAGTGCACTCTTTACCGGCGACCATCAGCGCCTGACACCAGTCCTTGGTCTTGGGCTTCTCGAAGCACTCCAGCTCGTCGCCGTCTTTGTTCTTGCGGCACTCAAAGTCGTAGACATCGGAGTAGGAGCCGACGGTGTACTTGGAGATGAGCTGGCCGTCTTGACTCACGAACTTCATGCGGGTCTGCTCGTCGGGCTTGCGCTCGCCGGAGGGCTCCAGCTTGTCATAGAGCCAGGAGGTGCCGACCAGGTTGTCCAGGTTGACCGCGCAGACGCCGGTAGACTCCTCGGCAAGGTTCAGGCTGTTGCCCTTCTCTTCGCACGCCATCAGGCCGATGGACAGGCTCGCGGATGCGGCAACAGCGGCCAGTAGACTCAGCTTCTTCATAGAAAACCTCTGTGTAGCGCCACCAGACCTTCGAGACCTGGGCGCAGGGACGCTGAATCGTAGCAGAAGCGCGGGACATGAGGCGGATCGCACAAGGCTTGGGCGTTAGCAGTGGCGGATAGCCACTGGAGTTTCTTATGCGTGCCGACGGCCGCTCCCCTTCCCAGCTTCGCCCCATCTCCTTCGAACTCAACACCGCGCTCCATGCAGAAGGCAGCTGCATCGTCTCCTTTGGAGGTACACGCGTGTGGTGTACGGCCACCGTGGACGAGAACCTGCCCCGTTGGCGCAAAGACTCCGGAGAGGGTTGGGTGACGGGCGAGTACCGCATGCTGCCAAGGGCAACAAACACCCGCACCCGGCGTGAGGGAGACAAGATCAAGGGCAGGACCGCTGAAATTCAGCGCCTGATCGGCCGATCCCTGCGGGCTGCTGTGGACTTTAAGGCCCTGGGCCCCCGCATCATTACCGTGGACTGCGATGTCTTGGCGGCGGACGGCGGCACCCGAACAGCTGCAATAACGGGCGGATTTGTGGCCATGGCCCTGGCGATCAAGGCCTTGGTCGACTCCGGTGCCATACAGGACAACCCCCTGATCCACACGGTCTCGGCAGTCTCCGTAGGCATCGTGGGCGGCAAAGCGCTCTTGGATCTTCCCTACGTCGAAGATGTGGCCGCAGACACCGACATGAACGTGGTGATGACCGGATCTGGCAACTTCATCGAAGTACAGGGTACCGCCGAGGCCGCCCCCTACTCTCGTGCAGAGCTCAACAGTCTGCTGGACTTGGCCGAAACCGGATGCGCTGAGCTGGTAGAGCTGCAGCACAAGGCCCTTCAGTGGCCTGGACTGCCTCGATGAGCCAAGGAACGGGATGGGTTCTGGCAAGCAACAACCCGCACAAAGTGAAGGAGATCGGACGAATCTTAGCTCCCCACGGGATCTCCCTACGCCCGCTTCGCGAGTTTCCTGATGTGGAAGACCCTCCAGAGACCGGCTCCACTTTCGAGGCCAACGCACTTCAGAAAGCACGCTTCGTTTTCCAGGCCACCGGCCTGCCGTGTATCGCAGACGACTCGGGCTTGGAAGTGGACGCTCTCAACGGTGCTCCCGGTGTGCACTCCAAGCGCTACACCCCTCAGGCCACCGCCCAGGCGAACAACACCAAGCTCTTGGGTGCCCTGGACGGCGTCTCGGAGCGCGGCGCGCGTTTTGTGTGCGCCTTGGCTGTGGTGACCGCTGCTGGAGAGGAGGTGTGGAGAGGTACCTGCGAGGGAAGCATCGCGACAGCGCCCGCAGGAACCCATGGCTTTGGATATGACCCCCTCTTCCTTCCAACAGAAATCCCTGGGAAGTGCATGGCGGAGTTGGCCCCCAGCGACAAAGACCGCATCGGGCATCGGGGGCAAGCTCTTGAGCGCCTTCCTGAAGCTTTGAATCGATTGAAAGCCTGAAACCTCTTGAATCCTGGGGCATCTACAGCCCCATCAAACTGCCCCTTGGAGACAACCACATGAAGAAGCTACTTCTACTCGGCATCCCCCTGTTTGCCCTGGCCGCCTGCGACACGGACAACCTAGATGACACAGCTGGCGCGGCGAGCGTAGACGATCTTGCCGCGGAGCTATGGGGTGAGATCGACGGATGGGAGAGCTGGGACGCCGCTCAAGGCTGGCCCGCCCTGTCCATCTCCGACGACGGCACCCACGGCGACTTTGTGAGCATCCTGGTCAATGATGTCGAGGCTGGCGGCGGTGGCGACGGCGCCATCATCGTGAAAAAGGGCTACGAAGACGCCGAAGGTGCCACCCCAAAGGACGGCGTGACCGTAATGTGGAAGACCGATCAATACGCGTCTGAGAGCGGCTGGTTCTGGGCCAAGTACAGCGATGACGGCACCGTGGATCTGTCCGGCGAGCCCATCGGATGCACCGGCTGCCACAGCCAGAGCGAGGACTACCAGACCTACCCGATAACCTCGCCCGGTACCGCTGGAGAAGAGTAGGGTTCGCCCCAAAGAGCCCTTAGGGGCCGACTCAGTCCAATGTCAGAGCTTGTAGGCCACGCGTACACGACCCGTGTAGATCGCACCCGGCGCCGTGTAGAACTCCGCCGCCAGGTCCACCTTCTCCAGCAGGTGCGCTTGCACACCGGCTGAAGCGGTCAGGCCAAAGAAGGGGGCGTTGTTCTCCGCCAGGTAGGCGTCGTCGCCAATGACAAAGAAGGTGCTTGCGTCTGTGAATCCCACGGCCAAATAGGGCGTAAGCTTCTCGGTTTGAAAGCCGTACATCAGGTCCACACCAAAAGTGGAGCCGCTGTAAAAGTCATCGTAGGGCTCGCCGCCCTCTTCGAAGGGGGTGGCGATTTCGGCAACGGTCTTCATCAGCGTCGCATGACCCCGCATCCCTATTTGATGCAGCTCACCCAGGCGCATGCCAGCGCCGAGCTCACCGGAGACGATGACGTTGCGGGTCCCAAACAGGGTGACGGGGGGCACGTAGCCAGCACCACCGTAGAGGGTCACGTTTCCCATCTCTGGAAACGCGAAGATCATCCTGGGACGTGGTGCCATGGGGGCCTTGTTGGTGTCCTCGGTCTTGGAGGAATTCAACACAAGCCGTTGCTCGCAAGAGAGCGGAGGAATGACCAGAGCGTCCAGGCCTATCGATCCGTGCCCACCCTCAGCCGGAATAGGCGCATGCACGGGGGACAGGGTGGTGGCCAGCGCAAAGTAGTTGAGCAGAAAATCCTGCTGGCCCTGATCATCGTAGGTCTGGGTCTTGCCCACACAGTCGGGATCAATGTTTGCGGAGGCCGTCTGGGCCAAGAGCAGCAGCGTGAGCATCAGCGTCCCTCACATTCGGTGGTGGCGCCAGCGTCGATCCACGCGGCGATGGCGTCAACGTTCTCATCCGAGATACTTCCACCCAATGGCATTGGCGCCCCCTGGGATTGGGTCCCCGCACACTTGGCGTAGAGGTAGCTGGCGCTCGCATCGCCTGGGACAACGTAGAGCTCTCCTGCCACACTGGACTCCACGTCGATCAACTCGGCGAGGTCTGTGAGATCGGGCTCACTGCCACCGGGGCCATGGCAGCCCAAGCAGCTGGACTCCATCAGCTCGTTCATGCCGCAGTAGTCAGGGCTGACCGCGTCGGACACCTCCTGAACAGGAAGGCGAATCTCGTCATCACAAGCGGTCAAAACCAGCAGGGCGCTGGTGACCAAAAAGGCGAAACGCATTGGGTCTCCTCGGGGAATCGAACGGTAGCATGATGCCCGAGACTCGCCTCGACCGCACTACCACCCCAAGTGTATCCAAGCACCAATCGGCACATCCCAGCCCGCCTGGAGCCGCCAATCCAGCCCAAGCTGTGCTCCCATAGAAAGCTGCCGGGTAAGCGCATAATCCACCTTAATGCTGCTGGAAACCACCACATCTTGGTACGCCAGACCCCGGGCTTGCTCCCAGCGTACGCTGCCCTGAGTGTTGAGCTGAGTTCGCTTCCCCGGAGCCACGCCGTAGCGCAGCGAGGCTCGGTGGAAGTGCAAGTGGGGAGCGTACCAAGAGTCCTCTAGATCCTTCTCGTAAGCCAAGCGGATGTTCTGGGTTCGGGTCGGGTTCCAGATGCCTGCGACCTTTACGGTCACCCCATCCAAGGGCGTGGTCGATGCCACACCGCCGTCCCGCAGCTGGGCAAAGCCTGCAGCCAGATTGATCACCAAGGGGTAGTCCACCCGACCATAGATGCCGGCGTTGGCCCGCCAGCCCCAGCCAGGAAGCTGCGCCCCCGTCCAGGAATACCCCTCGATGCGGCCGTTCAAGACCAGGTCGGTGCGCGGGAAGAAGGCCCAGCGTGCCTGCAAGTCTCCTCCACCAGACAAGCGCGTGATGCTGCTGGTGGGCTGTAAGTAGTTGGGACCGACGCTGACGTTGTGCTGCTCGACATGGGCACGACCCAGGAGCTCCACAGACAGCGCCCCGCGGCCGGGCTGGTAGCGAAGGCCGGCCTGGGTCAAGGTGTCCTGGCGCACGGCAAGCCCCTTGCCACTTGCACCAGCCAGGGAACTCGGCGCCAGACTGTGGGCCCGGCCGGCCTGCTCGCGAATCACGCCACTCAAGGGCTTGTCGGGACGCAACAACAACTCCCCCTTCAAGTGCAGATCGGTGCGAGAGAGCTGCCAGGCAGACACATCGTCCCCAAGTACAAAGAGGACCTGACGCCGCGCTGCCTGTCCTGCAAGACTCAGATCAACGTCTGGGGTTTGCCAGCGAAGGGTCAGCCCCGGACGTATCAAGGCACCGGCCGCAGGCTTGGGGTTGCCTGGGGTTCGATAGACGTTTGGCGTAAACGACGCCCCCAGCTCCACGTACGGAGCCACCTCCAGGCCACGGGCGCGCAGCCCGTCTAAGTCTTTGCCTTCCAGGTCCTGGCCCATGGCCACACTCAAGAGCAGCAGCAGCATTTGCACTCCGGTTCCTTGGTGTGACACCCCAGGACAACAAGACCGCTACGCTCAGTGCCAGGCCGCCGTGAGTACAAGCAGGGTCAGCAGCTCCCCCGCGATACACACCGCGCCCAGTCCATCACCAGTCACACCGCCCAACTGTGCCCGGTAAAGACGAACAAAGCCCACCACCAAGCCCACAGCCAATGGCACCAGCAGCAGACCCCACCACCCGGCAGCCGCCAGGGCGATCACCGTGCAGATCCCTGCGCTCAGGCCCACCCTTCGCCAGTCCAGACCGGCCATTAGCTCCCCAGCCACCCCTTCGGAACGCGCATAGGGCAGCACGCGCATCACCGGCAACATGACCGTGCGCCCAAGCGCGTGCGCCAACACCAGCGCCGGAACCCACTGGACCAGCGGCAGCTCCCAGAGGCAAGCCGCACGCATCAGGGTGACAAGAATCAA
>Ga0055584_100004163_pt1 | contig 14207 bp, 16 predicted proteins | sample OSDHelmetaG_FD_58716 | JGI IMG/M metagenome (GOLD analysis project Ga0055584, IMG submission 58716) | Pelagic marine sediment microbial communities from the LTER site Helgoland, North Sea, for post-phytoplankton bloom and carbon turnover... | ecosystem: Environmental > Aquatic > Marine >... | reverse complement strand
GGCAAAAAACCAAGATCGCCTACGGCAATGGGCCGGCTCTGTTACAGCACGAACATGACAAAGACATTAAAGTGCTGGCCCGCTATGAAGGTGTGCCCGAAAAACCAACAGCGGCGGCATGGAAAAACATAGGAAAAGGCGCTGTTCTGTGGCTCGGCGTTCTGCCACATATTGGCTGGCAACCCATCAACGATCACCCTTCCACTAAAAAAGTCAGTCAATTAATGGCAGCACTTAAACCGCACGAAGAAAAACGCCTGCAATTTTGGGACGGCATGATGGACAGAATCAGGGACCAAATTCCTTCAGGGCCAACCTTATAATCTCGCCCAGGTTCTTATTATCATTCACCTTGCCGCGCACCTGCACCACCGCTTCATAGGCATCAGCACGGCCATACCCCAGATTAACAAGCGCTGAAACAGCATCATTATCCATACCGGCGGCGCCTTCTTCTGCAACAGGTGCCGCGCTCGCAGCAACCTTTGTGCCTTTCTTCGGTGGTGTAAGATCAATTTTAGCAGCCTTATCCTTCAGCTCCGTTACAATCCGTGTTGCCAACTTCGGCCCCACACCATCCGCCTGCCGTAATGCTGTCGCATCGCCCGAAGCAATTGCAAAACCAATCCGCTCCGGCGGACAAGCGCTCAAAATCGCCAATGCCGCCTTAGGCCCGACACCCTGCACACTATACAACAGCCGAAACCATTGCTGTTCCATCGCATCAATAAAACCAAACAATGTAAGAGCATCTTCCCGCACATGCGTATCAATCAGCAAAGACAGTACATCACCATGTTGCCCCACCTTCCCCAGCGTACGGGCACTGGCCTGCACTTCATAACCGACGCCATTCACATCGAGGATCAAAGCGCCCTGCGCCACACTATCGAGAATACCTGAAAGTTTTGCGATCATTGAATTCCTGCCTTTATCTTCGAGTCTGCATGATGAGCATGACAAATGGCAATGGCCAGCGCATCCGCCTCATCTTCACCAACCTTCCCACTTTTAGGAAGAAGGATTTTTATCATGTGACCGATCTGGTCCTTGGTTGCGTGCCCCGTGCCTGTCAGTGATTTTTTTACCAGATTGGCTGCATATTCCGATACGACCAGCCCCGTCCGTGCCGCCGCCACGATAGCCGCGCCCCGCGCCTGCCCCAGCTTCAACGCTGAAGCGGCATTGTTGTTCATAAATGTTTCCTCAATCGCCACCGTATCAAGCTGCCATTGGGAAATCACTTTTCCAATCCCGCTATCAATTTCCGCCAGCCGCGCATAAAGCGGCAAACCCGTCTGCGTCTTTATCAATCCGCAGCCAATGAATGTCAGCTTGTTTCCGTCTTTTTCGATGATCCCCCAGCCCGTCTTCTGTAAGCCAGGATCAATACCCATGATTCTCATATTATTATGCTAGCAGCTTTTCCATCACTTCGTCACTAACTTCAAAGTTAGTGGTCACAGTCTGCACATCATCGTTATCTTCCAGAATATCAATCAACTTCATAATGCTTTTCGCTGTGTCTTCATCGACTTCGCTCATGACATTCGGATTCCAAACCAACCCTGCTTTTTCAGGCTCGCCCATCTTTTCCTCCAGCGCATCACGGACAGAAGAGAAATCGTCAGGCACAGTCGTAATGACATGCCCATCCTCACTGCTACTGCAATCCTGTGCGCCGGCTTCTACCGCAGCTTCGAACATTTGATCGGCAGGTGCTTTATCCATCGGATAAACAATCTCTCCCACACGATCAAACATAAAGCTAACTGAATTCGTTTCACCAAGGTTACCGCCACACTTGGCAAAATATGATCTGATTTCCGAAGCCGTGCGATTACGATTATCCGTCAAAGCATCAACCAACACAGCAACGCCGCCGGGGCCATATCCCTCATAGCGCATTTCCTCATAATTATCGGCATCAAGCCCACCCGCGCCTTTTTGGATCGCACGCTCGATACCATCCTTGGGCATGGACTGCCCGCGCGCCGTGCTAATCGCCAGCCGCAAACGTGGGTTCATGGCAGGATCACCACCACCCAGTTTTGCTGCCACGGTAATCTCCCGCCCCAGCTTAGAAAAAACCTTAGCGCGTTTTGCATCCTGAGCACCCTTACGATGCTGAATATTCTTAAATTTAGAATGGCCTGCCATATCGTCAATCTCCTTCTGGGTTGCCCCTGATTTGCCCTCTAACTTGCCGTAATGGAAGGAAAATCTCAAGGGGTAGGATTTATCCATCAAACAAGCTGTGTTATTCTTTAAAGTGTAGTGAAAAAGCAGGCTTATTTTGCCCGTATTAATCTTTCTGCAACCATCCACAGGTATAATAAGAACTGTTGTAAAACAATGAGTTATACTGAAAAACGGCAGGAAAAATGACCTACCAGCTTCATAGAATCAGTGTTTTGGTTGTCGAAGACAACGCACCTATGCTGGAAATCACGAAATCGCTGCTATTAACATTCGGCGTCGGCAGCGTCATCAGCGCCGCAAATGGCGATATCGGCTTCAGACGCTTTTGCCAATACAACCCGGATATCATTATTGCTGACTGGATGATGGAAATGCTCAACGGCATCGACCTTACGGAACGCATCCGCAACAATCCGGCCAGCCCTAATCCTTATGTACCTGTAATATTGATGACGGGCTTTAGTGAAAAGGACCGTGTTTTACATGCAAGAGATTCAGGTGTAACTGAGTTTCTTGTCAAGCCTTTTACAGCCCAAGATCTTTACAAGCGGATTACGCAGGTCATCGAACGACCACGACAATTTGTACGCTCCGGGGACTTTTTTGGTCCGGACCGCCGTCGCAAAAATCTTACAGAATATTTTGGACCAAAACGCCGAGATGCTGACGAAATCCCTACCGAACAAGTCTTAAAAGAACAACAACAAGAAGCAAACGTTGCATTACAAAAAATGCGCGATCACGCGGGACTGGAAAAAGGAGACAGCATTGACCTTACTCCTGAAGGAAAATCCCTGTCAAACAAAAGAAAGTCTCCAACATGACCAAAGCACAAAAAGCACAGACTGAAAACCGATACAAACAGAAACAGCTCCGCAAAGCTGAATTCATTATGCCGCCAAACACACTCAAGGAAAAAGTCGGCAGCGGCGGCATTGGCAATGATATTTTAAACAAAGCGCAAGAGCTTCTTGAAAACACCGCCGTTGATTTTCAGCCACTGGCTGAAATGTACCTCAAAGCACTCATGGATGGTATCGCTGATGTGCGCGCCGACAAAGACGACCCTGACACAGAATCCCTTATCACTGCGATACTTTATCCCGCCATGCAACTCAAAGCCAATGGCGGCATGTTCCATTACCCCTTAGTAACAACCATCGCAGACCGGCTGGTGCAATTTCTGGAGGTTCTTGTCAAACCAGATGAAGATGCGCTTGAAATTGTACTCGCCTACCACACCACAATCCGTGCTGTTATCATGGGGCGTATAACGGGCGACGGTGGAAAACACGGCCTTGCGTTAATCAAAGCCCTTGATGCTGCCTGTATACGTTATTTTGACCGCTTCCCGTACAATAAAAACAGCAAACACCCAGACTTTGACGAAACACCTTAAATAATTTGAAATAGGTCGTCGGCATCTTCCTGCGTATATAGCTCCAGATGATCAACAAGAAACAAGATGCTCTCCACCTCTTGTTTCATCTTCAAAACAGATCCCGGCTTCGTTGCTTTCACTTCAAGACCGGCTGGCTCAAACAGGTTTTTATCCGAAGACAACAACACTAATAACTCATTATTATAATAAGCTGCAGACACATCATCTGCTTCATATATTTCTTCCATATCCTTATAACGATCAATAATTTTTGGGTCGACGAGATAACGGGCCTCAACCTGATCATTCGTATACACATCAAACATTTTTTCAAACACAGGATCCACAAGGTTTGCGCGCTTCAAACCATCTGTTTTCTCTTTAAACCATTCAACAATTTTTCCGGCATTCTTGACTAAAATAGTATGCCCTAAAAAATTTTTGTTTTTCATGGAAATCAAAACAGCCAGCCCTTTAAATACTGTAACGTAATACGTTCTTCTGCGTGAACGACGTCGTTCCTCAAGATGTATTTCTGCAAAGCGAATTTTTGTACCCTTATAAACACCGCTGAAATGATCCTCAGATTTATAACGGTGATGATGCGGAATAATTTTGGATGGCTCCAGTTCATCCATAGGAATTTCACCATCCACATCATAAGAAAACGGCCCAAATAACTTGGCAACACTGGGTAATATTTTTTTCTTATACGCCTTGGCATAGGCACGCTTCGGCCCATTTACCCAAAACCATATGCCTATCAATACAGCCAGAGTAATTCCTGCGCCACAATCATCCCCCATGCAGGCCCGCAACAACCAGTAATCAATAAAGCCGGTAATCGGCAACACGATCAACCCGCCAATAAGTCCTGCCATCCGTCGAAACTGGTAGTCCGCGAGCTTTACCAGCCGGATACCTTCCAGACGCTTCAATTCAGGCTCAACGCTTTTTAAAAATTCCTGCTTGTCTAGAATGTCGCTCATGACTTAAACCTCGGGCACATACTCTTTCAAAATACCGCCAATACGCACAGGCTCAACGCGCACAGCAAGTCCTGTGGAATCATCTGTTTCAACAAACATACCGCATGCCGTAGCCTCACCATCCGCCGGCACCATCCGCTCGGTTGGCATCTTGCGGGTAAAACGCAGGACGGAAATGTCCTTACGCACACCGATAACGCTGTCGTAATCGCCGCACATACCGCCATCGGTCTGAAATGCTGTGCCGCCTGCCATGACATGAGCATCCGCCGTTGGGATATGCGTATGTGATCCCACAACAGCCGAAACACGCCCGTCAAAACAATGACCGAACGCCATTTTCTCACTCGTCGTTTCAGCATGAAAATCAATAAAAACAGCATTCACATTCATCTTGAGTGTATGCTTTTTCAACAATGTCTCCGTAGCAGCAAAAGGATCATCCAGCGTATCCATGAACAACCGGCCCATCGCGTTGGCAATCAAAACTTTGCGCCCGTCCTGAAGAACATGAACATAACTGCCCTTGCCCGGTGTGCCTTGCGGGTAATTCAACGGCCGCAGCAATTTCGGATCTTTGTCTATATAAGGAATAATCTCGCGCTTGTCCCACGCATGATTGCCGGTTGTAATGCAATCAACGCCATAGCTATACAGCTCCTTGCAAATATCTGGTGTAATCCCAACGCCGTGCGCCGCATTTTCACCATTCACAATAGCAACATCCACCTTCAAGCGCGTGCGTAAGCTCGGCAAATGTTTGCCAACAGCTTCCCGTCCCGATCGACCAACAATATCACCCAAAAAAAGAATTCTCATATTTTTATCCTAACAAAAACGCTGCACTTTTTGCGGCGTAATAATCCAGTCCATACGTTGATCGTGATCTTCACGTGGAAGATTGAAAATAACAGCTTGTTGCGAATACCCTACACCAACAGCTACGACATTTTTTTTCTTACGCAACGCGGCCAGTGTCGCATCATAATAACCACCGCCATAACCCAATCGATAACCGTGTCGGTCAAATGCCAGCAAAGGCACAATAATAATATTGGGCTTCACCCATTTCTGTTTCGGGGCTGGCTGCATAACACCGTACGCGCCCTCCTCCAGCTTCACAGATTCATCCCACCGCGCAAATTTCAATATCTTCTTTTTCTTCTGCACAACGGGTAAACAGCAGGTAAAACCCTCGGCCAGCAAACGCTCGGCCATCGCACCACAATCAAACTCCCGGCCCTTTGCCCAGTAGAATGCGACAACCTGTCCTTTTTGCGGCTTCACCGAGTCAAAGAATAGCGCGCAAGCCTCGTCCATATCCTCGCTGCCCGGATCAATCCGGTCGCGATGGCGAAGGGCTTCGTGCCTTAATGTTTCCTTGGATGCTTCCATGACAAATAAAACAAGATAAATATAAAGTGGCCGCGGCAGCCGTGTACGCAAACATATTCGCTACTGGCCCCTTCACCAGGTGGGTGCCATATGCAAAAACCAAGCGGCAAAACACTTAAGAATTCACAGGGACAGCTCCCTATACGAAATTAGTATCGGCCCGAGGAATAATGGCGTATCACGAGCTCCGCAGCCACCCTCTATGTAGCACTAAACTTTGATTTTTTCAATAAAATCAGGTATCTTCGCCAAAGTTAAGGAAAAGAACCATGAGTATAGCCACCCACGCCGGTAAATTTGCTGCCCCCCGTACTGATACGGCGGGCCGAATTTCCCTTATCGGTCTGACACTTGCGCAGATGCAAGAAGCGCTGGCCGCCGAAGGCCTGCCCGCTTTCCGAGGGAAGCAGCTTTGGCACTGGATTTACCAGCGGGGCGTCCGGGACTTCAATGACATGGCCAATATGCCCAAAAATGTCCGGGCGCTGCTGGCTGAAAAATACGCAATCGACCGCCCCAAAGTCGTGGCAGAGCAACGCTCCACCGATGGCACAATTAAATGGCTCCTGTCCATGACGGACGGGCAACAAGTCGAGACTGTTTTTATCCCTGAAGACAATCGTGGCACGCTATGTATTTCATCACAGGTCGGCTGCACGCTGACTTGCCGCTTCTGTCACACAGGAACACAGCCGCTAGTACGTAATCTCGGCCCTCACGAAATACTGCAACAAATTATCCATGCGCGCGATGTGCTGGACGAATGGCCCAAGCCGGGCCAGCCCGCAAACAAAGACCGTGACCTGACGAACATTGTTTTAATGGGCATGGGAGAGCCGCTTTACAACTACGACAACGTCGCGCACGCCATGAAAATATGCATGGATGACGAAGGGCTGGCTATTTCAAAACGCCGCATCACGCTCTCCACCTCTGGTGTCGTACCGCAAATCAAACAATGCGGAGAAGAGCTGAACGTCAACCTTGCCATTTCTTTGCACGCAACCACGGATGAACAGCGCTCAAAGATCATGCCGATTAATAACAAATACCCGCTGGCAGAATTACTGGAAGCATGCCGCACCTATCCGGGAGCCAGCAATTCCCGCCGCATAACATTTGAATATGTGATGCTGAAAGGCGTCAATGACAGTGACGAGGATGCGCTGCGTCTAGCAAGAATACTGCGCGCTATCCCGTCCAAAATTAACCTAATCCCGTTCAATGTCTGGCCGGGCAGCGATTTTGAATGCTCATCACGTAAACGCGTTGAAACCTTCGCGCAAATTCTAGCAGATGCCGGCTACACCGCCCCCATCCGTAAACCGCGTGGCCGTGACATTCTGGCCGCCTGTGGCCAGCTTAAATCCGCAAGCCAAAGAGCTAAAAAGGCTGCCCAGGCCTAGGACTTGGCAACCCCATTAAACCTGTTATGATATTTGCCAATAAAATGATTCTGCAAATAACAAGGGGGGAACATGGACACCAAAGAACACATCGCACGCGACGACAAATACCTTGCCAAAATCTACAGCTCGCTTCCTGTCGTGCTGGAAAAAAGTGATGGCGTCTGGATGTGGGATGTCGAAGGTAAAAAATACCTCGACTTCGTAAGCGCTTATAGCGCTACCAGCTTTGGCCACCTGAACCAGCGCATCAAAAAAGCCATGCTCGACCAACTTGACCGCATGGACGTACAGGCACGCGCCTTTCGTCATGACAAACTGGGTGAGTTCGCCGAAGCCCTTTGCAAACTGACCGGCATGGACCAGATGATCCCTATGAACACCGGTGCCGAAGCTGTTGAGACCGGTATCAAGGCGGCACGACGCTGGGGGCACATGGTTAAAAAAATCCCTGATGGCAAACAACACATCATCGTTTGCAAAGACAACTTCCATGGTCGCACATCAACAATTATCGGCTTTTCATCGGATGCCGAATACCGACGCGGCTTCGGCCCGTTTGACGGCGGGTTCAGTGAAATCCCGTTCGGCGACATTGCCGCACTCGAAAAAGAAATCACGCCAAACACATGCGCCTTCCTGGTCGAGCCGCTACAAGGCGAAGGTGGCATTCACGTCGCCCCCAAAGGCTGGCTGAAACAGGTGCAAGAGATATGCAAGAAAAACAACGTTCTGCTTCTGGTCGATGAAATTCAGACCGGCATGGGCCGTACAGGCAAAAACTTCTGCTTCCAGCATGAAATTGACAAGCCAGATGGTTTAATGCTCGGCAAGGCACTCGGTGGTGGGCTTTACCCTGTTTCTGCCTTTGTCGCACGCAAAGATGTCATGGACGTCATGGATCCCGGCAGCCACGGCTCCACCTTTGGCGGCAATGCTATTGCCTCCGCCATTACCGTAGAAGCCATCAAGATTCTTCAGGAAGAAAAACTAGCAGAACGCAGCGCAGAGCTCGGGGATTACCTGATGGAAAAATTGCAGGCCCTGCAATCACCGTTCATTGGCAATGTACGCGGACTGGGGCTTCTGGTCGGACTGGAAATCAATACCAAGCTTGTATCAACAGACGATTTCTGCGCGAACCTGCTGGACAAGGGTGTCATTTCCAAGGACACGCACGGCACTGTCGTGCGCTTCTCTCCACCGCTGACAATCACCAAAGAAGAAATTGACTTCGGAGTCGAGTGCGTGAAAGAAACACTACAAGATCTGGAAGAGAAAAAAGCTTCGGCAGCTTAAAGAATCGCAGCACTTTCTTTTTCAGGAATAAGCTATGGGGCCCGCTATTTATGGCCCTGTCGCTACATACAATATAAAACGCCACCGCATTGATTTTACAGGGGATCAAGCATCGCTATGGCTACACACAAAAAACGGCCCACCGGGCTGACAGCATTATTTGGCGCGGCGGCCATCGGTGCCGCACTCATGTTTTCGTCTGTACAGGCAAACGCCCATACGCTTGTTCCTGATACCAACCCACAGACAAGTGAAACAACAATCAGCGTAAAACCCACACAGGCCGCAACAACAGCCGGTGCAACAATTATCGATTTAAAAGAAAACCCTTACGACCTATCACCTGCCGTCAATCATATTGTCACAAGCACCAAGGAAGCTCTGGCCGCTGACAAAAAAGTTATCATCATGCTGGGTGAGGATCACAGCACCACCACCAATGTACACATGGCAGAGCGCATACGAGCAGCTCTACAAAAAACCGGAATTAAGCGCCCCGTCATGGCAAAAGAGATGCCCAATAACTTTCTGGAATTTTTACTGCCCCAGATTGTTCCTGAACTGGACAATGAAGACTTTTATGAGCGCGCCACCAAAGCACTAACCACACTCAAAAAAGAAGACCCTGCGCAATACCGCCGCTTGCAAAGCCTCAGTGCCGCTGCTTTTGAATTTCCAGAGGCACCGGTGACAAACCTGGAAAACCTAACCACCTGGATCAAAAACGAGCTAGACATCCGCTTTATTGATATCGCCAGAGGAGAGAATGACTATTCTGTGGCCTACCACGGCAACCCAGAAACGCGTAACTTCATCGACAAACAACAACTGCCCGCCATCCAACAAAAAGAATACATTTACCTTCGCGGCTACACAGGCGTAAAACTTCGTAATTTATGGATGATAAAAGCTATCAATGAAATTCTGGCCGATGAATCAAACCGCGTGGTAATTTTACAGACAGGCGCAATACATCTGGGTGGTTATCACCCGAAGGGATTTTCTTACCCCAATTCCCTGCATGGTATGTTCTCAAAGAAAGCGCGCGATGATATAAAAGTAATCACGTTGTTCCCGGAAAATTTTGGTGACACATTTGAAAATTCATTCTCCGCCGCAGCACAAGAAAGCATGAACAATAAAAATACAATCATCCTGCGCAATGCTGATGAAACACAGCACGTAAAAACACCGGATGCATCATCCCTTACGGAAGAAATAAAGAGCCTAAAAAAAATATCGGGAAAAATGAAGCACGTAAAAACGAAAGAGCATTACAGTTCTATCCGTAAGGAATTCAAGAGCGCCCTTGTTCATGAACTTCTATCGATCACGGCAAAATATACGCCTCTCAAGCAAGAGAACCCCAAGCCACGTACTGCGCCTATGCCTAATTAAACTTCCTGAAGCCGCGTAGCAACGGAATTAATACGTCCCGCAAGATGGTCAATGGCGGCTACGATCTGCCGCTCATCTTCATCTGACATACCACCATTATCTGTCGGGATCTGCTGCGTGGAACCATTCGCCACACTGGCCTGCTGCTGCTTCATCATTTCGCGCAGCTCATGCACTTCATCAGCCAGCACAATCGCCGTCAGCACCAGCAAATGGGATTCGTTAGATGCCGCACCCGCCGCCGCGATTTCCCGCAAACGCGAATCAACATATTTTCCAAGATGGGTAACGCGGTCTTCGTGCCCGTTATCACAGGCAACGCCATAAGATTTGCCGTGAATGGCAAGATTTACTTCTCCCATGCGTTATCCCTCCCCGAGAATAAGTTCGACCTGATTAATAGCCACATCCAGCTTCTGCGCCAAAAAGGCCGGATCAATGACATTGCTGCCACTATTAAAGAGGTCGCGCTGCTTGAGCTTCAAGACAACTTTTTGCTGTCCTTCCGTTGCCGCTTCAAGGCCTTCAATAGACTGGAACAGCCGTCCCAGTGCTTGCTGTATCTCTGTCATAACCAAATCACCTCTGTAAAAACTGAACGCATTGAATACCAATACTGTACCCGTAAGGTCAATATAGAGGCCAGTATTTTTGTCCCCCCCCTGTTGACAACCCGCATTTTCTCAACAAATCCAGAGGACAAGAACACGGATTTCAACCAGCCCGCTTTTTGTCGTTATCTGTTGACCCAAAACGCCTGAAAAGGCATTGTACAGTGGGTTTTCTAGCATAGGTGAAAGAACAACATGACAGCACAGGCAGCAACAGTGATGAAAGAATCATATCAGCATAACTATCAGGACATGGCTAACGCCATTCGCGCCCTCTCAATGGACGCCGTGGAAAAAGCTAAATCCGGCCACCCCGGCATGCCCATGGGTATGGCCGATGTGGCGACCGTCCTGTTTTCAAAGTTCATGAAATTCAATCCGCAGGATCCCGAATGGGCCGATCGCGACCGCTTTGTATTATCCGCCGGTCACGGGTCCATGTTGCTCTACAGCCTTTTGTATCTGACGGGCTACAACGAAATGACGCTGGAGCAAATCAAGAACTTCCGCCAGCTCGGCAGCCTTACACCCGGCCACCCTGAAGTCAGCTTCAAATGTGGAATCGAAACAACAACAGGTCCTCTGGGCCAAGGCATCTCCACCGCCGTTGGTATGGCGCTGGCCGAACGCATACTGAACAACCGCTTCAGCGACGATCTTGTTGACCACAGCACCTACGTCATTGCCAGTGATGGTGACCTGATGGAGGGCATAAGCCACGAAGCCTGCGCGTTGGCTGGTCACCTGAAGCTATCCCGCATGATTGTACTGTACGACGACAATGGCATTTCCATTGATGGGCCGACATCACTTTCATACTCCGAAAATGTCCGTATGCGCTTTGAAGCCTATGGCTGGGACGTGCAGGAAATTGATGGCCACGACACAGCACAAATTGAATCTGCTATCACCCATGCACAAGCAACGGACACGCCAAGCATCATATGCTGCAAAACACATATCGGTTTTGGCGCACCGACAAAACAAGACAAAGCATCCTCACACGGCGCACCACTTGGAGACAAAGAAATCGCCGGCACACGGAAAGCCCTCAGCTGGCCACATGCGCCTTTCGTTGTTCCCGACCAAACCCTGCAAATGTGGCGCGAAGCCGGAGAACGCAGTCTTGGTGATTATAACGCCTGGATGAAACGCCTTGGTGACAACCGCATCAAAAGCGACTTCCTGCGCACACTGGATGGCGATTGCGGCAACCAAATCTTTCCGTTGATCATGGAACTAAAAGAAACCTTCGCCACGGAAAAGCCAAAAATGGCGACACGACAAACATCGGGCAAGGTACTTGAGAAACTAGTGTCTGCGATTCCGGAACTTGTCGGCGGCTCTGCTGATCTGACCGGATCGGTGAACACCAAAATTAAAGGCCCCGATGTGATTACGCCAGACAACAACTATAACGGCCAGTACATCCACTACGGCGTACGCGAGCACGGCATGGCAGCCATCATGAACGGCATGACACTACATGGCGGCATCATCCCTTATGCGGGCACGTTCCTGCAATTCGCTGATTACAGCCGTCCGGCTATTCGCCTTGGTGCCCTTATGAAACAACGTGTCATACATGTCATGACACACGATTCAATTGGTCTGGGTGAAGATGGTCCAACACACCAGCCGGTCGAGCATCTGGCTGCCCTGCGCACGATTCCCAACCTTCTTGTCATGCGTCCTTGCGATGGCATTGAAACAGCAGAATGCTGGCAAATTGCCCTGACAAACAAAAGCGGGCCTTCCGTTCTGGCACTAACACGTCAGGGCTTGCCAACAGTGCGCAAAGCAGACGGTGAAAATCTGTGTGAGCGCGGCGCCTATATTCTTTCCGATTGCGACGGAGAGCCTGAAGTAACACTCTTTGCCAGCGGCTCTGAAATTGAAATTGCAATGGACGCCAAACAAAGGCTGACAGACCAGGGTAAAAATGTACGCGTTGTATCTGTGCCTTGTATGGAGTTGTTCTTTGAACAAGACGGTGCCTATCAGGAAAGCATACTGTGCAACAAATCAGTAAAAATTGCAATTGAAGCCGCCGTGCGTTTCGGCTGGGATCGTATGATCGGCCCCCATGGCGTATTTATCGGCATGAAAGGCTTTGGCGAGTCCGCCCCGGCACAAGAGCTATACAAACATTTCGGCATAACAGCAGAAGCCGTGGTTGAAGCGGCAACAGAAAAACTTAAATAGCTAAGAACATAAATAGCCAAGAAGGAGAAAAAAGAATGACAACAAAAGTAGCCATCAACGGGTTTGGTCGCATCGGACGGCTGGTATTCCGCGCCTGGATTGAATCGGGCCGCACAGACATGGAAATCGTCGCTATTAATGATCTGGCTGATGTTAAAACAAACGCACACCTTCTGAAATACGACTCTGTGCATGGCACATCACCGTTTGAAGTTAAGGCTGATGGCGACACACTGGTTGCCGGAAAGCACAAAGTAAAATGCCTGTCGGTGCGTGATCCTGCGACCCTGCCGTGGAAAGATATGGACATCGATATTGTATTCGAATGTACCGGTATCTTTACCAAGCGCGATGGTGCCATGAAACACATCACCGCAGGCGCAAAAAAAGTTTTGATCTCGGCTCCTGCCAGCGACGAAGACATCACCGTCGTTTTCGGCGTGAACAGCGACAGTCTCGAAGCTGAGCATGTAATCGTTTCCAATGCATCCTGTACCACAAACTGCCTAGCACCCGTGGTACACGCACTACATAACGAAATCGGCATTGAAAGCGGATTCATGACGACAATCCATTCCTATACCGGTGATCAACGCATCGTCGACACAATGCACAAAGATCTGCACCGTGCACGCGCGGCGGCAACAAACATGATCCCGACATCAACCGGTGCAGCCGCAGCCGTTGGCAAAGTCCTGCCGGAACTAAAAGGGAAGCTTGACGGCGTCGCCATCCGCGTCCCGACACCGAACGTATCTTTGGTCGACTTGAAATTCACCGCCAAACGCGCCACCACCGTGGAAGAAGTCAACAAAGCCATCGCCAAATATGTTGGCGGCGATCTTGACGGTGTCCTTGGTGCCTATGACGAGCCACTTGTATCGGGTGATTTCAACCACAACCCGCTATCTTCGGTCTTTTCATACGAAGGCACAAAAGTCATCGGCGGCACATTGGTACGAATCATGAGCTGGTATGACAATGAATGGGGCTTTTCCAACCGTATGCTCGACACGGCAGAAAAAATGCACCGCGTCGGTTACAGCCAAAAAGCAGCCGCAGCCTAAGGTAACGCAGGCGGCGGAAGGTGCGGCGGCGGCGTATCCGTGTTTTCGGTGCCCCGCTCTGCCTTCCTTAGCATCCTCTTAAACAGCCTGTCTGTCGCGGCCATACCGACATCACCGACCATCCAAAGCGTACCCGTTGCAGCAAACAGAAAATCACCGCGCATAACAGCCGCAGTAATAAGCCCCGGCTTCATCAACATATTAGGAACCCCCGTCACCAACAAAGGATGCGCCGTGTATTTCTGAGCGGCTCT
>Ga0055584_100004162_pt1 | contig 14209 bp, 4 predicted proteins | sample OSDHelmetaG_FD_58716 | JGI IMG/M metagenome (GOLD analysis project Ga0055584, IMG submission 58716) | Pelagic marine sediment microbial communities from the LTER site Helgoland, North Sea, for post-phytoplankton bloom and carbon turnover... | ecosystem: Environmental > Aquatic > Marine >... | reverse complement strand
TTATCAAACTCATCATCACCAATATTCGCATTGGTAAATTCAGGCTCGTTCAGTAGTGGGAATCTAAACTCAGTATCCGAAATAACTTCGGTAATTGTGAATCTGCCATCGAATGGAGTCTTAATAACGTCAATAAACGAATTTTCCCCAACAGGTGATGTTGAACCTGTTCTCGATGGGTCAAAATAGTATGTAATGTTCGTAACTTCACCACCAATGGTAAATTTAACCAGAGGAGTCTCTGTGGCAGATGACAAACCAGGAGTTCCTTCACGCTCAATCACGTTGAAGGAGTATTCCAGTTTGAACTGGTTATCTTGTGCAAAGGACAAGAAATAACCGAAGTTGGAAGCATCACTCATATCAAAGATATACGAGTGATTTCTAACTAGAAGTAGAGTTGGGTGCTTAGAAGCAATCTTAACTCTGGCAATCGCACCTTGCTCAAATTGTGGTTCTGCATCAGCAGTTGCTCTCATTCTGTAAGTGAAATCTCTGGAAGAGAATATCTCTTGTACAAAGAATGAACCATTAAACTGAGCAGTAGTAAATCCTTCAACAAATAGGATGTTACCGACAGTAAAGTTGTGACGGGATAGTGATGAACAGTAGATAAGGTCAGTATTTGCCTCATTTGTTCTAATGATATCCTTGTTAAGATTAACAGTTACTCTGATAGTTTTAACGCTATCCAGACCACTTACTTCTGCAATCTTATTGTTAGTATCTTCTTTGGGTCCAACATTAACACTATTACCCAGTGATACTACATCACCAACAATAAAGTCAGAACCACTGAAAGTATTCAGGATGGTTACTTTATAATCTGCCTGAGCGAAAGGACGGAACCTAGCATAGTTTTGGAGTGGATCATATGTACTAGTGTATGTCCATGTAACGGAATTATCAGTGGCAGTACCTGTTGTATGGGTAGGTGCGACTGTTCCTGATGTACCAGCAACTGTACAGGTATACTTGTTTCTTCCGAAGTATACAGTGTCATCTACCACATACGATCTAGTTTCTGCCCATGGGACAGCATCAGTTGGTACGGGCCATGGATAATCTAGAAGATTAACTTCAATGTTCGGGGCAGTGCTAATGAACTGCCAAGTTACTGCACCATCAGTTACTGCACCGATAGTATGAGTAGGTGCAGTAGCACCAGATGTTGAATTATTAGTTGCATAGTAAATCTTGTTATCACTCCAAACCTGGTCATTTACGGCATATACTTTGCCAGTTACCCAAGCACTTTGTGGACGAGAAACTTCAAAAGAGATCTCATCAATAGTATTCTCTTCACCAAGATCATTTTGATATAAATCATCATTATTGAAGGTACCGTAGATTTTACCAACCTTATATACGTTACCAAGACCAGGATCGTCAATACTACCAACAGGAGTCTCTACAATCGTGCCGTATGCTTGAACAACACCAATTGAATTAACCTGTTGAAGAATTGATCCTTTTTCTAACTTGATATTCTGATTGAACGTAAATTCCTTAACTGCATCAATTTTCTGATACCCAGCATCTCTAACATAGTATTTTGGAAGGACAACTGGATCTAAGATTAACTTTCTACCCAAAGGAGTAGGAATTGTCGATGTCTTAGTTGAATAAGTAAATCTATCAGATGCAAAGGTATATGTACCAGGTGCAAGAGTTGATGTTGCATCAGCATAGTCAAGAATCTGTAAACCAGAAGAACCAACTAACCAAGTAGTGATAACAGGGTTGGAAAGGGTATTAACGTTAATACCAGCAGTTCCACTATCAATGTCTTCTATACGCAGGTTCTCGCCGCTCCTGGTGGCGCTGGTGGGGGTATACGTGCCTCTCTTGCTATGGAGTCTATCAAACTTAATTAGTTCAAGACCACTATTCTTAGATGTAATTCTAAACTGTTCCGTAGGTAGAGTGAACGATGCCGTAGTATAGACGGCAGTAGGATCTACGACAATATCATCAAAGTTACCAACAAATCCGTTTGCTGTTGTAGGACTTGTTCGGTCAGCACCCACATACAGGTCATCCAGCACAATACTTTCAACAGTGGTCGTAGTAGCAACTATGACACCATCGAAGTAACATGAATACACATACGAACCTAGACTGGGTTCTTCTTTTACAAACGCAATATGATGCCAAGCATTATCAGATAGTGTTGCCCAATATGTAGAACCAACAGACCAAACAGTTACTTGTGTACCACCTTGTGGATTCAGTTCCAGAGCGATCTTACCGTAATTGGCATCGCTAGAATCACCTTGAACTACAAACTGAACATCTCCACCAGTATCAGCAAGTGCTGTAATCATATTAATACGAGCATCACTGGAATCCCAAGAAGAATCCATTTGAACCCACATACCAACTGTCCAGTCGGTAGTAATATTCAGATCTTCCCACAGAAGACGGTTGAGACCAGTAAAGTCGAGTGATCCAGACCCAAACTTAAAGTCAGTTGTGTCGTGAGCAGCATTACCAGCATTGAGAAGTGAAATTGTTGGAATATCTTGCTTAGTAGCATCCTCAGTCAGTGCAGCAGCGTTCTCAAAACGATGAATGATAACTTGATCGGGATTTTGCTTGTTTGTACTAAGAATAACGTCACCAGAGTTATCAACAGCATGAGTATGTGTTGTAAATCCAATTTCAGATGCAGTTTTCCAAATATCCGACTGATTTAGCAGAGTTCCATCATATTTGAAACTACAAAGGTTAGCAGTCAGGTTATTATCACTATATTTGATTTCTGTAACGACATTAACGTTACCAAAGACATCAACAGTGATACCAGCATGTTTAACGGACTCAAAAGAGACTGTTGGTGCCATAATCTTGGCAAATTGCCAAGTTGGTGCAGATGCAACAAGTTTAAGTTGTGCCACCGCAATCTTGAAGAATGCAACACCATAATTCTTGGTGCCATTCCACATATCACATACAAAGAACACATCATCATACTCATCGATGACGAACTGTGGGTTTTGTACATCACCACCAGTTACTGCAAGACGTTTTACATAAGTGAGTTCGATGTTAGCACCATCGTACTCCATTTCACCAAATATAAGATCATTGTTATCTTTATCAATACCAGCAAACACCATTTTGTTGTTTCCGATATAATAAAGTTGATTCATCTGTTCACCTTCGGCATCCGAGGCAAACTTACGCTTCTCAATGAGATCACCGAAACTATTAAGTTGAATTACCCAAATATCATCTGGATCGGGAGAGTTCGTATCAGTCCAACCACAAATGTAAACACGTTGCTCGTCATCTAGATAAATGTCACCAGCATAGTCGCGACGGGTTGCACCAGAGACACCAGCGATCTCTTTCTGCCATCTAACAATACCTTCTGGGTTATTTGCATTATCAAAACCAGATTCGTACTTAGCAACCAAAATATCAGGATTACGGTTTGCAGTTCCCTGAGACTCTGTTTCTCCAATCAAATAAATGAGATCATTCTCTTCACTAGTCTCATCAAGATATAGTTTCTTCCAACGAGCAACTTTAATAGTTGCACTAGGCAGAAGGGATCTATCCCAAACAACATTACCAAGATCATTGAACTTAGCAACAAATGCTGATGAATTACCACCTGCTTCTGTTATTTGTCCGCAAATATACAAATCGCGATTTGACGATACAACTGAATCGAAGATCTCAAACTTAGCATTAGCATTCTCAGTAAAGAGAGTTGACCAATAATAAGTTTTCTTCGCTCTTTGTGGGTGAGATACTCTGATAACAGGTGGGTTATCAACATCGTAATTGAAACCAGAGTTGATAATGTCAACAGCATCAACTTTACCAGTGGTCAAATCTAACTTGATATCAAGTTCAACGTCTTGACCTTGTGTGGTGATGATCTCGTATGTTGGAGGAATTGCCTGATTATAACCAATTCCAGATTGAGTGACCGAAATTGAATCAATGCCTGTAACAACAGACATGTAGAATCTCTTATTGGTATTCTCAGTAATAACCCTAGAACTAACGATAATCTCGTCTTGTGCAATTAGTTCATGATCTGTTGCTGTTGTTATTTTTCCGTATGGGATGTCATTGATGACTTCTTTTCTATATGCTGCGATACCTGCACCTTGTACAGATTCAACTTGTGCAGATGCACCAAAACCATCTGTTCCAGTATTATCGAAGAATAATGTATCATTAACTTGATAGGAGACACCAGAATTTTCGATAACAAAACCATCGATCTGAGCATTCTCAAATTTCGTTGTTGTTTCAACTTCGATATCAACTCTGGATTCCGTAGATACTCTCGGGAAGTAATCATAGATTTGAAGTGCCGCCTCCTCGGTCATTACCTGATTTGTGGCAATTTCAGCAGGTGAAATAATGCCATCATTATCAATATCTTCTGTTTCAAAGAGAATTAGATCCCCTTCTCTTTCAGTTACTAGTTGATCTGATTGTTGGTTAGGTTGACGCTCAATATCAATATCAACTTCTTCATATGGATCTCTAAAACGAGATACACCCTCAGGAATATTCTCTTGTGATGCAGTTTGACTGAGGTTCCAGGTATCTACAATAGAGTTGAACTGGGGACCGATGATATATGGGAATACAGGGAGACCCAACTCGGATGCATCAATAGTAATGAAATAGCAATAGATTCCATTTGGATAATCAGGTGTCTTACAAAAACGACCATTGTATGGGTCAAGATCACCCTTTTGGAATGAATACTCATAGTCATCAACAAACTGACCAGCAGGATATGTGGTCAATGATGGACCATCAATACGAGCAGGGATTGGGTTTGTATCTACATCATATACTACATTAGATTTTAGTGAATATGAAGAACGCAGTCTTCTGATACCAGCATTTTGATCAGTAGGATCGATGTATCCATAAGGACCATAAATTGGGTTACCATCAAATGCCCAACCGATAATAGGTGAGTGAGTAATAGCAGCACCAGTATCAGTACCTTCTTCTTTGAAAGTATTAGTTTCGGGATCAAGGATTACGTTGTCGCCAACCACATAACGGAGTTCTTTGGGGTCCGAGACGTGTGCATACTCACCACCATACTGATTATTGAAACCAGTGAATACATAACCACGAGCAATATCATACTTGCTACTGAGGTCATATTCTAGGTTCTTGTTCCATTCAAATACGTTTGCATTGAATGTTGCAAGTTGACCAACTGCCTCCATACGGACAGTAGTATTTCCTTGGGTATATCCAACACCTCTATTGTCAATAGTAACTGAAATTACCTTACCTTTATCTTCTCCCAGAGTTCCGATAACAGCAGTGCCCTTTGCACCAAAACCATCACCATTGATGTAAACGGTAGGAGCAGTAGTATATCCACTACCAGAGTTAATAATAGCAATCGATACTAAACGACCATTAATAACGATCGGTTGTGCCAAAGCACCTTCACCAGAGTTCAGTCTAATATCAGGTGTTGAGGTATATCCAGTTCCTTTTGATAGGATATTGACCGCAGAGATAGCACCACGAACTTGTGCAACTGCTAATGCACCAGTTCCACCTCCACCAGTAATAGAAATTGTAGGTTGTGAAGTATATCCAGTTCCAGGGTTTCCAACCAGAACACGAGTTACCCGACCATTAGTAACAACTGCCTGTGCTGTTGCACCTTGTCCACCACCACCAACAATAGAGATCAGAGGTTGATCCGTGTATCCACTACCTTGATTAGTTACATCAACACTGTTTAGCGAACCATTAACAACAACGGAAGCACTAGCGCCAGTACCACCACCACCTGTGATTTCAAGTGTAGGGATAGAACCAGCATCATATTGTTCACCAGAGTTGGTGATATCGATACTAGTGATAGGTCCGAAGGTTACAAACTCTTGATCCTTATATCCCCATGCAGATACACCATTAATCCAAGCACCAATTGGTGTGTTTGGTTTTACAGTAGTTCTTGTAGATACAGTATTAACCTTTCTTGGGAATCTCAACAGTTTACGTTGGTTTCCAGGAATTAGAGCAGATCCAGTAAATGGTCCAATCTTGTAGTTAGGAAGACCTGATGCTGCAACATACACATAGTCATTATTGAAGAAAGTGTTCTGGATGTTCGATGTGAACAGAGAAATAACTTCATTAATAGTATTAACAGTAGACTTACCTCTGTTAAGGTCAACAGATAGAAGGATATTGCCTTGTGGTTCGATACTTGTAGGTACAGGAATCAAGTATGAGAAGGTAAACTCATCAAGACGAGCAGTTACTTCAAATGTACCATTGTATACAGCAGGGTTTGCACCATAGATGGTAACAGAGTCCTCAACCAACAAACCATGTGGGTTTTCGCAGGTTACTGTTGCCGTTCTATTAAGACCACCAGGAATAATCCCAGAAACCTTAATAAGTTTCTTAACATTGTACAACCAGGACTGCAAACGCTCATCTTGATCAGTAGAACCAAGTGCAGCAACATTCAACTTGTCACCAGGGAGATAGTAAGAACCACTGTCTTCAAGAACCGTAGTTCCTGCTTCTGCAATACCAAGAATACGCAGTTTTACTTCATTCGATTGTCCTCGATTGGCATATACAAAAATATCAGAATGAATAATCGTACCAGGGTCCCAATCTTCTACAACATCGTTTTTGGAACGAGTACATTCGATAAACTGGTTTAGAGACTTATCTTTATACTGAACAATCTCATTATCATCGATAATGATAGTACCATTCTTCTCAGGCCACCCAATAGTTGAGTCAACAGTAATAATACCTTCTGTGGTGTCCAGAGGTTCAACCAGAACTGTCTTATATGGAATTTTGAAGACACCACTCAGGGTTTCTTCTGAAATTGCCAATTCGTAGATAATATCAGTACCTTCAATAATCGAAATTACGTTTTCGATCAAAACCGAGGCATCTTTGATATTCTGGTCAACAGGATCTGCAATTTGAACCAATTGGGAATCAACTAGGTCAGCAGGATCACCAGAAATCAATTCTGCACGTAAAATAGTGTCTACAACCCAAGATGCCGCAGAAGGGGTGATCATCTCATCCCTAGGGTAGTACACATCAATCTCTTCACCAAAGAGAATCTTGAATAAGTATTGCGTTGCCTTTTTGGTACCCTTAGAAACGTAGAAATCTTTAATCTTCTTGATAACCAGGATAGGATTAACCTGAGAGTAATCAAGATTGATTGTAGGCATGTATTGACGACGGAACTTGTCAAATACTTGCTTAATGATCATACTGTCCAAATTATGGACAACAGATTCTTGACTATGACTGCTTTGTCTTAGTTGATCTTCTTTGGCAAAGATCTGGTTTGAATAATCGTCAAATGCTGCAACATCAGATACACCACGAGCACAACCAATCAGAGCAGATGGTTCATAATTACGTCCACTTGACAAAATAGTGAAACCAGTCACTTCACCAAAACCAACATCACAAGATGCTTGTGCAGCAGCAGGAGATGCGATGTATACCTTTGGAGGTTCGGTGTCAGAATATCCAGAACCGAAACTAATGATATTGATATCAGTAATTTCACCATTAAAGATGGTTGCTACTGCCTCAGCACCTGTACCACCAATTGATTCGCCCAGAGGACCTTTACGTGGGTCTACAATGTATACAGAAGGTGCATCGGTATATCCAGCACCACCAGTGAGCAAATTGATGTTAGTGACATTGCCATTCGCAACGGTCACGTCAAGCACCTGTGCGCCCACAGGTTGGACAATACGCGCTCTTGGGGGTGTAGTATACCCTCTACCCCTATTAGTGATTGTTACACTGACAATCTGCCCATCGGGAGACACATTACATGTGGCAGCAGCATTGATACCGTCATCGGGGGCATCGTCAATGTAGATTGTCGGAGGATTACTATAACCAATGCCACCAGCAGTGACTGTGATAGATCCACCAACTAAACGACCCTCAGAATCAATCTCAGGATCACTAATTTCAGCACCATCAGGATTGAGGAATGTAATTGCAGGGATGAAATCATATCCAGAACCTGAATTAGTAATTTCAATACCAGACACTGTGCCTGTTTCATCATCAACAGTGATTTCTGCTGTTGCTTGTGATCCGTTTTGCAGATCAGAAGGAGGAGTAATTACGATGACTGGTGGGTTGTATGAAGTGTAACCCTGACCACCTCTAATTAACTGAGAATCCTTGATGCCGTTGACAAGAGTCTTACCTGCCGCTGCCTCACCAACACCAGTTGATGAATAGATTGAAAGTTTTGGTGCAAAGTTTAGTTCGTATCCTTTACCACCATCCTTAACGATGATCTTGTCGATTTCACCATTACTACCAACTCTGGTAACTGCTGATGCTCCCTGACCCACTGTGGGTGAGACATATTCAATAGAGCGGATATGGAATGTATCCTGATTTGAAATATTTACGAAAAACTTGATTCTTGTATTGTTGTCCGTTAAAACGTAGTCAAGATAAGGACGTTGAAGTACAGCATTCCTATTAATGATGAGACCAATCTCAGCAATAGGAGAATATGGTAAATCATCATAAGACATGACCATAGAGTCTTGTCCAGATATGTCTGCAACCGCAGGCAATGTCAATTCTTTGATGATTGCATCAGCAAAACCAATATAATATAAGATCTGAGTCAACTCAACTTGATCATTACCCGTTCTAGCACGAGGAGGATTGATGAATGTAATCTCACTACCAGAAATGGTGTAATCAGTCTGAGGAACTAACAGATCGCCATAAATTGTGACTGCAAGGTGTTCAGCAGAAACTGCTGACACGGGTGTACCCAAGAATTTCAGAGGAAATGTAGTCCTAGTGCCATCAAATAGTTCCCAAGGAGATTCAAGCGCCTGTCTCTTCTTATTAAACTCTTCTAATGAGATACCAGGTGTTAGAATGGCATCAGGACCACGAACGGTTTCATCATAATAGATGATCTCGTTATCGATCATGATAGAACCCTTAGATTCTAAAAATCCATCGATTTGTTCAACTTCAATAGTATCATCATAAACTCCCACATCCTTAATAAGAGATGTAGAGGAATTTAGAGTTGCAGTATCGTATTCGTCTATGTCAAGATACTTAATAATATTATTAAGTACGTTGTATGGGCGACCAGTCTTTTCCTGAGATTTGTAGTATTCAATCAGGAAATTTACTAGTTGCTCATCTTCGTTTCGGATGAACTCTGGGAGTTGATTAGCAACTCTGTCAGATATGTTGATCGTTTTTGAGAACATTTATCTCTTAGAAACAGGAGTCCAATTCTGGATACGAGAACGTTCCAGTGGGGTACGTGATTGTATTTATGTTGCTACCACCATAGTTCCATCCGTTAAAACTGAATGGATCAAAGGCAGCAACAGCACCAGGATTAGTGTTGATATCCCTTGGAAACACTGATGGGTTGAAGATTGTTGGGTCAACACCAGGTGGAATTGTAATAGGTCCAGTTTTGGGAAGAACAACCACAGGGATCCTGGTTGTTCCATCGGACGTGTCTCCAATATTAATAGGACCAACACAAACAACTCCATTTTCATAATCAACAGTTCCCACTACATCATTAAGGATAACTTCCTTTTCATTACGATTAGTGACCATCATAAGATTACCAAGTCCATCATCTCTGATGTTAACAGGTACCAGTGTTTGCGTTGTTGCTGTCGTTGCATTGACAACAACATCTTCTAAGGTGGTACTACCACCACCAACTGGATTTGAAATAGTAGTGCCATTAATAAGTGATCCTGCCGCTTCACCAGCAGCAATCAAATCGGCAACTTCTTCTGTATAACCAGTAGCATAGAACGTTCCGCTCTTAACAGCAGAGAACTTGGGTTTACAACCGTCGTTACCACCGCCTCCACCACTACCAGGATCGGTACCATCAATACCAGGATCGGTACCACCACTACCAGGATCGGTACCATTAGGATCAGGTTGACATGTGCCATTGACGCAAATTTGACCTGCTGGACAATCGGCACTAGTAGAGCATGGAGTACCACCCCCACCATCGCCTGGGGTACCGCCGCCACCATAATCGTTAGGATTAGTGATTGGGTTGGAAAAGTCTAGACACTGAGAGAATTGATTACCAAATGTAAATTTATCAAGGTTCTGCGCCATCACCATCTGAGTGGTTGTACCAGTAATAGCAGAATCCGAAGAGTCAACCATAGCGTTGAACTTTGATGGTTCTAAGCGCCCACCAAATCTATTGTCACGCTCCTGTCCATTGAATCTATCAACAGACTTCAATACAGCAGAGGCCAACTCATTTGAAGAACGAGTAGTGTTGTTGCCATTGAAGGCCAGATGAATTGTAGGTGAGAGATAGAAAATTGTTGGGTCAACGATTTCAGGTTGGATCGATGCCATGGAGTAATCAAGTAATTGATTCTTGATCCTCTTCTTGGTAGTGTTATTGAGGTTGACACCACTCTTTGTTCTTACAGCAACGTAAACTTTGCCATATTCAGGGGGATTTAGTTTCTCACCACCATATGCAGTCACTGATGCTGCTTGTGGATACAGTTCAGACACCAAATATGCGTAATCGTTCTCTGTTACTGCTCTATTTTGAACGGAAAATGCCTTAGGAGCGCGATATTTGATCGTTAGTGCAGTTTCTCTTGGTTCTCCATCCGCAGAAGTCTCAACAGTTGTTAATGTAATCGCCTGAGGGAGGATAGGACGCCCCGTTGAGTCGATAGCACGTCCGACAAACCCAAATTTCTTTGCACCATTGGCAACTTCGCCGTCAGTGTCAAGATATTCTACGGTAATATACTCATTATCAATTAATTGACGACCAAGAATGCCATCACCGAAGGTAATTTTGTACCTAAGGTCATCAGTTTCTTCTAAAAAGTAATTTCTGGACGTTGAAGTGAGCGCAGTTACGTTTGTAGACAGAGAATATTCATCAACTTCGACAGATTGTTCGTTTGGACGAACGAAAACCTTCATTCTTTCTGTATCTACGTCTTCTGATGGAATTATATACTCAGATTTCTTCGTATCATCAACAAGAAAACTGTATGTGAGTAAATTTCCTTGATAAACTAGCATTTTAGTGAACGTTGCTAGTCCTGTTGACTGATCAACAGTTGCTTGTACATCAGAAAGTAAGGAAAAAATGTATGCATCTCCGCCAACCTTAGCAACAAAGGCATCTCCCTTCTTGATTTCTACGGATGTTGGAAAAGATTGATCACCAGGAAGCAAAGTTGCCTTAGCATTCAAAGTAACACATGCTCTCGATCCCTTTTTTGACCGAGGAGTGTATCCAATTTGCTTTGCAATTCTAACAATGTTATCTCTAACAGTTGCAGATTCCAAAAATGCCTCGTTCATCGACATGTTTGCCGTAAACGAAGCATAATAAGTATTGTACGCTAGGATATCAATAAGATATGAAGCCGCAGAACCCTCAAAATCATAATCTGTGAACTCTTTTCTTGTTCTCAGGTAAGATCTGATAGATTCTTTGATCTCAAAGAAGTCTAGTGACGTTAATTCTGATGGTAGTGCTGCCATTTTAGGTGCGTTCTAAAAGGAATTCGATAGTTTGAACAAGTTCTTCACCAACGATACGATACTCTAAACTTACATCGAGAGCATCTTCACTTTCTGAGAGAATCACATCCACTGCTTCAACTTCAACACGAGGTTCTAGTCGTTCAATGGTATTCCTAATTTCGTCTTTTAGGTCTTCTGCTGAAAAAACATCGAATGGTTCAAACAAAAGACCTGTAACGCGAGACCCAATATCCATTTGGAAGGGCCTTTCTCCAAATTGTGTCATAACGAGGTTCCGAACTGACTGCTTAATAGCATTTTCATTAGTAACTGTACCAAAATCATCCGTATTCGGATTCATATTGAAGGATATAGAGAAATCTTTATACCCTCGTGACAGGAATTGTTCAGATCGGAACCGATAACGTGCCAATTTTCTGATTTATATCAGTGTTCTTGTTTATTTATAGGTTCAACGGGAGGATTATATTTCAAAAACTCCCTAAAAGTCATTTTCATCTCCCGTTCTGTCATTCCACAGTGCTTTGCGGCGTGTGGAAGGTTCATTGTGGCACGATAAAGTGCCATATTTGACTCCTTGACAAGTTCGGGAGTAGTAATTACCTTATCGACCTTGACCTCTGTACCTTTTTTTCTTGCCATTACGTGATGATGCGCTTAGTTTAGTGTTTTGTGAAGATCCTTGACGGGTGACTTTGGGATTAGCAGGTACCCAGTCAAGTTTTACGAGACCTGTTGTCGCTCTTTTTGCCATTTTGCTCCTGTGGGGACTCTATGATGATAGCACATTTGGTGATCCATATGCAATAACGCTGTTACATGGATATGACCACCCCATCCAACCAGGTGTTCCAACACCAAGTGGATCCAAAACTCGTGCAAGAGGTAGTTTTGTTGAGAATACACTCAACGTTGAGGTAAATGCAAACCTAGGATGTCCAGTTCCTGCATTATCTTCGATCGTTAAGTTTGAACAAGGTATGGGTGTGGGTACGGGACACAGTGCAGACTTAGGACAAGGGCACATATAGATGATAATGTTTGTGCAAGTTGAGATATGTGGCGTAAACATATCCCCAAATGTCATACAAGGTAACCCATTGATCAACACTGTCGCTTTGATTGCAGCAAGCGGATTTACAGGAACTAGTGGTGTAGGGGGCCACCAGCATGTCCACTCCTTAATAACGATGCTGTAAGGGATTGGAGGGGTCTTACACGCCTGTACTGAGTGTACAGTGGATGGTATACATATGCCATGACCCGAACATGGAAGACCTGTGATTGGTGCTACTGGTAGTAATAGTCCGTATGCCATAATTAACCGTTAAATAAATTCTTAGTATCGGTAGAGAAATCAGATATTTGGTCATTGATATCAGACTTATAATCAAAATCTTCATCAACAAAATCCTTCCAGGTATCGTCTTCAAATTCAATGTCTCTAACAGAACTATATTGTTTCTTCAAGAGTTGTTTATCAGAAGGATCATAAGACGATGTATGAACCTTTCTTCGACTGACAGGAGGATTAGGTTGAACAACTTCATCTCTTGCATCAAAGACACCACCACTACATTCATCAAAATATGGATTTCCCATATTCCTAGCAGTTTGTCCAAAGGTGATTGTAGATCCTGCACTCCAATTCTTAACAGTCATAATACCAGATGTTGGACCAATAATCATACCAAGTTGATTCATTTTATATGGGTCAATTGCAATAGATAGGTCATTCACATATTCTAATGCAAATTCATTTTGTACACCAGCAGTAGCACTACTACCACCAAAGATACCTGCCCAGAGGGCATCCAAGGCATTAGATCCTGCTGCCCATGTGTAATTATACAACACTGGGAATGTACATGGGTTAGCAAAAATACCACCAACCAATGTACCAAATCCTTGATACACACCTTGGGATCCATCACCTCTTGATTCCCAGAATGTTTGACCAGGAGTCTTACCTTGGGTTTGATTATCACCACTACCTAATGGGTAATATGCACCATAGACATCTAATACACCATTAGGGTTACCATTACCACTACTACGATATACATATGTATCCCAACACTCATGTGCTGGCATACCCCCAGATAATCTTTCAACAGATGCCGTATAGTATGTACTGCTATTGTTAGTTGATCCTGCTGCTACAAGTTCTGTGGTTGTGGTTGACTCTCCCGTCTCTGGATCAGTTGTAGTGGTAGTGGAGGTAACATCAGGAGTGCTATATGTAAGTGAACGTCTTCGGTATGTTTTAATGTTTTGCCCTAACCATACCGATAACTGTGATAGTTCAGAAAAGTTACCATGATCCCAGTCATAGGTATTCTCATCCAGTCCGATCGGAACAAAGATAACATCGTCACCACCACTAGGATCCCAGTAACATCTACCTTCAACAGCACCTGTTGCATTACCAGCAGGAAAAGATATACTTGCTAAGTTTCTAGTACACTTCCAACAATTCTTCTTATCACCAACTACAACTTCTCTTGGTTGTGTCAATGCTGGTTGTTCTAAACTATGCATAAACTCCATGAAGTTTTCACCATCTGGTCCAGTAGTCCTACCACGTACAGACATAGTAACTTTAAAACTACCATTGTCT
>Ga0055584_100004161_pt1 | contig 14211 bp, 12 predicted proteins | sample OSDHelmetaG_FD_58716 | JGI IMG/M metagenome (GOLD analysis project Ga0055584, IMG submission 58716) | Pelagic marine sediment microbial communities from the LTER site Helgoland, North Sea, for post-phytoplankton bloom and carbon turnover... | ecosystem: Environmental > Aquatic > Marine >... | reverse complement strand
ATCAATAAACCTGCATTGTTAATTGTTCTCATAATTTCAGTAAGCTCACTTTATTTGCATTTTTCACATGTAAAAAGTGAGTGGTATTTAAAGTTTGCGAAACATCATCAGTATCAGAAAAAATACAAAGAGATGAGATATCTTGTTAATAAAGCAAATACTTCATTATTTCCTTTGGACGGCACTTCCACTCCATTGAACTGGTATGCGGGCCATGCATCGTATTACATGGGTGAAAAAGAAGAAGCATTAAAATATTATCAAGCTGCAAGTATTGACAACCCCTATCACATTCATGTATGGAAAGATATGGGTGCAGTACAGGATCAGCTTTTCAATTATCCTGATGCCATAATATCTTATCATCATTCACTTGAGGTGAATCCTTATTTTCCTGAAGCGATCCTTAATATGGGCTTAACTCAGTACAATAATGGAAGTGTTGATTCATCATTGTTCTATCTCAGGCAATACCCATTTGACAAAAATCCTCGGTATCGTAATAATCTGTCAACAGTGTTGGCAGCATCTGTGGGAAGATCACTGGCAGAAAGTAATGACACGGTTTTGGTTAACTCTTTGAATAACAAAATCGCAGAAAATCACTACTATTTGGTAGATGAGTATGAAAGCTGTGGTGAAGATGAAGAATTATTCCTCGAAAAAATTCGTGATCTGAAGGATTAATAACACTTTTGTTATCGACAGTCAAATCTTCTAATTTAGAATCGACTAAATCTCCAACTATGAAAAAGCTTTTTACTTCTATTTTCATCTTGTTATTATCCACTCAAATTTCCTGGAGTCAGTCCTTTGTTTCGATCAATCCAAATTCTGGTTTACAAGGGCAAACTTTAAATACTATTGTCACAGGGTCCAATTTTGATTTCTTATGGTCTTCAGTACCAGGAACATGGGGTGATTTTTATTTGAAACAAAACTCTTACAGCATATTACCTAATTCAGTTGTTGTAATTGATAATGATAATTTAAATGTTGAGTGGACAATACCACAAAGTTCTCCTCTTGGTCTTTATAGTGTAGAATGGGACTATTATAATGGCTGGCTTCCTCCTATCACTATTCCTGGTGGATTTTTTATTGGTGGAACTGGAGTAAGTGGTAAAGTCTTCTTTGATGGTGACTCAAGCCTCACTCAGAATGGAATTGAACAAGGATTGTTTAACCAAAAAATAATTTTGTTACCTGATAGTGTGATCACTTTTACCCTTCAGGATGGCTCTTACATAATGCCTTCAACTTCTGGAACAAAGGATGTTAAAATATTACCTAACCCACCTTGGAAAACAACTACAGATTCAAGTGTCAATGTGATCATAAGCAACAATATTATCACAGGCATAGACTTTGGGTTAAAAGGAATTATTGATACATACGGAATAGATGTTACAATTACAGGCACCTCTGTTCCTCGGTGCAATTGGCAACGTAAATACATTATTACTTATACAAATACAGGCACTGTCTTTCAACAGGGGGATGTTACATATATCAGGGATAGTTCTGTAACCTATGATTATGCAAATCCTGTTCCTGACAACATAACTGGTAATTTTTATACCTGGAATTACGACAGCTTACATCCTGGAGAATCGAGAAACATTGAAATATTTGTTACGCTCCCTGCAGGAGGGGTAACATTCTCAAGTGGTGCCAGTGCAACAGCTATGGATACTTTGAATGTGGTACAAGATAGCGATGGAGAAGAGATCATTCAAACTACTGCTTGTTCATTTGATCCAAATGATAAAACTGTTTTCCCACGTGGAGTTCAGGCAGCAAATTATACGTTGATGTCGGATACATTGGACTTCCTGATCCGATTCCAGAATACTGGGAATGACACTGCATTCAGAGTGGTATTACTAGATACTTTGGATAAAGATATTCTGGATCTCAATTCATTTAGTCTGATCAGCTACAGTCATCCGGTAATTACAGAATTGCAAACCAATGGTGCCTTAAGTTTCACATTTGATAACATATTACTACCCGATAGCAATGTGAACGAACCGGCAAGTAATGGATTTGTCCGCTTCCGTTGTCTGATCAATCAGAGTTTACCCAACAATACCATACTTAACAATACAGCTTACATATACTTTGATTTTAATGCTCCGGTTATCACAAATACTACTCTCAATACCTTAGTATATCAGATACCGGTTGGTATTGGCGAAATAACTGATAATGATAGGGTAACAATTCTCCCTAACCCGGTATCCAATGATGCTACAATCGTTTTACCGAAATCCGGAGGCGAATATTATCTGAGGGTCATGGATATGACCGGCAAATTGGTTTACGAAGAATTGATATCCGGCGACCGGCATGTGATCCCAGCCAATAAACTTGACAGTGGTGTCATGCTCTATCAGCTAAGAAGTAAAGATGGAAACAAAGAGTATCATGGTAAGTTCGTTGTAATTTAATAGTAAGCCCTGAACACTGGTCTGTTGATACATTCAGCAATCAGCACTTTCCAGAACTGGTATAAATAGTAAAAATCCCCGTGACTGCGACGGGGATTTTTACTTGATTAAAACAATACAGAATCTTTATAAGGCAAACTGAATATCAGCTGCCGCATGCTTCACAGTCATCTTTGTTGTCAATGCTGCAGTTAACTTCTACCATCGCCAATTCCTTCGCACGCTCATCGGCAAAGGAAGAAGTACCATTTGCATCTCCGGTTTCTGTTAGCACAGCTTCAGCAACAGGGGCTGCCTGAATAATTTCTTTCTCGGTAGGTTGCTGCAGATACTTACTATCGACTGTAAACTTAATAGCGTCAGTGGCAGCTTTAGTACGCAAATAATACATGCCTGTTTTCAGACCTTTCTTCCAGGCATAAAAATGCATTGAGGAGATCTTTCCATAATTCGGATTCTGGATGAATAAATTCAATGACTGACTCTGACAGATATATGCACCTCTGTCGGCAGCCATATCAATGATCGCTTTTTGCTTGATCTCCCAAACTGTTTTGTACAACTCTTTGATGTCTTCAGGAATTTCAGGTATATTCATCACTGATCCATTATTGGCAATGATCTTATTCTTCAGGTCATCATTCCACAAGCCCATATTTACAAGGTCGACCAACAGGTGCTTGTTGACAACCACAAATTCACCTGAAAGCACTCTACGAGTATAAATATTTGAAGTATACGGCTCGAAGCACTCATTATTTCCTAAGATCTGTGATGTTGATGCAGTAGGCATCGGTGCAAGAAGCAGTGAGTTTCTGATACCATGCTTTTTAACTTCCTCCTTTAGCACATCCCATTCCCAGCGATCGGTAGGTGTGGTGTTCCACATATCGAACTGAAATTCTCCCTTAGATGCCGGTGAACCTTTGAACGACTCATAAGGGCCATTCAGTTTTGCAAGATCTTTAGATGCGGTCATAGATGCATAATAGATCGTTTCGAAGATCTCCGTATTAAGTTTTCTTGCCTCTTCTGAATCGAATGGCAAGCGTAATTTAATGAAGGCATCTGCTAATCCCTGAACACCGATACCGATAGGACGGTGACGGAAATTTGAATTACGTGCTTCAACAACTGGGTAATAATTTACATCAATGATCTTGTTCAGGTTTTCCGTGATCACATAAGTGATGTCAAAAAGTTTCTGATGATCAAATTCTCCGTTGTTAACGAACATCGGCAGAGAGATGGAAGCAAGATTACAAACTGCCACTTCGTCTTTTGATGTATATTCCATGATCTCGGTACACAAGTTTGAACTTCTTATAGTACCAAGGTTCTTCTGATTTGACTTTTCATTACATGCATCTTTGTATAACATGTAAGGCGTTCCTGTTTCGATCTGTGATTCAAGAATTGCTGTCCAAAGCTCACGAGCTTTGATCACTTTACGGGCTTTGCCTTCCTGCTCATACTTCTCATACATTGCCTCAAACTCTGCTCCATAACAGTCGTATAAGCCTGGTGCCTCATTAGGGCAAAACAACGACCATGAACCCTCCTCTTCTACACGCTTCATGAACAGATCAGGTACCCATAATGCATAGAAGAGGTCACGAGCACGTAGTTCTTCCTTACCGTGATTCTTTTTCAGCTCAAGGAAGTCAAAGATATCGGCATGCCAAGGTTCGAGATAAATTGCGAATGAACCTTTGCGCTTCCCACCGCCCTGATCAACATATCGAGCAGTATCGTTAAATACTCTTAACATTGGAACGATACCATTACTGGTACCATTGGTTCCACGGATGTATGAACCCGTTGCTCTGACGTTGTGCATGCTAAGTCCAATACCTCCAGCTGACTGGGAGATCTGTGCACACTGCTTAAGTGTATCGTAGATCCCATCAATGCTATCATCCTTCATGGTGAGCAGAAAGCATGATGAGAGTTGTGGCTTTGGAGTTCCAGCATTGAACAGAGTAGGTGTGGCATGGGTGAACCAACGTTCACTCATCAGGTTATAAGTTTCAATGGCTGATTCGATATCTTCTTTGTGAATACCAACAGCCACCCTCATAATCATGTGTTGCGGACGTTCAACAACTTTAGCGTTGAGCTTAAGGAGATACGACTTCTCTAATGTTTTGAAACCGAAGAAGTCGTACCCGAAGTCACGGTCATAAATAATAGTAGAATCCAGCAATTCTGAATTCTCATTGATGATCTTATAAACATCATCGGCAAGCAGGGGAGCTTTTAGGCCAGTTTTGGGATCCACATATGAATATAAATCATGCATCGTTTCGGAAAACACCTTCTTTGTATTCTTATGAAGGTTAGAAACTGCGATGCGTGATGCTAATTGTGCATAATCGGGGTGTTTGGTTGTTAAGCAAGCTGCAGTTTCTGCTGCAAGGTTATCCAGTTCACTTGTGGTAACACCTTCATAGATTCCTTCGATAACCTTTTTGGCAACTACCACTGGTTCAACATGCGCCGACAACCCATAACAAAGTCTTTGAATTCTAGAGGTCACCTTGTCGAACTTGACAGTCTCTTTCCTGCCATCTCTTTTTACTACGTACATAAGTTTTCTTTTTGTTAATGGTGTTAATAAAACTAATCGGCTTGGTTAGAAGTCCTCATCAAGTTTAAATTCGTGCTTTTCGCTATCGCTGTTATTCATCACGCCTGCCTTTTGATATTCAGCAACACGTTTTTCGAAAAAGTTTGTTTTTCCCTGCAGGGAAATCGTTTCCATAAAGTCGAACGGATTGGTAGCATTGTAATGCTTATCGCATCCGAGAGAAACTAAAAGGCGATCGGCAACAAATTCAATATACTGGCACATAAGCTTAGCATTCATTCCTATTAGTGAAACAGGAAGTGCATCAGTAACAAACTCATGTTCATTTTCAACTGCATCAATTATTATATCTCTTACCTGCTCTTTCGGCAGTTTGGTTTCAAGCATGCTATAAAGTAAGCAAGCAAAGTCGCAATGCAAACCTTCATCTCTGGAGATCAGTTCATTGGAAAAGCTCAGGCCAGGCATCAGCCCACGCTTCTTAAGCCAGAAAATAGAGCAGAAGCTACCTGAGAAGAAGATTCCTTCTACTGCTGCGAATGCTACCAACCGTTCAGCGAATGAACCCTGGTCTATCCAGCGCAAGGCCCAATCGGCTTTTTTCTTAACACACGGAACCGTTTCTAACGCATTGAATAAACGATCTTTTTCAACAGGATCTTTGATGTACGTATCTATTAGAAGTGAATAGGTCTCAGCATGAATATTTTCGATCATGATCTGAAAGCCATAAAAGCATCTTGCCTCCGGCAATTGAACTTCACGCATGAAGTTGATAGCTAAGTTCTCATTTACAATTCCGTCACTTGCTGCAAAAAATGCAAGGACATGTTTTATAAAATGTTTTTCATCGTCATTTATTTTCTCCCAATCCTTCAGATCAGGTGAAAGGTCAATTTCTTCTGCAGTCCAAAACGAGGCTTCATGCTTCTTGTACATTTCCCAGATCTCTTTGTGTGCGATCGGAAAAAGTACGAACCGGTCCTTGTTGTCCTCGAGTAAAATCTCCATAATTCTTTCTTTATTATTTAAAGGTGACGATAACCCTTACCCGACTAAAAATCTCGTCCAGGTAAAAAATTATACTAACTAATTAATTTGAGTAAAAACCAGAGGATTTTCAGAGAAAGCGATCGCTTCTGGTTTCAATGCAAACTTTCATAAAATTATACTCCTTAACAACTCATTTTTTTGAACAATGGGGTGTATTTTTTAACAGTGGTGAGTTGAAAAATAAAAAGGGACAAGCGCTTTGTTTTGATGTAATAAATGATAACTAAAAAAGAAGATCAATAAAATACAGAAGTGTTAAAATAAATCTGGAACAGCTCCGTGTCTCCTGAAAAGCTTTGCTATTGCTATTTTGTGTTTTTATGTTTCTTGTATTCTCCAGCTACCTTATCAAGCTCGGCATACCATTTCTTTCCAAACTGCCTAACGAGGGCAGTCTTGACAAACTTGTAAACAGGCACCCCAAGCTCCTTCCCTAGTTCACATGCAGGGTTACAGACCTCCCAGGATTGATAGTTCACCGCAAGGTAGTGCTTGTGCTGCTGCAGCCGTACCGGGTATAGGTGGCAAGAAATGGGTTTTTGGAATTTTATAACCCCTTCATTGTAGGCCTTTTCAATCCCACACATGGCAATTCCATTCTCAAAAATTGTGTAGGCACACTCCTTTTCCTTACCCACCAAAGGCGTAACCATGTCACCATCAGCATCTACAATATGGGTTCCCTGTTTTTCAATAGCTTTCTTTCCTTTGGCAGTGAGGTATGGTTCTACCTTTTTATAGACACCTTCAAGGATCTTGGTCTCTTTCTTTTCAAGAGGAGCACCGCTTTCACCTTCTACACAGCATGCGCCTTTACACTTATTAAGGTCGCATACGAACTTCCTCTCGAGCAGGTGTGTGGAAACAAGGGTATCTCCAATTGAGATCATAGAAACAGTAATTTAGTGCCGAAGGTATTACATATCACACATATATATAGTATTATTACCACCCTTAATCTGCACCATTGAGTATGAGTGACCGCATAGTAACCGTTGAAAGCCTGATAAAGAAATATGGTGATCTCACTGCAGTGAATGGCCTTTCCTTTGAGGTTGAAGAGGGTGAGATCTTCGGATTACTGGGACCCAATGGAGCAGGCAAGACCACCACACTGGAGATCATGGAGACCCTTCGGAGTAAGACATCGGGTAAAGTATTCATTGATGGTATGGATATCGATGAATCTCCTGAGGCAATCAAGAAGATCATCGGCGTTCAACTTCAGGCTGCGGGATACTATCCTAACCTTACCCTCAATGAGCTTATACGGCTATTTGGAGGCTTGTATAATAGAAAGGTGGATAGTCAAAAGGTGCTCAACTCAGTTGGATTATCAGATAGAGGCAAATCGAAGTACAAGGAACTGAGTGGTGGGCAGAAGCAACGATTTAGTATTGCCACAACCCTTATTAATGAGCCAAGGCTTGTATTTCTGGATGAACCCACTACCGGTCTCGATCCACAGGCAAGAAGAAATCTATGGAAGCTGATCAGAAAGATACGTGATGAGGGAGCGACCGTGATCATGACCACACACTATATGGAGGAAGCGGAGGAATTGTGCGACCGCGTCGGGATCATCAATGAGGGAGCTATTATATCTCTGGACTCCCCTGACAATTTGATCGATCAATTGGTGGCCTCAGGCTTTGAAAGAAACAAAGAGGTGAAGAGCGCAAATCTGGAAGATGTGTTCATAAGTTTAACGGGGCATGAATGGAAGGATGAGTAATTGGTGGTGCTTAAAGGTTCAGGATCCGTTTTTAAAAGATTTAATAAACGACTATTTAAAATAAAAAAAATATTTTGCTGACCAGGGGGAAGGGATACTTGTATCCCCCGGGGGATAACTAAAAAAAACTGTTAGAATTTCAGATAAACCCAATGCAATTTATTTTCAATCACCCGAAATCAAATACTCCTGAGCATTCACTGTAATTAACCATGTCGTCAAACACTAATAAACCATACAACCAATTCATTGCCATGTTCGCCGTGGCACGTGCCAGCTTCAGGTCGATTACCCGAAGTCCTTCGGCGGTGGTTTTTACTTTGCTGTTCCCGCTGATTTTCATTCTGGTATTTGGCTTTATTGGAAATTCCGTGCTGGAAGTAAAAGTGAGTACTACCGAAAATTCCCAACTCGACAACCCTGTATATGCTAAGTTGATCGAAAGCCGGGGGTTGAAGTTTATAGGTGGAATGACTCGTGAAGAAATGGATGCCTCATTAAAAAAGGGGAATCTGGATGCTATCCTTCATTTTGAATCGGTTGAGGCCGGGCCATCAAAATATAAGATTGAGATGATCACCTCTTCGGCTTCTGCCGACAAGGCTGCCATGCTTAAGCTGATAATTGAGAATATTGTGAATGAGCTGAACATTGATCCTGAAACGATGAACAGCCAAAATGTGGTTTTCAAACAAACCCGTGTACAGGCCCGAAAGTACACCATGATCGATTTCATCCTTCCAGGGCAGTTGGGATTTTCGATCCTTAGTGTAGGAGTATTCGGAACAGCATTTGTGTTTTTTAATCTGCGACAAACTTTAGTGATCAAGCGTTTCTTCGCCACACCAATCAGAAAGCCCTACATTATTTTAGGAGAAGCTTTAAGCCGTATCGTATTCTCACTACTGGGATCCCTGTTTATCATAGTCATTGGCTATTATGCATTCGGATTCACACTGGTCAATGGGGTCGTCACTGCAATTACCATGTTATTTCTTGCAGCTATCGGACTCATTGTGTTTATGGGCTTTGGATTCATCATTTCAGGGGTAGCTCAAAATGAGAGTATGATCCCTCCGTTGGCAAATACTATTACGTTACCACAATTTCTATTATCAGGCACCTTCTTCCCCATCACTGCCTTCCCAGAATGGCTACAGCCATTTTGCAAGATCCTTCCGCTTACGCACCTTAACGAAGCACTAAGAATGGTAGCATTTGAGGGTGCCAGCCTTGCTTCATTGTGGCTTCAGATTGGTGTGGTACTTTTGTGGGGAGTGGTTGTATATGCGCTTTCAATACGATTCTTTCGCTGGGAATAGCCTGATACCCTCACTTTTACTTCCCTTACAAAAACCAATGTGAAGTAATTATGTTATATTTTTACATTCAATAAGAACCAAATATTAAAATGATAGGAATCTACATTATCGCAGCTATTTTCATGCTAGTAGGATGGCTGGTTAGTTCAACACTAAAAAGAAAGTTTAAAAAATACTCTAAGGAAACGATCGGGAGTGGATTGAGTGGTAAGGAGATCGCTGAAAAGATGTTGCACGACAATGGTATCAATGATGTAAGGATCATTTCCGTTGACGGAAAATTGACCGACCACTATAACCCAACCAACAAGACCGTTAATCTCAGTCATGATGTTTATTATGGCAGAAGTGCTGCATCAGCGGCTGTGTCTGCACACGAATGCGGTCATGCAGTACAACATGCAAAGGCATATAGCTGGTTGCAAATGAGATCAGCACTTGTTCCCATCGTTAGTTTTGGATCAAAGTACGTTCAATGGATACTATTGGGAGGGATCCTTCTGATTAACACTTTCCCAACTTTACTTTTGATCGGAATTGTAATGTTTGCCATGATCACCCTTTTCAGTTTTGTAACATTACCTGTAGAGTTTGATGCAAGTAAGCGGGCTCTGGTATGGCTCAAGGCGAGTGGTACCACAAGTCAGGGTGAAGTTGTCATGGCAAAAGATGCATTACATTGGGCTGCAATGACCTATGTAGTAGCTGCTATCTCTTCACTTGCCACATTGGTATACTATGTACTCATCTACATGAACAGGAGATAAACTCTTGCGCCCATCTCATTTCGTAAAATCTTCCTGATCAACTATGCTTTTGGGCTATCACTGCATACCCTTTGCAGGTCTTCTTTGAAAAAACTTTTTTACCAGTAGTATTTCGAGCAAACAACAGATAAAAATACTGTGGTAAAATGATTAAGATCAATACCAATGGATTGTAGATACTGTAGAATGCTTTGAAATGAAGTAGTTTTGATATTTTATTGAGCACTTTTAGGGGATACCTGATAAGTGAGGTGATAAAAAATCCCATGACTCCTGAAAATCCGGTAATTGAATTTAGTTCAAAACCACCCTCCTCAACAAGAGATTTCAATGCAAAAGGGGTGTAGCGATAGAAATCGTAGGGAGTCTCATGCAGGATCTGAAAAAATGGAGTGGTCACTAAAATGACACCATCCTTTTTTAACACCCGATGCATTTCACCGATCATTTTTGCGGGATGTTCTAAATGTTCCAGTACTTCAGTACACAAAATGAAATCAAAAGTGCCATCATCAAAGGGAATATTTTTACCATCGTAGAACTTATCGATCTTATCGTTCTTATGAAGGGTTTGCTCTACGTCGATGCCTAAAGAGGAGTCCATGTAGTGGTCATAGATATCCTGATACGGCTTTCTTCCACAACCTAGGTCGAGCAGCTGTCCACCGAACTTGTGTTTGGCAAAACTAGCTTTGATATAATCGTGCCTCAGCTTATCAATGATGTAATTACCTATGTTGTATTTCATTCTTTAGTTACTTCCTGATTTATAAAAATATCTAAATCCTGTGCTTAATGGAATAAAATGAGGATAATTCGATCTGTTCATCAAATATGCATACCGGTAAAATTCGAACCGGTCGGCGAATAATGTATCCTTCTCAGGGATTTTATAAGGCGCTTCGTATCGAAAATTGTTAAACTTGTTCTGTAAGTTGAAATATTTTTTACCGAGGAATGAAAATAAAAGTGGAAATACAATTCCCTTTCTTGTTTTGATAAATTTTTCCCCTTGAACAATTACAATGTTACCAGATATTTTAAAAGAACTAAGTGGAAGGAAATAAGTATTCTTATGAAGCTGTTCTCTAAGCAAGGCTTCCAGTTCCTGGTGAAATTTCAGAACGAATGTACTGATTTCAGATTCTGATGGAGTATTATTGAACCAATCCTTTCTCCAGGCGATCACAGTATTCACCATTTCATAAAGTACACCTTCTTTAATACCCAAGATTTTAAGATCGAACATCACCGCTTTAGCAGATAATAAGAAGGAACGCATTTTTAAGATCCCATAACTCACCTGTACATCAAGAGCTACAAAAAATTTATACAGGAATTCAAGTGCGATCTGTAATTGTAATTCGTGAGAAAGGTCTTTATCAGGGTCTGGGTTGATTCCAAGATCCCTGCCTGCCAGTAGTCGGAAGTTTACAAAATAGTTGTAAGCAAGATTCTTTTGAATACTATCCTCTGTGATACCAAACAAATTATGTGTGAGAATACTTTTCTCATTTACATCAAGGCCTTCGTGAAAGTTCTCCGAGCACACGGATCCATTCTTAAATATCACTACAACATCAAGATCCGAGATGCCGATGTCGTTCACATTACCAAGCTGATAAATACTCAGAACCTCTTCCCTGGTGTCAAACCTGTCGACAATCTTTTTAATAAGTTCATTGTAGTGAGAACGTTCAAGAGGTATGGGATAATTTATTATTTGCACAACTTTCGGATGATATCAGATTAGAGGTAGCCAAGTTTCTTCATATTCTCACCACATACTTCGATCAATACTTTTTGATCAGCATCACTCCACTGTTCAAAAGGAATCAACTCGCGATTTTCATAATGCTTTTGTTTGATTTTAGAATAAAGGAACCGGAACATCTTGCCTCTGGTTTTATTCACTTTCTGGTTTACGATCGATTCCCATTTCTCTTTTGTCATCTGCTTTCCAAGAGGATTCAAGATCTTCTCCCTGCAGTATTCGTAATCACTGATCAATTTTTCAAAATGCAGCAACTCATAATGATGCTCAATCAGATGACTGGTAACATTATTCCAGTTCCAGCAGATCTGATAGAGGATGTCTGAATTGATCCACCGTTCAAGTGATGCATCATCATTTGGCATAGGTTGGAGTCGTGCAGGGTCACGACGAACTAACAAAGAGCTGACCACCATTCTGGGATCACGAACAAGGTGGTAGATCTTCTTAGGTTTAAAAACTTCTTCCAATGTTTTGGAGGCGAATGATAAATAGCCATTACTATCACTAAAAACCTCCCCATTAAAAGAAGACTCTATCTCCTCTTTAACTTTCGATAAAAATATTCTTGAATAATTTGTGTTTTTGAGATAGTAGCTTAGCAATGAAAAATTGCGATTCCCAATATATTCATGTTCCGAAATCAGCGTGTTGTCTATACTCTTCATGAACCGTCCGGTGAACTTGGTTCCGGAACGTCCGCTTCCTAAAAAAAAAATATAATCCATGTAAACCGTTGAATGTGATTCGGGAATCCAAAGTTAGAAAATTTTGTGAGGGTGTTGGTACATGAGGATAGTCCTGATGGTAATGACTGTATCATTTAAAAACCATGGAACGTCTTCCATGGTCGATTAACATCCGATACCAAACATATCGAATCAATAATTAAAATAGCTATGTGTTAAGAGCAACAGGCGGTCGCTTGTTCTGTTTCATAATGCGGATCGTTGAATTCAACATCGCTATGAAAATAATATACCTCCCACTGTACACCGTCGGGGTCGTTCACCCAAAACTTGTCCTGTTTAGCATAACAACAGTTGGTACCGATCTCTTCTTTTTCAACGATCTTATTTTCGCGTGCCGTCCATAATCTTTTATTCAGCTCTTCTTCGGTGGCAACCTGAAATCCCATATGACCAAAGTTTGGCTGCACCCTTTCTTTATTCTCTATAAATGAGATAACAAGTGAAGGTTCATCCAAAACATACTTGGCATAACCCTCCTTCGTTTTTACAGGCTCGTTATTAAAAAATTTATTGTAGAACTGAATGGTCTCATTCAGATCACTCACATAGAAACTACTATGCATTCTTGGAAATGTGTTTTTCATGTTATGATATATTTATTAAAGTGACTTTTAACATTTGAATTTATTAGTATCCATCTTATTGAAAAGGGTATTGGTAAGCTTGTGAAGTTGCTTCCATTTTTTTTCATCGATGCAATAGCATACAGAGTTGCCAGTAATGTCGCCTTTGATGAGGCCTGCATCTTTCAATTCCCTGAGATGTTGTGATACTGTTGGTTGAGCCAGCGGCATATTATCTACAATATCACCGCATACGCAGGAATTCACTTTCAGCAGGTGCTCTATGATAGCGATCCTTGCCGGGTGTGCGAGGGCTTTAAGCATTGCAGCGGTATCGTTCTGTCGCTGTGTATAGTGATCGGTTCTGGTAGCTCCCATTTTCTTATTTGTTTATCGCAATATTACGATAAAGATTTAGATTTGTCAAGTGCTATTGTCAGAAAAATGGCTAACCACCTCAAACACAGCATAAAAAATTTAGGGTTAGTGTATGGAATGTCATAAGCCCACACATCTAATAGGGGTATAACTCAAAAATAAATTATCATGAAAAAGAGAAGGAAAATTATCGTAGCATCGGTTTTGATGCTTTTGGCAGGGGCCGGATGGATTTCGGCAACCCAGTACATGTCGGATACTACAATGGAAGTTGAGGTAATAGATGGTCTAGCAGAAATTAAGGGATGTGTTTTTAAAACTGCATTTGAGGGTGAAGGTGTCGAATCAGGACCTGTTTACCTCACTCCTGCCAAAGTTGAACGATCGATCGATGAAGGTTTAGATTGGTTGGCCAGTGCACAGGCTTCCAGCGGTGGATATGGTGCCGGATCACACGGTGCTCAAAATGTACGCGACCCTCATGCCGTAAAAACAGACCCAGCAACCACATCAATGGTAGCCATGTCATTACTTCGTAGCGGGAGCACGTTACAAAAAGGACCGTATGCTAAAAACTTAAGGAAAGCACTCGATCATCTGCTCGAAACTGTAGAGTCATCAGATCCAAATCACCCTAATATTACCACTGTTACGGGAACCCAGATACAAGCAAAATTAGGTCAGAACATCGACCTGGTACTTACCTCTCAGTGCCTCACTAACATGCTTGATTATACAAGCTATGACCCTGCACTCTACAAGCGAGTGAAAAAAGGAATTGAAAAATGTGTGGGTAAGATCGAGAATTCCATGAGTGCAAATGG
>Ga0055584_100004159_pt1 | contig 14213 bp, 13 predicted proteins | sample OSDHelmetaG_FD_58716 | JGI IMG/M metagenome (GOLD analysis project Ga0055584, IMG submission 58716) | Pelagic marine sediment microbial communities from the LTER site Helgoland, North Sea, for post-phytoplankton bloom and carbon turnover... | ecosystem: Environmental > Aquatic > Marine >... | reverse complement strand
TCGTCGTTACGCCATGCTCAAATATTTTGCCGAGGACTCACCCGAGCACTGCGGTAATTGTGATACCTGTTTGCAACCGGTGGAGACCTGGGACGCTACTAACGCCGCGCAGCGGGCCCTGTCCTGCGTTTACCGTACGAAACAAATGTTTGGTGTGGTGCATCTCATTGATGTGTTACTGGGCAAGGATAACATCAAGATACAGAACTTTGGCCATCATCAACTCAGCACCTACGGCATTGGCAAGGATCTTGGTAAGGATGCCTGGCGTTCCGTGTTTCGTCAGTTGATGGCCAAGGGTTATCTAACCGTCGACTCTGCCGGACACGGTTCATTGCTATTAACCGAATTCAGCAAGCCGGTACTCAAAGGGGAAGAGCAAGTTACCTTTCGTAAGGAAGTCGCAATGAGCAAGATCTCCACCATCAGTCCCCGCAACACCCTCATCGCAGATGAAGACCAGGACTTATGGCAAGCCCTCAAGGCCTGCCGAACCCTGCTTGCAAAGTCCCAGGGCGTGCCGCCCTATATTATTTTTAACGATGCTACCTTGAAAGAATTCATCGACCACCGGCCCAATACCGCAGAGCAGCTATTGAGACTAAAAGGTGTGGGAGAAAGTAAACTGGAAAAATACGGGGAACAGTTTTTGCGTGTATTACGTGAGAATGAAATTATAGGTGTCGGAGACAACGGAGGCTGATTTTCTGGTGACTCGGATTCTTTTATCATTTCATCAATACCTGGTTTAAATTTAGACTGATATTAGTGCAGCCAGATTAAACTAATTATTTTATATCCAGGACTACCTGAATAATAATTGCCATCGTATTGGAGCAGGTCCTTCATAAACACTTTTTATATCGGACACAGAATAAATAGCACTGGGGTCAAGTTCTTTAATCAATTTTATGAGTCCAGGAACACTGCGCCGTTTTTCAATAATAAACAATAATTCAATAAGTTTGTCATCACCCATATCACCATCAAATGAAACCACCCGAAATCCTTTGTCCCTTATTTTATTGGCTAAAATATCGCGATTAAATGATAGGCATCGGACAAGCTCATTGCCTATGGCGAAATGATTTTCAATCCACATGCCAACATAATTACCAACCGAAAAGCCACCAGCATAAGCTAATGCCAGGTACCACTGGTCAAGATTCTGAAAAACCTGACCGGCCGCAACTAACCAGATCATAGTTTCAAAAAAGCCAATTATTGCCGCTAGTAATTTATACCCACGAAACACAACAATCGTGCGAAAAGTTCCTAGAGAAACATCTGTGACTCTAGCAAGAAAAATGAGCAATGCTAATAAGTAGGGCGAGATATTTAATAATTCATTCATAATGATAGGCCATTTGAGTATTAGTGGGAGTGCTAATTAAAATCAATCAAGTTCACTATATACTAATAGCGAATACGAACTGGGATTTAGTTTTCGTTGATTGGTTACAGTTCTATATTCCAGCTTGATCTAGATTTACGAGAATTAAAGGAGAATAAAAGGTGCCGGTGTTAAGTTTGAAATCTGTTTACAGTTAGTATTTATATTGACCTAAACTTCATAGGCTTGAATTTTGAAAGAAACAAATACCTTTAGCAATAAATACGATGTCGTTGTTTTGGGAGCGGGTGCGGCCGGACTTATGTGCGCACTGACTGCCGCTGCCAGAGGAAGGCGTGTATTGGTGCTCGAAAAATCTAATAAAGTGGGTAAAAAAATCCTTATGTCCGGTGGTGGCCGTTGTAACTTTACCAATCAAATAGTTGTTCCTGAAAACTTCATCTCTGAAAACCCGCATTTTTGTATTGCCGCGTTAAATCGTTACACACCATCTGATTTTATCGCGATGGTTGAGCGTTATGAGATTAACTATGAAGAGCGTAAGCATAATCAGTTGTTTTGTCGAGATACGGCCAAGGATATATTAAACATGTTATTGCAAGAGTGTGAAACACAGGGCGTCAAGATTATTGATCATTGCGATGTGACGACAATTTCTGCGCTAGAAGTGGATCTTGAGGAAGTCGAAGAGATCGACCTAAATACAATGCCTCGCTACTCACTTGGTGGCGTATATGGTGTTGGTGATGAAGAAAATATATTCAAGGTAAGCTGTCATTCTCTGATTATCGCCACCGGTGCGTTGTCAATTCCTAAATTGGGTGGAAGTGGTTTTGGATATGAGGTGGCAAAACAATTTTCTTTGGCATTGACGCAGCGCCGAGCTGGGTTGGTGCCGTTAATGTTTAGTGATTATATGAAGCCAATTTGCGAACGCTTATCTGGTATCGCCATTGAGGTTGATGTGCACTGCAATGGTCAACTGTTTAGGGAAAACATGCTGTTTACGCATCGCGGTATGAGTGGACCTGTTATTTTGCAAATTTCAAATTACTGGCGAGAAGGCGATGAGGTTAGTATTGACCTCTTGCCGGATAAGGATGCCAGTAAACTATTACTGGAATTTAAACATAAATACGGAAGTAGTTTATTAAGAACGCTACTGGCTAAACAATTACCCAAGGCGCTCGTGGGAGAATTACAATCTTTATGGTGGCAAGAATATGCTGACTTACCATTAAGGGAATTTAGTGATAAACAATTAATTGAAATAGGTAAAAAAATTAATCAGTGGGTACTGAAGCCTTCGGGGACAGAAGGTTATCGAACCGCTGAGGTGACCCTTGGGGGAGTTGATACAAATGGAATCAGCTCTAAAACAATGGAAGCAAAAATACAGCCAGGGTTATATTTTGTCGGTGAAGTGCTAGATGTTAGTGGTCATTTAGGCGGCTTTAATTTTCAATGGGCATGGGCCTCTGGTTATAGTGCGGGCCTGGTTTGTTAAATGGGTATGTAAGGAGCAGCTTTAATATTGCCAGTCTTCATGGCGCAAAAGCGCGCTTGACAGGGCATCGTTGAAATTTCGCCATTGTGGTAAAAACTTATCCATAAATCCCTTGAATCTCGCATTGTGATACGGTTCTAGTAAGTGAACCATTTCATGTACAAAAACATATTCAAGACATTCTGGTGGTTTTTTGGCAAGTTCCAGGTTAAGCCAAATTCGCTTTTTTACGATATTGCAACTACCCCATCGTGTTTTCATCTTCTTGATATCCCATTCAGAAACTTTCTTTCCAATCACAGGCTGCCATTTATCAAGCAGTGCGGGTATACGTTGATTCAATTGTGTTCTGTACCATTGATTCAATAGTTTTTCTTTGTTGTCTATGGTGGTGCCTGGATTCACAAACATTTGCAATTGATCTGACTCCAGCAGTGCCACTTTATGTTTTCCCTGGCGTTCTATTACGTGTAATAGAACGTGCTTTCCAAAGAAATAGTGACTTTCCCCTGATACATAACGCAGTTCTGTTTGTTTAGTTTGTCCTTTGAATTTATTTTGTCTTTTTTTAATCCAGTTTATTTTCGCGAAGATAGCCAAATGGACATTGTCATCTGACATGCGCCGGGGAGCTGATACACGGACATGACCTTCTGGTGGGGATACCGATAGATATAAGTGCTTGATATCTTTTCTGACTACCTGAATCTCAATTCCATCTACGGTTAATATCTTGGTTGCCTCGCGCACTTCAATCGTACCTGGATTTAAGTAAAAGGAGGTTGGAATACTTTATTGGAGAGGATGTTATTAGAAATGAAAATAGATGGCGAAATTATCTTTTCTTAAATAATTTGCCAAAAAACGTGTTTTCTTTCGCAGATTTTTGTTGCGCTTTTGCTTCATTGATTTGGTTTTGTTCAGCCAGTTTCTCCTGCTCTGATTTTTCAGCATTTAACTTTTCTCTTAGCTTTGTACGTGTTTCTTCGGAGATGACATTTCCGATCATTTCATTATAATTATTTTCTTCTCGCATGACATGATGCGTGAGTTCATCCATTAACTTTGCCGTAATGTCATTCTTTTTGAATAAATTCACTTGCGACCAAATTGTATTATAGTTTTTGATGGCCAGTGAGATTGAGTCTTTATCAAGATCGGCGGTGAATATGTATTTTGTTTTGATTTGTGGCTTGATAGAAAACTTATATGATTTCTTCCCTTGTACTGGTGAGGTCGAGCATTGTATCTGGTTATCAGCTAACATCTTTTTAAACGCAGTGGCGATCGGCCCCTCTGGCTGCAAACAATAAGTCGGGTTTTCTCCAACGTTTTCAAATTCAAAAACAAATTGTTTATCTTTATCTTCTTCGGGATGAGTGATTTTATATTTTTGTCCCTTTAATTTATTAACTGTTACCGCATCGCTTAATTTAAAGTCCACCAGAATATCTTTTTCCAGGACATTCAATGTCGCTGCTAATTCTGTAAAGTGGTCTTGCAGGTATTTCATCACCGGCTTCAACTTGCGCCATTTCTCTTGCTCTGTTGGTTCCTGAGATGCTGGTGCAGAAGTCGCAGGCGTCTGATTTGGCTGGGTGATTTCCGAGGCTTCTTGTTTAAGTTTATCTAATGTCGACATATTCGTAATTACTGGTTAATTCTATATTCTCGCGAAATGCGAAAATCGTAAAGTGACTGAAATCATCAGTCAAGTATTAGCACAGAAATAATACATGAAAATTTATAAAATATTCGATGTTCATTATTGAGTACTGACTTTTATATTTATCAGGAAAATTGATGTTGCCATACGTGAGGATTATTTAATTGGATACTAGTCGCTTTTGACGTCTTGTACTAGACTTTAGAACATGCAGCATTCTCGGTCTTGGTTCCACATACGACTCTACCGATTCGAGTCATGGAATCGTACCGTTCACATCCGTTTAGTTTATATTCACCAGTATAATGAAATCTACACAATGCCATTCCATATTGCATAGCCGCGACGTATATAGGCCTAAGGAAGAAATCTACATGGCGTGTTTCCGCTATCTTGTACTTAGTATATAGGCAGGATGTAGTCGTTCGTGAGAACGACGGTTTAATTTTGAACTTATTCAGCGCTTGAACCGGACTAAATTTATCTATATTAGAATTAGATGATTCACCTGCCAGGTGAATATCAGTCTGCCGTTCGTGCGGATATGGCAAGGAATGCAGGAATTTAATGAGATAAAGTCTGATAATATAACTGCTTGGGATAAAAGGCCCTGGTTTTAAACTGTAGCGACCACTTTATGAATCCGGAAACACATTGCCGGGTTCGAGGAGAAAGCATGCACATTCAGATCAGAATTGTCAGTCTATTCGTCCTGTTGTATTTATTCTCTGGCCCTATGTATGGGCAAATTCGTGAGCCCATTGCAGAGTCCATAATCAAACGAGGTTTGAGTGTTGAGATCCGAGAGATAGCACGCTTACCAGATACTAGCAGGGTCTATCCATCTGATCAGCACCGTGCTGGATATGCTCGCGTAAATTATGTACGCGAGCTTGCAGATGGCCGGCGCTTTGCTAATGATACCCGTGGATTCTTATACCTGCTGGATCGCTATAACCAGCCATCACTATACCTGGACGTTGGGGCAGTCTTCCCGCTTTCATACTACGATGGCAATTCAGCCGGTTTTACCGGTTTCAACTTTCACCCGGAATTTTCTCGAAACGGCTTGTTTTATACTGCCCATATCGAACGCGCGATGCGCAATCCTGCCATGCCTGACTTTGTGCCACCGGGATTCACCCCTAAAGATTCCAACTATCATTTCATTATTAATGAATGGCGTGCCACAAACCCGACTGCCAAGGTCTTCGAGGGTAGTCGTCGTGAGTTACTGCGCATTGGTAATGCGGTGGTCGCGGCGCGACACTCTTTGAGTGAGCTTGGGTTCAATCCTACGGCCAGGCCAGGTGATCCCGACTATGGTCTGCTTTATATCCATGGATCCGATTTAGGTTTCGCTAATGGCGGCGGACCTAACGGCAATAACCCTGCGCAGACACAGCGTCTGGATAGTATAGTTGGTGCAATATTGCGGATTGATCCTCGCAGTCCTTCCGAGTCAGGTGAGACCAAAGGACTGGGTGACTACACGATCCCTCCGGTTAATAAGTTTGCCGCAGATGGTGATCCCAACACCCTTGGCGAGATTTATGCCTACGGCTTCAGGAACGCCCAGCGGTTCTCGTGGGACCTTACAGACGGGACCTTCTTCGTCTCGGACATCGGTGAAGGAAATATCGAGGAGATCAATATCGTTCGAGAAGGCCTAAATTACGGCTGGATGCGGCGCGAGGGTTACTTCGATAATGGTTTGAGCAGGCCAGGCGGTGCGCGTAGCCAGTTATACGCACTGCCGGAGGATATCCTGAGCGGGGAGCGTCAGGATGAGTTTACCTATCCCGTGGTGGCTTATGATCATAGCGAAGGGCAGGCAGTTACGGGTGGTTTTGCCTACCACGGCAGAATTCCCGAGCTGCGGGGTAAGGTCGTATTTGGGGACATTGTGCGTGGTCGTCTGTTTGTCGCCGACCTTGCCGCCATGAAAGCGGCCGATGACGGGATCCCAGAGACCACAGCACCAGTTGAAGAGGTACAGCTTTATACCCGCGACGCCAGTGGCAACCGTACCTACGTTAGCTTCAGGGAATTGATCGAGGCGAGCCTGGGAGCCACTGTCGTTCGGGCAGACATGCAGATCAGCCAGAGCGTCAGCGGTGAGATATACATAACTTCCAGGCAGGACGGAACCATCCGCATGTTGGGACCTGTTCAATAGTGTCAGTGTCGATTACAAAGTAATCTACGTATATATCCAATCTTATAGGAAAAAATAATGAATAATTTTACAAAAATCATAACGGTACTTATATACATTCTTACTTGTCCATCCGTATTTGCACAGCAGCTCGGTAAATCCGAGTCTTTGATAGTAAATATGCTGGATGAAGACAAGGCTTTCCATAGTGTTGATCAAGATGTCTTCGAGAACCTGGGGTGGGACGTGCCCGATCAAGGCCGAGCCGTCAAAGCAATCGCTGACAAGGCACCAGGTAACGCATTCGACCCACGTACACTTGAAGCCCTGGATCCCAAAACCATTGGTTACAAACCCACCTGGCATGAGGTCCGTTATCAAAAGTACGGTCTGGACTGGGACATTACCGGCCTGCATTTGATGCCTGAAAATCCTGTCAGGGGTTTGCCGACGATGGTGATAGTCCATGGCGGGGCTAATAATTTTTACAATTTCTTTGTTAATCCCTTGAATGAACCGGGTGTAGGGCAATACCTGGCACAGAAAATACCCGTGTTGCTGGTATCGATTCCGGGGAATTACCGTCACGGTGGGTGGCTCGAAGCACCATCGGAGCGCGAAATGGGATATTTGCTTGATGGCGATATGAGTAGTGACGAAATCAAGGTAAGAAACGCGGCCTATACGTTTCAGCTGGTCATGGATGGGGTAGTGGAATTGATTGAGGAAGCCGTTGATGGTGACTTTGTACTGGTGGGTCATTCCACTGGGGGAGAACTTCCTTATATGCTCCATGGTTCCAGGCTAAAAGATCGGATGCATGGTCGGATACTGGGCTGGGCAACGGGCGGCACCTCGCATCTAACATCTATGCAGGACCGTTGGGGATATACTCGAACCGCAGCGGATTATCCACCTGTTGATGAGGTACGAGGCCGTCCGACCTCAGATTATTCCGGTGCTTATATGGGGCCTTTAAATCCCGTTTGGGATGATTCGAAGTCGCCGGAAGAAGTTGCCCAACGCTGGATGGATGAACTTGTCTTCCAGAGGCGTCCACGAATTAAACAAGTATTACAGGATGTGGAAAGGCGGGGTGCTACCCCTGGCATGCGCGAGGGTGTGATTAAGCAGGTGCATTCTGTTTTGGAGAATGAGGGAAGCCGTTATAACGTGGATGTTGATGCTGTGCTTGCTGATTTGTTTGCCCCCATGCGGGCACCTTTGACAGGTTACAGCAAGATCGTCCTGACGGCAGCGGAGATGGATACGGGCCATTGGACCAAAGACAATCCTGAAGCATCGAGTACCTATCAAGTTGTCCAGGAACTCAGGGTATACAACCCGGACATTCAGGTAGAGGCATTAATGTTTGATCTTCCCATGACCCATCAAGGGCATATTGAAAGACCCAGGCAGTTGGCTGGAGGACTCTTTGCCTCTTTGATCTGGTTACTTAAAGAATAAAATCAATAGATAACAAATTGTTATTCTTGAAAGACCGAAGGGCTTATCCGGAATCTGGTTGGAAAAATGTCTGCACAATGTGCGTACTTTATTTATTGGATCCTGTTCGTTATGGACGTATCGTCCTCGACTTTGGCACCTCGAAACGTCGTTCCAGACGCATTTCCATCTCGGCAACTGTTCCAGACGTTGCTCTACCTCCTATGTCCATGTAGTCGTCCTCCATCCCTGAAGTCGTGCGTCTTACTTCGTCTTCATTCCAGACGCGACTTTACCGCTCACATTCATATGGATTACATGCGTCAGTATGACCATAGTCTCTCATTTGCTGTATGACTGAATATACGAAAGCAAGCTCCTTAACAGCTAAAAGAGCTGTATTTCAACATCGAAAACACCTGTTGGATATGCACTTGACACGTCAGGTCAGTAGGCATAAGTTTTAAGTTAAGAGCAGGTTTAAAATGGTTGATCCTTCTGTTTATTCGACCATAAGCAAGTGATTAAAAGTAACCCAAATTATTAAGGAGAGACCCATGGCGTTGAAACGATCTGATAGAAGGCGTTTTCTGAAAAGCAGTGCCGTTTTGGCCGGAGGTTTGGCGGCGGGAGCAGCACGAACTGTGAGTGCACAGACTTCTGATGCGATTGTCTACATAAAGGGTACTGACGAAATTGTCGCCTACGGCAAACGCTCTCGTTTCGAGACTGCGGTGCGCGAATCCCATGGCAGACCGCATTCCCCTGATACCTTTGGGCTCATTAAGCATGTGTCGACCCCAATTCAAGAATCGGTAGGCGTGATTACACCATCTGCACTCCATTATATTGGTACAACCCGCGGACATTACATCCCTGATATTTATCCCGAAGCGCATAAGCTTATGATCCATGGCATGGTCGATCATCCACTGACCTTCAGTTTGCAGGATTTGAAACGTTTTCCTTCCGTCACTCGCTTACATTTTATCGAGTGTGCGGCGAATCGTCCCAGTGTTGAAGCCAAGTCAATTCAGGAATCCCATGGGATGACTAGCTGTGCTGAATGGACCGGTGTGCTGCTGTCCACCTTACTTAAAGAGGCCGGTGTAAAAGGTGGAGCATCATGGGTCATAGCCGAAGGTAATGAGGAAGTGAAGGGGACGTCGAGCATACCCATGGAGAAGGCCATGGAAGATTGCCTGGTATGTTATGGCATGAATGGCGAGGCGGTTCGTCCCGAGCAAGGTTATCCGGTGCGACTCCTGGTGCCTGGTTTTGAAGGAATATTTAATGTGAAGTGGCTGAGGCGAATTGAGGCTGTAGATAAATACTACATGACCTATAACGATTATGGACATCTCAGGCAAAGCGAAACAGACGCTGCCCTGGGTTACCTGGTCGGACCGAAATCGGTCATTACCTATCCCTGTTCAAATATGACATTACCTGATAAGGGACACTACGAGATTAGTGGTCTGGCCTGGTCAGGTAACGGTGCTATTACCCGGGTGGAGGTATCCACTGATGGTGGGCGACGTTGGCAAGACGCGGAGTTTCGTGGCACACCACAACGTATGGCCCATACCCGGTTTGCTATTCCCTGGAGATGGGACGGATCGGAGAGTATGTTGATGTCGCGTTGTACGGATGAGCTGGGCAAGGTCCAACCATCGCGGGCCCAGGTTGCCAAGTTTTTTGGCGTCCCGCTGGATCCGTCTTACCGTGTACCGGGTAGGGATAATTCTATTCAGACATGGCGAGTCGCGAGCGATGGGAGTGTACACAATGCGTATTCCTAGACTTGTCTCGATTATTGTCTTGTTGCTGTGGGGAGGTATTGCGATTGCGCAAACCTCATATGGAATCGGTAGTACCCCAACTGAAGAGGAAATGCTTACCATGGACATCGATATCAGTCCAACGGGAGAGGGGCTTCCAGAGGGGCGTGGTAATGCCAAAGAAGGTGCACAGCTTTATATGACGAAAGGGTGTATTGTTTGTCATGGGGTGACCTTGAAAGAGGGTCCCGCTCCAAGACTACTAAAAATGGATAAGGGGCCCGATGCCGACCCCTGGGAGTTTGGAAAAATCCTCCCTATCCGCTCGCCCTATGCACCCACCGTATGGGATTACATCAATCGTGCCATGCCACTGGGTGCTGAGGGAACCCTTACCGCCAATGAGGTCTATTCTCTAGTCGCGTTTCTGCTCTATAAGAATGAGGTGATTGAAGAAGACGAAATCATGAATGCCCAGAGTCTACCCAAGGTGAAGATGCCAAACCGTGAAAATTGGGCTCCCTTGCCGGATTACAAACCGGGCATGGACAGACTGGAAGGTTACCCCTACTAGATATTTACTAATTATGGGGTCTGACCCAATCGAAATAATGACCGCGCTAAGCGCGTATTTTATATATTAGATACTGGCTTCGGCTCTAGCTCCTCAAACGCTGTTCCAGATGCGTTTCTACCGCCTAAATTCATGTAGGCGGTAGAAACGCATGAAGTACGGGTGTGTTTGCGGGACGGTTATATTACTGGGTCCCCGCCCTTGTGGGGACGATGGTCTGATACATCCTCACTTCCCCTTAAAGCACAAGTCTGTCTAATTCTTTCTGCAGGAATAAATAACTGCTCTAGCAGGTAAGTTTTAAATGAATCAGCAAAGGTTTGCTCATCAACTGCTTTTTTCATGCAAAACAACCAGGCATCTCTTTCTTGGGTACCAATTTTCATGTGACTATGTATTCCTGGAATACTAATAGACCCATAATGTTCCTTATATAAACGGGGGCCACCAAGCCAGCCAGATAAAAAGTAAGCTAATTTTTGTTTCGAAATTGTCAGGTCTTTGGGATACATGACTCGAATAATACTTGCGTCAGGTAAGGTATCTACATAATGATAAAAGGTATCGACAAGTTTAGTGAGTCCTTCGATGCCACCAGCCGCTTTATACGAATTATCTTCAATGCCGTAGCCGGTATCATTTATTGATATAGTCATTATAGTCCTGGTCAGCAGTTAATATTTAAAGGTGGAGATTATGTCGAAATGAGTATACCTAAGTTGAAACAAATCCTTCATATGAATTTGCTGTTCTATTTTAAAGCAGGTTTGCGATACCAGAATGTGCATAAGGATTTGAAACGTACCGAGAAGGGGAAGAGTACGATGAGTAATAGATATAAAAAGATGCGCAGTGGTGAATACCATTGCATCTTGCGCATCGAGGTAATGACGGGTGGTTCTTTAATGATATAGAAGCGTTGGTTTCTTTTGCGACCCAGTTTTTTGAGTTTTCGGGATAACCAGATCTCTTCGCTGGCATACACTTTTTCACTAAAGCCACCAATTTTTTCAAATGCGTCACGCTGACAATAGATAAAACTCCCGGCAGCGTTTTTTGTTAATTTGGAAATGAAATTCCAGAGTTTGAGTAATACTTGATATGAAATCGGCAGACGAACGTTTCCCGCTACACAAGCGCCGCCCCCAATAATGTCTCCGCTCTCAAGATTAGCCAGGGCCTGTTGTAATAATTTATACGGTATAATTGTGTCGGCATCTACAAAGATCAGATAACGGCCTTGCGCTACACGTGCGCCTGTGTTTCTGGCTCGTGAGATTTGGTTGATGGCTTCGTAAACAACTTTTGCGTTCTGGTTTTCTGCGATTACTGCTGTCTTATCATTGGAGTTGTTATCGACCACAATAATTTCACCACGCAGGGCAAGCTTTGGCATAGCTTCTTGTAAGGCAGTTAAGGTTGCTGGGAGAAAATCTTCCTCATTATAGGCGGGGATAATGATCGAATAATTTATAGGCATAGTCTGACTTTAAACGGTTGATAAAGGAGCAGACTACCGCTTTATAAGATGAAGTTCACTAAATAATGCTGAACAAACAGTAATATATGAATGATGCGCTGTGTTGCATAAAAAATTTACTAATTACAAGCGACCTCGTTTATTCTATGGAGGTGAAAAAATAAAAACTATTGTTTTGAATTGTCATTTTGAGAATATAGGGGAAGACATATGGTGAATCACATTCCAAGTTTGCTGAAAGTTTATTTGTTAAGGTTTTTCTTATTCATTGCTGCCAGCGTATTTATTCAATCCGTCGCCGCTCAGGTATTGGTCCAACATAATATCTCACTTGCCCAGGCAATGAAGATTGTCGATACCGTTATCGCCCAATGTAGTGAACCGGGTAATTTGGTTACCCTTAGTGTCGCAGTGGTGGACAGGGCGGGGCAACAGGTAATGCAGGTAAGGGCGGATACGGCTTCTCCACACAACTGGGAACTCGTGTTTCGCAAGGCCTATACTGCCCGAACCTATCGCAGGACTTCCCTGGAGTGGCGAGACCGAACGGCAGGCGACTCAGAAGGTGCCGGGCAGCGTCTGTTAACCAATGTGATCCCGTTAGGTGGCGGTGCACCGATCATGATGGGTGATGAACCCGTGGGTGGAGTGGGTGTCTCCGGCGCATCTGGTGGTCAGGAAGCGGACACCGCTTGCGCTGTGGCAGGTGCCGCTGCAATTGCCGATGAATTGAAGTAATTTGCTGATATTTCGTCAAGATATTAACGAGTATTCACTGTGTGACTTCATTCAACTGCTATTCACATGATTTTCACGGATCTTTTTGTATATTTAATTAATAACAATTTATTTTAGATATATGAGAGGAATGAATCATGAGATTCAAATATTTACAGCAAATGACGGTTCTTTTAATTGGTCTCACATTTGGGCTTGAATCAATGGCTTATGAAGAAGCATATAATAAGACCCCGGTTGATGAAATCAGGGTGCTAACACTTCCAGATGCACGCTTAATTGCGACTGGAACGGATGGTGAATATTTTGATAAGTCCAACAATATGTTTAAGCGGCTTTTCAATTACATACGCGATAATGATGTATCTATGACGGTGCCTGTTGAAGGGAATCTCGGACAGGCACAAATGCGTTTTTACCTGGGTAGTGATGCCAGCCCTGCACTCGATAGTACCTCAGAGGTTCAAATTATCGAATTACCTGAAAGAATGGTAATTAGCATGGGTGGCAAGGGGTCGTATAATGAAAAAAATATCAATAGTGTCAGGGCTAAACTCGAAGCATCGTTGGAGTCGAATAAAGATTTGTTGCCGGCAGGAGATCCCTATGTCGTTTTTTGGAATGGACCATTCACTCCGTGGTTGTTTAAACGATTCGATGTACATATCCCCGTCACTCAAGTCATACAATAGTCATATACATAGCATCATTATACTGAGGTGAAATAAATGGAAACATTACAGGCAATACGTGAGCGTAGGGCAGTTAAGCATTACGACCCTGCATTTGAAATGGCCGAAGAGGATAAAAACAAGTTACTCGATTGCGCATTGCAGGCTCCCACCTCATTTAATATACAAAATTGGCGCTTTGTCCTTATAGAAAATCCTGAAATGAAGCAAAAAGTTCGTGAGGCCGCCTGGGATCAGGCGCAGGTGACAGATGCGTCGATGACATTTGTGATGTGTGCAGATTTAAAATCCTGGGACAAAGATCCTGCGCGTTATTGGAAGGATGCCCCGGAGGAAGCTAGAAACATACTCGTGCCGATGATAAAACCATTCTATGACGGCAAAGAAACATTACAGCGAGATGAGGCCATGCGGTCTATAGGAATTGCCGCCCAGACTATTATGCTGGCTGCAAAGTCTTTGGGATATGACAGTTGTCCTATGATTGGTTTTGATGCAGGTAAAGTGGCTGAAATTATAAATCTGCCAGAGGATCATGTAGTTGGTATGTTGTTGGTTGTGGGCAAAGCAATAAAACCGGCATGGCCAAAACCTGGGCAAATACCATTAGAGGACGTGTTAATAATTGACGGATTTTAATTGGCGACAGATGACGGTTTTCTGAGGAATTTGGTCTGCTGATGGCAAAAACCGAATCTTAATTTATAAATTCACCCTGGAAATACAACAAAAATGGATCGATCACTTAAGCAGAAAGTTGTGAATTTATTTTTGTACAGAAGCGCTAGTGCATTAGCTATTAGTGTTCTATTAGTAT
>Ga0055584_100004158_pt1 | contig 14213 bp, 10 predicted proteins | sample OSDHelmetaG_FD_58716 | JGI IMG/M metagenome (GOLD analysis project Ga0055584, IMG submission 58716) | Pelagic marine sediment microbial communities from the LTER site Helgoland, North Sea, for post-phytoplankton bloom and carbon turnover... | ecosystem: Environmental > Aquatic > Marine >... | reverse complement strand
GATTACATTATGGGGAAGATCGGAGAGATCTTTTTCGAAATGTGTGAATTAGAATTGTATCATACCAATAAAGTGAAGGGGAAATTAGACAAGTGGTTTGAAGGTATTTTTTTTCATGCTAATTTTAATACTACTTTTAAGGGGCGTATTGTTATGATTCCTAGAGCCGAGTGGCAATCTTTTATTCCTGTAATGAAGGAATATACAAAATATGGAGGCTATGAACTGACCCATACAGGAAATGCAATATTTGATGAAGAGTTTATCGTTTATCTGGATCGAGATATTCATTACAAAGAAATTCTAACTCCAGAACTAATTACAGCCATCAACCAATACCATATCAATAGTGGCAAAAAAGTTTATGCTTCTTTTTATAACAGCCATTTTTATATGGCGATCAATGCTCCACAAAATTTATTGGAAGCAAGTATTTTACATTCGAATCTAAATTTTGAATTGATTGCAGCGTATTACAGAGAGCTCACTTTGTTTACGCAAATTGTAAAAGATTTTGATATTACGCATTAAATAGTAGAGCCTTAGATTTATATTGAATTGATTATCAGCTTATTTGCTTTCTGGTAAAAAAGCTATTTAGCTGATAATCAATCTAATTAATTTACGAAATGTCCTTACTTCGATAAAGTATAAAAAGGGACAAGTCCTTCAGCTTATTTAAGATATTGATAAATTTTTTCCAAATCTGCGGTAGAATTTACACTTACATCCAAATCCTTTATGATCCCATTTTTTAAACTATAAACCCAGCCATGAATAGATGGAAATTCTCCTTTTTCCCATTCTTCTTGTATAAAGGAAATTTTTGCAAGATGCTGAACTTGTTCAAAAACATTGAGTTCTGCAAATCTATTCTCTCGCTCTACTTTGTCTTCAATAAGGTCTAGTTCGGCACTATGTAGTTTATAAACATCTTTAATGTGCATTAACCAGTTATCCAAGAAACCCATTTTTTGGTTGCCCATTGCAGCTTGGATACCACCACAGCCATAATGACCACAAACAATAATATGTTTAATTTTTAAAACTTTTACAGCATAGTAGACAACACTTAATAGGTTTGAATCTGTATGTACAACCATATTAGCAATGTTTCTTTGGACAAAAATAGAACCAGGCATTGCATTGGTTATCTCTGTTGCAGGGACACGGCTATCTGAACATCCAATCCAAAGAAATTGTGGTGTTTGTTCTTTGGATAGTTCTTCAAAAAAAGAAGGGGTATATTTTAGCGTGTTTTTAACCCAAGTAACATTTCCATTTAATAAATCTTTTATCGATTCAGCCATAATACAATTTACATTTGTTGTTATGAGGAACGGTAGGCGAAATCATGATAATCGCTTTTGTGTTGCCCTCTAAATAATCTAGAATAAAGTCTAAAGATAGCTAAACTTACTAAAATTAAATTTAAAAAAACTAGAATTAAGAGGAAAAATTGATTTTCATGGAGATGGTTTAACAAAAGTTCTTCGCCAATAAATGTTGGTGTGATAGGGAAACCTAGTAGACCTAAACAGGCTAAAAGAAAGAGTAAAGCTAGGCCTGGTAACTCATAAATGTGCCCATGAAACTCATTCAAATCGATAGCATATTTCTTTTTATGAAGTTGGAATATGACCCAGCCTCCGATGATACTGGAGACCACAATTCCACTTAAATAGATGTACAATTCATCTGTATTTAATTTTTCATTGAAGCCCAAAGCTAGAGATATAATAATTTGGTTGGCGATGATTAAGCCCCATGCATTGGCACTTGATTTGCGCTCGACAAATGATTTTAGAATGATTAAGAAAGAAAAGAAAGCATAGAAAATAGGCAAATAAATTTCTAGATCAGCGGGAATAGTTGCGGGATTATTTAGCGCATAAAATCCTATTGAAAAGACAATAATAGAAACAGAGAACAGTACTTTTAAACTCAAGAAATTAATGGCATGTCCCATTGACTTGAATGGATTCCAAAGATATTTATACATGAACGTATCTAAATTAAATTCTTTCACGCTAAGTATGTAGATGGATAATTTAAGTCGGTCCAAAAAAGTTCGCTTTCCTTGTACTTGAGGTTGTTTGAAATGAAAATTCAAATCATGAATACGGTAGCTTAAAATCGAAGGCGAAATTAACAACTGGTGAGAACGCAACATCGCATTGCCTATAAAGTGAATGATCGCAAGCCAATAAAGTCCCAAGGAAACTTCAATAAACATGACGCCAACTTGAGTTGAAGAAGAATAAGCAATTTCTGTTTTGATAGAAGGTTGAACCCTTGCTATGAAGGTACAAACAACGGCGGTTAGTAGTCCAATTCCTCCAATGATAAAATGAAACCAATAGTTGTTTTCCCAAAAAGGGGCTGTTCTTATTAGTAAAAAAACACCAATGTGAGCAGACAAAGAGCCATAAAAAATGGAAGTTGAGGTTGTCGGTCCTTCCATTGCTCTTGGCAACCAAGAAGAAAATGGAAATTGAGCCGATTTGATCATCGCAGCCAATAAGAATAAACTAGGAATCGCATATTTGTAAAATTCATTATCTAAAACATGGGCATGGGAGGAAGATAAATGTTCCATGCTATAAAAATTTACACTATGTCCAAAATAATGATGCGATAGCCAAATTCCAAGTAGTATCGCAACATCAGCTAATCGATATAAAGAGACTACTTTTAAGGCATTTTTTACAGGCAAATAGCGGTTTCTATAAAAGCCAATTAAGAAAAAAGATGTAATTCCTAGTATTTCCCAGCCTATAAAAATGGTCTCCAAATTACCAGCTAAAAGGACTAAGACTAAACCAAAATAAAAGAAAATAATATTGTTATAAAATCGTTTAAATCCTTTTTCACGATGCACATAGGTTCTACTAAAGTTTATAATAACAGCAGTCAAAAAGGTTGCTGTAAACAGATAAGCAAAGCCATATCCATCAAGCATGAAATTTAGACCAAAACTAGAATTGCCCGCTTCATAAAACGTAGGACCGTCTAAAATAAGCGGTTCAAAGCCATTGCTTATCCAAAAGGCTAAAATTGAGATTAAAAGCAAATAGTTAAGTCCGATGCCGGCAATAGAAATGAAATAAATGCTTTTTTCATTTTTGTTTGAAAATAAAAGCGTTCCAAAAAAAATAGCAAGTGGTATGAGTAATAATATATAAATCAAGAAATTCATCGTTATTTTTTATTTTCGTACACATAAGTGTCTAGGTTTTCTAAAGTAGCTTCCAAGATGTGATTGGACTCCATTTCCTTTGCTTCTGCAATGACTTTATTGATGTCATTGGTTTTTAAGACCTCTTTTAGTGGGGTGTATTTTTTGAACGCTCCTTTATAAAACAAGTATAGATTATTATCCTCAGGATTGATGGCGACTAAATGAAGCCATCCTTTATCAAACCAATCATAAATGGCTGAAGAAGCTTTGATGACCTTCATTATAATTTCTGGTTTATGCTCGATCATCATCATTAGTCGAATGGGGTCATGATTTTCGGTCATTTGCAAGGGAAGACCTGTTCTTAAATCTCCGTCACTACTGTTGGTAACTCCTATTAAGGAGGTCACATTGTGAGGTAATTTAGTTCCTGCGCCCATTTTTTCTACATCCATTCTAGAAAAATAGTATTCAAGACTAATCCCTCCACAGACCCCAGGGAGTGGTCCAAGAACTTGAGCAAGTGTGATTCCCTCTGGGTCTTTTCTATAGTCGTAGGATTGTAGAAAAGCTCTTCTGTCCAAAAACAAACCTTTGATATTCTCTCGAAGTCCGACATGACACAACGAATTAGTTCCATGCCCTAATTCTGGTCTAGGTTCAAAATAAGATACCGACCGTTTTTTTATGTCTTCTCGAATCTGTTTTATTTCTTTGTTAATAGGAATAGCCGCAAAGCGTCTAGCTCTTTCTTTTGCATTTAGATCCAGTGCATTTTCAAAAGTAGGCTGGTTTTTTTTGTGTTCCAGAGTGTTGTTTTTAGAAAGAATATCTTCATCAAAAAACATAATTTCATCACTCGCCGTATCGTGCATTCCAGAAAGAAATTGTGTACTGTCAGGAATCACAAGACCACGTTCTTTTAATGCTTGTCGTACTTGTACGTGATTTGCCATATAGGCAAAAACTCTAGCATTGACCGATCCAGGGCGACCACTACAGGCTCCACAATCATGTGCGGCATGATGAGGATTGTTTGCACTACTACTACCATGTCCCACGACATAAACTAGTGGGGAAAAGTCTTTGACTAAGCCGATTCCGATTAAAAGTGATTCAACGATGTCAACCATTTCAGAGATTAAGAACCCAACCTGAAGACCGTCTTCTCGGGGCTCAATATCTGTTTCTTTTCTTTCTATTAATAACGTCCCATTCGGATCCATGTGAGCAAAGGCATTGGCAATATCGGCTTGCATTTTGGGTCTACCTAAATCTAATAACATCTTTACACCAGCCAAAAGCCCAATTGAAAAGGTGGAAATAATACCTTGAAAAAAGGAATGGGTTTTGTTGCTGTGAAAAATTTCATGTTTCCTCACTTGTTTCATCTCAATTTCTTTAATGAGATGCTTCGGTGTTATGGAAACAGGGCAATTTTTGTCATGAAATTTTGCCCCAAACGCTTGAAAATAAATAGCGACCCCAAAAAAGCCAGGCGCTCCAAATGTTTCTGAAGACGTATCCACGTCTTCAATGTGTCTTCTAATCGAACATTCTCTATCATCGACACAAAATATTCCTTGAAAACTAGGCAATTCTTTTTCCTTGGTTTTTTTATTCTTAGTCAAGTAATTCACACCAGAAAGTACCTCATCATAGTAATTCCATTCAAATGATTCTTGCCACAGTTGCAAAATTTCTTCTAATTCGGTATGCTCGACTTTAGATAAATAATCGATTGGTTTATCTTTGAAGTCCAAAGCAAGAGGTTTCCATTTTGCTTTCAAAACACTATCCAGCGTATCTATTTCCAATAAAAGTTCTAGGAGTACTAAATCTTTTAATTTGACATTTTTCTCTATAAAGACACTTTCTGGTTTGTCTTCAATCGAAGCCATGATTCCACTCCATCCTTTGTGGCTATACTGCTGATCAAAAATATAATTGGTATAATACAAGGGATTTCCGACCACTATTTTTAGTAATTTCTCGATAGATAAATCTTTCGAAAACAACAAGGCTTTGGCTCTCTTGGATTTAAAGAAACTACTAAAACTATGTTGTTCCAATTCTTTGAGGGCGTTAATTAAGCCCTTTTCGGCAAAAGGAAAGGACCAAATAGATATTCCTTGATCCAAGAAACAACCAATTATTCTAAATAATAAGGGTTGAACTAAGTCGTCTATATTTATTTTATATTGTTTTTTCCATTCCGCTCTTAATTGCCCTATTCTAGGTTTATAAACATGTTTATAAGCTGTATGGAGCATTTTATCTAAATAAACAGCACTATTTTTTTCTCCCTTACTTCGAGCGATAACATCTTTAATAATCGAAGTGCTAATTCTTCCTTGTTGATGTAATTTTCGATACGTACCGATATTAAAGGTTACATGGAAACCAAAAATTTCCGATGCGCTAAAAATGCCGTCAAAAAATTCTTTATCTTGAAAAGAATGCAAGGAATTATGATGGACAAAATCCTTTAAAGTTGCTTGTGCAGGAAGGTAATGTTTTAGTTGATGGAGTAGTTGATCTTCATCAAATACATCTTTCGATTTACTTGTTTCTATTTTATTCATGTATGTTTATACAATTAGAATCGTGTTAGTTTTTACCGTCACGCTTATCAACTTGTTGAAGTTGTTGAGAGTGGCGTTTTTTTAATAGGAGCAGCCGACGAATAGCGGTTAATTCTGGAGGTCCATTATCATAATAAAAAGAAGAATGAATGTAGTCCATTAAGAACGGCTCCTGTTTAAGAATCTGTAGATTAATGAAATAATTGAGCTTGTAGATAGAAGGTCAAAACCCCTGAGAAATAACCAATAATGGCCAACCAAGATATTTTTTTCATGTACCAAATGAAGTCAATTTTCAAAATCCCCATAATGGCTACCCCTGCCGCAGAACCAATAATTAAGGCACTTCCACCCGTTCCAGCACAATAGGCTAATAATTCCCAAAACATATTGTCCATAGGATAAACGTCTAAAGAATACATGCCCATCGCTCCAGCGACCAAAGGAACATTATCAACAATAGAAGAAAGTAAACCAATAAAAATATTGATAATATAAATGTTTCCAAAAGTAGTTTCTAACAGAGAAGCCAATTGCGTTAAATGCCCAGCGGTTTGTAGTGCAGCGACGGCTAATAAAATGCCTAATAAAAATAAAACACTAGGAACATCAATTTTAGTTAATACATTAACAATCGAAAGTTTTTCTTTTGCCTCTGTTTTTTTATGATTTAGAACTTCTGTGACGAGCCAAAGCACACCTAAGCCAAATAAAATGCCCATAAAAGGAGGCAAATGCGTTAGGGTTTTAAAGACAGGGACAAAAAGAAGCGATCCAACTCCTAGGAAAAAGATCAATTGTTTTTCAAAATCATTCACCGTCACTTGATGATGTTCGCCAGCAAGTACTTTGGGGCGCATAATATTCCCTTTTAGCATAAAGGAAACAATACAAAGCGGAACCAATAAAGCGACTAAACTCGGTAAGAATAATTGAACGACAATATTTTGAGCCGAAACCTGTCCGCCAATCCAAAGCATGATGGTGGTTACGTCTCCAATCGGCGACCAAGCCCCTCCAGCATTCGCAGCAATGACAATGATTCCTGCAAAGAACCACAAATCTTCTTTGTCGTCAATTAACTTTCGGAGCAATGCCGCCATGACGATAGAAGTGGTGAGGTTGTCTAAAGCAGCAGACAAAAAGAAGGTAAGAATAGATAAAATCCAAATGAGCTTTACTTTATGTGTCGTTTTAATTTTATCGGTAATAATACTAAACCCACCGTAGCTGTCAATTAATTCGACAATCGTCATCGCACCCAATAAGAAGAAGAGAATACTTGAAATTTCGCTTAAATGTTCTGACAACTGATGATTAATGTAATGGCTGATGTCGCCGTGCCCTGCTACTTGTTCTACTAAAATACTATCTGCCCCGACAACTAAAAGTGTCCAGCAAAGTACCCCAATTAATAAAGCAGGAGCCGATTTGTCAATATGAATATTGTGTTCTAAGGCTATGGCAATATAACCTAAAATGAAAATGATTGCCATTAATAAATACATGTACTATTATTTTTGACAATAAAAGCCCACCAGTAGATTTAAACCTACTGGTATACTTTTATTAAAATTAAAAATGAAATTTATACTTTGTTATTGGGCTAAATCTAAAACTGGCTTCTTAATGACATCTACTACTGCATTTCTATTTTTCAATGCAGCGTCAAATAAGCCCTCAATTTCTTTGGTGACATGTTTGCAATTGTACTGTTTGGCTAGATAAAGCATACAGTCATCCAAGTTTTTGAACAGTTCGTCCTCGTGGATATACTGAGGAATAATACCGACAATTCGAAGTCTTTCTTCTACACTATCTTGTAAGCCCGTCAGGTAAACTTCTATTCCATTGTTTTCTAAATGCAGGATGGAATCTTCCAAGACCAAAAGCCCTGTTTCATCCATAAAAGGGACATGATCGAGGTGCATGACGACTACTTCTACGTCTTTTATTTGTTCTATAGCCAATTTAAACTCATCCGCAAAACCGAAAAACAAGGGACCTTCCAAATGTTGGATATAAACATTTTTAGCCAAAGCATCTGGTAAGCCTTGTGTTTGGATAATTTCTCCCAATAGCCCTGCTTGATTAGATTTAAGAGTTGCGTCAGACATGTTTTTCATGAAGACAATAAAAGAAATCATCGTACCAATAGCAACCGCATCTAATAAGTTGTCAAAGACGGTCACAAGTAAGGTTACAATAAGAATTAAAGCATCCGATTTAGGTACTTTGGGTAATAATTGCAAGCCTTTTACATCAATAATTCCAATTCCAATAGTGACCAAAATACCAGCTAAAACCGCCATTGGAATAAATTGAACATAATAACCAAGTCCCAAGACGATTACCAACAAAGAAATACCTTTAAAAATACCAGAAAGATTCGTTCTTCCTCCTGTACGAATGTTCGTAACCGTTCCCATTGTTGCCCCTGCGCCAGGTATTCCACCAAATAAAGCAACGACTAAGTTTCCTAATCCTTGTCCTTTTAATTCCTTGTTGCCATTATGTTTTGTTTTGGTCAAACTATCTGCTACTGTAGAAGTCAATAAAGTATCAATAGTACCCAGTGCCGCTAAGGTAATTGCAGGTATAAAAATAAGGCTCAAATGTTGCATTTCTAAGCTGAGTAACGTTCCTATTTGCAAAGGAGGAATACCCGTTGGAATTTCCCCAATTCTAGGGACATCCATTGCAAAAACAAGAGAAAGTACCGTCACTCCAATTAAGGAAATAAGGATACTAGGAATTTTTTTGTTAATCAAAGGCAAGGCATAAATCAATGCAATCGTTCCACCACCCAATAATAGAGCGGAGTAGTTGATATTGGCGACTGGCGTACCCAAGTTACCTAATATGTTCAACATTCCTTTAGGAGAGGAATGCCCCAATAAAGGAAAGAGCTGTAGGATAATGATAATGATTCCAATTCCTCCCATAAACCCAGAAATAACAGGATAAGGCATGAATTTAACGAGCTTGGCAATTCCTAAGAAACCAAACAAAATTTGAAAAATACCTGACAAGACGAAAGTAGCCATAATAATAGGCATTGCCAGACTCATATCATCGCCAACGGTCACCAAAGCACCAGATACAATCGTTGCAGCAACAACCGTCATTGGTCCTGTTGGATCACTTAATAAGGTTTTTGTTCCACCGATAAAAGCAGCAATAATCGCTAAAATAATTGCAGTGTATAAGCCTGCTTCAGCTCCCAAACCAGATTGGATACCAAAAGCTAAACCCATTGGTAGGGCAATAATCGCCCCTGTTAGTCCACCTAAAAAATCACCTTTTATATTACTAAAATCAAAGCCGCCTAAGCTTGCTTTTTTTTGTTTCTTCTGACTCATTTTTTAAATTGAAATTGTAAAACATTAAAGATTAAGCTTGTGTGAAGACACAAGGGGAGTAATACACAGCCCTAATGGGATGGTTTACGCTTGAATAGCCACCCTGTTCTTTTTATAAAAACAGGGGACATCATAAAAATCTAAAATGAGTTAACAGTCAATTTTGAGGCAGGCAAATAATATATATAAGGGAGGGTAACTTTGAAGTGTGTTGTTTGGTAGGCTGTTAAAATAATCAGCAAGGGGGTGTTTTTTTTTGAAAAGCACCTTATTAAAATCAGCCGTTGTAGCGAATAGATTGCTCGAATAGGCAGAGGCATCTCGTTTGCATTCGATGTCTTCACTATTTTCACTACTTTCGTTTTCTTCTTCTTCGTTTTCTTCTTCCTCCGCTTCTCGGAATTCTTCTTCTTCGTGTTCTTTTTTATGTGAATTATTATCCTCTATAACCTGTTCTTGGAGTAGAAGCATGTTATTAGACATCTCCTGTATAGAGAAGCTGAAGATGCCCATTAGGCAAATATAAAACCATAAAAAATGAAAGCTTAGTTTCATGTTAAAGTAGGAAAAAGTGAAAAAAAAAGTATTCTTATTACAAACTTTAAATCAAATGTAGGAGAAGTCTTAGAAGAAAAGGATAATAAAAGTCACATAAAAATGTGACTTTTGTTACATTTGAGTATTGTTTATTTTTTAATAAAACTAACACCTTGAATATTAGCAACTTAAGTTTTGAGAGTGATAAAATTTTGTCTTCTTTGCCAGAGAAAGATCGAGCCTATTTTTTGAGTTTTACTCAAGTTCTCCATTTTAAAAAAGGAAAATTGATTTTTTATCAAGACGGTATTCCTACAGGAGTTTTTTTGCTAAAAAGCGGGAAAGCAAAAATTTACAAAACAGGAGCTTATGGCAAGGATCAGATTTTTTATATTTATAAGAAAGGAGATTTATTTGGGTATCATGCCTTGCTTTGTAATGAAGATTATGAAGAATCTTGCGAAGCCATCGAAGATTGCGAAATCTTGTTTGTCAATAAATATGATTTTAAATTATTGCTGGACAAAATTCCACAAATACAATCTTTGATTATTCAGAATATTAGCCACGAGTTTGGTGTTTTGGTGAATACAATTACGATTCTAGCCCAGAAAAATTTGAGAGAACGCTTGGCACTTTATTTAGTCATTTTGAATGAACGTTATCAAAAAGAAGGGTGTGCTATGACTCAAATTGTCTTGCCAAGAGAGGATTTGGCAAATGTCATTGGAACGACAAGGGAAAGTTTGGGGCGTTTGCTAAAGGAGTTTAAAGAAGATGGATTAATAAAAATAGACAAACGAGCGATAGAGGTTATTAATTTGAAAAAAGTGCAAGAGATTGCAAATCTACAAGCAAAATAAAGCTAGGCAATTTTGAATAGAAATCATGACGAAACTACTTGTGATATTATAAATTAGGAAAGAAGTACACGAAGTAGTATAAAGTAAGATTTACTATCTAAGAATTTGTATCTTCGAGGCAAATTATAAACTAAAATAAAGATGAAAATTAAATTACAGATAGCAATTGCTTTGCTGATTGTTTGGGGCTGTATAGGCATGAGTTCTTGTAGTTCTAATAAGAATATTGTGGCTATGAAGTGGTATTCTTCTGATTCCACGATTGTTGTCGATGGAAATTTGGACGAATGGGAACGCCCACTAAAAGAATCTCCAGGATATACAGGCATTCAGTACAATACAGGCAATGACGCAGAGAACTTTTACTTCTGTATTCGAATCAGCGATAAAACGGTTCAGCGCAAAATTATGGGCTTGGGCTTGTCTATCTATTTAGATACGCTAGGCAAACGGAAAGAAAAAATAGGAATTGGTTACCCTTTGGCTTTAACTGAAAAACAGATTGAAACGATTTCCTTTGAAGCTTCCAAAGGGAGTTTTAAAATAGATGATCGAGCCTTGGATGATGCTTATGCCAATATTTGCCAAGAATTTGAATTGATGGGTTTTATAGAAGAAGATCCTACGGAAGTTATTCGAGTTAGTAACCTTGCTTCAAAAGACTTAAAAACAGCAATGCGTTTTGACCACATAGGAGCGATGCTTTGTGAATTTAGAATTCCATTAGAACAATTATATTCGGGGAAAATTCAATACAACGAAATTCTTAGTATAGGGATAAAAGTGAACCAACCTGCGCCAGATGCGGCAAATGATCCTGGTTTGTTTGATGATAATACAAATAATAGTATTACAAGTAATAATCAAACACAGAATTCTCTATTGCAAGGAACTGCTCAAGGGATAGGAATGCAAGCGCCTAGTCGAGCGGCTAATCCTAACATGACAGGGATTTGGACGACAGTACAATTGAGCCAGCCGAAGTAAGTAATTAGAGCGACTAATATTTTGAATAGGTATTCGTTTTTTCGGCAAAAAAATGTAACTTTGCACGCGCTAATACGCACCAAAAAATCAATAGTTAAATTGCAGTTGTTATTCGTCAAATGTTTCTTGATTTTTTATTGTTTTAATAAAAAAGTATAAAAAATGTCTTTTATTTAATTGGTTGTTAGTTTCTTAGTTCTTTTTTTGTTAAAAAAGTATACTGCTAATATGAATTAAATATAGTTTTTTTAAGAAAGTATTGCTTAGTAATAAACTTGCGCAAAATTTGAAAAACATGGAAGCAAATAAATCAAAAATTATCTACACCAAAACAGACGAAGCTCCTTTTTTAGCAACGTTCTCGTTTTTACCAATTGTCAAGACATTTACAGATGCTGCTGGAATTGAGGTTGAATTGAGTGACATCTCTCTTGCTGGTAGATTAATCGCTAGTTTTTCTGACTTTTTAACTGAAGAGCAACAAATTCCAGATGCGCTAGCAGAATTGGGAGTATTGGTTTTGAAAGAAGAAGCAAACGTGATCAAATTACCAAATATTAGTGCTTCTGTACCTCAGCTAAAAGCTGCGATCAAAGAATTGCAAGCTGCTGGATTTGCGTTGCCTGATTACCCAGAAGATCCAACGACAGCGGAAGAAAAAGCAATCGAAAAAAGATACAACAAGATTAAAGGTTCTGCCGTAAATCCTGTTTTGAGAGAAGGAAACTCTGACCGTAGAGCACCAAAGCCAGTTAAGAAATATGCTAAAAACAATCCTCATTCAATGGGGGCTTGGTCAGCAGATTCTAAAACACACGTTTCGACGATGAATGGTGGTGATTTTTATGCCAACGAAAAATCAGTTACGCTAGCAGAAGCAACCGATGTACGCATCGAGCATGTTGCAACCGATGGAACGGTTACGGTTCTAAAAGAAGCTTTTCCTATTTTGAAAGGAGAAGTAATTGACGGAACGATGTTGAGCAAAAAAGCATTGATTACTTTCTTGGACGCTCAAATTGCGGATGCAAAAGCACAAGGAGTTTTGTTCTCTTTGCACATGAAAGCAACGATGATGAAGGTTTCTGATCCAGTCATTTTTGGACATGGGGTTAAAGTATTCTTCAAAAACGTCTTTACAAAACACGCTGCTGTATTAGAAGAGTTGGGCGTTGACGTAAACAATGGATTTGGAGATTTGTTGACCAAAATCGAAACCTTGCCAGCAGATCAAAAAGCGGCTATTCAAGCAGATATTCAAGCAGCTTATGACAATGGTCCAGACCTAGCTATGGTTGATTCTGACAAAGGAATTACCAATTTGAATGTACCAAGTGATGTTATTATTGATGCTTCTATGCCTGCAATGATTCGTACTTCGGGGCAAATGTGGAACAAAGAAGGCAAGCAACAAGATACCAAAGCGGTTATTCCTGATAGTAGTTATGCTGGCATGTACCAAGTGGTTATCGACTTCTGTAAAGAAAATGGTGCTTTTGATCCAACAACAATGGGGACGGTTCCTAATGTTGGTTTGATGGCTCAAAAAGCAGAAGAATATGGTTCTCATGACAAAACATTTGAAATCGCTGCGGAAGGTACTGTACGTGTCGTTGATGCAAATGGAAAGACTTTGATTGAGCATGCTGTTGAGGCAGGCGATATCTGGAGAATGTGCCAAGTTAAAGATGCTCCAATCCAAGATTGGGTAAAATTAGCCGTGACTAGAGCTAGAGCTTCTCAAACGCCTGCTATTTTTTGGTTGGACAAGGAGAGAGCACATGATGCTGAATTAATCAAAAAGGTAAACCTATATTTAAAAGACCACGATACTTCTGGTTTAGAAATTGACATCATGTCTTCTATAGATGCAATGGCGTTTTCTCTAAAACGTATCAAAGCTGGAGAAGATACAATTTCTGTTACAGGTAATGTATTACGTGATTACAATACAGATTTATTCCCTATTTTAGAATTGGGAACTTCTGCAAAAATGTTATCTATCGTTCCTTTGATGAGCGGAGGTGGCTTGTTTGAAACGGGTGCTGGTGGATCTGCTCCAAAGCATGTACAACAGTTCAATAAAGAAAACCACTTGCGTTGGGATTCTTTGGGTGAGTTCTTGGCATTGGCAGTTTCTTTGGAACACTTAGGAACTACTTTTGATAATAAGAAAGCATTGGTTTTAGCGGAAGCATTGGATCAAGCAACGGAGAAATTACTACTCAATAGAAAATCTCCTTCTCGTAAAGTAAACGAGTTAGACAATAGAGGAAGTCATTTCTATTTGGCTCTATTTTGGGCAGAAGCCGTGGCCGCTCAAGATAAAGAAGTGGAATTGAAAGCTAGTTTTGCTAAATTGGCAAAAGAATTAGCAGACAATGAAACAAAAATTGTTGAAGAATTGAACAGTGCACAAGGAGTTGCAATCAATGTGGATGGTTATTACTATCCAAATGAAGAAAAAGTAACGAAGGCAATGCGCCCAAGTGCTACTTTGAATGCTATTATTGACAATGCCTAAACAGGCTCTAAAATAGCGTATGAGTACATACGGAAAGTATAAAAAAGCTACCTCAAAATCTTGAGGTAGCTTTTTTTGTTTTTAAGGAAACGGGCAAAATTATTTCGGTTCAATAAGAAGTTTTGTGGAAGCTTAAATTTATCGTATCCGTTTCGCAATTATGAATCGGATATA
>Ga0055584_100004156_pt1 | contig 14214 bp, 11 predicted proteins | sample OSDHelmetaG_FD_58716 | JGI IMG/M metagenome (GOLD analysis project Ga0055584, IMG submission 58716) | Pelagic marine sediment microbial communities from the LTER site Helgoland, North Sea, for post-phytoplankton bloom and carbon turnover... | ecosystem: Environmental > Aquatic > Marine >... | reverse complement strand
AGATTATAAAAAAGTAATAGAACTTGATAAAAATAACACAAATGCAATCCTCAGCTTAGCAGTAAATAGCTTAAGAGAGAAGAGATATAACGATGCTGAACAATACGCAAAAAAAGTTATTAAAATAAATCCTGATTTACATAATTCATATTATCTATTGGGAAGATCACAGCAATACCAAGGTCAATTTAATGATGCAGTTAAAGCTTATAATACATCAATTTCAATAAATGCTGATTTCCCAGAATCCTATTATTATCTTGGACTAGTATATTTGAAACTAAAAAATGATAAAGTTGCTTGTAAAAACTTTTCAATTGCATCATCGTTAAATTATAATGAAGCAAAAAAAATCGAAAAAAGATATTGTTATTAGATGAAATTATTAATTTTTTTAAGTTTTTTAAATATTAATGAGATGAACAAAACTGCTACTTTTGGATCTGGATGTTTTTGGTGTACAGAAGCTATATATGAACTAGTTGATGGGGTAGAGGATGTTATATCTGGATACTCTGCAGGAAATACTGAAAATCCAACATATAAAGATGTAACGTCTGGGAAAACAAACCATGCTGAAGTTGTTAATGTGATATATGATCCTGAAAAAGTTTCTTATCTAGAGTTATTAGAAATATTTTGGAGGACACATGACCCTACTACACTAAATCGTCAGGGAGCTGATGTGGGAACTCAATACAGATCAATTATTTTATATCATGATGATGAGCAAAGAGAGCTTGCAGAAAAAACTTTAGAAAGATTAGATAACTCAGGATCATGGAAAAGTCCTATTGTTACATTAATAGAGCCCTTTAATATTTTTTATCCTGCAGAGAATTATCATCAAGACTATTATGAACTTAATCCAAATAATAGCTATTGCTCTTATGTCATTTCACCCAAAATTGACAAATTCAAGAAGGTTTTCTCTGACCTATTAAAGAATTAGCAAAATCATATATTTATTTTTTTATTTTTTTAAAAAATCTTGTTGAATTCAATGAGATTTTTATGAAAAATGTATTTTTTTATTAATTAACTATAGATTGAATTATAATTTTAAATATTCGAAAAAATATTTTTATAAATTGAAGGATATTTTTAATTCAAACTTTTAGATAATGTCACAAAAATCAAAATTGGAATATATCTGGTTAGATGGATATAAACCAACACAATACTTAAGAAGTAAGACAAGAATAGAAAGAGATTTCTCTGGAAAAGTTGAAGACTGCCCGATTTGGTCATTTGATGGAAGTTCTACTTTACAAGCTAAAGGAAATGATTCTGATTGTCTTCTTAAACCAGTTGCTATATTTCCTGATCCTGATAGAATAGATGGATTCTTAGTAATGACAGAAGTATTAAATGCAGACGGTACCCCACATGCTTCAAATGCAAGAGCCTTAATTGATGACAATGACAACGACTTCTGGTTTGGTTTTGAACAAGAATATTTTTTATGGGACCCAATTAAAAATTTACCTCTTGGTTTTCCTGAGAGTGGTTTTCCTGCTCCTCAAGGTCAGTATTATTGCAGTGTAGGCGCTGAAGTAACATTTGGAAGAGATATAGTAGAGGAACACCTAAATCAGTGTATTGATGCTGATATAAATGTTGAGGGAATTAATGCTGAGGTTGCAACAGGTCAGTGGGAGTATCAAATTTTTGCTAAAGGAGCAAAAAATGCAGGAGATCAGGTATGGGTTGCAAGATTTTTATGTGAAAGAAATGCAGAAAAGTATGGTGTACGTATAAATCTTCATCCTAAACCAATTAAAGGTGATTGGAATGGTTCAGGAATGCACGCTAACTTTTCTAATGAAGTTATGAGGACATGTGGTGATGAAAAAATATTTAATAAAATATGTGAAGCTTTTGACGGAAAAAATATTAAAAAACATATGGATGTTTACGGTGCATATAATGATGAAAGATTAACAGGTTTACATGAAACCCAATCTATAGACAAGTTTTCATATGGTGTTTCTGACAGAGGAGCTTCTATAAGAATACCTATTGGTACTGTTGAGGATGGATGGGTAGGTAGATTAGAAGACAGGAGACCTTCTTCTAATGGTGACCCTTATAAAATTGCAGCTGTAATTGTTTCTACAACTAAATCGGCTCTTTAAAGTTTTCTTTTTACATTTGCATAAATAGCAGATTTGAAAAGAATAATTTCCTACTTTAATAAATTTAATTGGAATCTTTTAGAAGCAGTAGCATCTATAAAATCTAATAAACTTAGGGTTTTCCTTACTGCTGCTATAATAGCAATAGGAATAGCATCTCTTGTCGGAATACTGACCTCTATTGACGGAATCAAGAATTCAGTGTCAGATAGTTTCTCTGAATTAGGATCAAATGTATATAATATAAGAAGTGTAAGAAATTCAAGAGGAAGAGAAGATGGTGTTGTTAAAAAAAATTATCCCGTTTTGAGATACAGAGAAATATCTGAATTTTTAAAAAGGTATCAAGGAAATGGAACTCCTAGTGTAAGTACTACAGTTACTAGAATTGCTGAATTAAAATATAAATCAGAAGTTACAAATCCTAATATTTCAGTTGAAGCTGGTGATCATAATTTAAGTGAAGTAAATAAGTTAAATATAGAAAATGGCAGGTTTTTTACTAAATCTGAAAACGAGAGGGGTATATATGTGACTGTTATTGGATCAGGTATTAAATCTTCACTTTTTAAGAATAATGAAGATCCAATCAATAAGTTCATATCAGTAAGAGGTAATAAGTTTAAAGTAATTGGAATTTTAGAAAAACAAGGTAGCTCATTTGGAGGTGGGGGAGACAACAGAATAATTATACCTATAGAGACTTCAAGAAAATTAAGGCCTACTGCAAATTATGAAATTACTGTATTTGTTGATAATATTGAGAGAATCAACGATGACATGAACTACTCACAAAATCTATTTAAAATTTTAAGAGGTGATATGATAGGTTCACAAAATTCTTTTGAAATTGAAAGAAATGAAACCTTAGACTCAGAGCTTGATGAGATATCAACGTATCTTAAGATAGGTGGCTTTACAATTGGTTTTATTACATTATTAGGTGCTTCTATAGGTTTAATGAATATAATGTTAGTTTCTGTAACTGAAAGAACTAGAGAAATTGGATTAAGAAAGTCTATTGGAGCAACACCTAAAATTATAAGAGATCAGTTTCTAATTGAGTCAATACTTATATGTTTAATTGGTGGTTTTGGAGGTGTAACTTTAGGTATAATATTCGGAAACCTTGTTACTATCTTTATAGGAGGAGGTAGCTTTATTATTCCTTGGTTATGGGTTATAACAGGACTATTAATTAGTACTCTTGTTGGTATTTTAAGTGGTTATATACCAGCAATGAAAGCAAGTGCATTAGATCCCATAGAATCATTACGATTCGAATAACTATATCCCAAAAAATTTATTTAAGAAAGTTAATAAGAAAATAGACCCAAGAATTAAGGGACAGATATAAGTAATAGAAAAGTTTATATACTTTTCTATTAATGAACCTTTATAATTTGGATTTCCCTTACTTATCTCCTCTGATAAATTCCTTTTTTTCCACACAAAAGACACATATATTGTTATCAGAAAACCTCCGAAGGGTAGTAGTGTATCATTAGATACATCTATAATAAATTGCATGAAATCAATTGGTTTATCATTTCCAAAATATGTAATAAATTCAGAAAAAAATGCAATTTTACCTTGAGATAATGCTGAAGGAATTCCTATCAATAAAATAATAAAAGCAACAATCCAAACTGAATATTTTCTTTCTATTTTATATTCGTCAACAAGATAACTTACTGGAACTTCTAATAACGATACAGTCGAAGTGATTGCAGCAAACGACAACAATATGAAAAAAGCTGATCCAATTACTGTACCAGTTAAAGGACCTAAACCTTCAAAAATTTTTGGGAAAACTTGAAATATTAACCCTGGACCACCTTCTGTCTGAATTCCTGATGAAAATACAAAAGGAAAAATTATAAGTCCTGCAAGGAAGGCAATACCAACATCTGTTAATGTTATTAATGCAGCAGAGTTTATTATATTATTGTCTTTATCAATATAACTTCCATATGTAATTAACATGCCCATCCCTAGTGATAATGAGAAAAATGCTTGACCTAAAGCATTTCCAGCAACTGTAAGATTAATCTGTGAAAAATCTGGTACTAAATAAAAAATAATTCCGTCTATAGAGTTTGGAAGTGTTAGCGCGTATACAATCAATAATAAAATAATTACAATTAGTGAGGGCATTAAAATTTTTGCTGCTTTTTCTATACCTTTTTCAACACCTTTAGATACAATAAATGCTGTTACAACCATAAATAATACTGAATAAAACAATACATTATTTGTATCATTAACATAATATCCAAAATTATCTGATATTGAAAAATTACCATTTACCATCTCTACCACATATCCAAGAACCCAACCTGCAACTATTGTATAAAATGATAATATTAAAACACCACATAATACTCCCATTTTACCAATAAAATTCCATTCTCTTTTACCCATCTCATTAAATGCACCTATAGCATTCTTTTTTGTATTTCTTCCTATAGCAATTTCAGATACAATAACTGGGAAACATAAAATAAAACAAAACAAAAGATACATTAGAAGGAAAGCTGCACCACCACCATTACTTACCTCAAATGGAAATTTCCATATATTTCCAAGTCCTACAGCTGAACCAGACGCAGCTAATATAAAACCTAATCTTGAGTTAAAAGAACCTCTTTTCATTTAAAATTGTTAAATAGACTATATGATTTTTTATCTAAAAAGTAATTTGCAATATTTCTGTTTACTTCCTTAATGTTAAAATTTTCAAACTCAGTACATGAATTAATAAAATCAATACTCTTTCTCGCATCATTTTTATCCATATAACTTATTACTGACTCAATTGAATGATGTTTGATTATAGAAATATTTGCATATATAGATGCTTTCGATATTTCTATCATTATTTTATTTTTATTATTAAGATATATTTTTTGACATCTTTTTAATGTAGACTCAAGAACATAAATTGATATTATAACATCAGCAATATTCATCATTACTTCTTGCTCTGATTTTATTTTATCATTAAAGTGCAATGCTGCCTTACCGAAGATATGTAAAAAGCAATCCTTTAATGAATTGACTAGATCGTAAGATGACTTGAAATGATTATCAGATGAATAAACAATTTTCTTTAATTTCGCATCTTGTATAACTTTTGTTGCTTTTTTAAATAGATTTATTTCATTCTTAATAGATTTTTTAAGAAGAGTGCCTACAATCAGCATCCTATTTATTTCATTAGTACCTTCATATATTCTTGATATTCTAGCATCTCTATAAGGCCTAGCCATAGGTGCTTCTTCAGAATATCCCATCCCACCATATATCTGAACACCCTCATCTACAACATAATCTAAAATTTCTGATCCATAAATTTTACATATAGCACATTCAACAGAAAATAATTCAATAGCACTTAATTCAGATTCATTTAAATTTTTACCATCTACCTGAAATTCTTTAATCTTTTGTTCTATATCATCTCCAGCTCTGTAACAAATAGATTCACAGCTGAAAGTTTTTACAATCATATTTGATAATTTATATTTTATAGCACCAAAAGAGGCAATAGGAAGATTAAATTGAATTCTCTCTTTAGAATAATTAATTGAATGGTCGATAACCCCTCTACACCCACCAAGAACTCCTGCGCCTAGTTTTATTCTTCCAATATTTAATACATTTAATGCTATTTTAAATCCTTCTTCTCGATTTCCTAGTATATTATTTGAGGGAATTTCAACATCATTAAAAAATATTTGTCTAGTTGATGATCCTTTAATTCCTAATTTATCCTCTTCAGGATTCATATTTATACCATCTAGCCCTTTTTCAATTATAAATGCTGTAAGATTTTTATCATTATCTATTTTAGCAAATACTATAAATAAATCTGCAAAACCTCCGTTTGATATCCACATTTTTTGACCATTTATAATATACTTAGATTTATCTTTAGATAGCTTAGCACGAGATTTACCTGAATTTGCATCCGATCCAGAGTTAGGTTCAGTTAGACAGTAAGCACCCTTTAATTCACCTGATACTAACCCATTTAAGTATTTTTCTTTTTGGTCATCATTTCCATAGTATTTTAGTGGGAGAGTAGCAATTCCAGTATGGGCACCATATGCAGTTGAAAAAGACCCAGTTATTCCAACAATATCTGCTATTAACATACTTGTGTTAAAACTCATATTCATTCCACCGTATTCCTCTCCAATAGAAAGACCTAATAAACCTAATTCTCCAGCTTTAGTAAGAAGTTCTGGCATTAAATCTGGATTTTCTTTATTGTCAATCTTTTCGGCAAGAGGAATAACTTCTTTCTCTAAGAAGTCATTACAAGAATCTGCCATCATCCTTTGATCTTCATTAAAATCTTCAATAATAAATACTTTAGATATATCTACTTCATTTAATAAAAATTCACCTCCAATAACTGATTTCGAATTGTTTTCTTTATTCATATTTTTTAAACTTTTAATTTTCTTAAGTCAACAGGAACAACTTTAGAAACTCCTTGCTCAGGCATTGTAATTCCATAAATAATATCTGCGTTATTCATAGTTCTCTTATTATGTGTGACAATTATGAACTGTGAAGAATTTGAGAATTTATTAATTATTTTATTAAACTTATCAATATTAGCATCGTCTAAAGGTGCATCAACTTCATCAAAAACACAAAAAGGAGCAGGTTTAAGTAAATATATTGCAAATAATAATGATGTTGCAGTTAGAGTTTTTTCTCCGCCAGACAATTGATTTATTGTCAGAGGTTTTTTTCCTTTTGGTTTAGCCATTATCTCTATTGATGACTCAAGAGGATTCTCTTCGTCATTTATTACCAAGTCACAATCATCATCTTCTGTAAATAATGATCTAAATACTGTCTTGAAGTTATTTTTTATCTTATCAAAGGAAGATAAGAAAGATTTTTTTGCTACTACATCAATCTCTTCAATAGTCTTTAATAGTGAATCTTTAGCGTCTAAAAGATCGCTTCTTTCTTTTACAATAAACTCATGTCTTTCCTCGATTTCTTTATAAGCTTCCATAGCAAGAGGGTTAATTTGTCCGATTTTTTCAATTTTAGATTTTAATTCATCTCTTTTTTTAGAAAGTTTATCGAGAGTATTTTCTTTAAATATTGATTTATCAACTTTACACTTTTTTAATTTTAGATCAAACTCTATGGATATTCTTTGCTCTACAGAATTTAATTCAATTTCATTGTCATGAATACCGGTTTTTATTTCATCTATTAGATTTATATTAACGTCTTTCTTGTTTTGTAAATTTTTTATTGATGAATCATCAAGGTCAATTATAGACTTTAATTTATAATATTCATCTTCAAATTTTTCAAGATCTTTATCTGATATATTTTTTTTATCATAAAGTTTTATAAGAGAACTATCTTTTGAGTCTGAATCGATATCAATTTTACTAATTTCTTTCTCAGACACTTCTAAATCTTTAATATTTTCTTGAATTCTTTTTTTATTTGACTGATAAGTGGCATTCTTATATTCTACTTCTTTCTTTAATGACTCAATCTTATTTTTTAAATTATTGTATGTTATTTCGTCAATTGATAATTCTTTTGACTTATCAGTAAATAATTTGTTAATTCTAATTATTTCTTTGTTTTCAGTTTTAAATAAGTTTTCAATAACCTTAAATCCTTTTTTTAAATCTTTAATTTCTTTATCTAAAGATTCAGTTTTATCTAAGATAGCTTTTTTATCAATTTTATCAATTTTTATTAGATTTTCAAGCTGACTTCTTTTATTTGATATTGACTCAATATTATGATTTAACTCTCTGAAATAATCTTCAACCTCTTTTATATCAGTTATTTTAATGTTTTTATCTTTTAATTGTTCTTCGTATTTATAATATTCTTTTTTTGTAGAATCTAATCTACTTAAAGTCTTCTTTAGATTTTTCTCATTTGAAGTTATCTCGTTGTTTATACTTGAAATTGAAAACTTAGATCTCTTATTACTTTCATTATCAAATTTTATTTTATTCTTTAAATTTTCAGCTCTTTCTATCAACATTTTAGATTTTTGTGCTTTAATTCTTTTTGATTCTTCATATCCCCTTATCTCTTCTAGAACATTATTCAGAGACTTTTGAAGTTTTAATAGTTTCTTCTCATGAGGAATTAGTGACGCTTTTGCTGATTCTAATTTTGAGTTCTTTTTTGCAAGTTCAGATATCACTTTAGTATTATCATCTTCAACTTTTATAAGTTTTTTCTTTTGATCTTCTAATGTCGACCGAGTTTTTTTTGATGTTTCAAGAGCTACATTTATACTAATGGTTTTATATTCTTCTTTATAATTATAGTATTTCTCTGTTTGTTTGGCTTGTCTTTTTAAAGATCTAAGATTTTTTTCAATTTCATATACTAGATCTTCAACTCTATCTAAATCAGATTCTGTCTGTCTAATTTTATTAAAAGTCTCTTTCTTTCTTTTTCTGAATTTTGATATCCCTGCAGCCTCTTCAAATAAATGAAGCCTTGAATTATCTTTATCATTTAATATATTATCAACCATAGATAATTCTATTATAGCATAGTTGTTTGATGATATTCCTGTATCGAGAAATAGATTTGTTATATCCTTTAGTCTACACTTCACATCATTCAATAAATACTCACTATCTCCAGATCTAAAATATTTTCTTGTGACGGTAACTGTAGAATACTCAGTTGGTATTAAGTTTTTAGTGTTATCAAATGATATAGAGACCTCAGCTAATTGAAGTTTTTTTCTAGATTTAGAACCATTGAAAATTATATTTTCCATTTTATCAGACCTAAGTAAACTTGTTTTCTGTTCACCTAGAACCCATCTTATTGCATCAACAATATTTGATTTACCACATCCATTTGGACCAACAATTCCTGTAACTCCACTATTAAAATTTATGATTGTTTTGTCGCCAAAACTTTTAAATCCTTTAATTTCTATTTTATTTAATCTCATTAAATAATAATGATTTACATTTGGTGATAAATATAATAATATAACTATGGATTTCTCAGATTTTAGTGAATTTATAGGGCCTTTAATTTTTGGGATTATTGCATGGTTATCCAGTTATTTTTCTAAGAAGAAAAAACCAAAACAATCATCTCCAGATTCGCTTAAAAATAAAGCTGATGTTAAAAGCAAATTTGAGCAGATTATCCAAGAAAGCTTCAACCCAGTTATGGTAGAAGAGAAGTCATTAGAAGAAGTTGAAATAATTGAAAATAATGAAGAGAAAGAAAGTAAAGACATAAAAATGAATAATGATAATCTTGTTTTACCAGAGCAAATAGTTCAACCTAAAATTAAAAAAGAAAATGCGACTATGTTCAAAAGAAGTTCTCTTACTAAATTAAAAAGGAGACTTAAAAATAAAGATTCATTAAAAGAAGCAGTGATTCTCAAAGAGATTTTAGATAGAAAGTATTAATTACCTTTTAGAAATATCAACATATTTTCTAGATTTTTCTCCAGTATATATTTGCCTAGGTCTTCCGAGTGGTTCATTATTCTCTCTCATTTCTTTCCACTGAGATATCCAACCTGGTAGTCTTCCAAATGCAAACATTACTGTAAACATTTCTTGAGGGAAACCTAAAGCTCGGTATATTATTCCACTGTAGAAATCAACATTTGGATATAATTTTTTATCAATAAAATATTGGTCTTCTAGTGCTATTTTCTCTAGTTTTTTAGCTAAGTCCAAAACTGGGTCACTAATTCCTAGTTTTTCAAGTACATTATCAGCAGTTTTCTTTATAATCTTAGCTCTAGGATCAAAATTTTTATATACCCTGTGACCAAATCCCATTAGCCTAAACGGATCATTTTTATCTTTTGCCTTTTTAATATATTTATCTATGTCATTGCCATCTTTTATAATAGAATCAAGCATCTCTATAACTGCTTGATTTGCACCTCCATGTAATGGTCCCCACAAAGCATTTATTCCAGCAGAAATTGAAGGGTATATGCTGGATTGAGCTGAACCAACAATTCTAACAGTAGAGGTTGAACAATTTTGCTCATGGTCTGCATGAAGAATTAACAAAGTGTTTAGCGCATCTGTTACAACAGAATTCTGTTTGTAAGATTCAGAAGGTAATTCAAACATCATTCTTAAAAAGTTTGAACAATAGTCTAAACTGTTATCTGGATATATAATAGGGTGGCCTTTTCTTTTCTTATACGACCATGCTGCAAAGGTTGGAAATTTACCCAATATTCTTGCAATACTAAGGTCCACTAAGTCTTTTGATCTGTTAGGATCAAGTGATTCAGGATAGAATGCAGTTAAACTTGTGATCAAAGAAGATAAGATGCCCATAGGATGAGCTTTTGATGGATAGCCTTCAAGAATTATTTTAAAATCCTCATGGACTAGTGTATGAATTCTAATTTTATTTTCAAATTCGATTAATTCTTTTTTATTAGGTAATTTTCCATAAATTAGTAGATAGGAGACTTCCGTAAAAGTAGCTTTTGAAGCTAGTTCCTCAATAGAATATCCTCTATGTCTTAAAATACCTTTCTCACCATCTAAATATGTGATATTACTAGTTGTAGATCCAGTATTTTTATATCCTTTATCTAAAGTAATTAAGCCTGTTTCAGATCTTATCTTTGAAATGTCTATAGCACATTCATCTTCAGACCCAGTAATAATGGGTAAATCAATTACTTTACCATCAAAATTTAGTATTGCCTTTTTACTCATTTAAAAATTAATTGTTTCCACCAAGAATTAAAGGGAGTCCATCCTTTCCACTACCAATAACTATTACCTTTGAATTTGGAGATTCAGCTAATTTAGTTGTAGCCTCAATACCCCTCATTCTAAGGAGGGCAGGAGTTAAACTACTATTTATAATTTTATTTGCATTAGCTTCACCATTAGCTTCAATTCTTTTCCTCTCAGCCTCACTTTTTTCTCTTTCAAGTCTATACTGGTAGGCTAGTGCTTCTTGTTCTTGTTGAAGTTTATTTTCAATTGCTCCTTTAATTTGAGCAGGAAGTGTAATAGATCTAATTAATAGAGATTTAAGAATTATATTATTACCTGGTTGCTTTAGTACTACACTTGCCTCATCTTGAATAAGGTTTTCAACTTCAGCTCTTTTAGTAGAATATATCTCCTCAGCAGTATATCGTCCCATCACATCTCTTACAGTCGACCTAAATACAGGCCTTACTAATCTCCTTAAGAAATCAAACTGATAGGTTTCATAAATTTCACCTACACTATCGTAACTTAGATGAAAGTTCATAGTTACATCAACATTAATACTAAGACCACTACCATCTAATACATCAATTGTTTCTTCGACTAAATTGTCTGTTATATCAAATTTATATATATCATTCCAAGGTGCTTTTATACCAAAACCTGGTTTTACAACATTTTCCTTGTCTAGACCTTTTCCAAATTTATAAAAGATTACAGCTCTTTCTGTAGACTCAATAACATAGAAGATGCTAGAGGCAAATGAAAACATTACTGTTAGACCAAATAAAAGGAAAACTATTACTGAAACTAATTTTGAATTTTGCATATTGTTTGAATTTTTACCACAAATATAAGTTTATTCGACAATAATAAAAGTATAATTCTTTTTACCCTTCTGAATAAGTAAATATTTATTAAACTTTAAGTTCTTAGATATATCGTATTCATCATTGGATATTTTTTCTTTATTAATACTTAATCCATTATTTTTAATTAATCTGATTAGTTCTGACTTAGAAGAAAAAATTTCAAAACTTGTAATTTCTGTAAGAAGGTTTTTAAAGTCAGAGTTAATCTCTTCTTTTTTTATTTTAACACACGGAACAGCAGTTGACAATGATTTCATAACATCTTCCTTCAAATTATCAAAATCATCCTTCTTGGATTTACCAAAAAGTATTAGAGAGGTAGATTTTGCAATATCAAGTTTTTGTTTATCATGTACCCTTTCTGTTATCTCATCTGCTAGAGCATTTTGTAAAATTCTTAGATGCGGTTCTTTTTCGTGAGATATTATTAGGTTTTTTATTTCTTCCTCATCTTTTAGTGTAAATATCTTTATAAACTTAGCTGCATCTTCGTCAGAAACATTGATCCAAAACTGATAAAATTTATATGGACTTGTTCTTTTCTCATCCAACCAAACATTTCCATCTTCTGTTTTACCAAATTTACCACCATCAGATTTAGTTATGAGTGGGGTAGTTAAAGCAAAAGATTCTCCACCTTCAATTCTTCTAATTAATTCATTTCCTGTTAAAATATTTCCCCACTGATCTGAACCACCAAATTGTATTTTTACATTTATATTTTTCCATAGCCAATAGAAGTCATAACCTTGTATCAATTGGTAACTAAACTCTGTAAAAGAAATTCCTGTCTCAAGTCTATTCTTAACAGAATCTTTAGCCATCATATAATTAACTGATAAATGTTTTCCTACTTCCCTAAGAAATGATAATAAGTTAAAATTTTCAAACCAAGTCTTGTTATTAAGAATAGATGCTGACTTTTCACCATCAAAATCTAAAAATTTTTCAAATTGTGATTGAATTTTATTTTGATTATTTATCAGAGTTTTTTCATCTAAAAACTTTCTTTCTTTGGATTTTCCTGATGGATCACCAATCATACCAGTTGCTCCTCCTATTAAAATAATAGGTTTATGTCCAAAATTTTGAAAATGAACAAGAGTCATTATCTGTACCAAATTACCTATATGAAGAGAGTCTGCAGTAGGATCAAAACCAATGTAACCTGATGTTTTATTTTTTTCTAAAAATTTACTTGTTGACGGAGTAACATCATGGATCATACCTCTCCATTTTAGTTCATCAACAAAGTTTTTCATATATATCTATTTAATAAATAATTACATGCAATATTATTAAAAAACTAACTACTTTTATGAAATAATCAGATGATTAAAACCTATAATCAAATTATTCAGAATTTGAAAGAAGAAAAATTTTCTAAAATTTATCTTCTAATGGGAGAAGAATCCTTCTTTATTAATAAAATCTCTACTTTTTTTGAAAAAAAATTTATATTAAAAGAACACCAGAGTTTTAACTTGGAAATTCATTATGGCAGGGACACAACTATTGAGAAAATATTAAACTCATCTAAAAGTTTTCCGATGATGTCAGATAAAAAATTGATTGTTGTTAAAGAATCAAAAGAATTGGATGTATTTAAAAGATTAAATAACTCAAAAACAGATTTATTAATAAATTATCTTAATAATATTAATATTACAACTACTCTTGTTTTTTGTTTGAATAATAAGTCAATAGATAAAAGAAGTAAATTATATAAGGCATTTCTAGATGTAGCAACTATATTAGATTCAAGTTCTAAGGAAAATAAAATTTATGATAATCAGATTCCTAATTTCATCTTGAATGAAGTAAAAAGAAATCAATTTAATATAGATCAAGAATCTGTAATGTTACTATCTGAGAGTATTGGTAATAATTTAGAAAAAATTGATAATGCATTAAATAAAATCTTTTCTAATAAACAAGATAATAATATTGTATCTGATGATATCATAAAATTAATTGGCATTAACAGAGAGTATAACCTATTTGAATTTCAAGATAGTTTAGTAGAAAAAAACTCATTAAAATGTGGAAAAATCGTAAATTATTTTTCATCAAATGAAAAGAAATTCCCTATTCAGCAATTAATAATTTATATGTTTAATTTCTTCTCAAGACTATTAGTTGTTAAATCAAAAAATATTTCTGATCCAAATAATATTTCCTCGTTAATTTCCGTTCATCCTTATGTAGCAAGATCTTATATCAAAGCTTCAAATAACTACAAAATGAATGAGATTATAAACATTATTAATTCTATTAAAAACTTAGATCTAATTTCTAAAGGAATTAAACAAATAAAATCAGATAATAAGAATTTAATGGGAGAGATGATTTTTAAAATATTTTATAATAAATGAAAAAAGTTTTAACAATTCTTTTAGTTCTAAATTCAAACATTATTCTATCCCAGAACTCAAATGAACTAGATAGATT
>Ga0055584_100004155_pt1 | contig 14215 bp, 3 predicted proteins | sample OSDHelmetaG_FD_58716 | JGI IMG/M metagenome (GOLD analysis project Ga0055584, IMG submission 58716) | Pelagic marine sediment microbial communities from the LTER site Helgoland, North Sea, for post-phytoplankton bloom and carbon turnover... | ecosystem: Environmental > Aquatic > Marine >... | reverse complement strand
GAGAAAATTTGATGAATTGAAATAGGGAATGTAAATCTATACGGTAATCTGAACCGTACCGTCTGTTCCTACCCATATTAGGGCTACGGTAATACCACTGTTCCTACAGATTCGAAAACAGTGTTTCCAAGAAGATTGAATACAATCTATTGATACAAATAGGTCAGCCTAAAGCCTTCGTTATTTTCAGGCGGTAGTACTCCATCACCACTGAGTCATTGAGATCCTCATTTTGGATTGCGACCACTACCCATCCATCATTTTCAAGAGCCATCCGGACAATTCGGTCCTTTCGAATAATTTCAGCAGTGTGATGAATACCCCCATCAACAAAGATGGCGATTTTGATATTAGTAGTATCATCTCTATACACGAAGTCAGGTTTTGATTTACCACTCAATCCTGTTACTGATAATTCGATATTTGAATCAAATCCAGTAAGACCCCATTCAATCAACCACTGCCCAATGGTACGTTCACTAAGAGTGATTCCGCCCGGAGCGGTTGCTCCCATCATAGGGCGCACTGGCGGAATATCGTTCACCTTGTCTAAGTCACGTTCCCAATCTCGTAGAATTTCAATCGCTCGATGCCTGTCCAATTCTGGATGATGGAACATATTGCGGTATCTTCGTAAGCAAGAGTAGCAAGAGGTTTCACAACTTCGCATACAACCCTCAAGATGGATGATTGCATCGTGTACAGCCACCCTCCACGATTCAACCAGTTGGTCCAGCAGCCCAGAACCGCCAGGCATAGGATCATAGAGAGCTACATCACATCTATCTTCACTCTGCGGAAGCAGAAGCATCTGCAGGTCATCAATATCCATCTCGATACTCTTCAACATCCCCTGCCTCACCCCCTCGATGAAATTGATCGCATCCTTCTGCGTCTCGAATCCAGTGAAGAACAACAGGTCCACATCTGTATCGGCAGTCAATGCATGTGGTTGAGGGGGCTTGCCACAGGATTTGGTGTGTTTCTCAACGAAATTCTCTATCACCTTCTCATGAGAGTCAGGCGAGCGTGTAGCCCCACATACTCTACAGAGCGGATAACCAAGTTGAGGGTCCTCGCCAGAGACCAGATAGCCTGGGCCGATATTCACAAGTCGTACTCCCTGCCCTAATCTGTGTTCGAAATTGAATTCACCGGCTTGATATCTAGCACCACCTCTGTGCTCATCTCGGAGATACCCCCCTATCTCAACCGGCATTCTGAATCTGAATCGTTCATCATCGTCAATGTGGGCCTTGAATGACATCTCTACATCATGAATTGGGATGCCTACGAAGTCAACAGGTGCATCTTCTGAATAATGTCCACCTTGTTGCTGGCCAGCAGGAAGCACGCGTCCGATATCAGACATCCATCGATATCCATCTGGCTCAACAGTTTCCTCCGATGCTTTGAGTTGGTAGAATGAAACGCCATATCTCCCTCCATTGGCGTATATCAGGTTCCCTGGCACGAATTCTCTGACAGCAATAGATGCCGGACGTTGGATAGAGAAAGTGCGAGCCCCTCTCCAACCGGGACTCCATGCCCTCTCAATGTTCGCAGTTACTTGGCCGCCAGGATTCCCATAGCCCGGCAGGAAACCCATCTGTGCCAGCACAGTCAAGGTGTAGGTCTGTAGACTCTGACTGGATGACCCTGCGAACTTACTCGTCAGCGACTTAATGTATCGGTCAACACGCTTGAGCAGACGTTCTTCCTCAATCTCCAAAGTCCTCGATTTCTGCTCCGCATTCAGCCGATTCCTCATATCGAGAGCCCATTTGAATCGTCTATGAATCAGTGATGATGTTTTACCCAATTCATCTGCAAACCCATCGATAATATCCGCAAGTGCCTCAAGAGTCACCAGTGACTCAGCCTCTTCGGGGAATTGGCTGGTAAAGGAATCAGATAGAGCATCAAGAAGGTGTTCCTTGTGATTATCTATTGCATTTCTCAGGCCATTATGCGTTGGTGGATTGGTAGCATACGAACCATTCTCATCAATGAGATATGAACGGATATGGCGAGGAAATCCGGCTTCTAATACCAATTGCAGTGATTCTTGACCTTCATCATCTAATGTACCGACATGACCGCTTGAAATTGCAATTAACTCTCCCAGAAGTACTGCGTGTGCATGTTTTTGAACAAGAATCGGATTGCGGAGATTTAGTCGTGGAGGTAGGATTCGACCAACCAATAGACGTCCGGGGTCTTCGAAGAAGTAGGAATCGTGTGGATTTATTCGACAATAGGTAAGGCTGACTGCCATCCGATGCCTTCGCCCGGCTCGACCTGCACGTTGCCAGTAGTTGGAGGGTAGGGGGGGGACATTTCGCATCATCACAATATCCAATGCACCGATGTCTACACCCATTTCTAGTGTGGGGGTTGCAACAAGGCAATTCACTGAACCATCCGGATCCTTGAATGACCGTTCAATCACATCTCGCTGTTCTGATGGTACCTGAGCGGTATGTTCCTCCGCAGTTAGTATGACCAATTCCCCTCGTAATAATGAGAGGTCGTAATTGTCCTCTGAAAGCGTTTCAAGATGGGCTCTGCCCTTGCAATTGTGAGTAATACAGATTCGTTGTGGCCCTTCTCTGGGCCAAACTTGTCGACAAGTATCACATCGATAACGATGGTCATGAGGAATGATTCCCATCTTTGATGCTGAAACTTGGTAGAGTCCCGCCATCCCCTTCATTGGCCGTTGTTTAGCATCCAATACAGTTACTGGTTCAAGCCATTTCTTCTTCAACAGCAAGTCCCATACTGCTTGAGTTGCAGGTTTTGCGTGGTCAGCCTCGCCAAACAACTTGCGCATGTATCCGTAGGCATGCGTTTGCCCAATCTCTGTAATGAAACCAACAATCTTGGTGTTATCCTTCTCTTCAGGAGATTTCTGTAATTTGATAGCAACTGGTGGAGGCAGGAGATTGATGTACTTCTTCTGGACTTCTTCACATCCGTTGTGCCACGAACGAGTGAAGATAGCCTCTGATGGATAATGGAAGATACGCTTCCTGCGGAGATGGTCAAGAAGTGAGCGTAGAATGGCGAGAAGGTCATCTGTGCTCAGGCCGATGGATAAAGCGGTATTCTGAATGTCTAGGTCATCCTCATCAAGTCCATGATAGACAGCGAGTATGAGGCCCCATGCTTCCAATCCCATTCGTTGACGGGCTGATGTTGCTAATTCGCGAATTACGAACATGTGGAGGTAGCGCATCAACTCCTTCTTCAGACGGTTGCTGAACGCCTCTTCGACTTCAGTTGCGAAAACCTCGGGCACCAGTTGTCTAGCAAGTTCACCGTCATCTGAATCAGAAAGGTGCCCATGAATGGCTTGTACCAGATCACCGATAGCGACCGGACCATCCTCTTCTTCATGAATTATCCTGAGTTGATTATACATCACTTGTCGGAGCCTGTATCGTCTAGCGTGATCTCGCATCCAACCAGCTTGGAATGCCGCATCTTGACGATTATCACTGAAGATGATGACCTTTCTATGCCCCTCGTCAGCAGCACGGAGCATTTCTTGAGCAAGAATATGCACATCTGCCACCCCAATCGCTTTGATTGGCCGATAAGGCTCACGTCGTAATGTTGGATAATCGAATCCCCGTGCTTTGCAAGCAGGGCATACAAGAATTCGACCAGTAGCCCCGCCTTGGCCTTGAATTCCTGCATTGGTCAATGCCCACAAAGGAAGCAGGCGTTGTCCAGTTCCACATCCGGAGCAATGGTTCTGAGGTGAGTCATGGAGAGAACCACAACGTCGACAGGCATGAACTGGATGTCTTCTCTTGTCTAGTCTATCCTCGATATTTGTCTCTTCACTGGCATCCTCAATAACGAACCGATTGGTCAACAGGATTCTGTGCTCAGGTAATTCATCGGGTTGCCTCTTCCACAGTACATTCGTTTCGTGAGCCTGACCACCCGATATCTGGGTCTTCTCCATCACCAGATCATCAACGAACGCCTCGAGCACATGCTGTCCACAGGAAGGGCAACAGAGCATAGGGAAGGGATGAAGTGGAATCTGGCTATCTTCTTCGGGATATCTCTCCCGCGCAGCCTTCTCTGATGGGTGTAATTCCACCGAGCACTCAGCAGTAGCATCGCCCGCATCACCCAGTGTCCCCGCCATTCCCTGCAAGCCCTGCACGAACGCGTGAATCGTCGGTCGAAGCAGAGGGGTTTCACCTTCGACTGCAACAGCAGCCAATGCCATGAACAGCAGAATCTCATGCTGGTCCTCGTCAGTAGGTGGAGAAGGGCGGTCTAGGTGATTCCAAACCTGCGTCACAGTATCTGACAATGATCTCGGTTCGGTCAATGCACGACCAATCGCCTGCACAACAGGATGCTTCACCAATTGGTTGTGGAGGTCATTACCCGGCTCCTCTCCTGCAAGTGGCTCTAATGATAGAGCAGGCAGTTGCTGATTCAACTCTGTAACATCGATGCCATCTTCAATGCAAGCGAGAATCTTGTCGTGCAGTGCCGCTCCGGCATGACCCAACGGCCCCGGGTCAGCAAATGCCTGAGGCCATTTCGCCTCTTCGTAGCGCTCACCAATAACATCAACCGAGTATTCATCAACGCCAAAGAATCGATGAGCAAACCGTTTAGCTGGTAGGTCTGGGTCTTCGTCTTCTAGATTCGGATCGGTCAATGTTGCCGACGTTCCAATACACAATAATCCGCGTTCAGATGATTGTGTGATTGCTTTCAGTCGACGGATGAGAGCAGCGACTTCTGCACCTCTTGCCCCGGTATAGGTATGCGCTTCATCCATGACGAGATATTTGAGGGGAGCATCTCGGAAGATGCCGTGGTCCTTGCCTCTCGTAAGGAGTAGTTCGAGTTGGTTGACGTTTGTCAGCAGAATGCGTGGCGGGCGTTCAGCCATCGCTTCTCGAGACAGGCGCTCCTCGAATGGAACGACTTTCAGTTCCTGACGCTCGGCGTTCTTATCTCGTAACTCCTGTAATTCATCACTCCCTTCGCCATCCTTCAACTGGATGACATTAGCAACATCAGCTTCCTCATGTGGCGTGAGTCCAACATATAGCCCGTAGGGAATTCCGGTTCCGGCCAATAGGTCCCTCAATCTGTCCAACTGGTCACTTGCAAGTGCATTCATGGGATAGATGAGTAGAGCGGTCAAGCCTTCCGGCTCACCAGCATCGCGCATCTTCAGACAATGGTCTATGATTGGTAATAGAAACGCCTCTGTCTTACCTGAACCGGTACCGGTCGAGACCAACACATTTCGGTTAGCGATGAGCGAACGCAGGGCGTCATCTTGGTGAGCATAGAGATTTGGCATGTTGAACAGTGAAGGAATCGCAGGGTGGACACGCTCATTGTCGGGAGTAGGCTCACCGGTTAGTTCAGAGAGTGCTCGGCCAGTCTCAAAGGGTCGAGATACCGAGAGCCAAGGTTCAGCTCTTAGTGGGGTAGACTCCGGATTGGATGGGTTAAGGAAGAGAGCCGCTTGCTCAGCAAGGTCTGGGTCAGCGAGTGGGAAAGTGGTGCGTTGATAGCGCAGGAACTGCTGCAAGACTTGTCGATTGAATGTTAGTGGATTCATTTAATCACCAGTAATCTCTTTCCAACTTTTTTCAAGTCTTATCCACTCTTCTGATTTGAGATTGATTAAATTGGGCAAATTTTGCTTAGTCCGAGAAATTTCTTTTAATATCGACAAAAATGTGCTCTGAATACTTTCTTCACCTTCATTTTCCCATTTTTGACCTATCATTTCGTAATAATAGACCACCCTATTTGTCAGCCTAAACTCAGCGGGAAGATCTGAGTCAATTCTCCAAAAACCTCTTTGATCGAGTGTTCTTCTAAGATTTGAATCTCTCAGTGAATCAATCGAATAGCTACAATCTTTCGTAATGAATAGTAAATCTTCAAGAGATAAACCATATTGCTTTGCAACTATTGCCTCAATCATTGCAGATGCTTCAGTACGAATTTCTCGGTCAACGCAGAGAACTTCAGTAGGTGAAGAATAATAATCAAAATATGAATTATCTAAACTCCACAAACCTGCAAAAGAAGGATGAGTTCCAACCAATCTGAGCCCCATATGTGCAATAAATCGCATTAATTTAGAATTTGGATCTGGTACAAATGAATCCTTCAAAAAAGTCCAAGATTGATTCGTTCCCGACAACCTCATCCTCCATTGAAAATCGAAGCATAATGAATTTAGCACTGAATTCAGCCCAACTAGTAAATGTGAATCAACTTGAGAAAACAATGTTGCAAGTGAATTACCTGAGGGGAATACTGAAACAGATGAAATCAAACTTCGCCTATTGGTTGAGCCCCCAAGCCTTCTAGTGATTAAATGAGGAGTAAATGTCCATGGCCGTATAGAGCGAATCGATTCGAACGAAACTAAATATTGTGGCTTTAATTGTCGTCCTGCTGAAACATCTTTGTCCCAATTAGCCGATTGTCCTGTCCCAGATACATACAATGCTCTGTTAAATTCAAAATTGTTTATCATTACTCCTTGGAATAAGGGAAATAGGGTGTTTTTCTCCTGGCATGTTAATATCGAAAATTCATTTTCTGTGTAACCATTATCTCTCGCAACCGTATAATTGGTATACAGATCTACCTCTTTTGTCATATCGAAATTTTGTATTCTCTCTAATTTCCATCGATTTTCACCCGTTGCCCTAATCCTATTGGTGGACGAATACATTTTCTCAAGGATCTCTACTTGTTTTTGGTTAGATACCTCAATGAAAATATTAGTTTCTGGTGAAAATTGAGAGTTTAATTCCGGGTTGTAAGATAGAACTACATCTTCAGCATATTCCCAGTTATTCAGTGATGTTTGGGAAAAGGTGAGGGAAATTGTTGAAGTAGTTCCGCCCTTCTTAATGATGGCTACACAAAACTTCTGTCGGGAGTCAATATCAAATATTTTTTCTCTGTTTTCAAATGCAAATAACCACTCCCAGTCACCCCTTTCAATGAATTCCTTACGCAACATCATACATCCATCATCACCATGTAAACCATTTGGAGTCACAAAACCTATCCTGCCTGACTGGATTATACAATTCCACCCCATTTCCATGAACAATTTGTAGTAATTGACATCACCTTTGTACAGGAGACCATAACCAGTAAAATTGGAAAAGGCACTACTGTTCTTTCTCTGCAGATTCCACATTTCACGAAGGCGGTTAGAATCTTTCTTACCACTAATTGAAATTGCAACTTTTCCATCTATTCCATCGCCAAAAGCGTCTACCCGATGACGAGTGAAATGGGAATATGATGCTATGACATCCATATTACTAATCCAATATTCCTCAATCTCCTTGGAATGCTCAAACAGAGTTTCCATTGATTTCTTTTTCATTGATTTCTCAAATGTCATCCAAAGTGGAAGGTATCTTGAAAAGAATTCATTTGAATTCGGCTTCAATATATCCCAAGGAGGATTCCCAATCATTGCTGAGAAACCTCCCTCGTAATCAGTGAAAACATCCGGAAATTCAAGCTCCCAGTGGAAAAAACAATGCTGACCGGATATCTCTTCGACGATTGAACGGGTTCTTCCGTTTATTAACTCAAATCTAGATGGTGTTGGTGCATGCCGTAATTGATCGGGTGGCCAGAACCAGCAAGCACACCAAGCATCCATCATCAATTTGAGTTCTTGGAAAGCGGGGTCATCTTGCAATTCTCGATAATGTAACTCTCTTGCCATAGGGTCATGTAGGGGGAGTTGTTGTAATTCATCAAACCCTGAACGCCGGTTTGAAAGTGCTTCTCGGCGTTCCGCCATTGGGTCTTTTTCATCATAATTGAATAGATTGCGTTGACCACCTGCAGTATTGATCATCGCCGCTACTGAGATAGATGATTTCGGGTCCTTTAGTTCCTTCAGATGGTCACGCATAAGGTCACGCCAAGTATTGCGCTGGTGGTGAACGGGCGAAGCATGTTTTGTTCCCGAATCCCCCGTATCTCTGGCGAATGCTGCAAGTGGGAAGTGCTCGAACTCGTCGAACCAAGCACCCACAAGGCTATTGCCGCATTTGATGTGATGGTCGAGGAACTCGAATGGGAGGTCTCTGGAGAGAGTCTCGACCCACAAAGCCATCTTTCCAAGGTCGACGGCCATCGGGTTCAGGTCAACGCCATAGATGCAGCGTTGTGCAATATATCGCTTCAGACGTGCCTTGCACTCTACCTCGAACCTGGCATCGTCTGGATGAAGGAGGAGTTCTTCTGATTCTTCTGCAGTACTGATTGTCCCTGCGGGTAAAGTGATTCGAGTTCCATCTTTCACTTTCTGGAAATGTCCATGATGTTCAAGTGAGGTGAACAGTGCATCCGTCAGGTAGCGTAGAGCGGCCACAAGAAATGAGCCAGAGCCCATGGCTGGATCGCACACTGTGAGTTTGAGAATTTCTTGCGGTGTCTTCGGCGTCAAGGTGCGGATGAGGCCATCCTCGGTATCTTCTTCTTCGACATCATAGCACAGTGGTTCCAGTGTTCTTCTGACAGTCGGGATTGTGAGTCCGGGTGGTGTATAGAAGGTTCCTGAACCCTTTCTGTTACCCGAATAACTGACGAGGAACATGTCGCCTGGAGCATGCACTGAGATCAAGAGTTCCTCAGCTCTATCGCGCTTGAGTTCCTCCATATCGACAAAGGCTGCCTTCTTACCGCGCGGTTTCTTGACAAGACCACCCACTTCGACCGCCTTCAAAGCCCATTCCAAGGCTCTCATAGCGGCAGCGTCATGCTTGTCTTCTGGTGTATCATCCTCCTTCACCTCTGCCGTTTCTTCATTCTCGCCTTTCTCATCTTCATCTGCCTTGTCATCGAAGTCGGGCGCACTGGTTTCCTTCTTTTTGTTGAGTTCCTTGATTAGGCGACCGAGTTGAGCAGCGTCCTGCGCCTCTAGCAGAGATAGTGGGAGCATCGGTTCCTGACCAATGCGAAGGGTGACCATCGCACCGTCATCCTTGTGGACACGACGGAGTTCGTAGTCGAGTAGGCCCTCGTATACCATACCGATGAATTCAGTGTCCATGGTCGAATAATCTACAGTTGTGGCAACCCAAGTCGACTTCCCGTTGATGTTTGCCTTCATCTTCGAGCGGCGCAGTTTTCTCAGAACTTCAAGCACCATGCTGTCGGTGAGTGCGGCCTTCTGGTCTTCAAATGCAGCAAGAGCAGAAAGCACCTTGTCCGAACTATCCTCGTCACCCGGCCTGAACAACTCACCACCATAGGCATGGATTGAAACGGCTTCGTGATGGCTACCATCATGAATGAGATCGAATAGACTCAGAATGCGAGCCCATGCCTGATTCGTATGGTTCAGTGATTCTTCACCGAGAGTTGAATTCGCATCTTCAAGTTGTTCTAACAAGCGCGTGAGAGAATAATTCTCACGATAGACAGGTGAAGAACGGTGAGGAAGAAGGTCTCTGGCTTCAGCGAAGAGGATGACAATCATGCGCATGACGATTCTAACTGACGCTTGATGCAGAGAAGATAGCGCATTCCTCTCATCGTCAGAGCGGGGTGCTGCATCTCCAAGTATGTTCTCGAGAAGTTCAGGAGAAGTGAGTGCGGCAGCATTCAACTGGTTGACCAGTGCTTCTACCGATTGTCGTACACCTTCCCCGACCACTGCTGAGAGCGATGATTGACGTTGTCGTGATTGGGCACATGCGTCTTGTAAACGGAATCTATCGGGTCCGCCTTCTCGGCGTGTTTCAATCGATTCTTGTCCGATTCCGTCCTTGCCAAGAAGTTCACTTAAACCATCGAGTTGTTTTCGTCCTTCATCATGTTCGAACCAGATGGAAGGGTCCCATTGGATCCAAGTCACATCTTCTGGAGTGACTCTCAACAATCTGATTTGATGGCCATTGGAAAGCAGACCGAATTCAAGACGGCAATGGCGCAGTAACAGAACAAGATCACGCTGAGCCTTTCCTGCTCTAGAAGCTCCTTTCATTCTGATGTTGGGCGGCAATAACATAGCGAGTAAGCGCCCTCGGTCGGCACTGCCCCCCCGTCGGATGACGAAATCGGGTAGCAGATTTCTACCAGGGACTGAGGCCTTGAAGCGGCTGCTGATGTTTGAGCCGTCGGAATTTGCAGATTGTACCTCAGCCCCATCCGTGTGACCTAATCCTTCACTGAACAATTTAACGAGCAGGTCACGAACATCAGTTTCTGATGGTGGTTTGTCAAAATCATCACAGAGCGTTCGAAATTCCAACCATGCCCGTTTAATGGACTGAAAAGCATCTTCGTTGATTGGCGCAGGTCCTTCTGGCATAATTTCACCAAGAATAACATCTGACAATGTTAGCCCTTGAGCAGCAAGGCCATGATACCAAGCATTGCCTTCACCGCTCATGGCACCACCTCAGAAGTAGGTAGAATGACACGAACACCTAGCGGCCAAACCTGAGGGGCTCCTCTTCGGCTGAATCTATTCGGAGTTACTTTCTTTAGGACTCTCGATTTCTCCTTACGTAGCCGTTCAATTTGCTGATCCACTTGAACTCGCCTTCGCTTGAACTCGGCATCAACGAGTTTTGCCTTCATCTCCTCGGTTTTTGCTACGGCTTTCGGCATTCGATATCCTTCGAGGGTCAGTTGAAGCGAGCGCTCTTCCCACCGTTCCAGTTCCATTCGGATTCTCTCGATGCTATTTTCGTTGCTCTCGGTGCTCTTCTTCAGTTCCTTCATCCGCTTCTCGTAGGCTTTCTTCTCATCTGCTAGAGATGCCGATAGGGCAATGGAGAGTCGGTGGTCAAGGTCTTCTAGCCAATTCGCGGTTCTGGCTTGAGTCAATTCTTGGACGGTCGCTGATGAGTTCTTCATCCACGCCATGCGTATCTTCTGTTGAAGTTCAGTCGCTATTGTACCCTCAATTTTCTGCCCGAGGTCTGCCCGATGACCCTCTGACACCATTGTACCATCAATGAAAGAATGTGTGGTCACATCGAGTTCTGCCAGTACTGGTTCTCTCAATTTGTTGCGAGCGATCCTCAGTATTGCTACCTCAAAACAGGGCTCCGTCACCTGATCGGAAACCTCTACACTCCATCGAGAGAAAGGAGTATCTGAAGTCGCAGTATTCTCCCAAAGCAATCGCTGAAGCCGTTTTGCTGATTTGGTCATGGCAGGATGCCCCAATCGCAGCAGAGTGGCGTCTTTTCTCCATCGAGTTTGGCTATTCCCTCGCATCCGACTCACGTCGAAACACATCTTGAGGCGTCCTGCACCTCTTGCTAGCACCATCCTAGAATCCACCATCGGTAGCCATCCAGCTGGAACCGAGTTCCAACGGAGGAAGCCATCCTCCTCATCAGCGCTCAGCGACCCTTTTGACAAAGAGACGCCATGTTCGAAGAGGCGCCTTAAACTAACCTCACTGAGTCCGAATCGGTCGCTCCACGATGTGTGGGCATCACTTGCAGCCTTCTGCTCTTCAATGCCACCTCGGTCTGCGTAAGACTTAGCATCATCCTCATCCAAGAGTTGCGCTGCGAGGCCATCAATGAGTTGATTGGTATCGCGCTCCCATTCTTCGAGTGAGGTTTGAGTTGCACCCGTGAATCTTGCCATCACAGATTCATCGAGAATCTTGCCCGTCTTTCCAAGGTCTTCACGAACGGTGTTCGCCTTTCGAGCAACATAGTCGAGCATCTCCATCTCTTCGACCTGAGAGGATTTGAAATGGTGAGTCATCACCTCTCTCTCCTGACCATGCCGATCCAATCGGCCGTTACGCTGTTCAAGACGCATCGGATTCCAAGGCACTTCTACGTGAATGAGGTAACGACAGGTGTGCTGGAGGTTGAGGCCTTCTGCAGCAGCATCAGTCGCAATCAGAATTCGGGTTTCTGAGTTCGGGTCATTGAATCTAGCTTTGATCAATGACCGCTCATCCTCTGAAGAGCCACCCATCAGGATGCCAACGGTCGGCTCCTTCCATCCCTTTTTGTCGAATTGCTTTGTGATATAGCGTAGAGTATCCACATATTCGGTGAAGATGAGAACTCGCTCACCATTCCATGAATTACCATCTCGTAGATGTTGTTTAATCCAGTCAACCAAACAACTGATCTTGCTGTCAACAGACTTTGACTGGGCTACAGAATCATCTTCGAAGACGACATCAGGTGTCCATCCAAGATTTGCCAAAGCGGTGTCTATTCGTTTGATGCTCGGTGACACATCTGCACTGTGTTGCCTTAGCCACGCACCTGCTGTACGGACCGCCTCAAGTTCTCGGTCATCTCTGACATCATCATCTTCTCTGTCAGTTTCAGCATCCTTGCGTGCACGCTCCGCAAGTTCCAATGTTCCTTCTGATGAACGAAGTCCAGAAGTGTGCCGATACCAAGTTCTTGCGAATGCATACGCAGAAGAAAGCAAACGCTTGGTGAGTAGCGCAAGTGCGAAACCAACTACTGCTTGTGAACGGTCACCTCTCTTCTCAGCCTTGAGCACGGCTTGTTTGTATGCGCGTAACGAATCATAGAGTTCCAATTCGGGACCTTTGCTTGGGAGTTCAAATGAAATCGCTTTGACTTTGCGTTCCTTGAATCTAGGACTTCCGTCCATATTCCTGATATCTCGCTTCATACGACGAATGACTGCCAATCTCACATGACCTTGGTCTGCATCGTCAATTGTCGCTTTCTGTTGGAATCGGACAGGGTCCAGTAGTTCCAATAATCCGGTGAAGGATTCTGTGAAGCCGTTGTGAGGTGTTGCTGTCAAGAAGAGACGATGTTCTGCGTGAGGACCGACAACTCGGAGCATGTCGCATAACTGAGAATCTTGTCCATCTCGACGATCTGGTGAAAGATTGTGTGCTTCGTCAACGATTAGAAGGTCCCAAGCCAACTGTAGAGGTTCGTCATCTGAGCCCTCGATTTCTTTGCAGGCACTCATGAATCGGTCGAGTTCGTTCGCCTGACGGATATAGTGCATGCTCGTGATGATTCGAGGGAACTGCGTCCATGGATTAACATCCAGGCCTCTCTCACGTTCCACCCCCCGTTGACGTTTCCGATCCATGATGGTGAATTCAAGACTGAACTTCTCTTCCATCTCCTCCTTCCACTGTGTCTGCAGAGATGCAGGTGTGATGATGATAATCCGGCGAATGCGCCTTTGTACGATTAGTTCCGAGAGAACCAAACCAGCCTCAATGGTCTTACCGAGTCCAACATCATCAGCCAGCAATAACCGAACACGGGGCATGGCGAGAGCCTTCTGAACGACAAACAACTGGTAATCTTCTAACTGCACAGCAGAACGCCAAGCTGCCGTCATGGGAGACTCACCTCCCGTCTGTGCAGATATGAGGTCGGCTGCGTTCATCCAGTGCTGAGCATCAAGAAATGCTGCATAGCGTTCAGGACTTTCTGGATAGCCCTCTCCAACCGACGGAAGTTCGAGCCGTCCAAGGGTAGTAGTCCATCGCTCTCTCTCCCAAAGGATAGTCTCCTCTGAGGGGAAATCGATGTCATCAACATACTCGACTTCGAGGGAATTGACGGCCTCCTTATCACGGGCTGCTGATGGTGAAACTGAGGTCACCACAGCCGGTCGTCCTCGAACGACAACAACTTGGCCAACTTCAGGGGGGGGCTCTCCTTGACTCATCGTGCAACAGGCATCCTAGTGCCTGTCAATAATTAACTCATTCCAAGCACTCTTTCAATATTATGAAATTTGAGTATAAGTGTGGAAATAATATATCACATCATTCAGGATAGAGATCAAGAAATTCTGTTGTCCCCCATGGGATTGTATCGTGGAAGTCTGCATTCACCCACCAAGCGGGTTTGGAAAACTTTCCTCTTTGTTCGTGAAATTCATAATTCATGGTCCGTATGACTGTGCTTGACCTCCACTTACCACCGAGTTTCCCTGTTTCTCCTATGTCATCAAGAAATTCTGCTACTTGGTATCCTGAGAATCCATAGCCATAGAACAAATCCCGCATGTAATCAATCATTGATTGCTCGTGCCAATTGGGCACTATATCGGTTCCGTTTCGATCCCATCCATAGATTGCGCCCGTGAATACCTTGCATTGACTCTTCATGTGGTCCATTGCTACTTTTGTTCTCTCTGAAATCTGTGCTCTTTCCAATTC
>Ga0055584_100004154_pt1 | contig 14218 bp, 10 predicted proteins | sample OSDHelmetaG_FD_58716 | JGI IMG/M metagenome (GOLD analysis project Ga0055584, IMG submission 58716) | Pelagic marine sediment microbial communities from the LTER site Helgoland, North Sea, for post-phytoplankton bloom and carbon turnover... | ecosystem: Environmental > Aquatic > Marine >... | reverse complement strand
TTGTAATTCTCTTCTTTGGCATTGAAATCTTACTCATTAAATTTTGGAACGCATGACAAAAAATCTACTGATAAAAAAAGCGGTGGTTATCGATTCTAAGTCCGCATATAATGGAAAAACTGTTGATATTCTTATTGAAAATGGTAAAATAGTTGAAGTAAATAAAACCATCGTTTCCAAGCACAAAACCATTACCGCCAGCAACCTCCATGTTTCCCAGGGCTGGATAGACATGAATACCAACTTTTGCGACCCAGGTTATGAACATAAAGAAGATATTAAAAGTGGCTTAATTGCTGCTCAGAAAGGGGGCTTTACAGAGGTTGCTTTAATGCCATCTACATACCCAGTTACTGACTCGAAATCAGGAATTGAATACATGCTTAATGCTGCAAAAGAAAGTTCAGTTAATTTACTTCCTATAGGAGCGACTTCGCAACAAATGAACGGGGATTGTATAGCTGAAATGTTGGATATGAAAAAGGCTGGAGCTGCGGCTTTTTCAGATGATAAAAGAAGCATTCAAAATGCGGAATTACTCAAAACCGCATTACTTTATGCAAAATCATTCGATGGGCTAATAATTCACTTTCCTAATGACAAATCAATAGCAGGGAAAGGACAAGTTAATGAAGGCCCCACGAGCACTGCTAGCGGCTTATTAGGACTTCCTTCGCTTGCAGAAGAATTAATGGTTGCACGTGATTTATTCCTTGCAGAATATTGTGATTCTAAAATACATCTCACTTGTATTTCTACTGCTAAAAGTGTTGACTTAATTCGTAATGCCAAAGCGAAAGGAATTAAAGTGACGTGCGACACGACAGCTCACCACCTCTTGCTTGATGACTCTAATATTGCAACGTTTGATACTCGATACAAAACAATGCCACCACTGCGTTCGAAAAACGATATTAAAGCATTAATTAAAGGAATAAATGATGGGACAGTAGATGTGATTGTTTCCGACCATACCCCTGAAGATCTTGAATCTAAAAAGAAAGAATTCGACCTTGCTAAATTTGGAATTATCGGTTTAGAATCTGCTTTTGGTGTTCTAAACAGTTCATTGTCAAAGCATGTAGATTTAGAAAAAATAATCAATACCATTTCGATCGCTCCAAGGACTATTATGGGGCTTGAGTCACCAACAATAGAAGTAGGCAATGCTGCTAATGTCACAATGTTCAATCCAAGAGAAGAATGGGTTTTTACTGAATCCGACATTTCATCGAAATCTAAAAACTCTCCATTTATAGGTTCTAACCTTAAAGGCAGAGCTATAGCAACCTATTCTCGCAAAAAACTTAATTTTTGCTAGAATAAGCTAGTACGATTTGCCTTTTAACACTAAAAAAAATACTTTTACCTCAACTATGAGAATAAACTATTGTTTTATGGTATTTGTAATTGTCCTTTTGTGTTACTCAAGTTTTGGCCAAAATGACTTTGAGAGTCAGCTTACTCATTCCACGAAATATAAGGCAATTGATGTAATTGATTCTGTTCATGGTATTGACATTTATGAACGATTAAACTTTAGATTGAGTTCGGATTCTGTTAGAAATTGCAAGGGCTATGCATGTAATGGGCTCATTAAAGATTTTTACGATGACGGAAATGTTATTCATCAGGGATTCTATGTTGATGGTCAATTGAACAACTATACCAATTACTACCCGAATGGAAAGGTTGAAAGAACGTTTAAAATTATTGATGATTTTAAAAGTATAATGACTCTTTTCTATTCTAGCGGAACAGTAAAATCCATACATAAATTCGATAACATTGCCTTTTATTACTGGGAAGACTTCTACCCTAATGGCCAACAAAGCTATTTAATGGAAATGTCGAGCGACATGGAATATCCAAATGCAAAAAAACATTGGGCAGAAAATGGGCAGCTTTTAGGCGAAATAGTTATAGAAAATAAAAAAGATTTGACTTTCCAACAAAACGATTATCATGCCGATGGCACTTCAAAAATTAAAGGACACTTAATTTATGAACAAAAGCTTCATTCGCACACGAAGCATGGAAAATGGGAATATTATGACGAACAAGGTAAACTTGTAAAAACTGAAGTTTACGAGCATGATATTCTTCTTGATTAGTGAACAAACATTTTTTAATACTGTTTACTTTCTCCTCCTATTTCTGTAGTTCACAAAATCAAAATTTAGAAAAAAAGATTACCCCAACACTTACATATAAAGTGTCTTACGCGATAGATTCTTTATACGGAATTACATTGTTTGAAGCTCTCAATCATAGATTAGGTGGAGATTCTATTAGGTTTGAAAACGGGAGAGCTAGCAATGGTTGGAAAAAAGATTATTACGAAACTGGAGAACTATTGCATAAAGGGTTTTATGTTGATGGAAAACTAAAAATATATAGCAACTTTTATTCCAATGGTGATGTTGAAAGAATATTTAACACAGTAGATGACTACAAAAGTACAATGAAAATTTACTACAAAGGTGACATTCTGAAGTCGCACATTAAATATGTTGGCGAAAGTTCCAGGAAATGGCAAGATTACTATCCCAATGGATCTTTAGAGTATTATGAAGAATATCACAGGTCTGGCGATTATTACATTACTGAAAAGTGGTACTATAATACTGGGCAGCTAAAATCATTGTTTATACTTACGGATAAAAAAAATATCAAATATCTAAAAAAGGAGTTTTACGAAGACGGAACAGTCAAAACTGAAGGTCAGTTTTTCTATAGTAAATCGATGATGGACTATCTAAAAACTGACACTTGGAAACATTTTAATAAAACGGGTAAGTTGACGAAGGAGCAAGTGTATTTTTTTGGAAAACTAGACAAAGAAACGTCATATTAGTTCTGCTAAATGCCTAGCTTTTTTTCTTTAAGTGTTTATAACATTGGTGATAAGTGGACTTACAACCTTCACAAATGTTAATCGATTATGGGTATTTTGCACGAAAATTGGCAAAAAACACGTTTTTATGTTATGAAAAACCAACTAAAGACAGAGAAACCGAAATCTAATAATAAAGGGAAAAAGAATATCAAATTCAATCCATTCACTAAACTTAACTTTGATTTTTTAAATTTTTACAAAGATGAAAGACTGCAAAAAATAACTGGACTATCACTTCTTTTGTTTTCTGCATACTTATTAATTTCATTTACATCTTTCTTATTCACATGGGAGACTGACCAAGACAAACTTTTTGGTTCGAAATGGGAACTTATTACCAATAATGAAATCATTGTAGAAAATTGGCTTGGTAAATTTGGAGCTATCGTTTCTCATCAATTCATGCATGAATGGTTTGGAATATCATCATTTGGCATCGTTTTATTATCGTTTCTTCTAGGTTTTAAAATTTTATTTAAAATCGACTTACTGCCATTTTCTACCACTACTAAACATACGATATTTAATACCCTTTGGATCTCTGCTTTCTTAGGCTATCTGTTTCATGATTCCCTTTTTTATCTTGGTGGTAGTTTCGGTTATCAAACTCACTTATGGATGGCTGGATTAATTGGGCATGTTGGTACTGGATTTCTTTTATTTTTTGTTTTAATTGGATTCGCAGTATTAAATTTCAACATTTCATTTGACTGGTTAAAAAACATATTTGTCACTAAAGCAGAGAAAGATTTATCCTTAGAAGATTCCGCAGCAGAAATGAGTGAAGAACCAAAAGTGATTAACTTAAATTCAGATATAGATGATTCAATTATTGAAGTAAAACCTGCGGCAAAAACTACTGATGAATTAGAAATTGATACTGCACTTAGTATAGAGCCAAAGAATGAGCCTATTGCAGAAGACGCAGAACTTGTTATGGAAACAACAATTCCGGAGCCAATTATTATTGAAAGTGCTCCCGAATTGAACGTTCCTGCAATGGCAGTTGAAGATACAACTACGAAAGATGACACCCTTTCAGACAAGGAAGTAAACAAAAGTTTAGAAGAATTTGGGGAATACGACCCTACTCTTGAATTAGGGAATTACAACCATCCAATTATTGACCTATTGGAAGACCATGGAGATGGACAAGCTACTTTGGATAAAGAAGCAATGCTTGCTGAACTCGAAGCGAACAAGAATAGAATTGTTGAAACGCTTAACAATTATAATATTAAAATTTCAAAAATTAAGGCGACCGTTGGTCCGACAATCACATTATATGAAATTGTGCCGGCACCAGGCGTTAGAATTTCTAAGATTAAGAATCTAGAAGATGACATTGCGCTAAGCCTTGCCGCTCTAGGAATTAGAATTATCGCCCCAATCCCTGGAAAAGGAACAGTTGGAATCGAAGTGCCAAATAGTTCACCTGATGTCGTTTCAATGAGAACATGCATTGCGTCAGAAAAATTCCAAAACGCAAAAATGGAATTACCTTGCGCACTTGGGAAGACTATTCAAAATGAAACTTTCGTAGTAGATTTGGCTAAAATGCCACATCTACTAATGGCAGGGGCTACAGGACAAGGAAAATCTGTAGGGTTAAATGCTATTCTTACTTCTCTGTTATACAAAAAGCATCCTTCACAATTAAAATTTGTAATGGTTGATCCTAAAATGGTTGAACTTTCAATTTATAATAAAATAGAAAAACACTTCTTAGCCAAACTTCCAGATACTGAAAAACCAATTTTAACCGACAGTAAAAAAGTAACCAATACGCTTAACTCATTGGTTATTGAAATGGAAAATAGACTAAAACTCTGCGAAAAGGCGAATGCCAGAAACATTATTGAATACAACAACAAATTCATAAAACGCAAATTAAACCCAAATAACGGGCACGATTTTTTACCTTATATTATTGTCGTTATCGATGAATTTGCTGATTTCATAATGGAGGCTGGGAAAGAAATTGAAACTCCTATAGCTCGTTTGGCTCAAAAAGCAAGGGCAATTGGCATTCACTTAATTGTCGCTACTCAAAGGCCTTCGGCTAACGTAATTACGGGGATCATAAAAGCCAATTTTCCTGCAAGAGTTGCCTTTAGAGTGTCATCTAAAATTGATAGTAGAGTAATTTTAGATGCAGGTGGTGCTGACCAATTAATTGGACGTGGGGATATGCTCTATTCTGGAGGCCAAGATATGGTGCGTATTCAATGTGCATTTGTTGACACACCTGAAGTTGAAAAAATTGTAAATTTTATTGGAGATCAACAGGGATATCCGGACACTTTCGAATTACCAGAATATATTGATGAAAATGCTGGTAACGGCGCAAAAGATATTTCAGATGACGAGAGAGATGCAAATTTTGAAGACGCGGCGCGAGTAATTGTAATGCATCAGCAAGGATCTGCATCACTTTTACAAAGAAAAATGAAACTTGGTTACAATAGAGCGGGACGATTAATTGACCAACTTGAAGCAGCTGGAATAGTTGGACCGCATGAAGGGAGCAAAGCTAGACAAGTACTCATACCTGATGAATATAGTTTGGAACAGTATTTGAACCAAATGAACAACAAGACCGAAGGCGGTGAAGAAACAAATAAAGTAGCATAATTTAATTACTATCCATTATTTGGAAAGAAACAATATAACTATATGAAAATAATCACAAGTATTTTAGGACTAATTCTAATCGCTATACCCTCTTTTTCTCAGCCGGCAGGTGAAGCCAAAGACCCAAAAGCAAAGGGAATACTTGAAGAATTAAGTTTAAAGAATACTTCTTACAGCTCTATTAAAGCAGAATTTACTTATAGGCTATTCAACCAGACTGATGGTATTGATGAAACGCAAAATGGCTCTCTTTTACTTAAGGGTAATAAGTACATCGTTAACATGGTCGGGCAAGAAATTTACTTTAATGAAAAATACATTTGGAGATGGATGCCCGATGTGAAAGAAGCAACGAAAGACTGTGCTCCAGACCCAAATGCAGAAGCAGATAATTTGCTAAACCCAAGTAACATTTTCACTATTTATGAAAAGGGCTTTAAGTTTACCTACAAAAAAGAAGATGTTGTAAATGGAAGAAACGCTCATGTTATTTATCTATACCCAGAAAATGCTGACAACAAACCATACCATACAATTGTGCTTAATATTGATATAAAAAAAATGGAAATCATTTCAATGGAAGTTAGAGGAAAAGATGGAAACATTTATACAACAACGCTATCTAAATTTACGACTAACGTAGCAACTGAAGATGCTGCTTTCACATTTGATGAAAGCAAAGCTGATGATGTTATCGATTTGTGTGATTAGTTATTATTCTACTTCAATCAATCTGTAATCTTCGTATTTAAGAATATGTGAACTTTTGTTCTCGAAACCACTCTCTATGCTAGTTTGATAAAAGTTAAACGCAGTTGTAATTCCTTGATATTGATAGTCTGGCAGATGTACTTGAAAATTACGACCGTATCTTGCCATAACCCCTAGATAATAGTAAGTAACATCAAACCCTGAAAAGCCATAAATTCCTGGTTCTGTATAATAACTGGAGCGAAATTTTTTCATAAAAGTATTCTCTGAGCTCGCATGATAATTAACTGCATTGGGAGATGTTATATGAACATTCAAACTATGCATATATTCTGTACTGATATTTTGAAAATTTTTCCACTTATCCATTCCATAAACAATGATTTTGTAGTCATTTGTTAATTGATTAAGTTGGGTTAAAAATTCACTTACAAATGCCTGATCATTAGATGGAATAACTATTACGTTATTCCTGTTTGAATCGAGTAAAACTTTTATTTTGTCAGCATTTATGACGGTAAAATAGATTTCCTGGACACTATCTATCTGTTCATTTTTTATTGAATCAAGCTCACGAACCACTACTTTATGAAAATGCTCTACGAATTTGATGTTTCTGCCTTCTTCATTATTAAACACAAATACATTGTCATTGAAATGATGTTTTATAACAAATTCAGCTAATTTCTCCACTTGAATTATTCTTGATGCAGAGACTTTACTCACGTATGGGTTACCAAGTAATATCTTATTGCTTTGCGGCACAGGACTAACAATACTTATCCTATTCTTCTTCGCAAATTCACTTACTAATAAAAAGTTAGTCCGATATAGAGGCCCAATAATTAGATTCATTTCTTTCATTTCTGAACGGTTTAAAATTCCTTTTACGATGTCAGTATCATTGGCTGTATCATAAACATATAACTTTGTTGAAATTCCTTGCTTACGCATTGAATCTAAAGCTAGCAAAGCCCCCTGATAAAACTGCAAAGCAATCTTCGATTTCGGAAATATTTCATCTTTATCATACTCATTTCGTATTTCATCCAAGACCTGGTTTGTGTCTAAATACATAGGCAGGATTAACGCAATCTGATAGACATTTTTCATAGCAATGGAATCATTGAACGCAATTGTATCACTTCCCGCCATAACTTCAATTACCGTAATAACATCGGCAGGCTTAATTTTCGGAATTATCAGTATCATTCCTAATTGTAAGCCTTTTGGCAGGCCATCATTCAACTTCATTATCGAATCTGCATTTACTTCGTAAAACCGAGCCAATGAATACAATGTTTCCCCTGAATCAACAATATGCTTAATGTATTTATCGGCATCTACCTTAACAACAGAAGTTCTTTGACTATTCTGTTGCACAGGATTAGAAGGTATTAACAATGTTTGACCTAGCTTTAAACCGTTAATTACTTCTGGGTTCTTATCTAGTATTTCTCTAACTGTTATAGAATATATTCTAGATAGAGCATAAAGCGTTTCCCCTTCTTCCACAATATGTAACTTATATCCCTTAGGAACAATCGTATCATTCTTAATCTCTTGAACAGTTTCTACCTTGTCTAAAGGGATTTTAAGTGTTTGACCAGGCTGCAACCCCGCTTCCAAAAAGGGATTTTCGGCTTGTATGTCAGCTACTTTAACATTGTATTGTTTAGCAATTGAATATAATGTTATACCCCGCTCAACTTGGTGAATATAGAACTCTCTACCATCAATAATCTGTTTTTCTTGCGCAACAACAATTCCACTTGTAAGCAGAAACAGTAAAAAAATAATATTTCTAATTAATGATTTCAAACTTAAAGTTACTCCCATTCAATAGTTGCAGGTGGCTTAGAGCTAATATCATAAACTACCCTATTAATACCTTTTACTTTATTAATTATGTCGTTCGACACTTTTGCCAAAAACTCGTAAGGTAAATGACACCAATCTGCTGTCATTCCGTCTGTAGATTCGACTGCTCTCAAAGCTACTGCATTTTCGTAAGTTCTTTCATCACCCATTACTCCTACCGTTTGAACAGGTAGCAAAATTGATCCAGCTTGCCAAACATCATCATACAAATCCGCGTCTTTTAACCCTTGGATAAAAATGTAATCAACCTCTTGCAAAATCTGTACCTTTTCTTCAGTAATGTCACCCAGTATACGAATAGCAAGTCCAGGGCCGGGAAAAGGATGTCTTCCTAATAAACTTTGGTCTAACCCCATCGCTGCACCTACTCTTCTTACTTCATCTTTAAACAACGAGCTAAGAGGTTCAACTACTTTAAGTTTCATATAATCAGGCAACCCTCCAACATTATGGTGAGATTTAATGGTTGCAGATGGGCCTTTTACAGATATTGATTCTATTATATCCGGATAAATTGTACCTTGTGCTAACCAACTTACATCTTCAATTAGGTGAGACTCATCATCAAATACTTCAATAAATACACGCCCAATAATTTTTCTTTTTGCCTCAGGGTCAGATTCTCCTTTTAGCTCATCATAAAAGCGAGACTTTGAATTAACGCCCTTTACATTTAATCCTAAATGCTTATATTGTTCTAATACTGATTCGAACTCATTTTTTCTGAGTAAACCATTATCCACAAATATGCAATATAGATTTGCTCCGATTGCTTTATGCAGTATAACACCAGCAACTGTAGAATCTACTCCACCGGAAAGGCCTAAAACGACTTTATCCTTTCCTAATTTCTCTTTTAACGCCGCTACAGTTGTATCTACAAATGAATCTGGAGTCCAATCTTGGCTGCACCCGCAAATCCCGACCACATAATTTGTTAATAGCTGCAACCCGTCCGAACTATGATAAACTTCTGGATGAAATTGAATTGCATACGTTGTCTCGCCTTCAATTTCATATCCTGCATTAGCAACATCATTTGTACTTGCTACAACTTTGCAATTATGCGGCAGCTGAGTAATTGTATCGGCATGAGACATCCAAACCTGAGAACCTTGCGGGATATCCTTGAACAATTGAGATTCGCCATCTACAAAAGATAAGTTAGCCCTACCGTACTCTCTTGTATTAGAAGCCTCAACACTTCCACCAAAATTGTCTGCTAAAAACTGAGCGCCATAACAAACACCTAATAATGGCAACTTACCTTTAATATTAGTCAAGTCTGGAATAGGAGCGTCATTACCCCGCACAGAAAAAGGACTCCCAGAAAGAATTACCCCTTTAACATTTTCTGTTATATTCGGAAAATCATTATACGGATGAATTTCACAATATACATTCAATTCTCTTACTCTTCGTGCGATTAGCTGTGTGTATTGTGAACCAAAATCAAGAATTAAAATCATTTCCTGCATAGAACACAAATGTAATTATAGCAATGAATACACTACCAAAACAACCAAATAGTTTTTAACACCAATTAAAGGGCACAGATGTTCACAATTTGATTAAGTTTTGTTAATAAAAATTTGATTTTTTACAACTTTCACCTTCTTAACTAATTAATACAGCCATATTTCGGTTTTAAATAATAGCGATGATTTAACATTTGAGTTTTACAAATAGTTTGATCTGTTAATTAATAAAAAAACGTTCCACAGTATTACATCATACAAATCAAATTAAACGGCCCCAACATATTTAATGAAGGTTATTTCTAATCCAGAAAAAAGTCTTCAAAAATTAATTTTAATCTTCTAGCAGAACCGTAAACTTCTTATCAAGAACATTAAGATTATCTATAAGCAGTTGTATCAGATCTTTACCATATATACTATATAAAGGAATAATGTTATCGTAACGTTCTTGCAGACCATCATTAGGAAACAACTTTTCTTTTAGTTTTCTGAGTTGGTTTAATTCAACTTCATGTTTAAGTTTAATAGCTTTATTCGTCTTTCCTACAAGATTTTCAAGGCCTTGCTCAAACCTAACCTTCTCCCCCATTACAGTTCGTAATAGTGATTGATCTACTTTCGAAATATCTTGCGATAGCCCCTCAAATAATACATTCAATTGTTTCAAGTACTTCTCCCTTGAAAACAAAGTTGCATTTGTCCTTATATATAGCTGTTCTAATTTGTCAATTGATTGGAATATTTGTTGAATATCGATACCTATTTTCTTGAGTTTCTGTTGTGAAACCATATCAATCCACTGAACAGAATCCCTGAGGATGACCATTGGATAGTTAATATTATGGTATTCGAAAATTGATTTAAGTTGCATCCAATATGCTGATTCACCCGGTCCACCAACATAAGCTAGATTTGGCAATATTATCTCCTCAAACAATGGCCTTGTTAGCACATTAGGACTAAATCGTTCTGGGTGAGAATCAATTTCTTTCAAAATATCTGCTTCTGAAAAATGCAATTCAGTATTAAGAACTTTATAATACAGACCTTCTTTTACAATTCTTTCACGTAAATTATTGCCGAGATAAAATAGATTGATTTTCCGAACATTTGCCTGAATTTTATAGTTCTCGCCATATCTGGCAATTGTTTCATTAACTTTTTGCTTAGTAGATGAATTCAATAACTCATCCTTCATTATAGAAGCAAATTCTTGTTTTAGCTTTATATCATCTCCATCTATCACTACAAGACCATATTCACCAAAAAGTTTGTACAAATATGAACGAGTTGCCTGGGTAAGGTCTTTAGCTTCCGAATAAGACTCGGTAAAAATATTTAGAATTTCTTGGGCTTTATCATCTTCATTAAATAATTCTCTAAGCTCAGAGTCAATTTTAGAATATGAAACAGCAGCCCTTTTACCGCTAGCTCCTTTTTCTGAATGCTCCCATTCGAATGATTTACCAAAAATATTAATTTTAGAAATTTCACCTTCTCCATGATCTTCTGAAGCAAGCCAAAATATTGGGACAAAATTATTATCTGGATACTCTTTTTCGAGCGTTTTACAAAGTTTAAGGACACTAATAACCTTATATATGAAATATAATGGTCCACCGGCAATACATAACTGGTGACCAGTTGTTATTGTAAATGTGTTTTTCTTAACGAGAAGTTTAATGTTTTCTTGAACCAGACTATAGTTTAGCGCATGCTCTTCATTTTGACTTTCTAAAACTTCGACTAAGAGATCCCTGTTTGTTTTGTCCTTCTTTTTATCGTCAATTACCTGTTTGAATGCTTCAAGAGAAACGGAGTATTTATAAAAAGACTTTAAGATTTCTTTCTCTTCCAAATAATCGAGAACAAATTTGTAGAAATACCCTATGTCTTTATATGCTAATTCAATTTTTCGCATATACAAAAATAAGAAACGATGCTGCTTAGGATAGTTTTATGCAGAAATATTCATGAGATATTCCTCACGAAGAATATAGGATATCTTGTAGCGCTTTTTTGTAAAACCCGATTTTTTTTGCCTTGTCTTTTTAGGCGAAGAAGATCGCTTTTTTGTATTAATAGAAGGCCCTTTTTGCTTTTCTTTTTTCTTTTTTGCCTTAGATATTTTTTTAAAATTATCCATTTCCCGAGTGGTCATTTGAGAAAATGACTGCAAGGAAAATCCAATAATTAAAACCGATATAAAAATCGAATTTAAATTAAATCGAGAACTACCGAACAATCTTTCCATAAAGATCATAAAAGTCTGCTTTTTCGATTTCAACATTAGCATAATCTCCGATACGAATATAGTCTAATTTAGGCACAAGCACCTCATTATCAACTTCAGGAGAATCGTGTTGTGTTCTCCCAATAAATGAATCTCCTTCTACCCTATCAAAAAGCACCTTGAAAGTTTTACCTACTTTCTTTTGATTTAGATCAAAAGAAATACTGGACTGTAAATCCATTATTGATTCAGCACGTTCTTGTTTCACTTCTTCGGGAACGTCATCATCAAAATTAAATGCATGTGTATTTTCTTCATGAGAATATGGAAATACACCTAAACGATCAAATTTCATTTCTGCAACCCAACTATACATTTCTTGAAAATCCTGCTCTGTTTCTCCTGGATAACCAGTAATCAAAGTTGTTCGAATTGCAATACCAGGAACTTTACTTCTAAATTTATTAACAAGCGTAGTAGTTTTTTCCTTTGTAGTGCCTCTCCGCATTGCCTTAAGCATGTTGTCTGAGGCATGTTGCAAAGGTATATCTAGATATAAGCATATATTATCTCTTTCATTCATAACGTCTAGCACATCCATTGGAAATCCCGTTGGAAAGGCATAGTGCAAACGAATCCATTCAATTCCTTCGACATCAGAAAGTTGTCGTAATAATTCAGCAAGATTTCTCTTTTTATATATATCTAATCCGTAATAAGTCAAATCTTGGGCTATGAGAATTAGCTCTTTAGTACCTTCCTTTGCTAGGTCTTTTGCACTAGAAACCAACTGCTCTATCGGAGTTGAAACATGCTTCCCTCTCATTAACGGTATTGCACAAAAAGAACACGGCCTATCGCAACCTTCAGCAATTTTAAAATAAGCATAATGTCGTGGAGTCGTTAGCATGCGCTCCCCTACTAATTCTTGTTTGTAATCTGCTTTTAGTGTCTTCAATAGTCTAGGCAAATCTTTAGTTCCAAAGAAATCGTCAACGTTACCGATTTCTTTTTCAAGTTCCGGTTTATACCTTTCCGAAAGACAGCCCGTAACAATAAGCTTATCAATTTCACCACGGTCTTTTGCTTCTGCACAAGCTAAAATCGTATCAATTGATTCTTGCTTAGCATTATCAATAAAACCACAAGTATTTATAATAACAATTGCTGAATCTTTCTTTACAGATTCATGCTCAACTTCGAAATTATTCGCTTTTAATTGCCCCATTAAAACCTCCGAATCAAAAATATTTTTCGAACATCCCAGAGTGATAACGTTTACCTTATTTTTTTTAAGTGTTTTAGTCTTCATAAATTTCTACTTAAAGAATGAATCAACAAATTCTTTTCTATTAAACACTTGCAAGTCCTCCATTCCTTCGCCAACACCAATATATTTAACCGGTATTTGAAATTGATCTGAAATACCAATCACGACTCCCCCTTTGGCCGTTCCATCTAATTTTGTAACAGCTAGAGCATTTATATCTGTGGCTATTGAAAACTGTTTAGCTTGTTCAAATGCATTTTGGCCAGTAGAGCCATCTAGAACCAATAAAATCTCATGAGGCGCATTTGGGATTATTTTACTCATGACCGTTTTAATCTTAGTGAGCTCATTCATTAAACCAACCTTATTGTGAAGTCTTCCCGCTGTATCAATAATTACAACATCGGAATCTTGGGCCTTTGCTGATTGCAGCGTATCAAAAGCGACCGAAGCTGGATCGGCATTCATACCTTGTTGAACAATCGGCACACCCACTCTTTCTGACCAAATAATTAGCTGATCAACTGCAGCTGCTCTAAACGTGTCTGCAGCGCCTAATAAAACAGATTTACCTGACTGCTTAAACTGATGAGCTAACTTACCAATAGTAGTTGTTTTACCTACTCCATTAACCCCTACGACCATAATAACGTATGGTTCAGAAGAAGTATCTGGTATTGTTATTTTCGTTTCTATTCCACTGCTCTCCTCTAAAAGGGCCGCAATTTCATCTCTAAGAACTTCCTTTAACTCACTAGTACCAAGATATTTCTCTTTAGAAATACGCGCCTCTATTCGTTCAATAATTTTCAGCGTGGTATTAACACCGACGTCAGATGTAATAAGAACTTCTTCCAGATCATCAAGAACATCTTCATCAACCTTAGATTTACCCGCAACAGCTCTAGTTAATTTCGTGAAAAGACTTTCTTTCGATTTCTCTAGACCTTTATCTAATTTGTCTTTCGAGAAAAATTTACTAAATAATCCGCCCGATTTTTTAGATTTTTGTTCAGTAACTTTAGCTAATCTTTCTTGCTCTGCTTTCTGGGCTGCTTCTGCTTCTAGTCTGGCTTGTGCCTCTTCCGCTGCTTGTTTTGCCGCTGCTT
>Ga0055584_100004153_pt1 | contig 14219 bp, 11 predicted proteins | sample OSDHelmetaG_FD_58716 | JGI IMG/M metagenome (GOLD analysis project Ga0055584, IMG submission 58716) | Pelagic marine sediment microbial communities from the LTER site Helgoland, North Sea, for post-phytoplankton bloom and carbon turnover... | ecosystem: Environmental > Aquatic > Marine >... | reverse complement strand
TCGTCGGCTGCGTCGTCGTCGTCGGCCGCGTCGTCGTCGTCGGCTGCGTCGTCGTCGTCGCCCGAGTCGTCGACGGCGTCGAGCACGTTGATCAGCCCATCGCCGTCGTCGTCGCCGAGGCCGTCGGGGCCGTCGAGCACGCCGTCCCCGTCGGTGTCCTCGTCCAGGGGGTCGGCCCCCACCGTGACCTCCGTGCCGTCGTCCATGCCGTCGCCGTCGGTGTCCTCGTCGAGGGGGTCGGTGCCGGCGTCGATCTCCTCGCCGTCGAGCAGGGTGTCGTCGTCGGAGTCGTCGTCCAGGGGGTCCGTGCCGCCATCCACTTCCTCCCCGTCGAGGAGGCCGTCGTCGTCGCTGTCGTCGTCGTTGGGGTCGGTGCCCAGCGTCGCCTCGGTGGCGTTGGTGAGGCCGTCCCCATCGGGGTCGGCGTCGGGGCCATCGGTGTCGTCGAGGTCGAGGAAGTCGGCGATCCCGTCGGCGTCGGCGTCGCCGGTGCCGTCGGTGGGATCGTCGATGCCGTTGCCGTCGGAGTCGTCGTCGACGAACGAGGGCACGCCGTCGCCGTCGGGGTCGCCGTTCATCTCCTCGACGTCGGGGATCGTGTCGCCGTCGGAGTCGTCGTCGAGGCTGTTGATCGTGCCGTCGCCGTCGAAGTCGTCGTCGGCCTCGCCGTCGCCGTCCACGTCCACCGAGTTCTCTTCGAGCGTGTCGATGCCGTCGCCGTCGTCGTCGGCGTCCAGGGCGTCGGCGGTGCCGTCGCCGTCGGTGTCGGTGGGGGCGAAGGGGTCGCCCACTTCGTCGCCGTCGGAGAGGCCGTCGTCGTCGGAGTCGTCGTCCAGGGGGTCGGTGCCCACGCGGTCCTCGTCGGCGTCGCTCACCCCGTCGTCGTCGTCGTCCTCGTCCACGCAGTCGGCTTCGCCGTCGCCGTCGAAGTCGTCGAACGCATTGTCGACGGTGCCGTCGCAGTCGTCGTCGAGCCCGTTGCACACCTCGGCGGCGGCGGGGTTGATCGCCGGCTCCGCGTCGTCGCAGTCGCCGGCGCAAGTCGAGGTGCCGTCGGCGTCCGCGTCGGACTCTTCGGCGGGCAGCGAGCCGTCGCAGTTTGTGTCGAAGCCGTCGCAGACCTCCACGGCGCCGGGGAAGATCGACGGGTCGTTGTCGTCGCAGTCGTCGCACTCGTAGGCCGAGTCCCCGTCGACGTTGCCCTCGCCGCCCGGGGCCGTTGTCGCCGGGTCGCAGTCGTTGTCGCCGCCGTCGCACGCCTCGGGGTTGCCGGGGAAGTTGGCGCCGTCGGCGTCGTCGCAGTCGGCGCAGGTGAGGCTGCCGTCGCCGTCGGCGTCGCCCTCGCCGCCCGACGCGTCGGTGGTGCCGTCGCAGTCGTTGTCCTGGCCGTCGCAGGCTTCGGTGTTGCCGGGGAAGTTGGCCGCGTCGCCGTCGGCGCAGTCCGCGCACGTCGGGCTGCCGTCGCCGTCGGCGTCGCCTTCGCCGCCCACCGCGTCGGTCGTCGGGTCGCAGTCGTTGTTGGCGCCGTCGCAGACCTCGGGGTTGCCAGGGAAGTTGGCCGCGTCGGCGTCGTCGCAGTCGGCGCAGGAGATGGCGCCGTCGCCGTCGGCGTCGCCCTCGCCCGACGAGGCGTCGGTCAGCGGGTCGCAGTCGTTGTCCTGGCCGTCGCAGACCTCGCCGTTGCCGGGGTAGTTGGCGTTGTCGGCGTCGTCGCAGTCGGCGCAGCTCACCGACCCGTCGCCGTCGGCGTCGCCTTCGCCTCCGATGGCGTCGGTGGCGGGATCGCAGTCGTTGTCGGCGCCGTCGCACGACTCGGTGTTGCCGGGGAAGTTGGTCGGCTCGTCGTCGGCGCAGTCGGCGCAGGACAAGGAGCCGTCGCCGTCGGCGTCCACCTCGCCGTCTACGTCGAAGTCGGGGCTGCCGGAGCAGTCGTTGTCGGCGCCATCGCAGGACTCGGTGTTGCCGGGGAAGTTGGCGGAGTCGGCGTCGTCGCAGTCGTCGCAGGCGATGGACCCGTCGCCGTCGGCGTCGCCCTCGCCCCCGATGGCGTCGGTGGCGGGGTCGCAGTCGTTGTCGGCCCCGTCGCAGAGCTCGGTGTTGCCGGGGAAGTTGCTGGCGTCGTTGTCGTCGCAGTCACCGGAGCAGCTGTCGACGCCGTCGCCATCGACGTCCTGGCAGATCGACGGGAGCAAGTTGACCCAGGACACGATGTTGTCGAGGACGTCCTAGTTCTGGTTGGAGCCGATGAAGCTGTCGGTCAAGAAGTTGTGGTCGCCCAACACCAGCACCGCGCCGCCGGACGTGAACCCCGTGCTCGCGTCGTACACGTCGACAAAGGTCCCGCCGGGGTTGGTCGCCAGGACGAGTCCGTTGGGCCCCGAGGTCCACACGGAGTGAGTGACTCCGCCCAGGGTCGAGATCCCGCTGATCAATGGGTGGCTGTTGTTGGTGGTGGCCGGCACCGAGCTGGCGGAGTCCACGAACGGCCCGATGCCGAAGGCGGCGCCGTACGAGTTGTAGAGCTGCTCGTTGAAGATGTCGGCGCTGATGATGAACACGCCGCCGGCCGCCACCCAGTTGCTCAGGGCCAGCTGCTCGCCGCTGCTGATGGGGCTCGCGCTGCTGTTGGCGAGCGAGGTGTAGAAGACGTCCACGGTGTTCAAGTAGGCGGGACTGAACAGGCCCGTGGGTGCCGCCACCGTGTCGCCCTGCAGCGCGAGCCGGTCCCGGAACGTGTCGTGGTTGTCCCCCGTGGCGATGATGCCGCCGGAGTAGTTGACCCGGCTGGCGTCGAACCCGCCCCAGACGGCCGCCGACGCGGCGGAGGGGATGAGCAACAGCAAGGACAGCAGGGGGAAGTGGCGCATGGGGGCTCCCGGGGGCGGAGCGGCCTTGGCGGGCCGCGGGCGCAGTCTAGAGAGCCGACCAACAGTCCGCTCAGTCGTCGCGCGGTCCGATACTCGCGAGGGCGCGCGCGGGCCTTGGCCCCCAGCGTTGGCCGTTCGCCCGGGCGTGGGTGTGGGATGCTGACGGCAAGGAGAGAACGCGTGGGGCAATCAGACGAAGCCGCGGGGGCGGCGAACAGCGCCCGGTCGCCGAGCACGTTCGTCCTGGGGGGCGTCGAGGATCTGCAGCGGGTCCTCGATCACCTGCAGTCCGGCGTCGTCGCCCATGCTGCCGACACGAGCATTCGCGTCTGCAACCCCCGCGCGTGTGAGATCCTCGGCCTCACGCTCGACCAGATGATCGGCGTGGCCGCGCCGGACCCGAAGTGGATGTTCGTTCGGGCCGACGGGTCGGTGATGCCGCTGGAGGAGTATCCCGTCAGCGTCATCTTGAGCACGCGCAAGCCGTTTCGAGACCTCGTCGTGGGCGTCAACCGCCCGGCCACCGGGGACCTCGTCTGGGCGCAATGCAACGGGTACCCGGTCTTCGACGCCGACGGCGAGCTCGACCTCATGATCATCACCTTCATCGACGTCACCGAGATGCGGCACGCGGAAGAGCAGCGCGAGAAGCTCGAGGCCCCGCTCCGCCAGGCGACGAAGATGGAGGCCATCGGGCGCCTCGCGGGCGGCATCGCCCACGACTTCAACAACATCCTCACCGGCATCCTGGGCTACGCCGAGCTGGGCTAGGACACGCTGCCCCCGGACCACGAGGCGGCCGAGTGCCTCGTCCAGATCCGCCAGGGGGGCGAGCACGCGGCGGACCTGACGCGGCAGCTGCTGGCGTTCGCGCGCAAGCAGGTCATCGAGCCGCGGGTGATCCGGCCCAACGAGGTTGTCGGCCGGTCGGAGAAGATGCTGGCGCGCCTCATCGGCGAGGACGTGGAGTTCGTGTTCAACGCCGAGCCCGCGCTGTGGAACGTCAAGGTCGACCCGACGCAGCTCGACCAGATCCTGGTCAACCTCGTCGTCAACGCCCGCGACGCCATGCCCCGGGGCGGAGACATCCGGGTGGAGACCCACAACGTCACGCTCGAGAACGAGGGGCACGTGATGCAGGGCGGGGCGGTGTCGGGCGACTACGTCCAGATCGCCGTCACGGACAGAGGCGAGGGCATGACGGCCGAGGTACGGGACCAGATCTTCGAGCCGTTCTTCTCGACCAAGGGCCCCGGCAAGGGCACGGGGCTGGGGCTGGCCACGGTCTACGGCATCGTTCAGCAGAACGCCGGCGTGATCTCGGTCTACTCGGAGCCCGGGATCGGGACGACGTTCAAGGTCTACTTCCCGGCGGTCCGGGACAAGGCGGAGACGCTGACCACGAGCACCAGCCCGGTCCCCGGCGGCGGGCACGAGACGGTCTTGCTGGTCGAAGACAACGCCGGGCTCCGGGAGCTGGTTCGCCGAATCCTCGTGGGGCACGGGTACTCGGTCCTCGAGGCCGCCAGCCCCGACGAGGCGCTGCTCCTGAGCAGTCGGTTCAGCGGCCCCATCGACCTGATGCTGACCGACGTCGTGATGCCGGGGATGGACGGGCGGCAGCTCTACGACCGCCTGACCGAGGCCCGGCCGGAGCTCCGTGCGCTCTTCATGTCGGGGTACACGGAGAACGTCGTCGCCCATCAGGGGGTGCTCAAGGACGGCACCAACTTCTTGCCGAAGCCGTTCTCCCGGGACGGGCTGCTGTTGGCGGTGCGGGACGTGCTGGGCTGAGGGACGGAGGGTGCAACCGCTGTCGGCGTCGCTGCCCTGAGCGGGAGCAGGCGGTCGCGGCCCTGGGGCCTCGGGCCGAGGGCGAGGGCCCGGAGCGGATTGCCCTCGCCGCGGGGTACCCTGAGGTCGTGCCCGTCGACCCACACCCCGCCAGTCTCGTCGACGTTCCCGCTCCGCCGCTGCAAGCTCCTCGGCCCCGGCCCGTCTCTTGAGCGCTGTCCGTCCTCACGTCGTCGCGACGTTGGGCCCCTTCGACCTGCTGGGCCCCCTGGACGCCGGGGGGATGGGCGAGATCTGGCAGGCGGTGCACCGGGACGACGACGGTCAGACGCCGGTGGCCATCAAGGTCATCAGCGACGTCGGCGCCCGGGCGGCGCGGTTTCGCGCGGCCTTCCAGCGCGAGGTCGAGGCGATCGCCCGGCTGGACCACCCCCACGTGGTCCCGGTGTTCGACGCCGGCGAGGTCAGCGAGGCCGCGTCCCAGGCGACCGACGGGCGGCTGCCGGCGGGCGCGCCCTGGCTGGCCATGGAGCTGCTGTCCCACGGGACCTTGTCGAATCAGACCGGCCGGCTCGGGTGGCGGCGACAGCGGCGGGTCCTGCTGCGGTTGCTCGACGCCCTGGCCCACGCTCACGCCCGGGGCGTTCTCCACCTGGACCTCAAGCCGGCCAACGTCCTCATCGACTCCGACGGGGACCCGAAGCTGGCCGACTTCGGCCTCGCCCGCCTGGTCGGCTTCGACCCCCAGCAGCCCGGCGTGGTCGCGGGCACCCCCCACTACATGGCCCCCGAACAGGCTGTCGGCGCCTGGCAGGCGTTCGCGCCCTGGACCGATCTGTACGCGCTGGGCTGCGTGGCGTGGGCCGTCGCCACCGGTCGGCCTCCGTTCCGGGCCGTGGTCGGGCTCCGCGAGGTGATGGCGGCGCAGGTCTCCCTCGAGCCGCCGAGCTTCGATCCCCGGCAGCCGGTCCCGCCGGCCTTCGAACGCTGGTTGAGGCGGCTGCTCGACAAGCGGCCCCAGCACCGGTTTCGCTTCGCCGCGGACGCGGCCTGGGCCCTGGCTCAGATCCCCGTGGACGACCTCGAGGACTCGGGCCTCGGTCCCGACGGCCCCACGGAACCGAGCACCCTGCCGCCGACCTTGGCCGTGCACATGCGCGCCGCCCAGTCGGCGTGGACGTCCGAACACGCCAGGGTCGGGCTGGGCCACGACCTGGGGAACGATGGCGTTCGAGGCGACCCAAGAGTCGCCGACCCGCCTCCGTTCCCGGCCGACTGGCGGCGCCCCACGGACTGGCTGGAGCGGCTGCAGCTGCACGGGGCGGGGCTTGGACTGTTCGGGGTGCGGGAGTTGCCGTTCGTCGGCCGCGGCGACCAACGCGACCAGCTGTGGGCGGCCCTGTCGGACGTCTGCCGTGAGCGAACCCCCCGGGCCGTGGTCCTGCGAGGGTCGGGCGGGTTCGGCAAGCGGCGGCTGGCCCGCTGGGTCGGAGAGCGTGCGAGTGAACTGGGCGTGGCCCTGTCGCTGCGCAGCACCCACGACGTGCGGGGCGGCGTCGAACAGGGGCTGGTCGGCATGCTTCGCCACCACCTGCGCTGCGGGGAACTGCAGGGCGAGGAGCTGCGCAGTCACCTGGACCGGCTGACGGCCCGGTGGCCGGTGGCGTGGACGGAGCGTGAGGGCGCGGCCCTGGTGGACACGCTGTCCGCGCCACGGGGCCGCGGCGGACGCGACGGCGGCGGTCGACCGGGGGCTGCCGGCGGCTCGGCGCTCGGGCGACCCGGCAGCGCTCGGCTACGGGCTCTGGACGGCGGCCATCACGCACTCTTCGCGCGGCTCCAATCGGGATCGGGCGGAGGTGTTGCTGGCCGAACTCATCGCCCGGCCCGACTGCGCCTGGATGGCAGCTTCGCCGGCGGTTGCCCGGCAGTCGCTCGCTCACGTCATGCTCGCCCGCGAGGAGAACCAGCGGGGAGTGGACCTGCGCCGTGAGGCTCGAGCGCTGGCCCAGGCCGCGGGCCACCGGGGGCTGGTCAGCCGACTGGACTCCGATCTGGGGGGAGCCCTGACGGTTGCGGGGGACTACCGCGGGGCCGAGGTCGCGCTGCTCCGATCGCTGGAGGAGTCCGAGGCGTTGGGCAGGTCGACCCTCTACCCGTTGGCCAACCTCGGGATTGCGCTCGTCGATCTGGGTCGTCCCGCCGAAGCCCGGCCCCTGTTGACACGGGCGTTGGGCATCGCCGAACTGGAGGGCCGGAAGTTCCTGCCCGGGGGATTGCACGTGGACCTCGCGCGGTGCGCGGCGCTGGAGGGCAACGGGGCGGAGTTCGACCGCCTCGTCGATCGCGCCGCGCGCCTGTTGCCTCAGGACTTCTGCTACGAGGTGTCGTTCGCTCGACACCTTGCGGCCTGTGGAGACCAGGCGGCGGACGCGGGCCAGCCTGAGTCGGCGCGGCGGGCGTGGGGCCTGGCGGCCGTCCAGCTTCGGCTGCACGGGGCCACCGACGAGGCGGACGTGTGGGCGAGCAAGGTGGCGGCGCTGGGGTAGTGGGGTGCGGTGCGGCCGGGGCGCGTCCCGACGATCCGCCGACTCCAGCCCCCGACGAGTCGAGCGAGTTGGACGGAGGGCTGGTGGTCGGACCCATGCGCCGTCGAAGACGAGGCGACTCCCGCCGCTTCCCCGCGCAGGACGTCCAAGGCGGGATACTCCCCCGCCGCACGCGTCCTGGGTGCCCGGGCCGCGGAGACGGTTCGGCCTTCACTGGGGGGGGCCGGCCGTGCTCTAGTCGCCGCATGCGTACCTCCCTGTTTTGCCTCCTTTTGCTCCTCGGTGTCGGCTGCCCGCCCGGGGACGACGACGACTCGTCCCCGGGCGACGACGCGGCGGACGACGACGACGCGGCGGACGACGACGACGCAGATCCCACCGACGTCGTCGGCTCCTGGACGGGGACGTTCGCCGTGCTCCAGTACGGGGCAAAGTCCGAGCCGCCGGACGAGGTCTGCTCGGGGCCGGCCACCTTCGAGGTCGACTCGGCGGGAGCCTTGACGGGGAGCGGCGGGTGCGACGTCGATGGCGCCGGCACCGTGACAGCGACGCTGGTGGGCGCCGTGGACGACCTGGCCGGCGGGTCGGCGGGCGGGGACGCGACCACCGGGAATGCGAACGACTCGTGGGGGTCGCAGTTCTCCGGCGAGGTGCCCCTGGGCGGGCCCGCCGAGCTGGAGTGGGGCGGCTGGGTCGTGCACGACAACGGCTTCTGGGCGAGCGCCGAGTTCGCGATCACCGCGCTGCCGAACTGAGCTCCGGGCCGCGCCGGCCTGGCTCTCTTCAGCGCTCCTCGAACGGCTGCGGCCGCAGCGGCCGCACCAGGGTGGGCCCCCCCCCGGGCATCCCCTCCACGAGGAGCGCGGCGGTCGCCAGCGCGGCGGGGGGCCAGCCCAGCATCTGCAGCCACGGTCCCGCGGGACGCCAGCGAAGGGGGACCCCGGCGGGGTGAGCAGCAGGTCGGGCTCGACGTCGCCCTCGCTGGCCGCTGGGCGATGGCGGCGCTGAACTCGGGGGCTTCGACCCAAGGGGGGCGGTTGCGGCGGGTTGACCGCGGCCGATGGGGGGCGCTGCTCCTCGAACTCGGGCACATCGTCGGTCTGAGGCGGCGGATCGAGCACCGCGTGCACCGCCGCGACCGGGCCTGTCGGGCATTCAGTCCGAAGCGCGACGCGCCAACACCCGCTCGATGAAGCCTCCGAGGCGGCCGGCGTCGGTGGAGGGCAAGCCGGCCTCTCCGACGCGGGCCACGAGCAGAGAGCTTGCCGCCCCCGCTACGCTCCCCCAAAGAGGAGCGCCATGCCGCAGCCAACGCTGAGCGAAGTGGGGACGGGGACCTGGGCCTGGGTTCAGCCCGATGGGTCGTGGGGGTTGAGCAACGCCGGGCTCGTGGTCGACGGCGACGAGTCGCTGCTCGTCGACACGCTCTTCGACCTCGCCCGGACCGACGCGATGCTCGCGGCCATGCGGGACGCCGCGCCCGCCGCCAAGGCGATCGACTCGCTGGTGAACACCCACGCCAACGGCGACCACTGCTGGGGCAACCAACGGGTGGCCGGCGCCGAGATCATCGCGTCGGAGCGCGGCGCGGCGGAGATGGAGGAGCTGCCCCCCGCGCGGCTAGCCAAGCTCATGAAGGCGGGCCGCGCGCTCAACGCCCTGGGGCCGCTTCGACGGCCGCTCGGCGCCCTGTTCGGCGCCCTGGGCTTGAGCAAGGGGGCCGCCCTGGCCGAGGCGGCTCCGTTCGCGCTGCGGTGCTTCGGAGAGTTCGAGTTCGACGGCATCGAGCTGTGCGCGCCCACCCGCACCTTCGAGGGCCGGCTCGACTTGACCGTCGGGGACCGAACCGTCGAACTCCACGAACTCGGTCCCGCGCACACCCGGGGCGACGTCGTCGTGCACCTCCCCGACGAGTCCATCGTCTACACCGGCGACATCCTCTTCGTGAACGCCCACCCCATCGCCTGGGAGGGCCCCGTCGCCAACTGGATCGCGGCGTGCGACCGCATCCTGACCTGGAACCCGACCACCGTCGTTCCCGGCCACGGCCCCATCACGGACCGGACGGCCGTGCAGGCGGTTCGCGACTATTGGGTGTGGCTCAGCTCCGGCGCCAAGGAGGCTTACGACGCGGGCGCGTCCGCCCACCAGGCCGCGCTGGACTTGAGCAAGTCGGGCTACGGCCACTGGGCCGAAGCGGAGCGCCTGGTCGTCAACGTCGCCACCCTCTACCGGCAGTGGGACGGCTCGCCCGTCCCCGATGCGCTGCATTCGTTCGCTGCCATGGCGCGCCTGGGCGAGGCGATGCGTGGGCACTGAGCGCGGCGCACTCGGGCGGACGCGGGGGGCGGGGGGAGCGTGGGGGCGAGCAGCGTGGCGGCGCGGGGGGAGTGCGAAGAGGCGCACCCTCCCGCCCCGCTGATAGATTCCTGGCCCCGGCGAGGAATACCGGCGGCGGCACTGGAGGCACCCATGGCGATCAAAGGCGTTCACGCGCTCTTCTACAGCGACGACCCCGACGGAACGCGCGCGTTCATGAGGGACAAGATGCAGCTCAAGAACACCGACACGGGCGGTGGCTGGCTGATCTTCGACTTCGCCGAAGCGGACGCGGGCATCCACCCCATCGACCACGAGGGGGCGCCGGCGAGCGGGACCCACGCCATCAGCTTCTACTGCGACGACCTGGAGGCGGAGGTCGCGGCGATGCAGGGCCGCGGCGTCGAGTTCCTGCACGAGATCCAGGACCACGGCTGGGGGTTCGTGACCGAGTTCGTGATGCCCGGCAACGTGAAGTGCCAGCTGTACCAGCCGAAGTACGGCAAGTAGCGGCTCCGTGTTCGAGCCCCTGTTCCTGCGCCTTGGGGCCTGGCTGCTGAGTCCGAAGGTCCGGTACTCGCGGTCGGGCTACCGGCTGCGCGCGCTCATGCAGCCGGCCCACGGCGAGGACGTCATCGACGCCGCGGTGATGCTGTTGGCGGTGAACGGGGTGCGCGGGGACGTCGCCGAGTTCGGGGTGTTCGAGGGGCGCTCGCTGCTGCATCTGTGGCACGCCCACCGGTGGGTGGAGCACCTCATCGTCGACGGCGTGGTGCCGATTCTGGCGGGCGCAGACCCGAGCTGCCTGCGGCGCGTCCTGTACGGGTTCGACAGCTTCGAAGGCCTGCCCGAGCCCACCGAGGTGCTCGACGGCCAGCCCGACTGGATGGGGCGCGGCTCCTTTGCGGCGGGGGAGGCGGGCGTGCGCGCGGAGCTGCGGCGCAACGGCGTCCCCGACCAGTCGGCGGTGCTGGTGCCCGGGTGGTTCGACGACTCGCTGACCGCGGAGCAGGGGCCGGAGCAGGTGGCCCTCGCCCACATCGACTGCGACCTGTACGAGTCGACGGCGGTCGCGCTGCAGTGGCTGGCCCCGCGGCTGGTCGACGGTGCGATCCTGATCTTCGACGACTGGTGGCTCTACCGGGGCCGCCCGGACCGCGGGGAACAGCGGGCCTTCGCCGAGTTTCGAGCGGCGCACCCCGAGCTGGCCTTCGTGGAGCTGCTGCGATCGACCACCGTCTCGTTCCTGGTGCACCGAAACGACGGGTAGCACCCGGCGCGATGCGAGGCGTGGTTGCGGTTCGTCTGCGCTTGCGGTCGCCGTCGAAGTAGGCTCGGGGCGTGCGACGCCTCATCCCCTTGTTCTTGCTGGTCGGCTGCGGCCCCGCCGTCGAACTCCCCGAACCCGTGGCGGTGGACGTCGCGTCGGTCGATGTGTTCACGGGCACGGACAGCCTCGGCTTCGGCGTGGGTTCGGCGTTCCCGGGGCCGACGCTGCCGTTCGGCATGGCGCGGCCCGGCCCCGACACCCAGGGCGAGTCGAGCACGCTGTGGTCCCTGCACTGCTCGGGCTACCGCAACTCAGACCCTTGGATCGCCGGGTTCTCCCAGATGCGGCTCCACGGCACCGGCATCCCCGACTACGGATTCGCGTCGCTGCAGCCGGTGGTCTGGGACGCGCCGAAGCGCAAGCAGCGGGAGTACCGGCGACGCAAGAACGCGGCGACCGAGCAGGCGGGCCCGGGCTGGTACTCCGTGGAGTTCGACGGGGGGGCGCGGGCCGAGCTGACGGCCACGGCGCGCACCGCGCTGCACCGCTACACCCTGGACGCGGCGGGGCCCACGGGCCTGGTGCTGGACCTCTCGCACGTCTTGCCGGACAACGAGTTCGTGGACGCGTCGCTGGTCGAGGTGGACGAGCGCACCTGGGAGGGGCACGTGTCGTTCCGGGGCAGCTACTCGGGCCGGCACGGCGGGGAGACGGCCTACTTCGTCGTGTCCTTCGATGCGGCGCCGACGTCCGTCGAGACCTGGGAACCGGCCGACGCCGACGGCGCCCACGGCGCGTTCTTCGCGTTGACCGGCGTCGTCGAAGTGCAGGTCGGCCTGTCCTTTGTGGACGCGGCGGGGGCTCGGGCGAACCTCGCGGCCGAGGCGTCGTCGTTCGATGGCGCACGGGCGGCGGCCGAGGCCGAGTGGAGCTCCGCGCTGTCGGTGTTCGCGGCCGTCGGGGGCGACGAGACGGCCCAGGCGAACCTGGCGGCGTCGGCGTATCACGCCTTGCTGATGCCGACGCTCTTCACGGACGTGGACGGGCGCTACCGGGGCTTCGACGAGGCCGTGCACGAAGCCGAGGGCTGGACCTACTACACCGACTTCTCGCTGTGGGACACGTACCGGACCCAGCACCCGCTGTTCAACCTGATCGCGCCCGAGCGTCAGGGGGACTTCGTGCGGTCGTTGCTGGCCATGGGGGACCAGGGCGGGCGGATTCCGCGGTGGCCCCTGGGCACCGGCTACACGGGCGGGATGGTCGGGGATCCGGGGATTCTGACGATCGCCGACGCGCTGACCCACGGGGTGGCACCGGAGCTCGATCGGGCGGCGGTCCTGGAGCAACTCCTGGAGTCGGCGCCGCAGTCCCGGAACTGGGGCGAGTGGGAGGCCCTGGGCTGGTTGTCGACGGCCGAAGGCGGCTCCGTGGCCAAGACGCTGGAGTTCGCCTGGTCCGACGCGGCGGTGGCGGACCTGGCAGCGGAGGTTGGGGACGCGAGGGAGGGTGAGATCCGTGCCCGCTCCCAGGGCTGGCGAGACCTGTTCGACGTGGACGCGGGCTTCATCCGGGCGCGAAACCCCGACGGCAGCTGGCTCGATGGGTTCGAGCCCCTGGACAACGCAGACCCCTACGTCGAGGGGAACGCGTGGCACTACAGCTTCATGGCGCCCCACGACGCCGAGCAGCTGATCGCGCTGCACGGGGGGCCCGAGGCGTTCGTGGACAAGCTGTCCGAGTTCTTCCGCGAGGCCAGCTACGACCCGGAGTTCTCCTGGCCGAGCCTCTACTACTGGCACGGCAACGAGCCGTCGATCCACGCGGCCTACCTGTTCGCGCTGGCCGGCCGGCCGGATCTCACGCGGCAGTGGGCGCGCTGGATCGAAGACGAGCGCTACTTCCCGGGGCCCGAGGGTCTGCCCGGCAACGACGACGCCGGCACGCTGGCGGCGTGGTGGCTCTGGTCGGCGGCGGGGCTCTACCCCATCGCCGGCAGCCAGGACTACGTGCTGGGGATGCCGCGGTTCCCGGCCGTGCGGATGCGGGCTGGCAATGGCTGGTTGACGACCCGCTGGCTGGGTGAGGACGGCGACGCCGTCGTGCGCATCACGGTCGACGGCGAGGAGTGGTCGCGCCCGACCATCGAGTGGGAGCGCATCGCCAACGGCGCAGAGATCGTCTTCGAGTAGGGGGCCTGAGGGCTACTCGGTCTCGGCGTACAGGCGGACGGAGAACCGCGTGAATGGCGTGCCCTCCTGGGCGGCGACGTTGTTGTACTCGCCCCCGGTGGGCAGGCGGATGTCGAAGTCGACGGTGGCGTCCTCGCCGGGGGTGACGGCGTCGGTGATGTCGAGGTACCCGCCCACGGCGACGGCGCCGGGGCACCAGCCGTTGCGGCCGTAGGTCCAGGTGCCGTCCTGGGGCGAGACGGGGTTCACGTCGCAGTCGCCGCGCCAGCCGTCCCAGGAGAACGTCTGGTCGTTGACGATGACGTCGTGGCGCATGCGGCAGAACTCGGCGCAGTTCTGGGTGAAGCCAAACCCGTGGCCGGTCGTGGTGACGTGGGCGGTGACGCGGGTGGCGTCGGCGGGGATGGAGATGGACACCGGGTCGACCTGTGAGGCGACGTTGGCGGCGGGGTCGGTGTTGCCGACGTTGACGGTGCGGTGGCCCCAGACGTTGAGGACCTCGACGTTCGTTTCGGGCTCGCCGGGGATGTAGACGAGCTCGGCGTCGACGATCCAGCCGTCGCCCTGGGCGTGGCCGGGGCCGACCCAGGTGTCGATGTGGGAGCGGAAGGTGCGCTCGCCGACGAGGACGTTGGCCAGGGGCGTCACGTCGACGAAGTGGCACATGCCCCGGTGGTACGGCGTGATGTGCCGCAGGACTTCGAGCCACTCCTGGTCTTCGGTGCCCGGCGGCTCCAGGCCCATCTGCAAGAAGCCGGCGCGGTCCCAGAAGTCGCACTGCCCGCCTTCGGGGCAGGACAGCTCGAAGCGCAGGCCCACCTGCTTCCAGCTGCCCTCGGGGAGGGTCACATCGGCCTCGACGTCGCGCAGGTTCTCGTTGCCGAAGTACTGGTCCACGGCGTCGAGGACGGGCACGACGACGGCGCCTTCGGGCGGGTCGTCGCTCGGGCACTCGAGCCACGGCTCGGCCGACGCGAAGTCGTAGGCCTCGACGTCGGGCAGGGGCTCGGTGGAGTCGTCGTCGTCGCCGGAGCCGGTGGTGCAGGCCACGAGGGCGGCGGTGGGGACGAGCAAGGCGAGAAGGAGGAGGCGCTTCATGGGCGGAAGGGTGGCACGAAGGCCGATCGGGCGCGAGGGCATAGGGGCCGCCGACGGGGCAGGGGACGCCGTCCCGAAACCGGGGGACCTGTCGGTCAGGTTCGCGTCGGTGGGCCGGTTTGGTCCCGAA
>Ga0055584_100004152_pt1 | contig 14219 bp, 12 predicted proteins | sample OSDHelmetaG_FD_58716 | JGI IMG/M metagenome (GOLD analysis project Ga0055584, IMG submission 58716) | Pelagic marine sediment microbial communities from the LTER site Helgoland, North Sea, for post-phytoplankton bloom and carbon turnover... | ecosystem: Environmental > Aquatic > Marine >... | reverse complement strand
GGACGTGCCGATAAACGAACGAAACTGTTCGGACCGATGGGATATGAACGAGATACCCACGGAATGAACAACGGATTCACCCGAGGCTTTGATGGTTGGATGTACGCCTGCCACGGCTTCAACAACGAGACCTCGGTCACTGGTGCTGATGGTCACAATATCAAGATGCACTCGGGAAATACGTATCGCATCCGCACAGACGGCAGTCGTATCGAACATTTCACGCATGGCCAGGTCAACCCGTTCGGCATGACACAAGACGCCCGAGGCAACCTTTACACTGCCGACTGCCACTCCAAACCAATCTACCAATTGATTGAGGGAGGATATTATCCCAGCTTTGGAAAACCGCACGATGGTCTCGGATACGTTCCTCCCATGATGTCACATTTGCACGACTCGACTGCCATTGCTGGCGTCGCCATCTATGAGGACGATCTTTTTCCTGAAGAATTTCGAGGAGATATGTTCTCCGGCAATGTGATGACGAGCCGTATCAACCGTAATCGCCTTGAGTATCACGGATCGACTGTGAAAGCAGTAGAACAGCCCGACTTCCTGACGACAACCGATCCCTGGTTTCGTCCTGTGGATGTGGTACTCGGCCCGGACGGGGCATTATACATTGCCGACTTTTACAATCGCATCATTGGACACTACGAAGTTCCCCTCGATCATCCCGGACGAGATCGCACCAGTGGAAGAATTTGGAAGATCAGCTACAAAGAATCAAATCATGCACAACGGCTCCATTCACAACAGCGAATCACTCAACAGCGAATCACTCAACAGCCACTCAACAAGCTCGTCGAAGAACTCGGACATCCCAATCTGACTCGACGAATGCTGGTGACAGACTACCTTTCGGACACCGTGGGAGAATCTGCGATTCCAGAACTGCTCAAAACAGTTTCGCAACACGAAGACTCCACTGCTGTCGCACATGCACTATGGGTGTTATTCCGCTTGAAGGCGACAGACTCATTGAACTTCGCAATGCTCCTCAAGCATCCTTCGGCACTCGTACGATTGCATGCCACCAAGCTTCTCCACGAACTCCCCTCCCCTTCAGCATCGGCCATCATCGCGTGTGAATATTTACTAAATGACCAAGACGCGTTTGTGCGTCGTGCCGCCATCGAAACACTCGGACGACATGCAGAAGCAAAGGGTGATCTCGAAGAACTGCTTCTCAGGAGTTTAGAATCTATTCCAATTGATGACGTCATTCTTCGCCATACAACTCGGATGGCTCTTCGAGACATTTTCACCAGGGACTCTGACTTTGCCTCCCATCAATCTCCATCACTCAATAATGCAAACCGTGCGAAACAGATTGCCGAGATCACACTGGGTATGAAGACTGAATCAGCAGGACGATACTTGATCGAGTATCTAAAAGTGTTCCCGGCAGAAACAAATCACAACCCGGAATTTCTACAACAAATCGTCAACACAGTTCCTGCGGATCTCCTACCAGAAATCGTTGGACTGATACGTGGCCAGTTTGAGGAAGAGTGGGAACAACAACTTCCGTTATTGTACTCAATTCGTGAGACACTGGGGGAATCACGTGCGTTGAAGAGTCGGGAGTTAACGCAGTGGGCAGATGAACTGTTTGAAATTCTGAAAGAGTCCTCGACTCAACTTCAAACGAGTTGGACCTCCACACACCCCGAACGAGACCCCTGGAACCTTCAATCGCGTCCTTGTGCTGATGGACAAACCGCAGAACTTATTAGTAGCCATCCGCATGGCGAGCAACTAACGGGCTCGTTGACATCCAAGCCATTCCCGGCACCGTCACACTTCAGTTTCTACTTGTGTGGACATCGGGGTTTTCCCGCAAAGGAACCTCACAATCTGATTCTGGTCACCTTGAGAGATGCAGCAACAGACGCCGTTTTGCGTTCCTCCTATCCTCCTCGCAACGACACCGCTCAAAAAGTCGTCTGGAATCTGCAAGATCTCGATGGCCGAAAAGTCTATCTACAAGCGACAGATGGTGATACAGCAGGTGCCTATGCCTGGCTCGCATTTGGGCGAATCGAACCGAGTATCATTTCGGTCCCAACTTTCCCTCCTGCCTATCAGGAAGCGATGCTCATTCACCTCGCACAATTGAAGAAGCTGTTCAAGCTCACTGATCGACAAGAAGCAATCTCTCATTTCCTCCAGAAAGGGAACACTTCTCACAATGCACAACAACAGTTAGCTTCCGCCTACCTTCAACAACAGAACCGTCCTCTTCTCGAAAGTCTGGCTGAATTGCTCATCAGTCCTGCACTACCGAAGATTGTTCGTTCGCAACTGATTCAGGCAATCACGGAGCATTCTGAATTTGATCCCAAACAGCTTTCCGCTCTCGTGAAACAACTTCCCTCCGAGGTCCAGGAACAGCTGATCCTGTCATTCACGAATACAGAGACAGGACGAAAACATTTGTTCGAATTACTGGAATCGGGGGATCTGTCCGCACGCTTGATGCAACGACAGGCGGTTGCCTCGAAACTGAATATTGTCGCCTCCGCTTCACAAAAGGAAACCATCGCCCGCCTCACGAAGAACCTTCCCGATGTCTCTGCCGAACTGAAGGCGTTGATTTCATCACGCCTGCAAGAGTACCCCAACCATTCTCCCACAATCGAGCAAGGACGACTGATCTTTGAGAAACATTGCCAAAACTGCCATCAAATCGGAGGAAAGGGCGAACTGGTCGGCCCCCAACTGGACGGGATTGGCAATCGCGGTAAAGCCCGCTTGTTCGAGGATACTCTTGATCCGAATCAAAATGTGGATGTCGCATTCCACACCATGACGATCATCACGACCGAAGGAAAAGTGGTCACCGGGTTGTTCCGACGTAAAGAGGGGGATCAGTGGATTCTCGCGGATGTAAAAGGCAAAGAGTTTTCAATTCCTGCCGAGTCGATTGAGGAATCCAGAAAGTCTCCGCTCTCGTTGATGCCAGAAAATATTGCCCGGGAGCTTCCCCCTCAAGATTTCTATGCTTTAATGAAGTACTTACTCGAACAAACCGCCCCGCTTTCTCCTCCTCAATAATCATGACATCTGATGCGTGTTCTCAGCTATAACATTCACAAAGGAATCGGTGGACGTGACCGGCAGTACAGACTGCAGAGGATCCTCAACGTCATCGAGCACGAAAACCCTGATCTCATTTGCCTACAGGAGGTCGACCGAAATGTCAGTCGTTCACAACATGATGATCAGCCTTTGATTCTCGCCGACTATTTCAATTTCTCACACTGTATGTATCGCATGAATGTGCATTTGCAGACGGGAGGATATGGCAACCTCTTGCTGTCTCGCTGGCCTTTTGTGTCACAGCATGAAATTTCTCTCCAAAAAGGTGATCGAAAAGCGAGATCCGCACAAATCGCCGTCATCGACACACCGGAAGGCCCCGTCAGATTAGTCAATTATCACTTGGGACTGGCTGAAGCCGAACGACAATGGCAAATCGAGCACCTCTTGAACCATCGACTCTATCGTGAAGGAAAAGACGCACCGACATTGATCATCGGCGACACCAATGACTGGCGCGGGACATTAAACTCCGGGCCCTATCATCATGGGCATTTCCAGGAGATCACAACCCCCCCTTCCCGCTATCGTTCATTCCCGGCGTATCTACCTATCGGTTCTCTCGACAAAGCGTTCTGTTGCAACTGCATCGAGATTCACGAAGCCCGAATCGTCAAAAACAAACTTTCAAAAGCGGCTTCGGATCATCTGCCACTGGTGATCGATTTTCATGTCAAGGACCAACAAAACAAATCAGACTGAATCAGCGATTCCTACTGGGCAGTTTGTTGATGTAAATCCTCTGGAATCATCTGCACCCGACCATCACCGTCAACGCAGGCGAGAGTGCTTTTGGCCTCAGCGATCAGCTCATTGCCTCGCATCAATCGATAACTATGGACAAGCTTAACGGCACCAGCCTGATCGAGGGTCGTAAAGAGCGTTAGCTCATCATCATAGCGGGCGGGCAAACGATATTTGATGTCGAGTTGCACCACGACAAAAAAAAGTCCCAGTTCTTCCATGCGGCGATAATTTCCGCCTTGCATCCGAAAGAGCTCAGTACGCCCCATTTCAAAATAGACGGCATGATTCGCATGATGTAGATAGCCCATTGCATCCGTCTCGCTATAACTGACCCTTATCGGCAGCTCGTGACGTACTGTCTGCATGAATCACCATTAACCGAAAGATCAGGTTCGCGTCGCACTGACTTCCACCGAGCGATCATAAGTCCGCTCGGGACCATTTTTACCCCATGTGGATGGATCCGTCAGACTGACCAAAGCCTGTTCGTACAAGGCCTTACCGGCTGGTGTCGGATAATCGTTGTTGATACATGCCTGACACAATGATTCTGAGGGAAGATCGATGCTGCGGGCGACCGACTCCATCGGCAAGTAGCGGAGCGAATCGGCGCCCAATTCTTTGGCCATATGAGCTTCGATCTCTGGCGTCAGAATGAGAGAGCCATCGGTCATAAAGCGAGGAGCGAACAGCTCCTGAATCGTCGACATATCGATGCCATAAAAACAAGGCGAGATAATGGGAGGACAGGCGACCCGCACGTGAATCTCTTTTGCTTTCCCCCGTTCGCGGAGCTGTGAGATGAGAGCTTTCATCGTGGTCGAGCGAACGATGGTGTCTTCGACGAGCAGAACTTTTTTCCCTTCCAGCACTTCGGGAAGTGGTGTGTATTTCGCTCGCACTTTGGCCGCCCGATTGTTGTTTCCTTCAATAAAGGTCCGACCGATGTAGCGGTTGCGAATCAGACCTTCGAGTGAAGGAATTTTCAACTGGTAAGCCATGCTGTCGGCAGCGGCTTTGGCGGTGTCGGGAACAGGCACCACAATCGTGTCTTCGTCGATTTCAACCGTTTCCTGTTCGGCCAGTTCTTCACCCAGTCGCTTCCGAGTAAGATAGACACTCCGTTCGTCGAGGTTACTGCAAACGTTGGCAAAGTAAATCCACTCGAAGAAGCAATGTGCTTTTCGTTCACTCTTCGCAAACTGTTCGATCTCCATTTGTCCGTCGCGGATCAGGATCGCGTGGCCCGGTTCGAGATTTTTGATACTCTCCGCAGGAAACCCAAGGTTCGTGAGAGCCACCGATTCACTCGCTGCGGCAAACAACGGCCCATCCATCGCGTAACATAACGGACGAATGCCGTGTGGATCGCGTGCAATGAACATTTCCCCCAGCGAGTTGAGGTACACGATATTGTAGGCACCATCGAGACGCTTGCTGAGCGATTTCAGAATGGCCAGCAAATCATGATTGTCCGAACTTGAGAGTTCCTGACTGATCATGTGCATCAGAATCTCAGTATCAGTCTCTCTCGCCAGATGATGGTTCGTCTGTTGCAGAATTTCGTTTTGCAATTCGGGATAATTGGCGAGCTGACCATTGAATGCAAAACTGAACCACTTCGGTTTTTCAATGTGATGTCGCTCAAACGGCTGTGCGTAACTCCGGTCATCTTTGCCGCAAGTCGCATAACGAGTATGGCCAATGGCGGCTGGCCCTTCATACTGCTCCATCAACTTGCGAAATTGCTCTTCGTGATTGAGATGGAACACTTCGTTGACGGTGCCGACATCTTTGTGTGTGTCGATCAGTTGGGAGCGATTGGGATTGTATGTTGTCATCCCGGCGGCCAGTTGCCCTCGATTCTGAATGTCCAGAAGCAAGCGGGACATCAGATTCGAAGTTTTATTCGGATCCCCTTCGGGCAGCAACGGGCTGATTTCATCCGAGGGAAGGTGATAGACAGCAGCAACGCCACATTCGTGGTAAAGCTCAGACATCCCTGAAGTTCCGCCCATTGCGAGGAGACCAGTGGTAGGGCGGTCACACGCCCTTCACATTTTCATCATACCGATCTGATTCGACTCAGCCAACCGGGCGATTGCATTTTTCGACAATCCAAATTCAATAAGTCGCCGAACTCTGGGCTTTTCTCCTTGTCCAACTAAAAAGTTGATCGACACAACGATTCGGACACTTTCGCTTCCCTCCTATTCCAGTAAGATAATCTGGATCAGTAGAGACGTTCTCTGCAACATTCATCACCATTTTCCCGTCAAGCTCTCATGGAAAACCTCGTTCGTCGTGAAGTTGTGGAGACCGCCGAGACGATTGTCGTCAAAGTCGGGACAAACACCCTTGCACGCCCGGACGACACGCTCGATAACGACAAAATTGTTCATTTGGCCGAACAACTCTGTGATATTCGCAAAACAGGCCGAAAAGTCGTCCTGGTCTCCAGTGGAGCCGTTGCTGCCGGCATGGAACTGCTTTCCCTGACCGAACGTCCCCGAGATTTATCACATCTGCAAGCCTCTGCCGCCACAGGACAGGCACACCTGATTCACCTGTACGATAAAGCACTTCGCGACCAAGGCTATCACGCTGCTCAGATCCTGCTGACCGGAAACGACTTCAAACACCGCCATCGCTACCTGAACGTACGAAACACTCTGAATACACTCTTTGAATATGATGTCATCCCCATCATCAACGAAAATGACACCGTCAGCGTGGATGAAATCAAATTCGGAGACAACGATCATTTGGCGGCTATGGTCTGCAATCTTCTCCCCAATCCTCTGTTGATTGTTCTGACGAGCGTCGATGGCCTTTTTGATGGTGATCCCGCCAATGGCAACTCCAAAGTCATTCCGTTGATCGAAGCGTGGGACGATAGCCTCGAGTCTCTCTCGGTGGCAACTCGGACCTCTCGTGGCACGGGAGGAATGCCTTCCAAGCTTCAGGCCATCAAAATGGCTATGAAAGTCGGAGAGAGCGTGATTCTCGCGAATGGAAATCGTCATGGCATATTGGCCGATTTGATGAACGCCGAAGAAATTGGCACTCTTTTTCTAGCCGATGGACGAGCACTTCCCGCCTGGAAACGCTGGATTGGTTTCACAATCCCACCGAAAGGAGCTCTGATTGTCGATGAAGGGGCCGTTTCTGCCTTGCGGGAACGTGGAAAGTCTCTACTGGCGATTGGAATTCAATCGACACAAGGGACGTTCTCCGCTGGCGAATTAGTCGCGATCAAGACCCCGGACGGACGCGAAATAGGACGCGGATTGTGTAATTACACGGCAAATCAAGTGGCGCAAATCGCGAAACATAAAGCAGATGAGATTGCTGCGATTCTGGGGGATGTCCCTTATTCCGAGGTCATGCACCGCGACAACCTCGTCATCTTCCAATGAGCCGATTGCCATAAGGCATTTTCAGAATCATCAGATAGGACGTTTTTTGACCATTTTTTCGGCTCACGGGAATATCGCTGGTTTCTTCCCATTTACGAGCTACGCTTGATCAATAGGCCCACTTCGAATGTGCGGCGAATTGACATCGAATGATTCGTATGGAAGACCGTTAGACTCCGCCATGTTCAGCAAAATCTATTACTCAATCTCGAACTACTTTTCAGAATTGGGCTACTTCCTGGAGCTGCATGTCAAAAACATGACTCCCGCCAAGTACTCCTACATTCTGATTGGCGTGTTCTTGTTCGGCTGGGTGCTGATGAAGAATCAGAAGAAATAATCGTGATCATCTGAGTCTCCAGACGTAAAAAAACCGTGATGGCTTAACTCAAACCATCACGGCTACGATTATCGTTGGCGTCTTCAACAGATGAGAGACACTACGGCAAAGGCTTCACTTTGATGCTGCGATAGTGAACAGTGCTATGAGGATCGTGTGCTTGAAGTGCAAACGTGCCTTCTCCCAACTGACGCTTGAAGTTTTTGTCTTGCGGCACATAATCCGCTGGCTCGGTGTATTCCACCGTCGTCTTACCGTTCACTTTAATCGTGACGGTGTCCCCTTTAACGGTGACATGCTGTGTCCACCATTCATCATCTTCAACGAGTTGTTCGGTCACATTGATCACACCGTACAGGCTGCCGGTCTTTTTAGGGTCTTTGACATAGGTGTTATTCACCTGTGTCTCGAATCCTTTACTCGGCCATCCTTCTTCCTGATACTCGGTATGGAAATAGATTCCCGAGTTACTGTTCTTCTCCGCTTTGACTTCGACCTTCAATTCAAAGTTTTTGAAGGGAGCATGCTTGCCAACATAGAACAGGTGGCTTCGTGGACCATTGCAGGTAAGAATCCCGTCTTTGAGAGTCCAGCTCTCTTTGTTTTCGCTGGCCTTCCAGCCATCGAGTGACGAGCCATCAAACAGAGTGATCCAACCATCTTTGTCGACGGCAGACGAGCTGGAGGGTGTGAGTAATGTCACGGCACAAAGTGCCAACAGTGCAAATTGCTTCACGGTATGATTCTCCTGTGGGTGTTGAGGAAGGCTTTTTTCAGAGAGACATGATATCTTATCCTGACCGAAAACCATTTTGCAAACCGGCCTCATGATAAATCCACCCAGCAACTCGGATGACTCCACTTTGCAATCCAATTGCGAAAGCCTGATCAGTATCTCGCTAGAATGCTTACACCAGGAATTCCCCAATCATATTCAGCATTTCATGCAGACTGATGGTGATATTTCCGCTCCTCACGAGATGCACCCTGCCTTTTTTGGCTGTTTCGATTGGCATTCTGCCGTCCATAATCACTGGGCACTCGTCAGAGTCTTGCGGTTCTTCCCAGAAACACGACTTCAGCCTGAAATCATCGCAGCACTCGACACCTCGTTCACTTCCAAAAATATCGTTGGCGAAATTGATTACTTCGTCCCTCGTGAGCGGTACGAGATGCCTTACGGCGTTGCCTGGTTTCTGATGCTTTGTGCCGAGTTGAAGGAAGGATCTTCCAAGCAGCCACAAATGAAGCAATGGCTGGAAATTCTCGAACCGCTGGAAGTACTGCTCTCAACGCGATTCTTGAATTGGCTGGAGACTCTACCAGCTCCCATCCGCGGCGGGGAACACAGTCAATCCGCATTCGCGATGGGCCTGGTCTACGACTGGGCCGTCATCACCGACAACAAAACGATGCTGGAGGCCATCGACAAAAAAGCTCGTCAGTTCTATTTGACCGACCTGCCTTGGCCATTCCGTCTCGAACCCTCTGCGTACGACTTTCTCTCTCCCGGATTGGCAGAAGCCGACTTGTTACGCCGTGTGGTTGATGTCGAAGTCTATCACTCATGGGTGGAAGACTTTCTGCCAACCGCCGCAATCAAAAATGAGTCCACTTGGCTTAAACCCGTGGAATCAATCGATCCCCAAGATGGCAAACTCGCCCATTGGTCGGGACTGAATCTGAGTCGAGCGTGGATGCTGCATTCCATTGGCTCGTCATGTGGACGATCTGAAGTTGCCACCAAGCTTTCGCAACTGGCAAACGAACATCAGGCCGCAGGACTCAATGCCATCAAAGCCACCGAATATGCCGGCTCTCATTGGCTCGTGAGTTTCGCGATTTATCTACTGACAAGACGCTGGAAGGTTTCGTCGCCTTGAAATCATCAATTCAAGCGGTGACATCAATTTGAAAAGTTGGGATGCTTTCTTACGAAAACAACTTCCCGCTCAATCTTCCTCACCATCGACCAACTCTTCGTCCTGTTCACTCTTCTCAATGCGAACAGGTCCACCCGTCGCTTCAAGCGGAGGCAAGATCCAGATCTCCTGGAACGACTCGGGTTGCTCGGCTCGGTAATGGTGATGCCGAATGAGTTCGAGAGTGGCGAGAAAGATCCCCACAATACGGCTGCGTAATTTTTCGCCCGCAAAGAATGAACTGAACTGACAACGTCCTTCTTTGAGCACTCGTTCGGAAATACGTTCTGCCCAAACGGCGATCGGCGTTTCGTCGTATTTGATGTTGGACTGTGTGACCACTTCCTTCGTTTCGAGGATGCGGGAGAGAGCCGAAACGAGATCCCACAACTCGACTTCCTTGATCCGATCTTGAGAGTGATCTTTTGAAATTCGGGGACGCTCTTGTGAAAGCCGTGGATATCGTTCCTGCCAAGCGGACGCATGTTCCTCCAAAGCGAAGGAGGCTTCCTTGAATTTTTTGTATTCCAGTAACTGTTGAATCAGTTCCGACTGGTTATCCGCTTCAAGCTCCGGCTCTTCGATTTCCTCCTCGGGACGAGGCAACACCATACGACTTTTGATTTCGGCCAGTGAACTCGCCAGCACCAGAAAATCGGAGGCCAGATCGATATCAATGAAGGACAGCACTTCAATATACTGCCGATATTGCGATGTGATCCCCGAAATGGGCAGGTCGAGAATATCGACCTCCTGACGCCGGACCAGATAGAGCAATAAATCCAGCGGGCCGGTGAACAGATCGAGATGTACTTTGTATTCAGTCGTAATCATGAATTTCCCTTGAGGAGTAGGGATTCTAGGCGACGATGCCGTCTTGCCTCAAGGTGAGTTTTCCCGCTTCGGCAGGCTGGAGAATTGCCCGCAAGTGGTGTATATGTAACATGATCGAACATATTGTCACCGAATGGTTGCGGAGTGAATTCCATGTATGCACTGATCGAGAGCCTGATTCAACTGTTTTGGGCGGTTTGGGAAGTCCTGTCTTCTGTTGGATATCTTCTCCTGCCGGTCGTCCCATTGTTAATGTGGGTCGGTTTCTGGACCTTCGCGGTCGATTGGACAAAACTGCGGTCCTTCTTCCTTAAAGGGGGCTGGATGGGACTGATGCTGCTCTCATTGATGGCAGTCCTTGTCTGGGGTGTCGTGTCACCTCCCGCAGATGGAGCTCATTTTATTCTCGGTAAGCAACTCTCCAATTTCGTCGGCAAGACCGTCTACGTCACAGGATTGGTTTGCATCATGCTGCTGAGTGGCTCGGTCCAACTGGCTGGCGTCTTCGGCAAAGCGGGCGGCCCAAAACCTCCCGAGTCGCTGGAAGGCGACGCGGCTCACTGATTGGTTTCGTTGTTATGGTGCCTTTGTCTCGGAACTCTCCCAGCGAACATCGGATGACCATAATTTGATGCTTGTTTTAACACACCAGCCACTTGTGCTTATCTTAATACGAAAAAAACTGACCGATTGAATAACCGATCAGTTTATCGTGATATTGAAGATATCATTCAGCAGTTTTCTCAACTATTGGGGGGGGGTCAGGAGAGGGTCGACAGAGCCTTCGGCTGACTCCAGCATAATCGATAGCTCCACACCATCAGCTTGATCAGCAATATCAACTTCAGCGTCCTTTGCCTGTAGGCCTGGACCAGCGGTGGTGGAATCAAGCGGGAGAAGATGTACGCTATATTTGCCTGCAGGGGCACCATCGCCATCACCGTAAGTTCCGACTACAAAACTTCCATCTTCTTTCACCCGTGCAGTAGCAGGCTTATTAATTTCACCTGTCCCAACGGAAACAGGCCGAAATTCAAGAATACACTCGCCTGGTGACGCACCATCCAACATCACCGTACCAGTAACCGGGACGGTATCAAGCTTAGTCTCGTCGACTGTGCTTCCTCCACATCCGCTTAGAATGAATGAACATGTCATCAAGAGTGCTAGACTGTAACTTTCTTTTCGAGCAATAATACGCGTCATTTACTGTTCCTTAGAGTTTGGTTGTGCGTGTAAGACAGCTTTTTGGAAACTCCGAGTGCTTCCGAAAAGCAAAACGAAGAGATCATGAAAACGAGGCGTCTGATTCTTTGAGTCAGACGCCTCGAACTTTTAGTCAGAGTGTTTAAGTCGTTTAGAAATTACCAACGATAGAATCAGTTGATGAGCCGTTGATAGTATTGAGAGACATCCAAAGGCTCGGACCTGTTGGACTGGCGTTGTGATCCCCGTGATAATCAATATTTTCACTGATAAAGCGAACTGCACCATCCGCCAATAGGTAATGTGCTCCTCCGACATGAACACTACTCGGACCTGGCCAGTCAGAATTGGTAGGATGTGCGGCGATGTAGTATGGCCCCATTGCGTAAGGCGCATTCTTCCACCATGTTCCGTCTTCCGCACTGGCTCCATCAGGAGTCGTAATGTTGTAGCCCGGATTAGAAGCAATCACTTCATGAGTAATTGAAACTGACCAGTTACGAAACACAGCCTCTCCGCCACCATTCCGTGCAGTACCACCACCTCCTCTTCGACCGCCCCATTTCTGACCAGTTGTATTGACCTCGCCAACCGCGATTGTGTTGGATGTTCCATCTTGGATGCTAGACATTTTCACTTTCGATTGCAGCGAGAACATTCCTTCATGGACTTGTCCACGACGTCTCCACCAATCGAAACCTTGTGAGCCGGCATAGTTGGTAACACCTAAGTTATAAATCTGATCCGGTTCAATTTCAACATCTGATGGACAGCTGAATGTGGGAATTTTTTGGGCGGTAATAAGTCCACCTCCAGCAAGCGTTTGACCATACAATTGCGAACTAAAATCAATTGAATTGTAAAGAGGAGCTTGATCAACAAACGGCAAAATCATGGTCATCCAGCTATGGTTCCGCGGAAAGCTTCGACTTGGCGTTCCGCCTGCGAAATATGAATCATATGAGTTGGGAAAGATGGCATGCGTGTCGTGATAATTGTGAAGTGCCAGACCAAGTTGCTTGAGATTGTTTTTGCAGGCAGACCGACGAGCAGCTTCGCGGGCTTGCTGGACAGCCGGTAATAACAAAGCGACCAGTACCGCAATGATGGCAATCACCACCAGCAATTCAATCAACGTAAACCCTTTTCTTTGCGCGCGTTTCATAGAACTTCCCCTTGAAAGAGATGAAGATGCCGAGTTTGAATGAACACTCTCGACGACAAAAATGGAATTGAAACAACTATTTTCAACTGCGGAACAGCAGAGTCTTGAAATCATAGATTGAGAAAAATATCTTAGATTAACTCTATATATATAATTTCAGCGCAGGAGTTCAAGAAAATTCTGAAAGATTTCTCTCCTTTTTATTCAGCGAGGAATATTGTCCAAGTCTGCCCCCCTGCAGTTCCTTGCCCCTGAATCGATCTCGATCGAGTATCCTGGGGCGTTTTAGACTCTGGAATTGACTTGGTCTTCCATCAGACGGCGAGTCATTTTCTGAGCCTCTTCCCATTCGCCAGAGCGAGAAAGTTCGATGATTTCTCGAAGATAGTTTGCTTCCCGACGGCTGATTTCTCCCTTTGAAATGGCAGCCTCAATCAATGTCTCCACTTCGTCAACACGATCACTTTGCTTCAGGTTCGTCGCAGAATACAACGCCTTCGCAAACTCGTAAGTTTTCGGACTCACTTCGGGATATCCACACCCGACGGTGATGACTCCCCCAATGATCAAGCCGAACACGACGAGTGACGAAACTCTTGATCTTGCCATCCTCTTCGAATACTCAGAATTCACCGACAGATTCTCCTTCTCCAATACTCGACAATTCTGCAAAGAGAAACAAATCAATGTTCTCGGAGAGAAAACGAACCGATCCATCTCCCAGCAACACATGACCTCCTCCCGTATGTTCGGAATACATCTGTCCCACGTGATAAGTCGGAAAGTTGATCGAGTGGATGATCGGGAAACCGGTAATGTCTAACTCGCCCCCTGAAGGACCTGCATGCACGAGCGTCAGTGTCGCCGCCGCATCGGGACCATTTTCAGGACTGGAAAATCGAGGGTGAGTGAATGCTCCGGGAACAACGCCCACCCAGGTCTTGTCACTCAACTTCGACGAATGCTCGCCCATAAATACGGTATTGGAACTGCCGTCGGTCACGTCGCGGAACTTCGTACGCGAGTTTCTGAAGAAGGGACCGTCAGCGACACGAGAAGCATCACCGTTGATGGTCACGGTCGTCGTTGCACTGGTGTAAATATTGGTAAAGACTTCTCCCGAGGTACTGGCCCCGCACTCACCCCAACAAGACTCCTGCCCATGACTGGCGACATAATGTGAACGGCCAAAGACAGGTTGTTGACCTGCGATCGCCAAAGGACTACCACTCTCATCCCGAATTTGTAAGGGCTCATCACCCCCACTGGAACTGGGACAGAGAAAGACAGATAGCTTTGTCGCCACGCTGTCAGCGTTCACTCCATCCCAGCAGGCACGGTTGACATCCAGACGATTGTAGAGCGGAGCCTGATCGAGATAAGGGAGCAGCATCGTCCCCCAGGCCCATCCGGGAGCGGCGTCCCAAGTTGTCGGATCGATCTGAGCCCAAGAGGGAGCGGATCCATTATTGGTCCCC
>Ga0055584_100004151_pt1 | contig 14220 bp, 26 predicted proteins | sample OSDHelmetaG_FD_58716 | JGI IMG/M metagenome (GOLD analysis project Ga0055584, IMG submission 58716) | Pelagic marine sediment microbial communities from the LTER site Helgoland, North Sea, for post-phytoplankton bloom and carbon turnover... | ecosystem: Environmental > Aquatic > Marine >... | reverse complement strand
AGTAATGAAAATTTTTGCTGATAAAAATTTATTGCTAATAAAAGGAGCGATTCCTGGTCATAAGGGTTCTCTTGTAATTGTGAAGAAATAGTCATGAAATTAGAAGTATATAATATCAAAGGTGAAAACCTCGGTAGAGAGGTTGAATTGCCCGATAATGTTTTCGGGCTTGAGTTGAACGAAAAACATGACCATGTTGTCTACCTTGCTGTTAAGCAATATTTAGCTGCACAGCGTCAAGGGACTCACAAGTCAAAGAATCGTTCTGAGATTAAAGGCTCAACTAGAAAAATTAAAAAACAAAAGGGAACTGGTACTGCTCGTGCAGGTAGTTTGAAAAATCCTTTGTTTCGTGGTGGTGGACGTGTATTCGGACCTACACCAAGAAATTACGGAATTCAGTTGAACAAAAAAGTAAAACAATTAGCTCGTAAATCAGCTCTTTCTTCTAAAGCGCAAGAAGGTGTGATTATTGTAGTAGAAGATTTTACTTTTGAAACAGCAAAAACAAAATCTTTTGTTAACTTGCTAAGCAACTTGAAATTTGGAGAAGGAAATTTGGTAGACACAAAAAGTTTGTTGGTCGTTGATGCTCCTGAAGCATTGGTTGCTCCAGCTAAACCAAGTTTGCCAGCTAAACCAAGAGGAGCTAAGAAAAGAGCTGCTTTTGCGGATGCAATGAAAGCTTATTCTAGTAATTTGAAGCAATACAAAGAAGATCAAACAGCTTATGAAGCTTCTTTGGATGCACACATTGACACGGTAGAAAAAGGATATGACAATATTGTATTGTCTAGCCGTAACCTACAAAAAGCAAGTGTTGCAGATGCTAAAACATTAAATGTTTATCAAATTTTGAATGCAAATTGCTTAGTGGTTTCTGAATCTGCTGTGAACCGTTTGGCTAACATGCTTTCATAAATTGATTTCTAGAAAAAAAATTAAAATTGAGATAAAAGGCTATGAAAAATATCATAATTAGGCCAATTCTTACGGAAAAATCTAATGCGTTAGCTGAGAATTCACTTCTAAATCAATACACATTTGAAGTACTGAAGTCAGCAAACAAAATAGAGATTAGAAAAGCTGTTGAAGAGCAGTTTGGTGTAACAGTTGAATCTGTTAACACTTCTATCCGTCCAGGAAAAGCAAAAGCACGTGTGGTAAAAGGTCGTCATACTAAAGGTCGTACTTCAGCAATTAAGAAAGCAATTGTAACGGTTGCTGAAGGTGAGTTCATTGAAGGTTTCTATGGTGCAGAAGATTTCGATGAAGTTGAACTTTTAGAAGATGAGCAAGAAGCAAATGCTTAAATATATTGGAGGTAACTCCTAGAGAAGAAAAATTATTTAATGACTATAGTCGCGGAACTGATAAATTCGTAAATAAACATGCCAGTTAAAAAGTTTAATCCGATTACTCCCGGTACTAGAACTCGTGTAGCAAATAGCTTTGCTGAGTTGACTACAGACAAGCCTGAAAAAGGTTTGTTGGGAAAGATGAAAAAGTCAGGAGGTAGAAACAACGAAGGACACAGAACTGTACGTAACAGAGGTGGTGGACACAAACGTCGTTATCGTGTGATTGATTTCAAACGTAACAAAGATGTGGTACCAGCTAATGTTAAAAGTATAGAGTATGATCCAAACCGTACAGCATTTATCGCTCTTTTGGTATATGCAGATGGTGAAAAACGTTATATTGTTGCTCCTAACAAATTGCAAGTAGGTGATGTTATCTTATCTGGAACAGGAATTGCTCCTGATTTGGGTAACTGCATGCCTCTAGGTGAAATGCCAGTAGGTACTAAAATCCACGCTATCGAAACTCGTCCTGGTAAAGGAGCTGTTTTGGTAAGAAGTGCTGGAGCAAGTGCTGAGTTGGCAGGTAAAGATGGTAAGTATGTTTTAATCAAACTACCATCAAGTGAAACTCGTTTAGTTTTAGCTACTTGTAGAGCTACTGTAGGTGAGGTGTCTAACAAAGATCACGGTCTTGAAGTGCTTGGGAAAGCGGGTCGTAGTCGTTGGTTAGGTCGTCGCCCTAGAGTTCGTGGTGTAGCAATGAACCCTGTAGATCATCCAATGGGTGGTGGTGAAGGTAGAGCCTCTGGTGGACATCCTCGCTCTCGTACAGGTATCATGGCTAAAGGACAGAAAACTAGAACGCCGAAGAAGTACTCTAATAAGTTTATTGTTACAAGAAGAAAAAATAAGAAATAGATGGCACGCTCATTAAAAAAGGGGCCTTATATTTACCACAAGCTCTTGAAAAAGGTAGCTAAGGCCAAAGAATCTAGAAAGAAAACAGTAATTAAGACATGGTCTCGTTCTTCGATGATTATTCCGTTTATGGTAGGAGAAACGATTGCTGTTCATAATGGTAAAACTTTTGTTCCTGTATTTGTTACTGAGAATATGGTTGGTCACAAGCTCGGTGAGTTTTCTCCAACACGTACTTACAGAGGACATGGAGGAAATAAAAAGAAATAATTAATACAATAGCAAAGTTCAAATAAAAGTTATGGAACAAAGTCAAGAGTTTGTAACAGCTGTTGCGAAAATAAAAAGCTGCCAGATGTCTGCGCGCAAAATGCGTCTTGTTGCTGATATCATCCGTGGTGTAGAAGTAGAAAAAGCGCTGGGTATTTTGAAATTTACCAAAAAAGAAGCTGCTAGATGGTTGGATAAACTATTGACTTCTGCTATCGCCAACTGGGGGGTATTAACAGAGGAAGAAGCAGATGATTATGAGTTGGTAGTTTCTGCTATCTGGGTAGATCAAGGAGCGCAATTAAAGCGTTTCCGTCCAGCACCTCATGGTCGTGCACATCGCATTCGTAAGCACTTTTGTCATGTAACACTTCAAGTAACTAATACCAAAACAATGGAGATTAGAGAAGTGAATGAGGAAGTAGCATACGAAGAAGTTGAAGAAACCGAATAATAAAAGAAGTATAACACTAAGTAAATATTATGGGACAAAAGACAAATCCTATAGGTAATCGTTTGGGAATCATCCGAGGATGGGACTCTAATTGGTTTGGTGGTAAATCCTTTGCTGACAATGTTGTTGGTGATGAAAAAATCCGTCGTTACCTAAAAGTGCGTGTTGATAAAGGTGGTATTGCTCGTATTGTTATTGAGCGTACACTAAAACGTATCACTGTTACTATCCACACTTCTCGTCCAGGTATCATCATTGGTAAAGGTGGTCAAGAAGTAGATAGAATTCGTGAAGAATTGAAGCAGTTGACGGACACAGATGTTCAAATTAACATCGTAGAAATTCGTAAGCCTGAGTTAAATGCTCAAATCGTAGGGGAAACAATAGCTAAGCAAGTAGAAGCTCGTATTAACTATCGTAAAGCTACTAAAATGGCTATCCAATCAACTATGCGTGCTGGTGCTGAAGGTATCAAAGTGCGTTTGTCTGGACGTTTGAATGGTGCTGAAATGGCTCGTTCTGAAGAGTATAAAGAAGGAAGAAGTCCTTTGCATACTTTCCGTGCAGATGTTGATTATGCTATCGTTGAAGCATTAACTGTTTATGGTAAAATTGGAATCAAAGTTTGGTTGTGTCGTGGAGAAATCTTCGAAAAAGTAGACTTATTCCCAACTCCAGCTAAGCGTGACCGCAAAGGAAATAACAGCCAAGGAGGTAGAGATAATAACCGTAGAAGAGGTAACAGCGGAAACAGCGATCGTAGAAGAAGAAAATAAAAGCATTAAATATTTAAACTTTCTGAAAGTTTTTTATATTTTTGCACTCGCTTTGACTGTCTGCTTGTCAGATCTATAGAAGTCATTGTGACTAAAATTAATGGAAATTAACCAATTGTAGAGAGATGTTACAGCCGAAAAAAACAAAATATCGTAAGCAGCAAAAAGGTCGAAATAATGGTCTTGCGCATAGAGGTTCTAAGATTGCCTTTGGCTCTTTTGGTCTAAAAACCTTAGAAGGCGCTTGGATTACTAGTCGCCAGATAGAAGCTGCTCGTATTGCTATGACTCGCTACATGAAACGTGAAGGTAAAGTGTGGATTCGCATTTTTCCTGACAAACCAGTTACCAAGAAGCCTGCAGAAGTACGTATGGGTAAAGGTAAAGGTGCTTTGTCTCACTATGTAGCAGTTATTAGACCAGGAAGAATTATGTTCGAATTAGATGGTGTGCCACAATCTGTAGCAGAAGAAGCACTTCGTTTAGCCGCTCAAAAACTTCCAATACCAACTAAATTCGTAGTTCGTAACGACTACGTCGAATAATAATGCTTAAACTAATATAGGAAATGGCTAAATTAGAATTAAAAAGCTTAAGTATTCAGGAATTGAACGAAGAGTTGGAAACAACTCAAAAGCACTATTACTCTTTAAAATTTAACAACGCAGTTTCTAGTTTAGAAAATACTGCTGAAATTAGATTGGTAAGACGTAATATTGCACGTATCAAGACTGAAATCAAAGCAAAAGAACTAGTAGATTCTACTCAAAAGAGAGATAAGAAGCAGGCTAGAAGAAGGTTAGCAAAACAGATTAAAAAGTAATTTAAATAAATTCCGCAATGGAAGACAATAAAAGAAACTTACGCAAACAGCGTGTTGGGATAGTAACCAGCAACAAGATGGACAAGAGTATTGCCGTCTCTGTTGAGCGTCGTGTAAAGCATCCAATTTACAGTAAGACTGTGAAAATGTCTAAGAAGTTCATCGCTCACGATGAGGAGAATACTTGTAATGCTGGGGATACTGTACGCATCATGGAAACTCGCCCTTTGAGTAAAAACAAGCGCTGGAGATTAGTTGAAATTATAGAACGTGCGAAATAGATAATAAGTCATGATACAACAAGAAAGTAGACTAAAAGTAGCTGATAATACAGGTGCCAAAGAGGTTCTTTGTATTAAGGTTTTGGGCGGTTCTAAAAGACGATATGCTTCTGTAGGAGATATTATCGTAGTAACTGTCAAAGACGCTGCCCCTGGTGGTCTCAAAAAAGGTACTGTTTCAAAAGCAGTAATCGTTAGAACTAAAAAAGAAATCCGTAGAAAGGATGGATCATATATCCGTTTTGATGACAATGCAGTAGTATTGTTGTCTGCTAGTGAAGAACCTCGTGGTAGCCGTATATTCGGACCTGTAGCACGTGAACTTCGTGAGCGTGATTTTATGAGAATTGTTTCATTGGCACCTGAAGTATTATAAAAAGTCATGAAGAAATCAGATAAAAAAATCAAATGCCAAATCAGAAAAGGCGACAAAGTTGTTGTACTTTCTGGTGACAGTAAAGGGGATACAGGAATTGTAGAAGTAGTTTTCTTGGAAAATTACAGAGCAATAGTGAAAGGTGTTAACATGGTAAAACGTCATGTACGCCCTTCTGCTGAACAACCTGGTGGCATTGTCGAAAAAGAGGCTCCTATCCACATTTCCAACTTAATGTTGGTAGATGCTAACGGTGAGGCTAGCCGTATTAAAAGAACTAGAAATGAGAACGGCAAGTTAGTTCGTGTTTCTAAGAAAACTCAAGAGGTAATTTAGTAATGGACTATCAACCGACATTAAAGACTAAATACAGAGAAGAAATTATTTCTCAATTAATGGAGAAATTTAACTATAAATCTGTAATGCAAGTACCTAAGCTAACCAAAATTTGCCTTTCACAAGGTGTTGGTTTAGCGACTTCTGACAAGAAACTCGTTGATAATGCAGTTAACGAGATGACGATCATCGCTGGTCAGAAGGCTGTAAAGACTGTGGCAAGAACATCAATCTCTAACTTTAAGCTTAGAGAAGATATGCCAATTGGTGCTAGAGTAACTCTACGCAACAATGAAATGTACGAATTTTTGTATAAATTAATTGCTATCGCACTACCTCGTGTACGTGACTTTAGAGGAATTAATGAGAAAAGTTTTGACGGTAGAGGGAATTACTCTATGGGAATTACTGAACAAATCATTTTTCCTGAAATTGATTTAGACCAGATTCCTCGTATTACAGGTATGGATATTACTTTTGTAACAACTGCCAAAAAAGATGAGGAAGCACTAGAATTATTGAAACTTTTAGGTTTACCTTTCAAAAACCAATAAATAAAATGGCTAGAAAAGCAGTAATAGCAAGAGAGAGAAAAAGAGAAAAATTGGTTGCTAAGTATGCAGATTTGCGTGCTGAACTAAAAGCTAATGGTGACTATGAGGGTTTGGATAAACTTCCAAAAAACTCATCTAAAGTTCGTTTACACAATCGTTGTCAACTAACTGGTCGTCCAAAAGGTTATATGCGTCAATTTGGGGTTTCTCGTGTAACTTTCAGAGATATGGCTCTTAAAGGTCTTATACCTGGGATTACAAAAGCTAGTTGGTAAGCGTTTAAATTATCCAACAATAATATCAATAAATAGCATAGTCAAATAGACTAAAGCTTTAAAAATTATTTTTTGAATCAGTAATTAAATCCTTCTCCAGGATAATAATTGCGATTAAAACAGAAAGTATGGCACTTACTGATCCTATTGCGGATTACCTAACACGTATTCGTAATGCACAGATGGCTGGACACCGTATGGTTACAATTCCTGCATCTAACTTGAAAAAAAGTATCACTGAGATCTTGTACACACAAGGTTACATTTTGAGGTATAAATTTGAGGAAACTGAGAATAAGCAGGGACAAATCTTGATCGCACTAAAGTACGATAGAGAAAGCAAGCGTCCTGTTATTCAAAAGTTGAAGAGAGTTTCTAGACCGGGATTAAGACACTATGTTAAAGCTAGTGAATTACCAAGTATTATTAATGGGTTAGGAACAGCAGTTGTTTCTACTTCTAAAGGAGTACTAACTGAGAAAACGGCTAGAAAAGAAAATGTAGGTGGTGAAGTTCTATTCTATCTCTACTAGACAATAGAAGCGTTAGACAGAATTAATCAAGACCATAAATAATTAAAATATATTAAAATGTCAAGAATAGGAAAAGCTCCGATAAATTTGCCAGCTGGAGTAGAGTTTAAAATTGACAATAACTGGGTAACAATTAAAGGTCCTAAAGGTGAGTTGAAACAACACATCAACTCTGACGGAATTTCTTTAGAACTAGAAGGTAGCCAGATTGTTGTTAAAAGAGCAACTGAACAAAAACGCCACAAAGCAATGCACGGTTTATACCGTCAGCTTGTCTTCAATATGATTGAAGGGGTTTCTAATGGTTTCAAAATTGAATTAGAGTTACATGGTATTGGTTACCGTGCAAAGAACTCAGGACAGTTGTTAGAAATGGCTCTAGGTTATTCTCACCCTGTTATGTTTTACGTACCAGAAGAAGTAAAAGTAGAGACACTATCTGAAAAAGGTAAGGCTCCTACTATTATTTTGACGAGCATCGACAAACAGTTAGTGGGACAAGTAGCGGCTAAGATCCGTGGATTCCGTAAAACTGAACCTTATAAAGGTAAAGGTGTTCGCTTTAAAGGTGAAGAAGTTCGTAGAAAAGCTGGTAAAACAGCTGCTAAATAAATAGTTAGATAATATTCTCTTAAATATATAAGAATCATGAGTTCTAAGACACTAAGTAGTCGTAAAAGAGTTCACAGACGAATTAGAAAAAAAATCTCTGGAACTGCAGCTAGACCTAGATTATCGGTTTTTAGAAGCAACAAAAGTATCTATGCTCAACTAATTAATGATGACTTAGCAACAACTCTTGTTGCTGTTACTCTAAAAGAAGTTGAAGTTAGTGGATCAAAAATAGATCAAGCGAGAGCGGTTGGTCGTGCATTGGCTACAAAAGCTATTAAGGCAGGAATTACAAGTGTAGTTTTTGATAGAAGTGGTTATATTTACCATGGCCGAGTAAAAGCTTTGGCTGAAGGTGCACGTGGAGAGCGAAAAGAAGATGGAACCAACGAATTGTTACAATTCTAAATCTGAAAAAAATGGCTAAGAAAAAAAGTAATAGAGTAAAGTCTGAATCAGACATGAAAGAAAAATTAGTAGCACTTAATCGTGTTGCTAAAGTGACTAAAGGTGGACGTACATTTAGCTTTGCTGCTATAGTAGTAGTAGGAGATGGTAAAGGAACTGTAGGTCATGGACTTGGTAAAGCTCGTGAGGTAGCTAGTGCAATCACTAAAGCTGCTGATGATGCAAAGAAAAGCGTTATTCGTGTACCTGTATATAAAGGTACTATTCCTCATGCTCAGCATGGGAAATATGGTGCGGGTAAAGTGTTAATCAAACCTGCCGCTGATGGTACTGGAGTAATTGCTGGTGGTGCTATGCGTGCCGTGCTAGAAATGGCTGGTGTACATAATGTATTGGCTAAATCTTTGGGTAGCTCTAATCCACATAATGTAATTAAAGCAACTATCGATGCATTGAGCAGATTACGTTCTCCAATTGATATTGCTAAAACTAGAGGAATTTCTTTACAGAAAGTTTTTGAAGGCTAATCGTTAAATACAACTTAAAATGGCTAAAATTAAAGTTACTCAAGTAAAAAGCGTCATCGATCGCCCAAAAAGGCAAAAAGCAACAATGCAAGCATTGGGTTTACGCAAAATGAACCAAACTGTAGAGCATGAAGGTACGCCACAGATATTGGGTATGATTGATAGAGTTAAACATTTAGTAAAAACAGAGGAAGCTTAATTTCCCCTTTTTTGAACAGTGTTATTCATAATTATAATTATTGATAAATTGATATCAGTAAAATAATTTCAAATAAGATGAAACTTAATAATTTAAAACCTGCTAAAGGTTCCGTTAAAAATAGAAAACGTATCGCTCGTGGTGTAGGTGCTGGTTCAGGACGTACTGCTACTCGTGGACACAAAGGTGCTAAATCTCGTTCAGGATTCTCTAATATGAGATTTTTTGAAGGTGGACAGATGCCACTACAAAAAATAGCTCCTAAACGTGGATTCAAAAATTCACACCGTCGTTATCAATCTACTAGACCTGGTGAGTTTACTCCAATCAATTTAAATCAATTGGAGTATTTTGCTGAGAAGCATAGCTTAACAGAAGTTACGCCTTCTATGTTAATAGAATTGGGTATTATTTCTGGAACAGCTTACTGCAAAGTACTAGCTGCTGGTGAATTGAAAACTGCTTTAGAGGTTACAGCTAACCGTTTTTCTGCTACTGCTAAAAAAGCAATTTTGGATGCTGGTGGAAAAGCTTTTATACAATTCAAACTAAACACACTTCAGGGTATTGCTGATGCAAATGGTGTAGATAAAATTGATCTAGCACTTATTCGCAAGTATTTTAGTTATGTAGGAGAAGATGACATGGTGCACGTTATTGCCGATGGTACAATCTCAAACAAACTTACTTTGGAAGTAAATAAAATTTCTGAAGAAGCTAAAGCTCAAATTGAAGCCCTAGGTGGATCTGTAATTTTAGTATAGGTATCAAAAAGAATTGAAGGAAATATTCTTTCAATTCTTTTTGCGCTCTTCATCTAATAATATCTTAAGATAATGAATGGTTTAATCAAAAAATTACAAGACATCTGGGCTGTAGAAGAATTGCGTAATCGCATTATTCTTACTGTTGGATTTCTTGCAGTTTATCGCTTTGGAAGTTTTGTTATATTGCCTGGTATCAATGCAGAAGCACTAGCTGCTGCTGTAGGTTCCAACTCTGGTGGTTTAATAGGACTGTTAGACACTTTTACAGGAGGTTCCTTCTTTAAAGCGGCAGTGTTTGCATTGGGTATTATGCCCTATATATCTGCCTCTATTATTATACAATTGTTAGGATTTGCTGTGCCTTATTTCCAAAAACTTCAGAAAGATGGAGAAAATGGACAAAGAAAGTTGAACCAAATTACTAGAGTTATTACAATTGCGATTACAATAGTGCAAGGGTCTGCCTATTTAACTTATTTGAATTCACAACAGGGGGTTATTATGCCTCAAATCCCACCTACTGTATTCTGGTTGGCTAATATTATTATTCTTACTGCTGGTACAGTATTCTGTATGTGGTTAGGAGAGCGTATTACAGACAAAGGAATTGGTAATGGTATTTCACTGTTAATTACAGCAGGTATTATTGCTGCTTTACCAGGTGCTTTTGTGAGCGAATTTAATTTGAAATTAGGAACAGGACAGCTAGTTATTTTTATCCTAGAAATGGCTTTATTTGTTGGTGTCGTAATGGCAAGTGTTGCTTTAGTGCAAGCAGTTCGAAAAATAAAAATCCAGTTTGCTAAGCATATGATTGGACGTAATAATCTTACCGAGTTAGGAACAGAGAGAGATTATTTGCCAATTAAATTAAATGCAGCAGGTGTAATGCCAATTATCTTTGCACAAGCATTAATGTTTGTACCTGGAGCTATTGCTGGAGCATTAGGAAGTGAGAGTGGATTTTGGGTTGTATTAGCCGATTTTAAATCTGTACCTTATAATGTAGTATTCTTTTTATTAGTTGTTATCTTTACTTATGTATATACAGCTTTAATTGTGAATCCTCAACAATATGCAGATCACTTGAAACGTCAAAATGCGTTTATTCCTGGTGTAAAACAAGGAAACGATACTGCAGAGTACATTGATGAGGTAACTACATTAGTAACATTGCCTGGCTCAATTGCTTTAGGTCTAATCTCGATTATTCCTGGTATTGCTGCTGCTACAATTGCAACCAATGTTGGTTTTGCAATCTTCTTCGGAGGAACTTCATTACTGATTCTTGTCGCAGTTGTTTTAGATACACTACAGCAAATTGATGGACATTTATCCATGCACGGGTATGATGTTAATAAAGTGAAAGGAAGAACTAGAACTGCTGAAACAGAAGATTCAGTACTCTAAAAATAAGAAGCATAAAATCAAAGAGCCTAATTTATTTGTAAGTTATTATCAAATAGGCATTTAAAAATTAGGTTATTTAAATTAATATTTAGATATTCGCAGTCCGAAAAGAAAATCTATGGCTAAGCAAGAATTAATCCGCCAGGATGGAATTATTACCGAAGCATTGTCAAATGCTATGTTCAGAGTTCAATTAGAAAATGAGCATATTATTATTGCTACAATCTCTGGGAAAATGAGAATGAATTATATTCGAATTTTGCCTGGTGACAAAGTAGCTGTTGAAATGTCTCCATATGATTTAACCAGAGGACGGATAATTTATCGTTATAAATAAAATTAACTAGAATCATGAAAGTAAGACCATCTGTTAAGAAGCGTTCTGTCGATTGCAAAATCGTACGCCGAAACGGTAAAGTTTACATTATAAATAAAAAAAATCCTAAGTTCAAGCAACGTCAAGGATAATTAATAGAAGCATAAATTTTAATAGTTAGATATGGCTCGTATTGCAGGGGTAGACTTACCCAAGAACAAGAGAGGTGTAATTGGCCTAACGTACATCTATGGTATCGGCCTTACTTCATCGAAGAAAATATTAAGTGAAGCTGGGATTGATGAAAGCGTCAAAGTAAGAGAATGGAATGATAAAGATATCAAAAGCATTCGTCAAATACTTGCTGACTCTCACACCGTAGAAGGACAATTACGTACTGAAATTCAATTGAATATCAAGCGACTAATGGATATCGCTTGTTATAGAGGATTACGCCACAGAAAAGGTTTGCCTTTGCGTGGACAACGTACACAGACTAATGCTCGTACTCGTAAGGGTAAACGTAAGACTGTTGCGAATAAAAAGAAAGCAGGTAAATAATAAATAAAATCTAATCGACTAGATTATATACTATAGTTATGGCAAAGTCTAAAAAAATAAAAAAGAAGAACGTAAAAGTTGAAGCGCAAGGTCAAGCTCACATACGTGCATCATTCAACAATATTATTGTCACTTTGACAAATAATGCGGGTCAAACGATCTCTTGGGGTTCTGCTGGTAAAGCAAACTTTAGAGGATCTAAGAAAAATACGCCTTATGCTGCTCAAATTGCTGCTACTGATGCAGCTAAAGAAGCATATGATTGTGGTCTAAGAAGTGTTACTGTATATGTGAAAGGACCAGGTTCTGGACGTGAAGCGGCAATCCGTGCGATTGATGCTGCTGGAATCAAAGTTTTGACTATCTTAGACGTGACGCCGATGCCTCATAATGGTTGTCGTCCTCCTAAGAAACGTAGAGTATAAAAAATTAAAATCGGTTGTAAATGCCCTTCTATTGATGGGATTGGTAGTTACAACACAAAGTTATTAAGAAATGGCAAGGTATACAGGACCTAGATCAAAGAAAGCAAGAGCTCTTGGTGAAGCTATCTTTGGATACGATAAAGTTTTTGAAAAGAAAAAATACGGCCCAGGACAACATGGTCCTTCTAAGCGTCGTAAACAAAAATCGGATTACGCAATCCAATTAACGGAAAAGCAAAAAGCTAAATATACTTATGGTGTATTGGAGCGTCAATTCCGCAAAATGTTTGAAAAAGCAAGCAGACAAAATGGTAAAACAGGTGAAAACTTGTTCAAATTATTGGAAGCTCGTTTAGATAATACTGTTTTTCGTTTAGGAATTGCTCCTACTCGTAGAGCTGCCCGCCAATTAGTTGCTCATAAGCACATCGCTGTGAATGGAGTCGTAACTAATATTGCTTCTTGTATCCTACGTCCAGGTGACGTTGTTCAAGTTCGTGGTAAATCTCAAGGCATGGAATCTATCACAGATTCAATTAGTGCAAATTCTCAAAATGTTCGTAAATTCCCTTGGTTGGAGTGGAGTGGAGACAAAATGGAAGGCGTTTATATTCAAGCACCTAACAGAGATGAGATTCCAGAGAAAATCAATGAGCAATTAATCGTTGAACTTTACTCGAAATAATCCTTTTTTAAGGAAAATGCTTTTGCTATTTTTAGGACTTCATAATGAAGTCCTAAAAATCGTTTAAGGCAATCGTCAATTTAATTAGAAATTCTCCACCATCAGATACTAATATTCTTATGAGTTTATTAAACTTCCAAAAACCAGACAAAATTCTTCTTAAGAAAGCAGATGATTTTGATGGTCAATTTGAATTTAAACCTCTAGAGCCTGGCTTTGGTCAAACTATTGGTAATTCTTTACGTCGTGTATTGTTATCTTCTTTGGAAGGTTATGCAATTTCTGCGGTTCGTATTCGTGGTGTCGATCATGAATTTTCTTCTATCAAAGGTGTGGTGGAAGATGTTGTAGACATCATCTTGAATCTAAAGCAAGTACGTTTGAAGCACTTGTTAGAGGGCGAAGGTGAAGAAGTTGAAAAAATTTATGCTACGATCAGTGGTAAAGATACTTTTACTGCAGGCGATTTGGGTGAGGCAACTAATGTTTTTGATGTAACAAACCCTGATTTAGTAATCTGTCACTTGGAAACTTCTATTACTTTGGAAGTTGAATTAACAGTTACAAAAGGTAGAGGTTATGTTTCTGCAGAAGAAAACTTGCCTAAAGATGCTCCAATTGGATACATTCCAATCGATGCAATCTATACGCCAATCAAAAATGTAAAATATGCCGTTTCTAGTAGTCGTGTAGGTCAACACACGGATTATGAGAAATTAACTATAGATTTGAAAACAGATGGTACTATTCATCCTGAATATGCGATCAAAGAAGCTTCTAAAATCTTGATCCAACATTTAATGTTAATCTCTGATGAGAATATTACATTTGATGATGATTCTAGAAAAGAAGACAATATTGTGGATGAGCACATCTTGCACATGCGTAAATTGTTGAAAACTTCTTTGGAAGATTTAGATCTTTCTGTTCGTGCATACAACTGTTTGAAAGCAGCTAAGATCAATTCTTTGGCTGACCTAGTACAGTTTGAAACACATGAATTGTTGAAATTCCGTAACTTTGGTAAAAAATCTTTGGTTGAAATCGAAGAACTTTTAGTTGAAAAAAGCCTTTCTTTCGGAATGGATTTGTCTAAATACAAATTAGACGAAGAATAAGAAATTAATTAGCGTACATTGTTTATTGTACCTATCCTATTATAACTATTGCAGTAACGGAAACGTCTATTTAGATTTGGAGTACGTGCTGTGACGTAAAGAAGTATTAATCATGAGACACGGTAAAAAGTTTAACCACCTTAGTAGAAAAAAAGGACATCGTAAAGCGTTGTTGAGAAATATGTCAATTTCTTTGATCGCTCACAAACGTATTAAAACAACTGTTGCTAAAGCTAAAGCTTTACGTAAATACATCGAGCCTTTGTTAACTAGAGCTAGAAAAGCTGCTAGT
>Ga0055584_100004150_pt1 | contig 14220 bp, 16 predicted proteins | sample OSDHelmetaG_FD_58716 | JGI IMG/M metagenome (GOLD analysis project Ga0055584, IMG submission 58716) | Pelagic marine sediment microbial communities from the LTER site Helgoland, North Sea, for post-phytoplankton bloom and carbon turnover... | ecosystem: Environmental > Aquatic > Marine >... | reverse complement strand
TTCTCAGCTTGAACTAAGCTGTTTCTCAGCTTTGTGGCAAGCCAAGCACGCGTTTCGATATAATGTTTAGTTGAACTTCACTGGAACCACCGGCAATGGTGGTGGTTTTAGACATAGCCCAGGCCAGTGTCGAAAATTTCTCTAAATCAGTGAAGGTGTCGCCTTCAAAACTCATACCTTGACTACCCATCAATGCCATATTGAGTTCACTGCGTCGTTTTTCCAGTTCGGTACCAACAAATTTCATAATGAGCGGAAGCGAATTTTGTACACCTAGCCGGCGCTCTTCAAAGATGCGCTGATGGGTTATGCCAATAGCGTGGGCATCCATATCGTAGTTGACGAGTTCAGTGCGAAGTCTGGAGTCAGCCAGTTTTCCGTTTTCAAATTTTTTATACTGTCGAGCGGCATCAGCGGGCATGTAATTGGGGCGGGGGTTTTCACTGCCGAGTTCAGACATCAGTTTGCGTTCATGTTTGAGCAGGGCTTTGGCAACTGACCAACCTTTATTGAGTTCGCCGACCAGATTTTCCTTGGGTACTTTGACGTTATCGAAGAACGTCTGGCAGAACTCAGATTCGCCAGAAATTAATACAATGGGAGTAGTGCTGACACCCGGGGCATCCATTTCAATCAACAGAAAGCTGATGCCTTCCTGCTTTTTGACATCAGGGTCGGTTCTCACCAGGCAAAATATCCAGTTACATTCATCGGCCTTGGTTGTCCAGATTTTGCTACCATTAACTAAAAAGTGATCACCTTTGTCTTCGGCTTTACACTGCAAACTGGCCAAGTCTGAACCTGCCCCTGGCTCACTGTAACCCTGACACCACCGCGCCTCTCCCTGTACTATGCGGTTCAAATGGAGAAGTTTTTGTTCTTCGTTTCCATACTCCAGCAGAGCCGGTCCGAGCATCCATAGCCCTAGACCGTAAAGCGGGGGGCGGGCCTTGATGCGCTGCATTTCCTCTTTGAGAATTTTTACTTGTTGCACGTCGAGGGCAGCGCCACCGTATTCTTGGGGCCACTCGGGTGCAACGAAGCCCTTGTCGCGCATGCACTCGAACCAGACTTTGGCGTCTTCACTGGCAAATGTTGGATTTTTTCCGCCCCAGAATTGCTCAGAGGCAACTACGGGCTGGCGTTGGCTTTCAGGGCAATTTGCCTCTAGCCACTGACGAGTTTCCTGACGGAATTGTTCTGAAGCGTCCACAGATTTCTCCTGTGATGTTTGTAAGAATAGCCCGACATTCTAACGCAGTGATGCCGGTTGCAGAAAGAGGCAAAGCCTACAGGCTGAGCTGTGAACTTCAAGGCCTATATGTGTCATTGTATTAACAATATAGGCCAGAGTTTGAAAGCTGTATTTAGATAGTGCTTGTTGGTTTAATCCTGGTGATACCGATTTATCAAAATATCGCTATGATTGGCATTTTTCAAAGTAATGTAATAGGAGAGCAGTATGAAGCGTTTTGAAGATAAGGTGGCACTGGTAACTGGTGCTGGTTCTGGGATTGGGCAAGCAACGGCCAAACGCTTGGCCGCCGAGGGCGCGTCGGTATTATGCACAGACATCAATGAAGCCACAGCCCAGGAAACTGTTGTTCAGATTGAGGCCAATGGCGGAACAGCCAAGGCCCATGGTTTTGATATTAGTGATGCTGATTCCGTTGCGGCCTGTGTGTCGGCCTGTATCAGTGCCTTTGGTAAGCTAGACGTGGTGGCTAATATGGCTGGAATATTGCGCTTCGATTTGACCCATGAGCTGGAACAGAATAATTGGCAACGGGTTATTGATGTCAATCTCACCGGTACATTTTTGCTCTGTAAGGCTGTGTTACCTCACCTGGTGGAGGCCAAAGGTAATATCGTTAATGCGGCGTCTACAGCGGCACTGGCGGGCATACCTTATGGTTCTGCATACTGTGCCAGTAAAGGCGGTGTGTTGGCGATGACACGGGCAATAGCCGTTGAATATGCAAAGCAAGGTGTACGTGCCAACTGTGTGTGCCCCGGTGATATTTCTACCAATATGACGGTGGACGTAGGTTTCCCCGAAGGTGCTGATTACGAATTAATGCCAAGAATTAGCTCAATTACGGGCCCCAAAGGCCCCGAGGTAGTTGCTGGAGTAATTGCTATGCTGGCTTCTGCCGATGGCGCGCACATTACTGGGGAAGATATCCGTATGGATGGCGGGACTTTGTCTTAACGCTTTGTTTTGTGGTTATCAAATAGTTTGGTGGTTCCCTCCATCAGGGCTCAGAGCACTTTTTTCAAAAAGCTAAAAAAACTGGTCTGACCCCGGTTTGAGCGGCAACAATCAATCACCTCTGGTTTATGGATGTCGACAGCAGGGATGCTGTCGCCGAGCTTACTGGGATGTATTTATAGCGTGTGCAGATGTGATTGGTCTTTTCTTCGTTATAAGCGCCATAAGGTCCAGCAACCAATCAGAATAAATCCGATACCGGCAATCTGCCCAAGCTGTTTTTCGTCAATGGATTGTGAAAGCCAGTGACCCGCGAGCACACCAAGACCGCTGGCGACAATTAACGCCAATGAAGCGGCGGCAAAAACCAACCATTTGTTAACTTCTTTGTCGGCGGCAAAGAGCATGGTTGCAAGCTGGGTTTTATCTCCCAGCTCAGCAATAAAGACCGTTGCAAAGACGGTAAGAAATATTTTTATATCCATAACTACAGGCTTAGTTGAAGGCTTTGATGAAGGCCTCAATACGGGCAGCGTTAGCTCCGAGGTCCCCGACTCCGACTCTGGAGACCGAGCGCAGGTCTACGTGGGTTGTGCCGAGTCGGGACTCAATGCGTATGGCAATGTCATCTTTAAAACCATAGAGTAGGGTGGTGTCGACAGCCTCTATCAAACCGGTTTCTGGATTATTGCCGTAAATATCCCAGCCTAATCCAGCGGCCACAGATAGTGCTTTTTCATAGGCTTGCATTGGTGTCAGCGAGGTTTTTATAGGTGCCAGCAAAGGATAGGCTTGTTGTTGCAATTGATCGAGCTTTTGATCTCTTTGTAGTGGATTACTATCAGTCCCTCGTTGTTTCAGTGCTTCGACAAAGGCCGGAGGCTTAGCAATATCTGTGCTGATATCGTGAATGGCGGGCTTGTCGCCGGCGCCAGTTAAGGCATTGATGGCAATCAACACAGGGCCCAGAGTGACTAAAATAATGTTTAGGCTTTGGCGGCGCTGACCTCGGAACTTTGGCAATAACCAGGCAGTAATGCCCAGCAGCATAATTAAAAGTGCGCCCAGGCAGGCGAGTGCTGAGGCCGCAAGTCCCATTGAAAAATGAATAAGATTCAGGCGTGTGGCAACAATTGAAAGCGGCAAGACGAGTAAAAATAAAACAGCGAGCCTGAAGCTCCATTGGATAAGGGCCGAATTTTGAGGCTGATTCATGGTTTGTTTGTTTCCTAGTGATTTATCTATCTAAAAGATTAAACAATAGTCTGCAATGATGCTATGCAGAAAATAAATTATTATGTTTTACTTTGCATTGTTAATTTTTGAAGGAAATAAGTGATGGAGAAATTACTGTATCCGGTATGGAAAGATTCTACCATAGCCAGTGACGAGTTCGGCCGACAGTTGACTGAGGAATTGGCCCCGAAACTTAAACAGCTCGGCTGTAACAAGCTGAGAATATCGGTGATAGATAGTGCTGTTGCGCCTGCCATGACACGCCTAACAGAGAGCAGTGGTCCGGCGATGGACGCTATGATATCAGTGTGGGTTGACAGCTCGGTGTATCGCCAACCTTTCGAACAGGCGATTGATCAATATGTGTCACGAAAGATTGGTTATCTGGTTACTGAATCTGAGCCCTTGGTTAACGATAATGCACCTCGCAATGAGCGTAATCGGGTGGAGGGTATGTGTCATGTGGTATTTTTGACGCACCCACCCCGGCTTAGCTATGATCATTGGCTGGATATCTGGCATAACAGCCATACACAAATTGCTATCGACACCCAATCGACTTTTGGCTATCGCCAAAATGTCATCGTTCGACCACTGACCTATGGTGCGCCACCATTTGATGCCATTATTGAAGAAAATTTTCCTGCGGCAGCAATGGAATCCGAGCAGGTTTTTTATGAGGCTGAGGGCGATGATGAAAAATATCAGAAAAATGCCAAAGCGATGATGGACAGTGTTATGCGATTTATTGATTTTGATAAAATCGATATTATACCCACTAGCGAATATCTGTTTGATTAGCAGGTCAATGATCATTTGAAATAATAATTAGGAGAACATCATGCCACTGGCACCAGAAATCGCAGAAATGCTCGCCGCCGCCAAGGCCGCTAACTTGCCACCTATGCATACCATGGACCCGGTTGAGGTCAGAGCTGCTAACCGTGTAGCACTAATTGATAACCCGATACCGATTGCAGCGGTGGAGAATCGTCATATCCCCGGCCCGGAAAGTGAAATCCCAGTGAGAATATACACACCCAATGGCGAAGGGCCGTTTCCCTTGGTGATGTATTATCACGGTGGTGGATTTGTTATTTGCGATCTTGATAGTCACGATTCTCTGTGCCGTAGTCTGTGTGCGAAAATTGGTGCTGTTGTGGTATCTGTAGATTATCGACTTGCGCCAGAGGCTAAGTTTCCCGCTGCACCCAAAGATTGTTATGCCGCGACCTGCTGGTCGGTCGACAATGCCAGCGACCTCAATGCTGATAGCAGTCGTTTATGCCTGGCAGGAGACAGCGCCGGTGGTAATTTGGCTGCTGCCGTGGCCTTGATGGCCAGAGATCAGGGTGGGCCCGTGGCTCGTCATCAATTATTGATTTACCCGGTAACTGACAAAAACTTTAAAACGGAATCTTATCGGGTCAATGGCGAAGATTATTTTCTGACAACTAAAACCATGGAGTGGTTTTGGGATCACTATTTGCAGAATGAAGAGCAATCCAATGATCCATTGGCTTCACCACTGCGGGCTGAACTGTCTAATCTGCCTTCGGCAACAGTGTTAACCGCAGAATTTGACCCTTTGAGGGATGAAGGTATTGCCTTTGCTGATGCATTGGCAGATGCGGGAGTAGAGGTAGAGCACAAGTTATTCGAAGGCATGATTCACGGTTTTGTCAGTATGGGTGGTGTCAGTGATCAAACCGAGGTTGCGATTGATTACCTTAGTGAGCGGGCCAGGGCTTATCTCGCGTAGAGCCTATGGCAGGTTTAATACTGGAAAGGCCCTTTCTGAATAAAAGGTTGCATCAGATCATAGGCTTTCTGATAGATGGCCCGGGTTGAAACCTGGGCTCCCACCTCCGCTCGACGAGAAATCATGGTAATAGGAAATAGAAAGTTGTCAGTGGCACCCAGGCGCAGGGCGCGACTGCGGCCATAACGATCTTCAATTACAACCCACTGCATACCTAAGTCGATGGACAGCCTCTCACCGAGTACTACACCCATGGACTGAAGCAGTTGTTTTTGTTCTGGGCGCACCAGCTTTTGATTCAGCAGGGCCTGCAGAATTGACAGGTTATTGTCAGTAGTATGATTGAGTTGCCGGCCCAAATGCCGGCGGGCGAGATCGTCGATGGATTGCCTTTGCACATCTAGGTATTGTCGATCTAAAGCGGACAAGCTTGAAATGCGTTGCTCGTCACTGGCGGCGACAGTGCCGATAAATATAGACAGCGTTAAAAACCCGATAAGGCTTGCTGGAATTATTATGCTCTGATTAGACATTTGTCTATCCTTGTTTACAGATCTATGGCGCTGGCTCTCATAATAGCCTTAATGTCGACTCATGATGAGAGGTCAAGCGGCGAAAATCACGGCTTTTTGGTTGTTATCTGACGTTTTACATGGATAATGTCGAACTTTTAACGCATTTGTATAAAGGTGGTCTACACCCACCTGCCGCAGGAGAGGTTTAGATGATTTCAGGCAGCATTGTTGCCCTGGTCACACCGATGAAAGCAGGGGATAACGCCATTGACTATGAGGCTTTGGAGCATCTGGTTGAGTGGCATGTTCAGGAAGGCACAGATGCGATAGTTGCGGTTGGAACCACTGGTGAATCGGCAACTCTTACAGTGCGAGAACACTGTGATGTCATCAGTAAAATCGTCAAATGTGCCGGGGGTAAGATACCCATCATTGCAGGTACTGGTGCCAACAGTACTGACGAGGCTATAGAGCTTACCCGATCAGCAAAGGGAGCTGGTGCTGACGCCTGCCTGCTGGTAACACCATATTATAATAAGCCTACTCAGGAAGGTTTATACCAGCACCATAAATTCGTAGCTGAATCAGTAGACATCCCTCAAATTCTCTATAACGTACCGGGGCGCACCGGTGTAGACATGCTACCAGAAACTATTGGTCGCCTGGCTGATATCAATAATATTATTGGCGTTAAGGAAGCTACCGGTAGCCTTGAGCGTGGACAGCAGGTGCTCGATATATGTGCCGGTCGAATTGATGTTTTTTCAGGTGACGATTGCACTGCAGGTGAGCTGATTGCGATGGGAGCCAAAGGTAATATTTCGGTGACTGCCAATGTAGCCCCCGCGGCCATGCACAAGCTTTGTGCTGAGGGTCTGGCGGGAAATACCGAGGCCATGAGGGCAATTAATGATAGGCTGGCAATTCTGCACGATGCGCTGTTTGTGGAGTCAAATCCTATCCCTGTAAAGTGGGTATTACAGCACCTGGGCAGGATTGATTCTGGCATTCGTTTGCCGCTGACCCCGCTTGCAGATAGCTGTCATGCCCTGGTGCGTGATGCTATGAAACAGGCTGGAATTCAATAAACGGGGAATGAAGTGACTTTGTCTATACACCGTATTAATAAATCGATTATTTCAATACTGATGATCGGCCTTTTGGCTGGTTGCGGCACTATGGATTCACTATTTGGTGATAGCGGTTATTTCAGAAATCGCTCCAACGATTACCAAAAATCTGCAGAGACTACTCGAATTGAAGTGCCCGAGGGTTTGGACAGTTCTGCGCTGGAAGATATTTATGTGATTCCACCGGTTAGCAATGAAAGCGGTTTGGATGGCGAGTTTGAAGTGCCTCGCCCTTCGCCCCTGGTGGCATCAGAAGTAGAGCAGGCCGTTAAAATTCAAAAGCTGGGTGAAGAGCGTTGGGTGTTGGCAGCGCTTGCACCAGGGGAACTATGGCCTCAGCTGCGTGGTTATCTGAGTGTGAAGGGTATTGCTATTTCTAGGGTTGATGCGCGTCAGGGTATTATGGAAACAGCCTGGCTCGAAACCGCCAATGGTGGGCTGAAGCAACGCTATCGGTTCAGTATCGATGAAGGCGTCCAGCGCGATACCAGTGAACTGCATGTCACACACATGTTACAAACACCTGAGGCCGGACAGGCATGGCCGCAGGTGTCGGTGGATCCGCAGCTTGAGGCCGATATGCTCACCGATGTGGCCAATTTTATTGCTAATCGTACTGACATGGCCTCTGTATCAATGATTGCACAGCAGGCGATCAGTGCCTCCGGTAAGGTTTCTCTTCTGAAAAATAGCGATGGAGGTGCCTATATTGAGCTGCGTTTGCCCTACTACAGAGCTTGGGCTTCACTGGGGCAGGCTTTAACAAAAGCTGGTTTTGAAGTGCAGGACATGGATCGCAGTGCCGGTCAATATTATGTCAGTTTTGTTGAACAATCTACGGAGCAGGATGAAGAGGGTTCAGGTTGGTTTTCTTGGATGTTTGATAATGAAGAAGAAGCTGCCTTGCCTGAAAGCTATCTAATAACCATCAAGTCTGTAGATGATAAAAGTGTCAGCATCGTAATTGGCAGTCAATCTGAGGCACCTCTAAGCAAGGCCGAAGCAGAGAAACTGTTGGCTATCGTTAAAGGTAATTTGAGCTAGCGTGAAAGTGTCGTGAGCCAATGAGCATGCGATTTTCGTCACTGGGTAGTGGCAGTAAAGGCAACGCAACAATCGTAGAGGTTGGTGAAACACGACTGATGATTGACTGCGGTTTTTCGGCCAGAGAGACAGAGCGGCGCATGTCGCTATTGGGTCTGGAGCCTGGTCAGCTCGATGCCATTCTTGTGACCCACGAGCATTCAGATCATTCATCTGGTGTAGATGTGGTCGCGCGTAAATTTGATATACCTGTTTATATGACCCACGGTACTCAAAGTACAGAGCGCTGCGGCAAAGTCGACAATACTCATACCTTCAATTGCGGCGTGCAGTTGAACATTGGTGAGATAACAGTTGATACCATTGCTGTTCCGCACGATGCCCGCGAGCCCTGCCAATTTGTTCTGCATTCCAAAACAAAAAAGCTGGGTATATTGACTGACCTTGGCAGTATTACTCCCTTTGTTATCGAATCTTATCGACACTGTGATGCTATGTTATTGGAGTTTAATCACGATTCGGTGATGCTGGCCGATGGTGCGTATCCGGAATCATTGAAACGCAGGGTAGGTAGCGACTGGGGCCATTTGAATAACAATCAAGCGGCACAGTTTCTCAGTCGGGTTGAAACCGAAAGTTGCCAGCATTTACTGGTGGCTCATGTCAGTGATAAAAATAATTCCCCAACTCTTGCCATGGCGGCATTAGCTGCAACAAGCGATATGGCTGATCGTGCTCAAGTGGCTGATCAAGACGCGGGTTTTACTTGGCTGGAAATCAACTAGCCAAAATATGCTGAAGGCATATCGCCGTATTATCGCCTGAAAAGCTCTTGCTCTACGCCCGCCGCAATGATTTCTTGGGCAGTCTGCTATTCGGTATTTTTATCAGCGTAATCTTGATCTTCAGGCTGTCTTTTCCAACGGCGGTTACTCCATAACCAGCTTTCAGGCTGCTCACGAATGGTTTTTTCAGCGGCGGCAATATAGCTGTCGAGTATATTATGGCTGTCTTTTTCATAGGGCGGTTCAGTCAAGGTCTGGAATTCAATCTGGTAATGACCTGTAGATATTCGTTTCATGGCGGCAAAAACTACGGGATATTTTGTTAGCTTGGCAATTTTTTCCGAACCCTGATAAAACGCTGCAGGCTGGTTCATGAAGGTACTCCAGTAGGAGCGTTCCCGCGAAATCGGTGACTGGTCAGCGACCATTGCAAACAGGCGAAATTCCCGACGTCTTTTAACAACGTCACGTGTCGACTCTTGCATGCTCAGGGCTCGGGTGCCAAACCGGCTGCGTATGCCGTAAATCAATCGATTGACAGTTTCGTTATGCAGCGGTTTGTAAACTGCATCTATGGGTATATCCAGTTGAGTACTCATGGCGTGCAACATCCATTCCCAATTGCAGGCGTGGATTGATAAAACTATAACGGGTTGCTGTTGGGATCTATATTCATCGAAAATTTCTGGATTTTTTATGATTACCCGTTTGGCGTAGTCATCGGCCTCCAATACCCTGGCTTTAATTATCTCCACTGCGACTTCGGCCAGCTGGCGGTAAAACAGTTTAGCGAGTTGTTTAATTTCTTGCTCGGTCTTTTCGGGAAAGGCCAAACTCAAGTTCTTTTTGACAACAGCCTTGCGATAGCCGGTGATGTAATAGAGCAGTAAATACAGGCCATAGGACAATATGTACAGAGCTGCCAGAGGCAGGCGTGACAGAAATATGTAGAACGGCATAATCTGAAAATAGCACCCTTTTAATTTCCCGCCTAGTATAACTCAAAGCTTTACCTGCTGGTAAAACAGACCGTCGGCTATATGTTATTCGCAATGAGAGGGCAGCAGTATTTCCAATCGGTCTCTACTTAGACTGTTTTCCAATTGATAGCAGACCAGTTTGGGATTGCCACGCAAGTCCAGTTTTTCGAGTTTAGAAAGGGCTGACAGCGGTCTAATATGTGTAAGCTTATTATTATCAAGGTAGAGTTCTTTAAGATGGCTAACCTGCGCTAGAGGTCGAAGATCGCTAATCGAGTTGTAGGATAGTTTGATGCCTTCCAATGCTGAAAAATGCTCCAATCCAGCTAGATTTCTAATGCCGGCGTGGCCACAATTGAGAGTAATCATCTGAGACGCAGCGGTAATGCCCTGACTATTGATGTGTTGTTTTACACAATCGTTCAGCGCCTGATCTTTGATTAAAAAATCACCAAATAGCGGTGTAGGGCTGTAAACCAAGCGGTCATTAATTTCAAATCGGTAATCTGCGCAGCCGCCTAGAATAATTCCGAACAGCGCCAGCCCTGCATAGGTTATAGATAGTTTATTTGACAATGTGCTTTACCCCTGAATAGGCCACTAGTGATCGGCGGTGTCTAAAATAGCCCTATTTGCCATTTTAACACTATAATGGACGCTCAGCGGTTTAGGGTGGGATGAATTATGTCGGAGGGAGATCAGGTGGGTTCGGCTGCCACTGAGCGTACAGCAGAGACCATAAGTATTGTTCAGCGTGGCAATCTCAAGAAACTGGAGACTACGCTGCGCAAGCAGTGGCGCTTGGGGCAGAATATAGTGCTGTGTTGGAGCTTGACCGACAATGGACTGTTAGTTCTGCTCGTACCTCATTATTTTCTAGGAAACTATTCTGCTACCCAGAGTAGTGACTCTGCAGGACAGAAAAATAAAGAAGAGTTTATTCGCAAGCTGATTTCCGGGCGCCGTCTTAAAGAGCGCGATGAGTTTTTTGAAATTGCCAATGGCATTGGTATATCGCCAACCTATATCAAGCTTGATAGTGTGCTCAGTGAAGAATCTGCAGTTATCGAAAGCGTCGAGCAAACAATGAAGCGTTATGGCATCAGCTATGTGGAAAATCGCGCGGTGTTTCTCTTCGATATTTCTGACTTTTCATTGTTTACACCCTTTGAGCAGGCAAGCCAGCTTAATAGTCTTGCCTATTCACTGAATTCGGCTTACAACAAATTGCTGGCTAAAGGTATTGAGGTAAACTTTGCCCGTACCACAACTGGCGACGGTTTCTATGTTTGGAACAGGGAAACAGGCTCCAACTCAGATCTCCAGCTTTTTCAATTTATGTTGCTGGCGATTGCCGATAATGCGACAGCGCGTAAGGCCTCAAAGGGCAATACCGTACCGGATATACGCACGGCATTTCACAGTGGCAGTCACTATGAACTCTATCAGGCCGAAGGGGTAAACCCCACACTGTTTAGTTATATAGTTGGCGATGTCACCATTGAACTTGCGCGCTTGGTAGACATGGCCCAACCAGGCCAGCTTTTTGTTGGTGACTTTGGTGTTTCGAAAGGCTTGCTGTCTTCCTCTGCAGAATTTATTGAACAGGCTGATTTAAGTCTGGATCAATTGCTCGGTATTCAGCTGTCAGGTGAAGAGATTCTGAAAATGCAGTGTCTTTTAAGTACCCGTTCAGATGATAGTGATCAGCAGGTACGCCGTTATCAGATCACTGATAAACATGGCATTTCACGATATGCCTATAATCTGGTAATCAATATTGAAACCTCAGACCAGCAGCAGCTAACGCTGGGCTTGGATAACTTTTTGTCTGAGGCAGATGAAAATAGCACAAAGGAAGAGCGACTAGGTACGGTAGATGGTCAGGCTGTGGGGCGCCTGGGTAAGGAATCGAAAAAAAGTATTGTTGAAAAATGATGGCGAAAACAGGATGTTGAATAAGTTGCGCGGTCTAGAAAAGGATGTCACAGATACAGTTGATGTGACAGACTGGAGAGCTGTCTGCGCGGCGATTGTAGAGATATTTGAAAGTCGCTATCCGGGTGAAGATGTCGGTGTTATACCGACTCTGGTGGAAGATTTTCACCGACTCTACAGTGGTGAATATCCCGGTTTTCATGCCTGCGATATCGGATATCACAATATTCAACATGTGTTGGATGTGAGTTTGGCAATGGCTCGTCTTATTGATGGTTTTGAGAAGTGTCATCGCAGTGAAGAACAATTTGGCTTGCCACTGGCCCTGGCGGGCTTAGCATCGGCACTATTTCACGATGCTGGCTATATACGTCATCGCAATGATACAAAACACAAAAACGGGGCTGAATATACCCGAGTCCACGTTAGCCGCAGTGCTCGTTTTCTAACTACATATCTACCCACTGTGGGTTTAGATTATGCAGTGCCGATCTGTAAAAAAATGGTTCACTTTACTGGCTACGAAGTGAATCCTAATGATATCTCTGTACCAACGGAAGCTGAAAAACAAATTGGTTGGCTGCTGGGTACTGCCGATCTGATTGCCCAAATGGCCGATGTCGCCTACCTGGAAAAATGTCGGGATAAACTTTATCCAGAATTTGAGGAAGGAGGGACCGCTGGCACCGGTGGCATCTTCAGTGCAGCAGGGGTCATTTACAAAACGCCGCAGCAACTTATGGAATCGACGCCCAACTTTATTCGTACGGCCGTTCAGGTTCGCCTTGACGGTTATTTTCATCAATCCTATCGCTATGCTGCCGAGCATTTTGGTGGCGACAACCTCTACATGGATGCGATTTACGAAAACTGTAGCCTGCTCGAAGCTGTGCTCGCGAAGAATAGCTCCACGCTGTTGATGAAAAGTGATTTTCGAACACAATAGCTTTCGGTTCCTATTCGGGCAGCAAAGCTTTTTGTAGCTGGGAAGGGCAAAGTGAACTTGGCGGTGGCTTTTGATGATAATAGTTTTTTGGCGCAGGCTGAAAAATTGGCAGTGAAACTCGAACTTCCTCTTGTTGATCTCGCTCTGGGTTATCCAAAAACAGGGGCCTGGGATTACATTTTGCTTTATCAATCAGGTGGTCTTGGCTTGCAGGCATTAGATGAAGCTAAGCAGGGTCCTGTGCGAGTAGATTTTTCCTCCGCGCGGCTAAGACACAGAAGGCGCAGCGGGCATAATGAAATTCTCGGCAGAGCCTGCGGCGTCAAAGGTGCATTTCAACCCTCGGTGATTGATGCTACAGCAGGTCTTGGTGTCGATAGTTTTATTCTGGCAGATCTTGGTTGTAAGGTTACCCTGATTGAACGATCACCGATTATTATGGCTTTACTCGAGGACGGTGTGATGCGTGCTTCTTTAATGGAGCAGGGGCAAGTGACAGACCGCATGCTGTTGCGATCAGGCGATAGCGCTGATTATCTTACGACTCTGAATGCAGGTGATATAGATGTTGTCTATCTAGATCCCATGTTCCCGGAGCGAGGAAAATCAGCTAAGGCAAAAAAGGAAATGCTGGCGTTTCAGCAGCTGGTAGGAGAGGGCGACAACGACAACGAAGACCGCTTGCTTGATGAATCGAGGCGAGTGGCAAAATACCGTGTGGTGGTAAAACGCCCTATAAAAGCACCTTATATGGCCTCGCAAAAACCGGCTTTTGATCTACGCGGAAAGACGATACGTTACGATGTGTATACCAAGCTGAAGCTGCCTTAAAGACGTAGTTTATGCTAAGTGATAAGTGCCTTTACGGCACCAAACTGGATTAGATTATGAGTGATAAGACAATAGCACTGGTAACAGGCGCGTCGTCGGGATTGGGGCGAGAGTATTGTAGACAGTTGGCTCAGCGGTGTGATGTTGTTATCGCTGTGGCACGCAGACAAACACGCTTGCTTGAACTGCAAACTGAGCTGGCTGAAGTCACCGAAATTTACCCGGTGGTTGCTGATTTGTCTACGGTAGAGGGTGTGGCTAGAACAATAGACGTCTTGCGCCAAAGGGGGCCGGTAGACTATCTGGTAAACAATGCAGGGATCAGTACTTATGGCAAATTTGCTGAACAGGCTATTGATACTCAGCAGCAGATGGTTTCGCTGCAAATTAATGCCGTGATGGCCCTGTGTCGAGCCGCCATACCGTTTATGAAACAACGCAGTCGTGGCGCAATTATTAATGTGTCTTCGGTGTCTAGCTTTGTGCCCTATCCAACAATGACGGTATATGGTGGTTGTAAGGCATTTCTAACCAGTTTTTCAGAGGCTCTGGATATGGAATTGGCAGAACATGGCATTAAAGTTCAATGCTTGTGTCCCGGTTTAGTTCGCACGGAGTTTCATGTAACTGACAGCATGGCAGCTTTTGAGTTATCTGCGGTGCCTGATAGCCATTGGGGCGATGCTGCCAATATTGTATCGGCGAGCTTGTCAGCACTCAGTAGTGACAAGGTTATATTTGCTCCCGGAGAGAACAATCTGCAAGCCTGTCGTGAAGGTGTAAACCGGGTATTACAGCAGCTTAAATAATGGTCAGTCGGACTGGAGGAGATTGACCAGGA
>Ga0055584_100004149_pt1 | contig 14221 bp, 14 predicted proteins | sample OSDHelmetaG_FD_58716 | JGI IMG/M metagenome (GOLD analysis project Ga0055584, IMG submission 58716) | Pelagic marine sediment microbial communities from the LTER site Helgoland, North Sea, for post-phytoplankton bloom and carbon turnover... | ecosystem: Environmental > Aquatic > Marine >... | reverse complement strand
TAAAACGTTCACCATGTGTTTTTGCCATTAACTCTAATTCACCAATGATAACATCATAGCCTACTTTTTCCATATAAGCATAAATACCACCGCGGAATTGAGGGAACTTCAATCCAAGCACAGAAGCTACATTCGCCTCTTCTATATTAGTGATCACACCTTCATATAAACAATTAGCCGCTTCATTTAACATCATCAATAAACAACGTCTCACGATCTGTTCTGGCTCTAAATTATTTTCAATAATCACTTCTAATACTTGATAAACACTGAAATCTACAGCTACGCGATTACCACGAGTAGAATGATAAAGATAAAAACCATGTTTGTTTTTACGGCCTTTACGATTATCATCGAGCAGTAAATGTAATTTATCTGGAACGGAATAATGTGAACCTAATTTTGCCGATAAATTAGGTAAAATTTTAGCTAACAAATCTAATCCCATTTCATCTAACATGGTAATAGGACCATAAGTAAAACCAAATTGTTTTAAAGCTAAATCAATACTTTCTATACTTTCACCTTCACATAAACAAGAAAAAGCTTCTAAAAGATAAGGGATCAATAATCTATTAATAAAAAATCCAGGGCTATCTTTAACTAAAAATGGTACTTGTCCTTGTTGAATAGCCAAACTCACTGCTGCCACTATAGTTTGTGATGAAGTTCCCGCATGGGGAATAATTTCAACCAATTTTTGTTGATTTACTGGTGTTAAATAATGCATCCCTATCACATTTTCTGGATGTGGTGCTTTTTCTGCCACATCAGCAATCAGAAAACTCGATGTATTACTCGCAAAGATAGTATTATCATGAAAGAGTTGCTCATTGGCCAAAATCAGATCTTGTTTCAGTTCCAAATCTTCATATACGGCTTCTATCACCACATCAGCTGGTTGATGATCCACAATACGATTACTCCCACTAATGAGATAAATCATTTGTTGTAATCGACCAAAAGGTAAATTACCTCGAACCACTTCTCTTTGCAGTAAAATATGACTTAAACGTAATGCCTTACTCACACCACTAGGGCTAGTTGCTTTTATACGTACAGGAAGTTGAGCTCGGGTTGCGGTAATAAAAGCCAGACCTGCTCCCATAAAACCACTGCCTAAGATCGCAATATTTTTAATATGATATTCGGACTGTATATCAAGATACAACATACGCATACGGCGTTGTGCATAGACTAAACTTCTTAATATTTTAGAGGTTTCACCACAATAGAGTTTGACAAAGGCTTTCTGCTCTCTCAATTTAATTTCTTTTTCTTGAGAAGATTTTAATATACCGATAATGGCATCAATAGCAGGGTAATGACCAAACTCTTTATGCCAAAAAGATTCTTGTGCTTTCTCTAAGATCCGACTTCGTACCCAATGTATAGCATCAATCTTTTGATTCCATTTATTCAATACTTTTTTTTCACCGGTCACTTCAGGTTGAGATAAAACATATTCTTGAGCCACTTTGTTCAGCACCGGATAGCGCACTAATTCATCGACTAAATTATGTTGTAGCGCCCATTTAGCCGAAACTTTATTGCCGGTTAACAAAAGCTCAAGACTATTTCTTAATCCTAAAACTCGCGTTAATTCATAACAACCACCAGCATAAGGCAACATACCAGAACGAACCTGAGGCATAGCAAATTCAGTAATATGATTATGCGTTGCCACTCGATAATCACAAGCGAGTATCAATTCGAGCCCTAAACCAAAACAACTACCATGAATAGCTGCCACAGTTGGAATAGGTAAGGCTTTAATCCTATTGATGACACTTTGTGCTTTATTAGTAAAAAAAATTAATTCTTCACGCGTTTTATTCTCTAATTTAGATAAGGATAGACCTTGAATAAAACTCGATCTTTTACCTGATATGAAGATTAAACCTTTAGGTTGATTTTTCTCCATATAGTCAAAAAGCGTGTACAAAATATCAATACAAGTATCATCAAACCAGTTTTTTGTTTTATCTTGTACATCAATAGTAACGATGAGAATCTCATCTACATTTAAGTCAAAATGAAAGAGTGTATTAGAATGACTTTTTTCTATCTGTTTTAATGTTTCTATTTTATTATTCATAAATTCATTCCTACTCACTTTCCACAATCATTGCCGCACCTAAACCACCCAAGGCACTAGATGTCACTAACCCCACACCGCCTCCTTGACGTTGTAACGCATTAAGAGATTGGATTAATATTCGTAAGCTAGTAATAGCTCGCGGAGAGCCATAAGCTAAGGAACCTCCCAATATATTAAATTTATCCATATCAACACAACCTAAGGCACGATCTCGATGTAAATGTTGCTGTGCAAAGGACTGTGATCCAAACATACATAAATTAGATAAGACTTGTGCTGCAGATGATTCATGCATATCTATCAAATCAATATCTTTTACTGTCATACCGGCACGTTCTAGTGCCAATGAAGATGCATATACAGAACCAGATAACATATTCTGCCATACTTCATTACCACTAATAGCAAAACTACGAATATAACCGAGCACAGGAACCCCCAATGATTTCGCTTGATCTTCTCTCATCAATAATACGGCTGCGGCTCCATCTGCAGAAGCAGAAATATTCCAATTCGTGGTCACAGCTCGTTTTTCGCGTACGATTGTTTTTTTCTGAGCATAATCCTGTGCATCGCAATCACTGCGTATCATATTATCTTTAAGCACATACTTTTCATAAGGCGTGGGATGGGCAACCATCACTTCATTATTTAAATAACCTTTATTCCAAGCGTGTGTGGCTAATTGATGAGAACGTAAACTATAAGCGTCTAATTCACGTCGAGATAAGGAGAAATTTTGCGCCATACGTTCCGACACTTGGGCTAAAGATCGGTTGGTCAAATGATCGCGCAAATTGATGGATTGTATTTTAAAATCACTTAAAGAGAGACGATTGAGTAATAGCCATTTTTTTCTATAACTCGAGGTTTTTAAAATATCTCTTAATATGCGCCCCACCCTAAGATTAAATCCTAAAGGCGCATTAGAAATAGAATCGGCGCCACCTGCCACCCCAATGGAAATAGAACGACTGACAATACCATTAACTATATTGCCTACTGCTTGCAACCCAGTAATACAGGAACTACTTAATGTATAAGCCTGAGCCTGAGGCATCCCTAAGATCAAGGCAATTTCTCGAGACAAATTGGGCACATCAGGTTGTTGTATCACTTGACCAAATATAAATTTATCAATACGTTGTCTTTCTATAGGAACACGATTAAGTAGCTCATTGGTCACCATAGCACCCAAATCAGTGGCACAACTATCACCAAAAGTGGTATTTTTCTTGACAAAGGGAGTACGAATACCCGCAACGATGGCAATACGCCCTCCCTTTTCATCAGTTAGTTTTTGCATATTTCCTCTTTATGCATTGAAAAACTTAATATTTTTCTAGTATATCATTTTGAGAAAATACAATTAAGTTGAATTTACGCTTTAGGCCATTGTCCAAAGGGCTGCTTTTCTAACTGCATACTACCATCTTCTCCCTGATAGAGATTAATCCATGCCTGCCAATTTTCATTATCCATATGGGGATAATCTAATCGATAATGACTACAACGACTTTCCTTACGCATTAAAGATGCACGTAATTTCATTTCGGCGGTGATCACCATATTTTCGGTTTCATGTGCTAAACGTAATTCATGTAAATTAGAAGCGATCATAAAAGGAACAAAATGCTCTTTTAATTCTTCCACATAAGCTAAAGCCGCCTGTAACATGCGTTCTTTTTTAATATAGAGGACAAAATTGGGGATCATAATACCTTGTAGTGTCTGAGTTACCCAAGATGGACTATAACCTCGTTCACGATTAAGAGGAGCCAATAATTCTGTTTTAATTTTGGCTAACTGAGTAGCAGAAAAGCTAGGTTCAGCTAATTTTTTACTCGCTTTTCCCGCTGCCTCTCCTGCAATAGCACCTTGTACCGCTGATCCTGCCATTGAGCAACCGATTTGTGTATAAATACCACCAGCAAGACGAGAGCCTAAAGCATCCCCTGCTGCATATAATCCAGGGATATTACTTAAACCTTCTTCATTCATCGGCACTAATCCTTCAGATTTATGAATGGCCATACCCGCTGTTGCCCCACCTATTGATTCTCCGTTCATACCTGGAGGAGAGTGAGGTTTATCTTCGCCAAAAATACGTGTTAACACACTTTGTTTAGGAGGCTCTCCTGGTGGCATACCTTGATGTTGAAAAGCTTTAGGTACATAAGGACCACCTGCAACTGTTTCTTGTTGCATCATACCCGGAGGACCAGAAGGTTTTCCTGAATCCGTCTTGGCAAGAGGCATAGACTGCGTTTTTTTCTTTCCACCTAAAACATAAGTACTATAGTTTAAATCAACCCCTAAATCATGATGTACATCCACCCCTACCAAACTTGGATTTTCTTCAATTTGACCATGCCAACCATTATAACAATCACCTGGATGCTTCGCACTGGCCATATGACCATCATTCCATTCTTTACCTGTTACTTTTGCGCCAATCTTATAGGCCATAATAGTGCCATCATGGGTCAAATCACACATAGGAAAACCATTAGGTTTAAAGCCACCAGAACCGGTACAAAGTACCACTGTCTTAGCTAAAAAAGTATGAATCTGTTGTGTATCAAAACTAAAACCTACCGCCCCCATAATATGATTATTTTTTTTAAGCAAATGGGTGATCATGATACGTTCATAGATAGGTATATTACGCGCTTTCATCGGCACCATAAAACTATCATGATATAAAGGCGAATCAAAAAATCCCCATGATTTTAATTCTTGTATTCGAGCATAAGAATGCTCTGCCGTTTGCTTAGTAAAGACATCATGGTTAGTATTTAAAGCGGAAGCAGAAATTTTAGCAACATATTCATCTATAGAGAGTTTTTCCTTCGTTTTATCAAAACAAAAAATGCCCTTACCAAAGGGGGTAAGACCCGAACTACCTAAGCGACCTTTTACGACCATAGCTACCGTAGCACCGGTATCATAGGCATTCTTCGCAGCAAAAACGCCAGCAATCCCCCCACCAATGACTAATACATCTACCTTATGAGAGTGTGATGTAAAATCTTTTTCTTTTATTTGAGGTGTGTTGGCTTGTACAGACGTACTAAATAACCCCATAGAAGCTAAAGCTGAAGCCCCCACTATACCACCAGCCACGCCCATAAAATGACGACGTGATAAATCGACTTCTTTTTTATCTTTATTCATAATTAACTTAACTCCAAGATACAACAACAGGAATATGTTTTTCTGTGTCAATTTTTATTGCGTTTACAGGGCAATATAAACGACATAAATGACACAGTTGGCAATCTAATGGGTGCAGAATAACTGCCTTTTTGCATTTTTCATCAAATCCAATGACATCTGTGGGACAGGATAATACGCATTCTTTACAGCCAATACATCCTGAAATTTCTTTTATAGGCATAAAATCACTCCTTGTTTAAAATGCAAGTTGTTCAAAATAAATATTTTTGCGTGGTACCTTTAATTGGGACAATTGTTTATTTACCGCCATAACCATAGGCTTTGGCCCACATAAGTAAAAAGCATGATCTTTTATATTTTGATCCCCCACACAATCTTGAATAATCTGGACATTAATATATCCATGATAAATAGGACCTTCTATTTTCTGTTCTTCTGCAGTTTCTTGTTCGGTCACTAAATACTGAGAAAAATGCGCTAACGTTTTAGTTAATGATTGAATTTCTTGCTGGTAAACCATTTGTTTTATAGATTGATTTGCATAGATTAAACGAATCTGACGAGTATCTTGACGTTGAGCTAATTCACGTAATAAGCCCAACATAGGACCAATACCCACACCACCAGCAATAAGCGTAATAGCAGTAAACTTGTTACTTTTATCTAGGGTTAACTGTCCATAAGGACCATCGATATAGACATCTTGCCCTATCTTTAACTCATCTAAATGTGAAGTATAATCACCTAAATCACGAATAATAAAACTCATATCAGGAAGATTATGAGACGTTGATGCAATAGAAAAAGGATGCGCCTGTAGAGGGGAACTCTCTTTATCCGTACTTAACCACACAAATTGCCCTGCTTTAAAATTAAAACGCGTATTTGGTGCTAAGGTTAAGGTAAGATCCCAATCACTAAGACTGACTTTTTTCACAGACTTTAAGCTAAAAGTATTATTTTTAATTTTGTGTGGTTTTAATAAATAGTTATACAACATGCTATAACAGCATAAGGCACATAATACCCACCATATAAGATTTAACTCAGGTTGCATTTGACCATGACGTCCTACTTGAGTCACATGTAAAGTGGCAAAAATAGCAATAAAAATAAAGCCCAATAAATGAGTTAATTTCCAAGTTTCATACTTCATAGGTAATTTATCTTTAAAGATAGATAATAAAACCCAAATAATAAGCCCCACCCAAGCGATGATCCCAGTTAACGTATGAGCATTAGAGGAAAATAACATGAGATCCATTGCTCGCATACCATCGGCAGGCGAAAGGAAAAATTTAGGTAAAATGATCAATAGTGGATGTAAAAAAAAGAAGATGCCAATAAGTTGACCAATTTTTTTATGCTTGGTCACACCCCAATCAATATGAGAAAAAAGGATTGAATTTTTAAGTCGAGCCGCTAATGGAAATTGAAGATAAAAAGCCACCAACATAAAAATATTAACCGCACTTAAGATCGCCACGTACCATCCTTTAAAAACTAATGTACTTTGACTTGCGACTAAATAAAGAAAAAGGGGAAGACTCCAATATAAGGCATTCAATTTTATATTGGAGGGTAAAAGGGAACGAAGACGCATATTCTTAACCTCATGCATGTACTAAATTGTATTAAATAGGTATTTTCACACAATTTATTAGCACAAATATGAAGTTTATATACCTCTTTATGGAATTATTGTAAATTAATGTAAAGTGAGGTTGATCGTACCTGTTTTATCTATTTATCTAATTTAGATAATGCCTTCTTCGCGTAATTTTTGTGCAATTACTTGAGGTTGTCCAAAATGATCCCAATTAAAGGTTAATAATTTTGAATGGTATTCACGACAAATCTGAGGAAGACAGGCTTCATGAAAACGATGAATATCCTGCAAATAAGCTAACTTAGTTCCCGCCTCTTCTTTACGTGCACGAGCTAACATACGCTGATAAGCAAGTTCAGGTTGTGTCTTTAAATAAACAATAGCATCCACTTGAGGATAATCTTTTAATCTATCTAAAATATCATAATAATAAGAAATATAAGATCCATCAGGTCTTTCGGTACTGAGCATATTCGCTTGACAAAAAACCAAATCACTAAACAAACTACGTTCAATAATATAGTTTCCAGCTGGAATAGATTTTAGTAAATTCGCTCGAGATTCAGTAATATAACGTTGAAAATTTAAGCGTACTTTTGAATCATTAGGGTAAGTCGTAAATTCTTTCAATAAGCGTAAAAATTCAGGATCATCCACCGGTTCCTGTATATGCTTAAAACCAATTTCAAGAGCTAGTTTCCCAATCAATGTTGACTTTCCAGCCCCTATATTGGCTTCTATTGCAATTAATGTCATCTAGTTTTCCTATCGTTATATTGAGTAGCAAATTTATCGGTGCGTAGTATAACCTCTTTCAATAAATGCGCCAAGGTATCGATCTTGCTATTAATGGCAAGTACATCACTGATAAATAAATTAAGTCGCATTAATTATGATTTCAGCTATTGATATTATGAAGTCTTCACGCTATTGTTTAGCCAAGCAATCGTTTACGGAGTAAATAAACACATGAAAAAAAATATGGTTATCTCAATTATGTCTAAAGATAGGCCTGGAATTGTTTCTGATGTTTCCAATGCTATTTTTGAACTTAATGGTGATATTGCAGATTTAAACCAAACCGTTTTAGCCGGATACTTCACTATGATCCTAGCAACTCAAATTGAAGAATCGGTCACTAAAGAAGATATTTTAGCCGCTATATCTCATATCCAATCAGAAACATCCCTTGAAGTCTCAGTAAAAGAAGTCCATAGCGACTTTATAGAGCAAATCAATCCGCTTAATGAAGCTTATGTGATCACAGTTCAAGGTAAAAACAAAACAGGGATTGTCAGCCATGTTTCCAAGCTATGTGCGCAACATCAGGCCAATATTTTAGATTTAGATACCGTTTTAAAAGATGGTGTTTATAGCATGATCATTCAGGCTGATATGAAACACTCCTCTTCTAGCATTGATGCCCTAAAAGCTGAATTAACTCATTATGCCAGTGATGCTGATTTAACCATCATGATCCAACATAATGATATTTTCCGTGCCACCAATGAAGTCACTCTACATTAAATAAGAAGGAAAACACACACAATGTTACGTTCTGAACAAATATTATCTACTGTTGAAATGATTCAAAAAGAGAATCTAGATGTACGTACAGTGACCATGGGGATCAATCTATTAGATTGCCACTCAAATACAGTTGAAGAAACTTGTGCAAAAATTAAAGCAAAAATAAATAAATACGCTGGAAATTTCGTTGCAACTTGTAATGAAATGGGCGAAAAATTTGGTATTCCCGTTGTTAACAAACGTATTTCTATCACCCCTATTGCCATGGTAGGTGCTGGCTTTGATCGTAATGGTTTTGTTGAACTTGCTAAAGCCTTAGATGAAGCAGCCACAGAAGTAGGCGTAGATATTCTTGGTGGTTTTTCTGCACAAGTAGAAAAAGGAATGACTGATACTGATAGAGAATACATTGCCTCAATTCCACAAGCGATTGCTCAAACTGAACGCATTTGTGCCTCTATCAATATTGCCACCAGTAAAAAAGGCATTAATATGGATGCCTTAAAACTTGTAGGTCAAACCGTTAAAGATCTAGCAGAAATTACGAAAGATAACGGTGGTTTTGGTGCGGCTAAATTTGTCGTCTTCGCTAATCAACCAGGTGATAATCCATTTATGGCAGGGGCTATTCACGGTTTAGAAGAATCTGAAATTGTACTTAATGTGGGTGTCAGTGGTCCTGGTGTAATTGCTCGCGCTTTAGAGCGTCGTATTAAAAATAGCAAACCAGGTAGCCTTACTTTTGATGAACTTGCCGAAGAAATTAAACAAGCCACTTTCCGTGTCACACGTTGTGGTGAACTCATCGGCCGTGAAGTATCTGAAGCACTCAATGTAGAATTTGGTATTGTTGATTTATCCCTAGCACCTACCCCTGCTGTAGGTGATAGTGTCGGTGAAATCTTTAATATCTTAGGTGTCGATGCTATTGGTGCGCCAGGTTCAACGGCTATTTTGGCTATGCTAAATGATGCAGTAAAAAAGGGTGGCATTTTTGCCAGTCGAGCCGTTGGTGGTTTATCTGGTGCCTTTATTCCTGTTATGGAAGATACCCTACTTGCTAATGCCGTTGGTGCCGGTGAATTATGCTTGGAAAAACTAGAAGCCATGACTTGTGTTTGTTCTGTGGGTCTGGATATGATCCCAATTCCTGGCTCTGTAGATGCAGATACCATCTCAGCTATTATTGCTGATGAAATGGCATTAGGTGTCATTAATAACAAAACCACAGCCGCACGACTTATCCCTGTACCTGGAAAAGAAGTGGGTGATTTTGTTAGTTATGGTGGTCTTTTTGGTGCCAGTCCAATACTTCCTATTCGCAATGTAGGCAAATCGTCACGCTTTATGCAATGGGGCGGACGTATGCCAGCACCTATTCACAGTTTTAAAAACTAATTTTTATACAGGTTAAATAAAACATACCTGTAAAATAAAAAGCGGATGCTCCTATAGGGGAACACCCGCTTTTTTATTTTGCTGAATAACTAAGCTTTTTTCATGTAGGCGGCAACTAAAACTAAAGTCGTCCCATTAATCTTACCTTCAATATGCTTAACATTATTAGTTAAAACGATATTTTTTACTAAAGTACCTCTTTTAGCTGTAAAGCCAGCCCCCTTAACTTCAAGATCTTTAATTAAGGTCACACTATCACCGGCTTTTAACACCGTATTATTACAATCTAAAGTAGGCTCTTCATCTTCATCTGGTAACCCTTGCTGAGCCCAGTTATGTACCTCTTCCTCTAAATACATCATATCTAAAAGATCTTGATTACCTAAGCGTTTCAACATACGCCAAGCCATCACTTGAACAGGTACATGGGGCGACCACATACTATCATTTAAGCAATGCCAATGAATTTTATCGAGATTATCACCCTCTATTTCTTGATGACATTTATCACAGATAAGAATCGCTTGATCAGCAGCACCAGTGCTAGGTTCAACAGGCATCACTTCTAAAGGAGCCCCTGCTGAACAAAGCTCACATTTTCCACCACTACGGGTCATTAAAATTTCTTTCACTGACATTTTTATACCTTTTTATTTATTGAAGGTGATTATAACTTAATATACTCATCCAATTTCATTTTCAAATCACGTGACTGGGCACCAAAAATAGCCTGTATTCCACCAGCCACCACCACCACAGCCGAAGCACCTAAGGTTTGAATACCTTCTTTATCCACCTTATCTATATTGGCAACTGCCACTCTTAAACGAGTCATACAGGCATCTAATCCCGTAATATTTTCTTTACCACCAAAAACTTGTACTAATTTTTCTAGGTAATCTTGCTCCATCATTTTTTTTACCTCTGACTAAAAATAAAGATGTGACAATCTATAACAGATCATTTCTCTTATCAAGATAATGTTTTTCCTGTAGTTCACAGTTTCAACAAAAATTTATTCCGGAAAAAAACTCAATAACCACTGCCCTAAAAGTAAATTTTTATTTAAACCCGTTTGTTCGGTAAAGTTTCTCAATAAAAGATTTAGTGCTTTATATTGTTGAAAAACCAAATTTTGATCTAGATGCTGCGCATAAAAATGCAACTGTTTTTCATAATGTTGAAACATTAAAAAGGCTTGTGCACCTTGCTTATATTTCAAAATATCGGCTAATAAACAAGAAAGCCAATGTAAACTTTGAGGGAAAGATTGCTCACATAATCGAGCAAACTCAGTAAAATCTGCCAAACCTTCTTGCTGAATAAAATACCAAAAAGATTGAAAAAGATCGGCTAATTTTTCATATTGTTCTTCTTGTATGAAAGCTAAAGTAGCTAAAGGTGCTCCCGCATTTAATCTTAAAATATCAATAGATAGATGAGGCTGTTGTGCTGGGGATAACTGCTTAGATAACCAATCTAACACTTCTTTTTCCGGTGGAGGCGATAAATACCATTTACTACAACGGCTTATAATAGTAGGTAATAAACGATCTACCGCATCAGCATAAAGTAAAAACTGACAATTTTCTGGCGGCTCTTCTAAGGTTTTAAGTAACGCATTAGCCGCCCCTTCTGTCATATTTTCTGCTGACTTGATCATAATGACACGCTGTCTACCTACAGATGACGTTTTCCAAGCAAATTCATTGGTTGCACGTACAGCATCAATACCTATGGGTTTTCCTGGTTGTTCCGATTGCAGAATATATAAATCAGGATGTGTCTTCGCATCAAAAAGTTCACAACTATGGCAATGTTGGCAAGGCTCTGCTTCTTGCGGATGTTCACACAACAGAAGTTTTGCGAATTGGTGTAATGCCACATTTCTTCCATTTCCCTTTGCACCTATAAGCAATAATGCATGATGGAGACGCTGATTAATGTACAGTCGTTGCCATTGAGTTAATACATCAGTTAACCAAAAATAAGGAGCCTGCATACCATCTTATCCTTGCATCTTGTGATCAAGCCACAGATTAAGTTTACTCTTAATTTCAGCAGTCACTTCTTCTAAACTATTTCCTGCATGGATAATAATCACTTGGGGATTATTTTCTGATAATTCTAAATAACGAGCACGTGTCCGGTAAAAAAAGTCTAAATCCATTTTTTCAATACGATCTAATGCACCACGCATCGCCGCGCGAGCCAAACCTTGTTTAGGATCTATGTCCATATAAAGGGTTAGATCTGGAACAAAATCACCTAACACTAATTCACGCATATGTTGCATCAAATTTTTATCAAAACCACGACCACCACCTTGATAAGCTTGACAAGACATATCGTGACGATCCCCTATCACCCATTTTCCAGCAGCTAACGCAGGTTTAATTACATTTTCCACTAGCTGACTTCGTGCAGCATAAAGTAATAATAACTCAGCCATATCCGTTAAAGGTTCGCTGTCATCCCCTTCTTTCACCAAAGTCCGCATCTTTTCAGCCAAAGGGGTTCCCCCCGGTTCTCGCGTTAATTGTATATTATGGATACCACGTTGTTCTAATACCGCAATGATTTGTGTGATAGCCGTACTTTTACCGGCACCTTCTAGTCCTTCGATAGTAATAAAATAATTTTTCATTCTTGTGTCTTATGTGCTTTTAAGGTTTGTAAAAATTGATGAACCGCTTTATTGTGCTGCCTATAGGTGCGAGAAAATACATGTCCTCCGCTACCACTAGCTACAAAATAATAATAAGGGGTTTTATCCGGATGCAAACTTGCATAAATAGATTCCTTAGATGGCATAGCAATAGGCGTAGGGGGCAATCCATATATAACATAGGTATTATAAGGTGTAGGCGTACGTAAATCTGTACGTCGAATATTACCTTTATATTGAGCTCCCATTCCATAAATCACCGTCGGATCCGTTTGTAGACGCATTCCTTTTTTTAAACGATTCATAAACACAGAAGCAACTTTACTACGTTCATTGAATTGTGCCGTTTCTTTTTCCACAATAGAAGCTAGAATCAATGCATCATAGGGAGTTTTAATATAAGAGGATACCTCTCTTGTTTCCCAAAGTTGCTTTAAAGTCACTTGCATTTGTTTATAAGCTCGTTTTAGCATATCAAGATCACTGCTTGCTGTAGTGTAATGATAGGTATCGGATAAAAACAATCCTTCTAATTTCTCTTTATCAATATCTAATAATTTCGCTATCTGTGCTTCTGTTTTCCCCGTCAATTGGTGTGTCAAATGTGGGGCGGCATTTAAAATAGTCATCCAATCTTTAAAGGTTTTCCCCTCTGGAAGACGTAACGAAAATTGATGTTCTTTGCCTTTAGCTAATACAACAAGTATAGACTTGATACTCATATGGGGAGTAATAGCATAAGTGCCCGCTTTAGGTTTTAATAACTCAGGTGCAGTAAAAGATAAATAATGGACTAATAATTTTCTTTTCCATGAATGTGTAGAGCTAGGAATAATTTGATCTTTTTCTAAAGAAGAAAGCACATGAGATAAATTTTGTCCCCGTTGAAGTTCATATAAAACATCCCCTTGGTTTAATGTAGAAGCATTAAAATAGGCTTTCTGAGAAAAATACAAAGATGTTAAACCGACACAGGCACACACCACGATAAGAACAATCAATAAATAAATTCGTTTTAACACTAAGTAACCTTATTTTAGAACCAAGAAACGAGATCTTCCGGACGCTGAGGGCGGTTATAAAAATACCCTTGGGCTTGTGAACATCCATCTTTAAGTAAATAATCTGCCTGCTCTTTAGTTTCAACACCCTCAGAGATGACTTCCAATTTTAATATGAAAGGTAACCATTTGTGTTAATTGAGGAGTATAGAAAATAAACCTATTGCACCCTTTCAACTTAGCTTGAAACTTTGCCGAATCTGCATTTTATAATAATTTATCGCTACAGTTTGCATCTTTAGGATATTGGCAAACACCCGAACTAATAGTCATTCGGATATTGGCATACTCATCAAGAATAAAAGGCACCTCAAAGTTTTTATACATAGCCTCAACCAAAGAAACTAATCGCTGATCATCGTCATAATTTCGCAAAACCACAACAAATTCATTTCCCATCAAATGGGCAATATAACCATTAAATTTAAAATTTTTTTGCAGTTTTCTGGCCACTAAAATAAGAATTTTATTCCCAAAATCATAAGAATAATTTTCATTAATGCGTTGAAATAAATCGATATCCACCACTATAACAGCAAAAAGCGTCTGCTTTTTATCTAAAGCAATAGTGTGGGCAAGATGTTTCACTTTTTTTACACTTTTGGTGTGCAAAATTCTCTAATAACTCAGGGAAAAATGTTTTATTTTGCCTAAAAGCAGACAAAGAAGCCAAA
>Ga0055584_100004148_pt1 | contig 14223 bp, 9 predicted proteins | sample OSDHelmetaG_FD_58716 | JGI IMG/M metagenome (GOLD analysis project Ga0055584, IMG submission 58716) | Pelagic marine sediment microbial communities from the LTER site Helgoland, North Sea, for post-phytoplankton bloom and carbon turnover... | ecosystem: Environmental > Aquatic > Marine >... | reverse complement strand
GTCGTCGTCGTCGGCCGCGTCGTCGTCGTCGGCCGCGTCGTCGTCGTCGGCTGCGTCGTCATCGTCTCCGGTGGCGCTGTCGTCGTCGTCGCCGGTGGCGCTGTCGTCGTCGTCGCCCGCGATGCAATCCGCGTCCGCCCCGTCGACGGCGCCGTCGCAGTCGTTGTCGACCCCGTCCACGCAGTCCTCGACGGCCCCTGTGAAGATCAAGGGGTCGGCCGGGGCGCAGTCGGTGGCGTCGGGGTCGCCGTCGTCGTCGCTGTCGGGCTCGGGCTCGGTCACCGTCAGGTCGAAGTCACCGGTGGCGCTGCCGAACCCGTGGACCAGGATCAGGTACTCGGTGGCGTTGGCGGAGTCGAAGGTCAGCTCCGAGCTGAACCCCGAGCAGCCAGTGCCGTCGTCGTTGCCGCCGACGCAGACCAGGTTGCTGCAGTCGCCCTCGAAGACGCTGATCTTCGTGTCGTAGCTGGCCTGGTTGCAGGTCGACAGCGTCACGTCGCCGCCGGTGGCCTGGTAGCTGTACCAGACGCCCGGACCGGTGTTCGAGGTCCCGCACGTCCCGACGTCGTCGAACGTCGAGCCCGCCGTCGTGCCGGAGACGGTGTCGCCCTCCAGCATGATCTCTGCGTCGGCGCACAGGTCGTTGCAGACGCTGTCCGCGCCGTCGCAGTCCTCGTCGACGCCGCTGTCGCAAAGCTCCGTCGCACCGGGGTACGCGTTCGCGTCGGCGTCGTCGCAGTCGCAGATGTCGGTGCTGCCGTCGCCGTCGTTGTCGGCGCCCTCGTCGACCTGCGCGTCGCAGTTGTTGTCGATCGCGTCGCACACCTCAACGGCGCCGGGGAAGACGTCGTCGTTGGCGTCGTCGCAGTCGTCGTCGGCGGTGGCCGGCGCGCCGTCGGGGCCGCAGCTGGTCACGCCGTCGCCGTCGCTGTCGAAGCCGTTGTCCACGACCGCGTCGCAGTCCTGATCGACGCCGTCGCAGACCTCGACGGCGCCGGGGAAGATCGTGATGTCGGCGTCGTTGCAGTCGTCGTCGGCCGTAGCCGCCACGCCGTCGGCGCCGCAGGTGGTCACGCCGTCGCCGTCGGTGTCGAACCCGTTGTCGACGACCGCGTCGCAGTCCTGGTCGATGCCGTCGCAGATCTCGACCGCGTTGGCGTTGATGGTCGGGTTGTTGTCGTCGCAGTCGGTGCTGGCCGGGTCACCGTCGTCGTCGGCGTCGGGGTCCGGCTCGCTGACGGTCAGGTCGAAGGCGCCGGTCGCGCCGCCGAAGCCGCTGACCATCACGTAGTAGGTCGTCCCGCTGGTCGAGTCGAAGGACAGCTCCGAGCTGAAGCCCGCGCAGCCGCTGCTGTCGTCGTTGCCGCCGACGCAGGTCAGCGCGCCGCAGACGCCCTCGTACACGTGAATCTTGGTGTCGTACGACGCCTGGTTGCAGGTCGAGACCGTCACGTTGCCGCCCGTGGCGGTGTAGGTGTGCCAGACGCCGGGGGCGCTGACCGACGTGCCGCAGAAGCCGACGAGGTCGGACTCCGCCGTGTCGATCGTCGCTTCGGTCGTGTTGCCCGTCAGGGTCTGCCCTTCGGTCATCGCGATGGCGTCGGCGCACAGGTCGTTGCAGATGAGGTCGAGGCCGCTGCAGTCGTCGTCGACGCCGTCCCCGCAGATCTCGACCTGGCCGGGGAAGATGAAGTTGTTGCCGTCGTCGCAGTCGTCGTCGGCGTTGCCCGGGATGCCGTCGGGCCCGCAGGTGGTGACGGTATCGACGTCGCCGTCGAAGCCTTCGTCGACGGTGCCGTCGCAGTTGTTGTCGGCGGCGTCGCAAACCTCGACGCCGGCCGAGTTGATCGTCGGGTCGGTGTCGTCGCAGTCCACCGAGGCGGGCTCGCCGTCCTCATCGAAGTCGGCGTCGGGCTCGCTGACCGTCAGGGCGAAGTCGCCGGTGGCGCTTCCGAAGCCGTGCACCAGGATGAGGTACTCGGTGCCGCTGACGGAGTTGAAGCTCGCCAGCGAGCTGAACGCGCTGCAGCCGGAGCCGTCGTCGTTGCCGGTCTCACAGACCAGGTTCGCGCAGTCGCCCGAGAAGACCGAGATCTTGGTGTCGTAGCTGGCCTGGTTGCAGGTCGAGACCTCGACGTCGCCGCCGGTCGCCGTGTAGCTGTACCAGACGCCGGGGGCGGTGTTGGTGGTCACGCAGGTGCCGACGTTGTCGAGCGTTGCGCCGACCGTCGAGCCCGTGGCGGTCTGGCCCTCGGCGATGACGATGCGGTCCGCGCAGGCGTCGCCGTCCAGCGTCCAGTCCAGGGTCACGAATCCGATGACCGACTCGCTGCTGCCCGAGAGGTTCACCAGCTCGATCGTGTTCGCGCCGGCCACGACGTCCGCGGTCACGTCGAACGTGTCGATCTCGGGGCCCGGGCTGACGAAGCCGCTGGTGGCCGTGTACTGCCCCACCGTCACCGAGTTGACGACGACGTCTTAGACCATGTTCCCGCCGTTCCACATGCCGTGCTGAATCGTCAGCGTGGCGTCGGCGAGCGGGTGGCTGTCGACGGGGTCGGTCGTGAACGTCTCCGTGTCACCAGTGAACGTGTGGAGATCGATCTGACCGGTGGTCCAGGTGCCAGCGAGGGCGGTGGACGCGCCCAGCAGAGCCGAGAGGCAGGCAAGCAGGGTGATGCGCATGGGCGCGAGCCTACCCGCGGGGCCGCTCGACATTCCACCCCGAATGGAGACTGCCCGAAACCGATCAGTCCGCTTCGAGGTCCAGCTGCTTCAGCTTGGGGTGCGCCTCCCGCGCGACGCCCTCGATCCGGTCGACCGCGTCGCCCAGCCCCTCGATCATCCGCTGGCCGAACTCTTCGAGCCAGCCGCGCACGGCTTCTTCGCCATGCAGTTCGATGACCGCGGCCACGTCGGCGTCGGTGACCATCCCCCGGACGAGCTCGGCGCCGTCGAAGTCGACTTCGGCCTGCAGGCGAACCTCGCCGGCCCCCACCACCACGGCGCGAAGCTGCTGCACGTCGTCGATCTCGGGCTGGGCTTCCAGGAGCTTCTCGACCGCGTCCACGAACTCCTGGGGCACCGACTCGCCGAGCAGAAGCTGCCGGTTGCGCTGCACCAGGGCGATCGCGATCAACCCGAGCATCAGCCCGATCACGATGGTGAACACGGCGTCCCAGATGGGGCTGCCGGTCCACATGGACAGCCCGATGCCCAACGCCGCCAAGCAAACGCCGAGCACCGCCGCACCGTCCTCGAGCAGCACGGCCGGCCCGAGGGGGTCGTCCGCCTCCTTGAAGTACTTGATCCACCCGCGCCCTTCGCGGGCCTCGTTCACCGCCCGCAGCGCCACCACGAACGTGCCGCCCTCAACGATCGCCGAGAACAGCAGGACCCCCAAGAGCACCCAGACCGACCCCTCGTACTCGTGGGGGTGCAGGGCGGCCTCGACCCCGTGGTAGACGGTCACGCCGCAGCCCAGGAAGAAGATCCCGACGGCCGAGATCAGCGCCCAGATGAAGCGCTCCTTGGCCCGCCCGAAGGGGTACTCGGGCGTGGGCGGCTCCTGAGACTTGCGGATGCCGATGGCCATCAACGTCTGGTTGCCGACGTCGGCCATGCTGTGGATGCCTTCGCCCAGCATCGCGGGGGAGCCCGTGACGGCGAACGCCGCGAACTTGGCCACCATCACCAGGCTGTTGCCGGCGATGGCGGTGTAGACAGCAGTTGTAGAGCCTCCAGCCATGGCCGCGGACTGTAGCGCACCCACTCGGCCGCCACCCGATCGCGCGGTCGGCTCAGATCGTCAGGGCGCCCAGGTCCCGGCCCTCGTGCTCGGCCACCTCCTCGGGGGATCGCGGGTCGTCTTCGGTCGTGACCCGCAGCGGATCGGATCGCCGGTGGGTGAACCGCAGGTCCAGGCGCCGCCCCGTCGACTTCTCGGCCGCCTTGAGCAGAACCCGGCCGTCGGCCTCGATCTGCAGCGACAACTCCACCAGCCGGACCGGCTTCGGCCCTTCGCGCAGGCCGTTGATCTCGATGCCCAGCAGGGCGTCGTCGAACCCCCGGGTGTGCAGCTCCACCGCCAGCGCCTCGGGGCCGCTGGACGACACGCGGAACATGCGCTTCTCGGACCGGGGCAGCCGGTAGCCCTCGTGGATCCAGGGGGAGAAGCTCTCGCCGTCGAGGGTGCCGACGTCGCAGGTGATGCGCTGGGGCTTCAGGGGGCCGTGCACCCGTCGGACGCGCAGCCGCTCCCCGATGATGCGCATCGCGGTGATCGTGAGGCCCGCGAGGGCGATGATGGCGAAGAACTCGAACGACACCGGCAGCCCCTGCCCCACCCGCGGGGCGTCTGCGAGTCTACCGCCGTCCCGGGGCGGCCGAGTGGCCGGTCCGGGCCTCGCCGAATGGGCCAGTGCAGTAGGGTCCGCCCATGCTGAGCGTGCGCGGACTGCGGGTGACCTACGGCGAGGCGGTGGCGCTGGCCGGCATCGATCTGGACGCCCCGACGGGCCAGACGACGGCGCTCCTGGGGCCGAGCGGCTGCGGAAAGTCCACGCTCCTGCGGGCCGTGGTGGGGCTGGTGCACCCCGACGCCGGGACCATCGCGCTGCGGGGCGAGCCCATCACCGACTGGACCGAAGCCCGGCAGCGGCTGGGCTACGTCATCCAGGAAGGGGGCCTGTTCCCTCACCTCAGCGGCGCCGACAACGTCGCGCTCATGGCTCGGCACCGGGGGTGGGCGGAGCCCCGCATCGCCGCGCGGATCGCGGAGCTGGCCGAGCTGACCCAGCTTCCGCCCGAGCTGCTGCTGCGCGTGCCCCGGGAGCTGAGCGGCGGGCAGCGGCAGCGGGTCGCCCTGATGCGCGCGCTGATGCTGGACCCCGATCTGCTCTTGCTCGATGAGCCACTGGGCGCCCTGGATCCGCTGATTCGGGCCGACCTGCAGCGGGAGCTGCGGGGGATCTTCGGGCGCCTCGGTAAGACCGTGCTGCTCGTCACCCACGATCTGGTCGAGGCCCGGCGCCTGGCCGACACGGTGGTGCTCCTGCAAGACGGAGTGGTGGTGCAAGCGGGCACCCTGGACGAGCTCGCCGACGCGCCGGCGGACCCCTTCGTGACCCGGTTTCTGTCCGCTTGGGACGCGTCGTGAACGCGCTGCTCCTGCTCCTGCTGATCGTCCCGGCGTCGGCCGACGAGCTGACCGTGGGAAGCAAGAAGTTCACCGAGTCCGTGATCCTCGGGGACGTCTGCGCGGGGCGGCTCTCGGCCAGCGGCGCCACGGTGAAGCACATCGCGGAGCTGGGCGGCAGCCGGGTCCTGTTCGACGGCCTGGTGGCCGGCGAGCTCGACGCCTACGTCGAGTACAGCGGCACCCTGCTCCACGAGCTGTTGCCGGGGCCGGACCCCGACGGTCAGCTGGCGGCCTTGGGCCTGGCGCGGACCGGCGAGCTGGGCTTCAACAACACCTACGCCATGGGCATGGTCCGGGCGCGGGCGACGGAGCTCGGCATCGCGTCCATCTCCGACCTCGCCGGGCACCCGGACCTGCAGCTGGGCTTCGGCCACGAGTTCCTGGACCGGGCCGACGGCTGGCCCCTGCTCCAGCAGACCTACGGCCTGCCTCAGACCCCGCGGGGGCTGGACCACGACCTCGCCTACAAGGGCCTGAACGGCGGCGTCCTCGACGTCGTCGATCTCTACTCGACCGACGCGGAGATCGCCCAGTACGACCTCGCCGTGCTGACCGACGACCGCCAGATGTTCCCCGAGTACCGGGCTTTCGTCCTGCACCGGGCCGACCTGCCGGCCGACGCCATCGCCGCGCTGCGCTCCCTGGCGGGGACGGTGGACGGCCCCACGATGGTCGCCATGAACCGCGCCGCGCGGGTGGACGGCGTGCCGTCGGCCCAGGTGGCGGCAGACTTCCTGGGCAGCTTGGGGGTGGCCGTGGCGCCCGTGGCCGTCGAGTCGGCCGCCGCCCGCATGGCCCGCCACGGGCGTCGACACGTCGTCCTGGTCGGTTCCTCGCTGGCCCTGGCCCTGCTGGTCGCGCTGCCCCTGGGCGTGCTCGCGGCCTCGCGACCGAAGCTGGGGCAGGCGGTGCTGGCCGGTGTCGGCGTGCTGCAGACGGTGCCCAGCCTGGCCTTGCTGGTGCTGATGATTCCCCTGCTGGGCATCGGGCCCATGCCGGCCATCGCGGCGTTGTTCCTGTACTCGCTCCTGCCGATCGTGCGGAACACCCACGCCGGACTGACGGGCATCGACCCCGCCTTGCGCGAGTCGGCCATCGCCCTGGGCCTGCCCCCACGCGCGCGGCTTCTTCAGGTCGAGCTGCCCCTGGCGACGCCGTCGATCCTCGCCGGCGTGCAGACGGCGGCCGTGCTGAACGTGGGCACCGCGACTCTGGGCGCCCTCATCGGGGCGGGCGGCCTGGGGGAGCCCATCCTCACCGGAATCCGCCTCGACGACGTGAGCCTCATCCTCCAGGGGGCGCTGCCGGCGGCGGCCCTGGCGCTGCTGGTGCAAGCCGGCTTCGAGGGCCTCGGCCGCCTCGTGATCCCCGCCGGCCTGCAGCCTTCGAGGGGTGAAACCCGTCCTTGACCGTCCGCCGGGGCCGAGTACCCTCGCGCGCACTCACGGCTCCGGAGGGTCCCCACCATGCTGCGACGAGAAGGCATCGCCCGCGAGCCGGTCGACGACGAGGCGGTCATCGCCGAGCTGGTGGATGACGTCGCGCGCCGCGTCGGCAGCCGGGAACTCGATCTGCTGATCAACGACTGCTGCTTCGTCGAAGAGAAGCGGCTTCGCGGCACGAAGGACCCCGAAGAGCTGGCCTACCGCGACCGCCTGCGGGAGGTGCGCCGCCGGCTCGCCTGGGCGTCCGACGCGGAGCTCAACGATCTGCTGCGAGAGCTCATCGAGCTGTACGCCCGCGAGATCCACGGCCACTTCGACGCGCGGACCTACGCCAACGCCACGAAGGTCCTCCCCCGGGGCCTGGCCCTGCTGCTCAAGAACCAGAAGCCCTGGCTGATGCTGCGCCAGGGGCTGCGCGGCAACTTCACGCTCGCCGACCGCATCGTCACGTCGGGCCAGACGGCGACCTTCGACAAGCTCGTGGAGCTCGGCACGGTGGTCCTGGTGCCCACGCACTTGAGCAACCTGGACTCGCCGGTCATCGGCTTCGCGCTGCACCAGGCCGGGCTGCCGCCGATGATCTACGGGGCCGGCAAGAACCTCTTCAGCAACTGGCTGCTGTCCTACTTCATGGACCACCTCGGGGCCTACAAGGTCGACCGGCTCAAGAAGCAGGCGCTCTACAAGGAGGTGCTCAAGGGCTACAGCCGCGTCGCGCTGCGCCACCGCTGGCACAGCCTGTTCTTCCCCGGCGGGACGCGCTCCCGCTCCGGCGAGGTCGAGGTCAAGCTCAAGAAGGGCCTCATGGGCACCGCGCTGGAGGCCTACCAGGACAACCTGCGCGCGGGCTCGCCGCGGCCCCGGCTGTTCTTCATCCCCACGACGATCAACTACCACCTGGTCCTCGAGGCGGAGACGCTCATCGACGACCACCTCCAGGAGTCGGGCAAGTCCCGCTACATCATCAGCGACGACGAGTTCAGCAAGCCCGACCGGGTGCTGAACTTCGTGCGGTCGATGATGGCGATGGAGAACCCCGTGGAGGTCGTGTTCGGTCGGCCCCTGGATCCGTTCGGCAACTTCGTCGACGACGAAGGAAACAGCCTGGACCCCCACGGCCGGCCCTTCGACCCGCGGGGCTACGTCGAGTCCGGCGGCCAGGTCGTGGCCGACGCCGCCCGGGACCGCGAGTACACCGGCCGGCTGGGCGACGCCATCGGCCAGGCGTTCCTGCGGGACACGGTGCTGTTTCACACCCACGTGCTCGCCGCCGCGCTCATGCGCCGGATGCGCGCGCACCACCCGCACCTGGACCTGTACCGGCGGCTGCTCCTGGGCGTGGACGCCCGGCGTTTCCCGATCCAGGAAGTGGACGCCGAAGTCCGGCTGCTGCAGGAGTCGCTGATGGCCCTGGCCGAACGCGGCGAGGTGCGCCTGGGCGCCGACGTCGTCGGGGTGACCCCGGCGGAGCTTCGGGCCACCGCACTGAAGGCCTTTGGCCGCTACCACAACGAGCGGGCGGCGACGGAGCGCGAGGGAGTCGTGATCGTGCAGGACGCGCGCCTGACGCTGTACTACGCCAACCGGCTGGAGCACTACCCGCTTCCCGCCCCGCTGCCGCCCGGGGGTGCCCGATGAGCGCCGTCGTCCTGGGAGCCGGCGCGTGGGGAACCACGCTGGCCTGGTTGTTGGCGCGCGGCGGCCAGCCCGTCCGCCTGTGGTCGTCGAGCGAAGCCAAGCGCGCGACGCTGCGGGCCGAGCGCAAGTCCCCCGCGGCGCCGGTGGAGCTGCCCGACTCCGTCGAGATCGTCGACACCCTCGCCGACGCCGCGCAGGCGGAGCTGCTGCTCTTCGCGGTGCTGCCGCGCCACGTGCGCAGCCTGTGCCGAGAGCTGGCTCCGCACCTGTGGCCCAGCCAGCAGGCGGTGCACGCCGCCAAGGGCTTTGCGCCGTGCGGCAACCCGGTCTCCACGGTCATCGATCAGGAGACGCTGCTGCTCCGCATCGGCGCCTTGGGCGGGCCCGTGGTGCCCGACGAGATCTGGGCCGGGCAGGGGTCGGCGGCGGTCGTCGCCAGCCGGTACAGCTCGGTGATCGACGCCGTGACCGACCGGCTCGCATCCGAGCAGATGCGGGTCTACGGCAACCGCGACCTCGCGGGCGTCGAGATCGCCGGAGCGGTCCGCACCCCCATCGCGATCGCGGCGGGGATGCTTCGCGGGCTGGGCCTGGGCCACGCGGTCAACGCCGTGCTGCTGACCCGCGGCATCGCCGAGGCGGGCCGGCTGTGCGAGGCCCTGGGGGCCGACCAGCGCACCGTGTCCGGCCTGTCGGGCATCGGGGACTGGATGCTGACGGTGGCCGACGAGGGCGACCCCCTGGTGCAGGCCGGACAGCGGCTGGCCCGGGGCGGCGAGCTGGCTCACGACGAGGCCGCGTCCCGGGTGGCGACGTTGGTGGAGCTGGCCGAACGCGAGGGCGTCGAGATGCCCATCACCGAAGGCGTCGCCGCCATCCTCGGCGGCCGGCCGGCGGCCGAGGTGCTGCAGGACCTGATGACGCGCAAGGCGCGCCCCGAGTTCCAGTAGCCCCGTGCGCGAGCTGCTCCAGCGCTTCGACCGGCTGAACCGCACCGAGCTCGACGCACTGCGGGACTACCCCGCGCGGCCCGGCGTGCTCGTGGTGGGCATGGACCGCAGCCCGGGGCCGGGCTACCGCGGCGGCTGCGTGCCGTGGATCCTCGCCTTGTTCGCGGCGTCCTTGTGGGGGTTCGGCGAGGGGCTGGGGCTCGGGCGGCCCCTGGCGTCGGGGCTGGCGTTGGCGGCGTCGCTGGGGGCGAGCTTCGCGGTCATCCGCTCCGTGCGGGCGACGTGGCGAAGCAAGAAGCTCCTCGCCCGGGACGAGGGCTGGCACGGCATCGCGTGGACGGAGAGCAGCTTCTGCGTGCGGACGTTGGAGTTGTGCGCCATCGCCGACTGGGGGGACGTCGAAGACATTCGGCTGCTGGACGACACCTGGGGGGACGCGTTGTCGGGGACCCTGTGGCTGCACCTGGGCGACGGCGAGAAGCTGCTGCTGGAGCCTCGCAGCGACGACCGGTTCGCGGGGCGCATCCTCAGCGACTGGTTCGAAGACCTCGTGCAGGTCTGGGGCGCCGCTACGAACCGCAAGCCGTCGGGCAAGGTAGGGCCTCGAGTCTGAGGCGCTCCGTTCGGGAGTAGGGTGCGACGATGCGTCGGCTGCTCTTCCTTGTTCTGCCTCTGCTGTTGCTCGTTCCGGCCCTCGGGTTCGCCGAGGCGGAGCCGCCTCGGTACTTCTACAAGTTCGTCGACGCGGAGCTGCGCAAGGCGAAGCTGCCGGCGCGCGATGGCTTGACCGTCACGCTGCCCAACGGGGGCGCGGTCGCGCTGGATCGCATCGCCGGCAACTGCACCAAGACGCGCCGGGCCGCCTGCCGCGCCGAAGTGCGGGCGTTCGTGGCGGCCATGGCCCAGCCCGCCGTCGACGCCCCCCGGACGCTGACCTGGGACGAAGCGAAGCCGAAGCTCCGCGTGCGGGTGTACGACCGCCGGGTCCTGCAGCGACCGGAGGTGCTGGACGCGACGGCGGGGCGCGAGATCGCGCCGGACCTGTGGGCCACGCTCATGGTCGATTCGCCGCAGACGACCCGGTCGGCCACGCTCGAGGAACTGGAGCAGTGGGGCGTGACGGCCGAGGCGGCGCTGGACATCGCCTGGGCGGCCCACGCCGCCGACGCCGTCGAGGTCGTCGACGTGGACACCAACGACTCCCCGGTGCCCACCCGCGTCCTCGTCTCGCAGGACTACTACCTGAGCTCGGCGCTGGCCTGGCTGGATCGCTACCTGGAGCCCGCCCCGGGGGGCTGGTACGTCACCGCGCCGGTCCGCGGCCAGATCTGGTGCCACCGCATCGACGGGGTCGGCGGGGCGCTGGAGGGGATCAAGCGCCTGTCGCCGCTGATCGCTTCGGTTCGGGAGTCCGAGCCGGACCCGTTCACCGACGAGGTGTTCTGGTTCCACGACGGGACCCTCGACCGACTGGAGCTGGCCCCGGGCCCCGACGGTCTGGTGTTCACGCCCACCGACCGCTTCACCGAGGTGGTGCTGGCGCTGGCCGAAGCCGAAGCCGCTGCGAAGGCCGCGTCCGAAGCGGCGGCGGCCGAGGGCGCACCGTGAGGCTCGGGGGCGCCGCGGCGCTGACGGGGCTGGCCCTCCTCGCGGCGCCGGCCGCTGCCGAAGAAGTCGCGTTCGACTCGGCCCTGGAGGTCGTCACCGCCAGCACGCCCAACCACCTGGTCGTCGCGGACTTCGACCGGGACGGCGACCCCGACGCGGCCGGGGTCGAAGGCGGCAACGTCATCACGATGTGGACCAACGCGGGCACCACCGCGTGGGGCAGCGCGACGTCGACGACTGTGGCGAGCTCCCTGGTCTCGGCGCTGGCCGTGGGCGACCTGGACGGCGACGGGGATCTGGACCTCGTCGGCGGGCCCGCCAACTCCCAGAACATGAACTGGTGGGCCAACGACGGCAGCGGGAACTGGTCGGCCAACAGCGGCCTGCTGGGGTGGACGGGGAGCGAAGACGTCGTGGTGGCGGACCTGGACGGCGACGGGCAGCAGGACGTGCTCGTGTGCTCGGTGTCCGACCCCGGTGTGCGGGTCAACTACAACGACGGCGGCGCAGCGGCGTGGACGGCGGTGACCATCCTGTCCACCGCCAACGGCTACCGGTCAATCTCCGTGGGGGACGCCGACGGCGACGGCGATCTGGACGTGTTGACGTCCGACGCGACCACCGGCGCCATCGTCCTCATGGAGCACACGACCGGCCGCTACGGCTGGGCCAGCAACTTCATCGGGACCGCCGCGGGGCTGCTCGACGTGGAGTTCGCGGACCTCAACGGTGACGGCCAGCTGGACGTTGCCTACGCGACCGGCTCCGGAATCGGTTGGCTCCAGAACGGCGGCGCGGCCAGCTCCTGGAGCGACCAGACCATCGCCACTGGCGTGGCCCCCGAGGGCCGGCTGACCGTCCGGGATGTAGACGGCGACGGCGATCTCGACCTCGCCACGGCGCTCATCGGCGAGGTCGGAGTCACCTGGTACGAGAACGACCTCGACTCCACTGGGGCCTGGACGCCCCGGCAGGTCAGCGACGGGACGGGGCTCGCGCCGCCGGTCGTGGTGGACGCCGACGGGGACGGGGACCAGGACTTCGTCACGCTGAGCAGCGGGGCGCTGACGGTGGTCGACAGCTTGCGCATCCACGCCAGCGTGCAGCCCGCCGAGGCGGCGTCGACCCTGGCGACGGTGGCTGGCCTGTCGGGGGCTGCGATCGCCGACGTCGACGGGGACGGGGATCTGGACTTCGTGACGGCCACGGACGGGGCCACGGACCAGGTGCGCTGGTTGTCCAACAGCGGCTCGACGATGGGGTGGACGGACAACCCGCTGGGCGCCTCGGCCGGATTGGACTCGCCCCTGGCCACGGGCGCCGGCGACCTGGACGGCGACGGCGACATCGACCTGATCTCGAGCTGGGGCAGCGACTCGTCGGTCCGCATCCACGAGCAGATCGCCGGCACCTTCGCGTCTCCAGTGTCCGTGGGCAGCAGCGCGAGCAACCCCGGCACCCTTCAGCTGGGGGACATGGACGGGGACGGCGACCTGGATGTGGTCGTCGCGTCGTACGCCAACGACGACATCGGCTGGTTCGCCAACCCGGGGGCGGCGTTCTCCGGGGCCTGGGCCTGGACGACCATCGGCAGCATCGATCGGCCCGACCACCTGCGGTTGGGCGACATCGATCGCGACGGGGACCTCGACGTGCTCGTCCGCTCGGACAGCAGCTCGGTCTCGTACCGCATCCTCGCCTTTCTCAACCCCGGCTCGGGGGCCTGGCCCACGGTCGCCGTGAACAGCGGAGCGCGCGGGGGCGACGCCGGCGCGGAGTTGGCCGACGTCGACGGGGATGGCGACCTCGACGTCGTCCGGGACCGGAACATCGACGGGATCGGGTGGCTGGAGAACCTCCTCGGCGACGGGTCGAGCTGGTCGGCGGTCAACACGATCGACTCCGTGGCCACCACGACGGGCCTCGCGCTGGCCGACGTCGACCGCGACGGCGACCTGGACCTGCTGTCGGCGGGCGGCGGAGCGGGCGACGAACTGACGGTCTGGATCAACGACGGCGGCGGCAACTCCTGGACCGAACTCAGCGGCGGCAGCGGCTTCGGGGACGGGCTGACGGTCGCCGACTTCGACCGCGACGGGGTGGTCGACGTCCTGACCTACGACGCGGGCACCGACGTGGTGGGCTTCGGCGAGACGACGCTGCAGCAGGCGAGCGTCGCGCTGGCCACGACCGGGACGTCGAGTCTGGAGGACGGCGAAGAAGACGCCGTGCTGTCCGTCGCCGTCGACCACACCTTCGGCCGGCTTGGGGACTTGCCGCTGGAGGTGTCGGACTTCCACCTGAGCTTCGCGGTCGGGGGCGTGCCCCAGACGGCCGCCCAGGTGGCGAGTGTTCTGCAGACGGTGACGATGTGGGAGGACGACGGCGACGGGGTCTTCGAGCCCCTGCTCGACTCGTTGCTCTGGCAGGACAGCCCGAACTCGATCGTGGCCGGCCAGCTGCCGGCCTCGACCGTTGACGGCGCCCCCAACGCGCAGACGCCCTTGGGGGGGGGCGACACCTACTGGGTCGCGGTGCAGGCGCACGGTTCCGCCTCGGGCGCGGGGCTGACGAACCTGGAGGTGTCCTTCGGGGCGTCACTCGGCGGGCTGGTCCACGGCGGGACCAACGTGCCCGTGGTGGAGCTGAACCAGCCGTCGGCGACGGTCGCCACGCTCAACTTCGTCCCCGCCGACGCCGACGGCGACGGGGCGGACGCGACGGTCGACTGCGACGACGCGGATCCCGCGGTGTTTCCCGGAGCCGTTGAGGTCTGCAACGCCGTGGACGACGACTGCTCCGGCGCCGTGGACGAGGGCTTCGATGTCGACGGCGACGGCGCGACGACGTGCGGGCCCGACGGGGTGATCGGGACGGCCGACGACGACTGCGCCGACGGGGACCCCGCGGTTCTGCCCGGGGCGGTGGAGGTCTGCGACGGCGTGGATCAGGACTGCGATGGCGACCTCGTCGGGGCGTTCGTCGACACGGACGGCGACGGGACCCCCGACTGCATCGACCCCGACGACGACGGCGACGGCGAGGTCGACGACGTGGACTGCGAGGACCTGGTGGCCTCGGACAGCGACGTCGACGGCGACGGGGTGACCTGGTGCGGCGCCGACAACCTCGTCGGCACCGCCGACGACGACTGCGACGACGTGGACGCCGCGGTCTTCCCGGGGGCGGCGGAGTCCTGCGACGGGATCGACAGCGACTGCGATGGGGACCTCGTCGATTCGTTCGCCGACGGCGACGGCAACGGCTTGCCCGACTGCATCGACCCGCTGGGCGACGACGACGACGCGGTGGGCGACGACGACGACTCGGCGGGCGACGACGACGACTCGGCCGGCGACGACGACGACTCGGCCGGCGACGA
>Ga0055584_100004147_pt1 | contig 14223 bp, 14 predicted proteins | sample OSDHelmetaG_FD_58716 | JGI IMG/M metagenome (GOLD analysis project Ga0055584, IMG submission 58716) | Pelagic marine sediment microbial communities from the LTER site Helgoland, North Sea, for post-phytoplankton bloom and carbon turnover... | ecosystem: Environmental > Aquatic > Marine >... | reverse complement strand
GGGATAGCCTCGAGATAACGCCTGGTGCCCCAAGGGCTATAGAGAGCACATCGACGGTGGGTTTCATGGACCACTTCGATATCCGTTTCGCCTTTGGCTATCTCGATGCATTCTTCGAAGAAGGCCTTACCTTGATCAAAATCGTAATAGTCTCGCCCGCCATGGCAATTAATGATCGTTGGATTATAGGGTAGAACACGCGCGAGTTCAGCTCGGAAGGCCTCAACAGTAGGAGCCACCATACCCGCATTCAGCTCCAACTTTAGTTCAGAGACCTGCTCGTTGAATTCCGAAGGATCTAAATCAATAAAGAAGCACTCGACCCCATCATAGCCCGCCTCAGAAAAAGCCCGAAGCCGTGAAGACAAATCACCGAGGTATTCCATACCCCAATCACATTTCGTAATTTTGAGATCCATTCAATCCTCCAAAGCAAAACGGCTGAGAAAAGCCTAAGCCAATCTCAGCCGTCAAAGCAATAAAGGAAAAGATAGTTTTTAGTTAAACCAGCTTTTCATTTTGCCCCAAACACCACCAACTGCACTGGCTTCCGCCACTTCAACGGCTTCTGCTGCTGGCGCATCTTCGGCAACCTCAGCAACAGCCTCGCTGGAGACTGCAATCTCTTCCGGTTCTGCACGAGAGACCTTAATCGCTTCTTCTGTGATGTCACTAAAGACACCCAAAGCAGCCAGTGTCGCTGGGCCTACCATGCCGTCGGTCGTCAAACCGTTTTCTTTCTGGAAAGCTTTGACGGCTTTTTGCGTACCAGAGCCAAAAATGCCGTCCGCGCCGGTACCCAAAGCCTTCTGCACCGCTTTGACAGTAGCACCACGTGAGCCTTTCTTAACAAGCACTAATTCGTACAAACCCATTTGGGCAAAAGTATCAGGTCCTGCAATACCATCGACGGATAAACCATTAGCCTTTTGATACGCGCGTAAAGCTTTGTCTGTTGCTGGACCGAATTGGCCGTCGGCATCGACATTCAATTTCCGTTGTAAAATTTTAACTGGCTCTCCAGCGAGCCCTCTTTTGAGCATCGGCATAGTGTTGCTTCCTATTTTAATAAAATCAGAAACAAACTCTAAAACTAAACATTCCCAAACGCTACGGAAAATCGCTCTTCAATTTACTTAAGTAAGAAAATTCTAACTAGAGAAGTCCTGAACGAACTAATTCATCTTTGAATGCCCCAAATTCGATCCTTGCTTCTGGCTCGGCAAACTGTAGTCATCAACCAGCTCTTGCACCAATGCGACCATGTTCGCTTCATCATCGGCCACACAAAACTTTTCTAGCAAAGATAACTTGGATTGAATTTCCTTAGCTTCAATGAAGCTTGGTTTGGCAATCATAACAGAAGGCACTTCCGTTGAAATCAAATCTTCCTCTCGAGAAACCAGCACCTCCGACAGTTTTTCGCCAAATGCAGCACCTGTGTAGACAATTCCAATGTCCTTATCTGGTCTAAACCCAGCAATCTCGATCATCTTGCGAGCGACATCGACAATTTTCACAGGCTCCCCCATATCCAGCACCAAGATTCCACCAGGCAGTGGGCTGTCGTTCAAACCATGGTTTGACGCGACCAGCACCAATCCTACGGCTTCTGAAACCGACATGAAGAAGCGTTCCATAGCGGGATCCGTAACAGTAATTGGGCCACCATTCGCTATCTGTTGGCGGAAGAGCGGAAGGACAGATCCGCTGGACCCCAGAACATTGCCAAACCGAACAGACAAAAAACGAGTACCACGGCCTTTTTGGCTCCTTTGCTTCAGACTATCCGCATCTGCCACCTGGCAAAAAGCTTCCGCTATCCGTTTTGTTGCCCCCATAAAACTGGAAGGCGCCACGGCTTTATCTGTTGAGATGTTAACCATGGCTAAGGCACCGCAAGCCTGTGCCGCAAGGGCCACATTTTGCGTGCCCAACACATTGGTCAAAACGGCCTCCCGCCGGTTGTTTTCAACCAAACCAACATGCTTCAGGGCCGCCGCGTGAAAGATCAATTCAGGTCGAAATTCAGCGAACAACTTTTTAACGCGACTTGAAGAACGGACATCAGCCAATACGACTTCAATCGACAAATTTAATTTCAAACCTTTCAAAAGATGGTCTGTGCGATAGAGACCGTACTCTGAATTATCAAGGATCATCAAACGACTGGGCCTAAGGGAGGCTATTTGATGGCAAAGTTCGGCACCAATGGTTCCGCCCGCCCCGGTCACGACGACACGGCGTCCCTGTAACAAAGTTGCCGTCTCGTAGCGGTCAATTGATTTAGCCTGGCGCCCTAATATGTGAGAGATGTCTACTTCAGAGAGGTTTAGCTGACGCCCTAGAGGGCTATGATCACTCGCATCGGCCGATATCGTACTATAAGGCAACCCAAGATTTCTCGCAGACGCAAGAAATCCCGTTGACTCATTGACAATCCTAGTGATTGCTTCCTCAGTTAACAGAAGTTTTCTTGGGCGATTTCCTTTCTTTTCTAAATCCCGAACGATCGATTCGAATTCTCGCTCCCTGCCTAGAACAGGCGTCCCATGAACCTCCCTGCCTGTTGTCCATTCTCTGTTGCCCACAATACCCAGAACGTGAAACGGCGTGTCAGAGTTTGCCTCAATTATTCGCAGAATATTGGCCGCTTCCATTCCTTCGCCAACCAACAACACAGGCGCTTTTTTCCTCCGGTTTGATTTCTTTTTCAGATTGATGAGGCCGCGATCTTTCGCAGTTCGGTAAATAATACGCGGAGCGCAGAGCAGAAACAGTAAACAAAACCAATTCGCGACAATCACTGTGCGGGGAATATCGAGCGCAGTCGGAAAAAGGAAAACAATCAAAACCGCGACCAATGAGAGAACCGTTATCGCTTGGGTCACGTTAATAAGATACCTCATCGAGGCGTAACGCCAGAACCCTCTATACATTCCAGACAATGGAAAAATTATCATCGCAAGCAATAACATCAGGGCGCAAACTGACACCAACAGCCCCGCGCGTTCCAAAACACCTTGGATATCAAACCGGATATAGAAAGCTAACAGCAAAGAAAGCGCCGTCATCGCCAGATCGTGGATAAACACGATAAGCCGCCGCGACCAACGCCACGTGATTTGACTAACAGCCATGCAAGTTTCCTAGTTAAGCGGACGTTCTTTAGTTAAGCGGACGTTCTTCTTCGTTACAATGCCTTATTAGGAAGTCAATAGCACTCTTTAGTTCGATTTTTCAACCTGGAATCGGCTATCGGGCGCGCGCCAACTTCCTCGGATTCTAATTTTAGTCGCTCTAGATTAATGCCCGAGTAACAAGAGCTATCTACCAATCAAACTAAGATCATAAGGAGTGTTTTGATAAACGTAATTCACCCAGTTGCCATACAGCATATGGCCATGCGAGCGCCAACTGTTGACGGGCGCCAAGCTTGGGTCGTTACTTGGGTAATAGTCTTTAGGAACATCGATTGGCTTGTTCGCCACAACGTCGCGATCATATTCTTTCTTCAAAGTACCAACATCATATTCAAGATGATTAAACATATAGAATCTATGTTTGGACAACTCACTGATTAAACAAAGACCAGCATCATCGGACTCAGCTAGGATCTCTAAAGCACTGACTTTTTCAATATCTTCTCTAAGGTTTTCTGTGTGGCGTGAAACCGGAACCTTAAATTCATCATCGAATCCCCGCATCAACGGATGGCTAGGCGCGAGATTTTTGTGCCAAATTGCTCCAAAAGCCTTCCCCTCAAGGTCGTATTTCGGAATAGAATGGAAATGATAAAGCGCTGCCTGTGCCCCCCAACAAATATTGAAATTCGAGAAAACATTGGTTGTTGACCAATCCATGATCGAAACCAATTCTTGCCAATAGAGAACTTCATCAAACTCTAAAGTTTCAACAGGCGCGCCGGTGATAATGAGTCCGTCGAATTTCTCCGTCTTCACATCCTCCCAAGATCGATAGAAGGCTTTCATATGCTCGACCGAAGTATTCTTCGGCGTATAGGAGGAGGTTTGCAGAAGAGTTAAGTCAACTTGCAACGGCGTAGATCCCAGAACTCTAGCCAATTGGGTTTCGGTAGGAATTTTCTCCGGCATAAGATTGAGAATAGCGATCTTGATCGGACGAATATCTTGGCGCCGAGCGTCTTCAGTCCCGATCAAAGACACACCTTCTTCTGAAAGTGTCTTAAACGCTGGCAAGTTATCAGGTATTTTAATTGGCATTACTAAATCGTTCTTTGTTCAATTTGCACGAGAGATAGCAAGGCAAACCAAATCTTCAAAATCTTGCTCATCTCTTACCAGAGCCACTTCGCTGCTCTCAATCACATACCCGTGTGTTTCGCCAATTATGTTGTATCTGGGGCGGCGCTGTTCAACGAGTTTAGGGAAAACCCAAGTAACAAAATCATCAGGCTCGATATCATCAGGAGCTGATAAATTTCGTTCCATTAGAAATTCGCCCAAAGCCTGCTCCAAAAATTCTTCGCGGTAATAGAGGGGTTTCGGCTGTGCTTGCGCTCTCGCTCTCAGCGCGATCTCATCTTCTTGTGAAGCTTTGATGTAAAGCAACAAAGAATTGTCGGTCACAGCTCTCAAGGTTGGATCATTAGGATCATCAAGATCAACAACTTCACAAAGGCTGCCGCTGGCATCACACAGGAAATGTGGATAGTCGTAAATCTCTCTGCCTTTTCGAATAAAAGCTGGCATGTCCAACATAGCGGCAACTTCCGCTTCGTGATGCAAACGTTGCCGTCGAACAAATTCTTGTTTGCCCAGTCCCCCCTGATCGGAACGGCCAATTTTGCCCAAAAAAGTCGACAAGGGGTCAAGATTATTGAACGAAATATTGGAACCAATATGGATCGAATCTGTCAGAAGCAAGCATCGTAAAAAGGGGTCACGCATCGCGTGAGCCTTGATGTTATCCAAAATCGGCTCTTCCATGTATCGAGTGCCGATGCGATAATCGACAGAATAGTGGAACCAATGACTACGCGGTAGATTGTTCGCCAGCCGTGTTTTACCGACACCGGACATGCCTAACAAAGTTACAGCTTTGTTTGACCAATTCCTATAGTCGTTCGTATTCGAAAATTTCATCTTGATATTTGTTCTGCAAAGAAAAACTCGCGCTCAACTTAGTTGAATATCCTGTAAAAACCAGCGCCTTTTTATTTTCTGTTAGAGAATTTGCGGTTGCTTCTCAAAAGTCCTATATGAGAGGCAAGTTCATCTCAGCTTGAAAGACAGAGCATGCCTCAATATTGGGTCGTCGGCGGCCAATATACAGATACTAACTTTACCTCTTTGGCGGACGGCAAAAAGGAAGTCCGCAAAGGTCCGTTTTCTGGCTATGAGGAGGCCAAAAAAGTTTGGCAAGGCATGGCCTGGGAAACAGTGGACGATTGTCTGTCCCATTACCACATTGAGGAAATGGAACCAGGCAGCAATCCACTTTATTGGGTCGTAGGCGGTCAGTATGAGGACGCGGAATTTACAAAGATTATTGGCGAAGAAGAACGTTTAGGGCCTTATACTGATTATGAGGAAGCCAAAAAGGTATGGTCTCAAAAAGCATGGCAAACGGTGGACGATGCTACGGCCTGGTATCGTGTGGAAAGCCTTTTACCAGAAGAAAACGCTGCAAGTGATAATTCAGGAAAGCTTGGCTATCGGTTTTTAACTGGGCCAGATGACGATGCCTTTTGTCGAAGAGTTAGCGAAGCGATCTCTGAAGGCTATGAACTTTATGGCTCTCCCTCGCTGACCTTCAACGGTGAAAGAGTGATCTGTGGCCAAGCTGTCATCCTCAAGGCCTCGGATTAATTTTCCAAACGCCGGCGTTTCTTATGTCGGTGTCTTCCAGTTCTCGCGTCGTTTGAACCGCGTAAACACGCAGACGTTCCCGGTCGCCCGCATTGAAGTAAGTTCTTTTGGGATCTCCAATTAGAACTGTTTTTCCTGCATCTGCCAAAACCTGCAGCCATTCATCAATGCGCTGCGACAGACCTTGCTCATAACAAACGTCGCCAGCAATTATGACATCATAGTCGTGGAGTTGAGACCCGATTTGATCACCACTAATGACCAAGAGCTCACATTCATTTTGCTTTGCATTCAATTCTATGGAAGCAAGAGCATAGGGATCGATTTCATTGGCAGCGACCGTCACAGCTCCTGACTTGGCGGAGGCGATAGCCTCGAGACCTGAGCCCGCTGCAAAGGAGAACACTCGTTTGCCTGCTACCCATTCAGGTTCATCCAAGATAAAACGGGCCAAAGCTTGCCCTCCCGCCCAAGCAAAAGCCCAGAACGGCGGTGGTAAGCCTTGTTTAGCCAACTCTTCTTCCGTTGCCTGCCACAATGGGACAACTTCGCTCGCCAGATACAATTTAATTTCGGGAATGAGCGGTGGTGTCAGAAGTTCAGTGTTACCGCGAATGAAGGCCCTTAGCTCTTCCGCGCTAGAATTCATTGGCTGAGCAGTCCGGCAAGGATAGCGCCCAAGAAAACCATGCCCGTATACTTTGAAGCGATGAACTGTCGCTTACAATTCTCGGGGTCATGAATATCTGTCGCCGAGATATGCCAGACTAAGAAACCGCCTGTCACAAGAAGCCCCGGATAAAAAGCCCAACCTAAGTTGGTTAAGAAACCAGCTAAGCCCAACAAAAAAAAAGTTATGGCATAGAAGAACCAAAGGAAGGTTTTGGTTTTGTCTCCTAGCGCGAGTGCCGTGGATTTCACCCCAACCAAAACGTCATCTTCTTTGTCTTGATGCGCATAAATTGTATCATAGCCCATGGTCCACCAGAAACCGGCAATGTAAAGCAAAACGGCTGGCCAGTTGAGCTCGCCAATCATGGCAGTCCAACCCATCAATGCCCCATAGTTGAAGGTTAATCCCAACACGGCTTGTGGAAAGTAAGTTACTCTCTTGGCAAAGGGATAGAGCACAATCAGAATCAGAGAACTCGCGCCTACGAGCAAAGTCAAACTGTTCATCTGCAATAAAATAACCAAGCCAATGAGAGCCAAAATCCCCACAAAGAGGCAGGCTTGCAGCACTGAAACTTGTCCACTTGGAATTGGTCGTGTCGCTGTGCGTGCCACTTTGGCATCAAAATCACGGTCGGCAATGTCATTTACAACACAGCCGGCACCACGCATCACTATCGCACCAACGGAAAATAGGAAAGTCATCCATAGGGCTTGTTTGAAATCAGCGCCCGTTTGGCTGACGCTCAGCCAAATCGCCCACAATCCCGGCAAAAGAAGTAGCCAAGTGCCGATCGGGCGATCTAGGCGCATCATACGTGAGTATGGTATAGCCCTAGAAGGCAGCAATCGTTCGATCAGTGGATTTCGTGGAATATCACTGGCGGTCATTTCAGCGCCCTTTCAATCTGATTAAGTCGGGATAAAAAGCAGCCGATGGCAAAGGTCAAGACTAGATTATATGTTCAAGGTGAATTGAGCGAACAAAAGCCAATCTATCTTGAGAAACAACAGTGCCACTTCTTAAAGAACGTCTTACGGCTGGAGGTGGGCAATGCCATCGCCATTTTCAACGGGCAAGACGGCGAATGGTTTGCAACAATCAGCCATTTGAGCAAATCAAACGGTGAAGTGCTCCCTGTCCACCTTAGGCAAGAACAGACACCAACACCGTCCATCCGCTTACTCTTTGCACCTATCAAAAAAGACCCTCTGAACTTCTTGATTGAAAAAGGAACAGAACTAGGTGTTGGAATTTTTCAACCGGTCCTTACCCGCTTTACCAACGTTGACCGAGTGAGAGTGGAACGCTTGCAGACCAATGCCATAGAAGCCGCCGAACAATGTGGCCGTTTGGAAGTGCCATCAGTATTGCCACCAATCACCCTAGAGCAGTCCCTGGCGGAAAATCCCGGGACTGACATCATACTAGCGTGCTTGGAAAGCGGTGACGCAGAGCTTGCGCAAAACCTCTCTATACCTAATGACAAAAACGTCTCAATTCTGATCGGACCGGAAGGTGGTTTTAGCGATGGAGAGTTGGAGACTCTGAGGAATCATGCCGTTGTCACAGCCTTATCACTAGGCCCGCGCATCCTCCGCGCGGAAACCGCAGCCCTCTCCGCCCTAGCAATCTTTCAATCTTTATATGGTGATTGGGACCAAAGACCCAAAAAAACACTCTGGCCAGACTCTTTTTCCCTTGAAGCCAAAAGACCATCGACCTAAGTCTCGACAATCCGTTGTGACAAAAGGCTTAGAATGTCTGCACCACCATCAGAAACCGGCGCTCCAGTTGAATCAAAAGCTGACTTGATCGCTCACCTAGAAGCTGGTTCCAAGCCTAAGTCCGATTGGACGATTGGTACTGAACATGAAAAATTCGGGTTTGATCTAAAAACTCTGCGTCAATTACCCTACGATGGGCCAAGTGGCATTCGAGCCCTTCTAGAGGGGCTGCAGCGTTTTGGTTGGCAGCCCGTCTTAGAAGACGGCAATCCAATTGCGCTCAAGATGGATGGCTGCTCGGTCACGTTGGAACCAGGCGGCCAGTTTGAGTTGTCCGGTGCTATGCTCGGAAATCTCCACCAAACCTGCTCAGAGGTCCATACGCACTTGGCCCAAGTAAAGCAGATAGGCGATGAGATCGGTATAGGCATGTTAGGTGCTGGCTTTCAACCCAAATGGCGCCGTGATGAAATCCCCTGGATGCCTAAGGGCCGCTATCAAATCATGCGCCGCTATATGGCCAAAATGGGCAACCTTGGCCAAGACATGATGCTGCGCAGCTGCACCGTGCAAACCAATCTTGATTTCGGTAGCGAAGCTGACATGGTCAAGAAGTTCCGCGTGTCTCTTGCCCTACAGCCAATTGCCACTGCTCTCTTTGCCAACTCTCCGTTCTATGAGGGCAAACCCAGCGGGTTTAAAACGTTTAGAGCGCATGTCTGGACAGACACAGACCCCGATAGAACCGGCCGGTTACCTTTCGTGTTTGAAGATGGCATGTCCTTCGAGCGTTACGTTGATTATGCGCTCGACGTGCCGATGTACTTTGTTTACCGAAACGGTGAGTACCTAGATGCCTCTGGGCTTTCTTTTAGAGACTTCCTCGTTGGTAAGCTCCCCATTCTTCCCGGCGAAATCGCGACCATTACTGATTGGGCCGATCATCTGACTACAATTTTCCCTGACGTCCGACTAAAGACATTCCTTGAGATGAGAGGGGCTGACGCCGGCCCTTGGAAATCATTGTGTGCGCTCCCCGCTTTCTGGGTCGGATTATTGTACGATCAGACAGCGTTGGATGCCGCTTGGGATCTGGTCAAAGATTGGAATGATGAAGAACGGCAAGCTCTAGAAAGAGACGTGCCGAAGCTAGCTCTTCAAGCACCGTTTAGAGATACTACTGTTCAGGAAATTGCCCGCCGAGCAGTGGCTATCGCAAAAGACGGCTTGGCGCGTAGAAATATTGTCAGTGAAGCCAGTGGACTAGATGAAACACAGTATCTAACACCCTTGGAAGCGTCCACTGAGAGCGGAAAATCTCCTGCTGATCACTTGCTTGAGCTCTTTGAAGGCGATTGGAAGGGAAATATTGATAACATTTTCCAAGAGCTCGCTTATTAGAGTTCGTTGGTGTAAACTTGATTTTTTATCTGGTCTCACAACCGACGAAAAGACAGCACCACAATCAACCCTCCATCCCAACATAAATTGGGAAAGAGGGTACTAACATCAATTTAGGAAAATTTACTCCAGAAGGAGATCGTCAGGTTCCGCCACATGGGTAACCAGAATGGCCTTTAATTTCTGTAAAGCTCTGTGTTCCAGTTGTCTCACTCGTTCTTTGCTCACCCCAAAGCGGTGACCTAACTGTTCGAGAGTAACTCCTTCATCTTTGAGTCTTCTTTCCCGGATGATGATTTCTTCGCGGTCACTAAGCGTCGAGATTGCTTCCTTTAGCCAAACCCGTCTGGTTTCGCCATCACGATGCTCTATCGCTAATGCCTCTGGTCCAGGTCGCTGATCAGGGATTAAACTCTGTCTTTCCGTTTGCCCCTCTTCACCAATGACTTCATTGAGCGACTGGTCACTCGCGGCCATCCGCCCTTCCATAAGTCGGACGTCTCGCAATGAAACTCCTAACTTCTCAGCAACCTTTTCTCTTCCTGTTTCACCAAGAGAACGGCCTTGAGCCTCTTCGATCTGGGCTCTTAGTCTTCTGAGGTTAAAGAATAAAGACTTTTGCGCGGCGGTGGTGCCGGTTCGAACAATTGACCAATTCCGGAGAACGAAGTCCTGAATGGATGCCCTAATCCACCAAGAAGCATAAGTCGAGAAACGAACGTCCCTCTCGGTTTCGAAACGGTTCGCCGCTTGTAGAAGACCAACCACACCTTCTTGGATGAGGTCGCTCATCGGCAATCCGTAATGACGAAACTTAGAGGCCGTAGAGACCACTAGTCTGTTATATGCTTCAATAAGTTTGTGAAGTGAGCTCTCATCATGTTCTTCACGCCACGCCTTTGCATAAGAAAATTCGTCTTCTCTGGAGAGAAGAGGCGCTTTCATTGAGCGCCTGATAAAAGCTGCATTAGCTTTTCTTAATCCACCGTCGTCAACATACCCCATTTCCGCCTCCCAACATCTGGTAATACCAGAAAAACCTTACACCATGTCAAAACGCCATAAATAGAGACAAAAGAAAAACAATGTTTCGTTTTTCGAAACAAACGGTGAGAATTGGTCGTGCCAAATTTTATTTAAATTCGCAAAATGGGCAATTTGGATAAATGCCAGCGGCATAATTATCGAATTCTGGAAGACGATAGATGGTTAGGTGAGGCTAAAGCATTTCGCAATTAACTGGAAGCATGCTGTGATGACGGACGACTTCACCCTTCATGACAGTTCAAAAACTAAACTGACTTAGTTGTCGATGACTGACAAAAGAGAACCGTAAGCATCAAAGCAGCCCAACAGCAAGGAACCACCAAACCCACAACCGTCGTCGATCACGGTCTTTGTCTCTGTTTCAGTCACTCCGGCGTGTTGACTATCCCAGCCGGTGACAACCCGATTAAAGCCGAAGTAACGCCTTTCAACCTGATTGAATTCAACGTTCCCCCACCAAAAAGCGTCGCTCTGTTGATCTAGCGCTAGATTGGGGTCAATGCCTGCATGAACAAACAGCATGGTGTTGTTGTCGGTATAGGCAGCGCGTTTGAGATTGCTTAGGAATTCTGTGTGCCCAGGGAACCTTTGCATTCCGGCTCTGAGCTCAGAAGTCCATCGTGTAAGGTCCGCAACTGTTCCCCTAGCATTCGAAAGAGCATTATTTGCCGAGCTGCCATAAGCCTTCAGAGTTCCAACGATGCCCCGCTCCATCATCCATTCGACGATCCGAACAGGCGTTGCAGCAAACTGCAATTGAAGGATCTTGTTCCACATTTCCTCTTGAGATCCACGGAGGTAGGCTATGTCCTGGCGGAAAACATGGGGCCTCGCCATTGTATAGCGTCGAAATGAGAGGATTTCATCAATGGTTTCTTTGACACCGTCCCCTGGCCCTAGATAGTTGCCAAGATAGACAATGCGGTCACCAACATCAAAGTAGGTGTCAATCGTGTTGTGAGCAGCGATGAGTCTTTCAGCATCACCATGGATTGGCGAAACTGTCCATACTCGGCGACACCTTTTCAATAACTGGAATCGCTGTGCAACGCCGCCCGCTTGTCTCACTTCACCTAACCAAAGGATTTTGTTTACAGAAACCGCAGTTTAGCGATTTTGACGTGAAAGAAAACAAAAATGCCAGCCCAAGGAAACCGGAGGCTGGCATTTTAACTTCGAAATCGGCCAACTAGGCTGCTTTGGTCAAAACGTCGGACAATTTTTCTTCGGCCTGAGCATGCTCAAGACCTTCAATCGCAGCAAATTCTCTCGTCAGGCGGCTTAGCGCCGATTGATATATCTGACGTTCCGAATAAGACTGTTCAGGCTGCTCCGAATTTCTATGCAAATCACGGACAACTTCCGCAATCGAAACCGGATCACCTGAGTTAATCTTGGCTTCATATTCCTGTGCACGACGGCTCCACATCGTGCGTTTTACTTTAGCTTTGCCTTGCAAAGTCACCAAAGCTTCATCCATTAGCTTTCTAGAGGACAGCTTACGAAGACCAGCGCCTGAAACTTTGTTCAACGGCACCTTGAGTGTCATTCTCTCGCTTTCGAAGTGAATGACAACCAGCTTTAGACTAACACCAGAAATATCTTGTGCTTCAATGCCCAAAACGCGCCCTACACCATGAGTCGGATAAACAACGTAATCGTCTTTCGCGAAATGAATACTCTCGATCATAGGTCTTCTTTTTCCTCTTTCATTTGAAGATTGAACGCCAGTCTTATGACTTGTACTTTTTCAATCTTTCCCAGCCACTTTAGAGTTCCAGCAAGCAATAGCCTTCATTGCTCCGCACCGCGAGGCAGCAAAGGGGGTCGTTTCAATTAGATAAATTTAGAAAACAAGATCAGCGCTTTGAACTCAAAAAAAATAGAAGCGCAGACTTTCAAGCAAGCGATACTTGCTCGAAACCCTGAACTTCATCAAAGTCTTATATCAGAAAATTGCCCAATTTTCAACCAAAGCAAGATCGAATTTAGGCACTCGACTCGAAAGCGAATTAAGGTTTTCCAGGATTTGCTGAGAAAAACTGTCTAAATTTGTCTTTTACACCATCGAATTCTTCGGCATCAGCTGGTCGTTCACCCATCTCAGTGATGTTCGGCCATTTCTCAGAATACTCACGATTGAGCTCCAACCATTTGACGGCAACTTCATCCGTGTCAGGTAAAATCGCTTCTGCGGGACACTCTGGCTCACAAACACCACAGTCGATGCACTCATCAGGATGGATGACCAGCATGTTTTCGCCAACATAAAAACAATCAACCGGGCAGACCTCAATACAGTCCTGGTACTTACACTTAATGCAATCTTCTGTAACGATGTATGTCATAACAGTTTTGGGCTCTTAATCTTTTATTAAAGTTTCGTTTTACGTAGCGTCTGGTCAGCTGGTTTCAAGCTTATTTGTCGCTCGCCGTCTTGCAATTCCACTAGCTTTGTCTGAAACATAAAGCAAGCCTGCTAATCGCCTCAACAGCACCGACTCATAATCTTCGCGCGTTCCATCGGCCAATACCACTCGCCAGAGAAGTTCAAAGAGATGTTCTTTGTTCGCATCACTATAGTTGTCGTTGATTGCCCTGACGGCTGGCAAAAGCTGAACAGATGTTTGAGCCCGCAACTTGGCCGCCTCCAAAAGCGGAGCCGCTTCATCAGGAGAAAAATTGAATTCCTCGACCAAAATTGCTTCAATCAAGCTTTCTTCATCTTCGCCAATATGACCATCGACGGCTGCTACTTCAAAAAGCAAAACAGCCGCAGCGTACTGTAGAGGATCTAGATCATCGGTCTTCGCTTCCTCTGCTTCGGACTTGAATAGATTTTTTACCTTGGAGAACATCAGTTTTTCTTCCGCCGTGTCACGAGATTCAATCCTTCTACAAAAGCAGCAAAACCCATCGCCGCATAGATGTACCCTTTTGGAATATGGAAGTGTAGGCCGTCGGCCAATAGCGCCAAGCCGATCAGCAGCAAGAATGAGAAGGCCAGCATTTTAACACCGGGGTGCCGCTCGATAAAGCTGCTGATTGAACGTGCTGCCAACAGCATAACAATGGACGCAACGATCACAGCGACAACCATGACCCAAAGGTGATCCGCCATTCCAACGGCAGTAATCACAGAATCGAGTGAAAATATGATATCTAACAGCATGATCTGAATAATCACTGAAGTGAAGGTCACTTCCTTCAGACTTTTGCCAGGACCACCTTCATCCCCTTCGCTATGGCTGTTAATCTCAGCAGTCGCTTTATAGATTAGAAACAGGCCGCCCATCAGCAAAATCACGTCTCGCCAAGAAAAAGCCTGGCCAAAGGCAGAAAATATCGGCTGCGTAAGACCTATGATCCAAGCAATCGAAGCCAGTAAAGCGAGGCGGCTCAACAGAGCCAAAGCGATTCCAATGCGCTGGGCCTTGGCTTGTTGTTCCTCTGGCAACCGACCCGATAGGACGGCAATAAAGATGACGTTATCGATACCAAGAATTACTTCCAGAACGATAAG
>Ga0055584_100004146_pt1 | contig 14223 bp, 14 predicted proteins | sample OSDHelmetaG_FD_58716 | JGI IMG/M metagenome (GOLD analysis project Ga0055584, IMG submission 58716) | Pelagic marine sediment microbial communities from the LTER site Helgoland, North Sea, for post-phytoplankton bloom and carbon turnover... | ecosystem: Environmental > Aquatic > Marine >... | reverse complement strand
ATGAGTGTAATAATAAATGAGAGGGTGCTTTTGATGAAGCAAAGTTATAAAAATACTTAGAACCTGCTTAAGTTTTATATAGGTGATATATAAACTTATAGTTTGCTATTTTTTGTTGTGCCAAAGGTTGATTTTGCTAAAAACTAAAATGAAGATAAATCAGTAGTTATTGAAAAGTGGTTTGAAGAACCTCCTAAATGATAACGTTGCGATGCATAGGAGAAGTTGAATTTATATATTTTTAATCCAAAGCCCCAAGTAAAACCAACAGTAGAGGTTTTGTTGGTCATTTTTAATTCAGCACGGCGACGGGAATTAATTCCTCCGGCGATATAGAAATTATCTGAGGGTACAAATTCTAGTCCCAGAGTTAGATGCTTGCTTATTTTTTCAAAGCCATTGCTTTGCTCATCATCATTGATTATGTTGGATGTGCTTGAAGAGCTGAGGTCGTATTCCAATGATCCGGAAATCAAATCCTGAGCAGTTAGAGAAAATCTAAAGGGGGCATGTGCTAGTTTTTTAGATAGCCCTATTTGAATATCGGCTGGTAGAGTTTCTAGATCGGCATTATCATAAGCAGATAGTTGCCGGCCGTAGTTCCGTAACGTTAGACCAGCATTAAAGAGTTTGTCTGTACTTTTGTAAAATACCCCTAAATCGGTTAATATTCCCCATGATTTATATACTTCTATTCGGCTGAATATTGGTTTTATAGAAAATCCTATAGAGAAACGTGAACTAAGAGGTCTGCTGTAGGTTAGCTGTATCATAGTTTCTCCTGCCGAAAATTCGCCGGTGATTAATCCTCCTTCATCTGACGCAATAAAATTACCAAAATCTAGATGGTGAAAACCCAAAGCAAAAATTCCGGCTTTTTCAAAATGCCATGCAATTCCTCCATAGCCGTAATTAATGCCTGCAATATACGGAGTGAAACTCAGTGATGCCTTTTGTGTAAAAGATGAATCAAGTATTGCGGGATTATGAGAAAGCACGGCTAGATCGTCACCATATAATCCAACCTGATTACTTCCCAAAGCAGCAATTCTGGCTGATTGAGTTAAATGTAAGAGGTTGAAAGTGCTTTGTCCGCCCTTTTGTGCAAGTCCTCCTTGACTAATGGTTAATAAGCAGGCTACAGAAAAAAATATTAGCTTTTTCAAATTAAGTTATCTAGATTACATTATTTAAAACGGTAAAAATAATATTTCATTGTGTTGAAGACCAGTTTGAAGGCCTCTTTTTTAATGGTTATATATTTTTTTTAAACCTTCCACTATTTCTAAAACAGCCGGGCATACCATAGTGTTCTTGTATGTTATAGATAATATCTGATGAAAGCGTTTCCTATTAGTATGGGGGTATTCACGACATGCCCTGGGTCTATCTTCATAAACCATGCAATAATTGTCCAGCATTAGAAATGGGCATGGTGCTTGAGTAAATACATAGTCTTCATCTTCATCTAGTCTTAAATAGTTTTCAACTATTTGCGAGGGCTTTGTTTTGAGACGTTTGGCTAAACGGTCAATGTCTCTATCTATTATTATAGGACTTGTAGTTTTACAGCAGTTAGCACATTCTAAACAATCTATATAAGAGAATACTTCATTGTGAAGTTCTAGTATTACTTTATCGAGATCTGCAGGTTTGCGTTTACGCAATTTTCTCAGAAATATTTTATTCTCCTTAGCTTTGTTTTTAGCCTTAGCTTTAAATTTTTCTATTTCAACGGAAGGTTTTTTTTTATCCAAAATCTTAAATAAATAAAAAAATATAAAAAATAAATGTGATTAATATTGTCTGTTTTTTTACACAGAATAAATATGAGAGTTGATTTTTATGTAAAAGTATAAATACTATTTAAAATTATAGTATTGTATTTATAGGGCTAAATAAAAAATTTCTTTATTTCTTATTTGGATATGTAGTTGTTAGTAGTTGAAATTTTTCATAACTTCAAGTTTACTTGTGATGATTTTAAATTTGGGGAACTTAATTTTATAATCGGCAGAACCACATATTTCTGTTATATTTGTTTGTTTTTTGCAGTAGGATATAAAATTTCTGAGTTTAGAAAGACTGCTCACATAAAAGATTACAACACGAGGCTTGTTATGACAAAGCACATTGATTTAAATGCCCATTTGAAGCAGCATTTTGGTTTTGATACTTTTAAAGGAAACCAGGATGATATTATCCGTAACGTACTAGCAGGAAATGATACTTTTGTACTCATGCCTACGGGCGGGGGTAAGTCTTTATGTTATCAGCTTCCTGCCATGATTCTGGATGGTACTGCTATTATTATATCTCCTTTGATTGCTTTGATGAAGAATCAGGTAGATGCAGTGCGCAGTTTTAGTGAGGATGACGGAGTAGCTCATTTCCTGAATTCATCTCTTACAAAATCTGCAATTTCGCAGGTCAAAGAGGATGTTTTAGCAGGGAAAACAAAAATGCTTTATGTAGCTCCGGAGTCACTTACTAAGGAAGATAATATTCAATTTTTGAAGAATGTTAAAATTTCTTTTTATGCTGTTGACGAAGCTCATTGTATTTCTGAATGGGGGCATGATTTCAGGCCTGAATATCGGCGTATAAGGCCTATAATAAATGAAATAGGAAAGGCTCCTGTTATTGCTCTTACAGCTACAGCTACACCTAAAGTTCAACACGATATTCAAAAGACTATGGGCATGTTAAATGCCCATGTTTTTAAGTCTTCTTTTAACAGACCAAACCTCTATTATGAAGTTAGGCCAAAGGTGAATGCATCTAAGGAGATTATCCGTATTTTAAAGGAGAATGTTGGAAAGTCTACTATTATTTACTGTTTGAGTCGCAAGAAGGTAGAGGAGTTGGCTGAGATGTTAGTGGTTAACGGACTCAAGGCGTTGGCCTATCATGCCGGAATGGATGCTGCTACACGTTCGGGAAATCAGGATAAATTTTTGCATGAGGATGTTGATATTATAGTGGCAACTATAGCCTTTGGAATGGGTATAGATAAGCCTGATGTGCGCATAGTTATGCATTATGATATTCCCAAAAGCCTGGAAGGTTATTATCAGGAAACCGGTCGTGCCGGAAGAGATGGAGGTGAGGGCAGATGTATAGCTTTTTACAGCTATAAAGATATACAAAAGTTGGAGAAGTTTATGCAAGGCAAACCTTTGGCCGAGCAGGAAATTGGTAAGCAGCTTTTATTTGAAACAGTGGCTTATGCAGAGACTTCTTTATGTCGAAGAAAACTGCTGTTACACTATTTCGGTGAGAATTATGAAGAAGAAAATTGTGATTCATGCGATAATTGTTTACATCCAAAAGAGCAGTTTGAGGGTAAGGGTGCAATCTTAAAAATGTTAAAGGTTGTAAGGGCAGTTAAAGAAAGGTTTAAGGCTGAGCATGTTATTGATGTCTTAGTGGGTAGGTCTACCGTTGCAGTTAAATCATATAATCATCATGAATTAGATGAATTTGGAATAGGTAATGATCAGGATGTGAATTATTGGAATGCTGTTATAAGGCACTCTCTTATTGCGGGATTAATAATTAAGGAAATTGAAAATTATGGTTTGATAAGGATGAGTGAAAAAGGTTTAGCTTATATGGATTCGCCTTATAGCATTATGCTTACAAAAAATCATAATTACAATGAGATGGAGGATGAAACCAGAGGTAGTTCTGGTACAGCAGCTGTTGATCCTCAGCTTTTTTCTATGTTAAAGGATTTGCGAAAGGATATTTCAAGGAAACTTAATCTTCCTCCATTTGTAATATTTCAGGACCCTTCGTTAGAGGCTATGTCAACTTACTATCCAATTAGTATAGATGAGCTACAAAATATGCCGGGTGTTGGGGCGGGTAAGGCTAAACGTTTCGGGAATGAATTTCTTGATTTGATAAAGAATCATGTTGAGGAAAATGAAATTGATAGGCCTATAGACCTGGTAGTAAAATCTGTTGCAAATAAGTCTAAGCTAAAAATTTCTATTATTCAGAGTATAGACCGAAAAGTGCCTCTTGATGATGTTGCTGAGAGTAAAGGCATAGAAATGAATGAGTTACTAAAAGAATTGGAATCTATTGTTTATAGCGGAACGAGGGTTAATATTGATTATCATATAGACCAGGTGATGGATGAGGATCATAGAGATGATATTTTTCTCTATTTTAAAGAAGATGCTGATTCTGATGATATTGAGTCAGCACTTGAGGAGTTGGGAGAGGATGAATTTTCTGAAGAAGAAGTCCGCATGGTTAGAATTAAATTTATTTCAGAGGTAGGAAACTAATTAGAAGCGTTTCCTGATTTGAAATTTTAATTCTCTTTTTTTGTTTCCATTTATAAGAGAATAACTACTACCTAAACTTTCATAGTTGCTATAATTCCATTGAGAGAATCTTGCCCATAGGTCTAATTTGGGAAGGAGGATAAATTTTGTTAATATGAGCCAACGGCTGCCTTTGCCATAATATGCGGGGGTGCTGAAGCTATATAGTATGTCAGGTTCGTAGGCATAAATTCTGTTGTCATATTCTTGGGCATCAAATAGAGCAATTCGTGTTGTTATTTTCCATTTTTTGCCTTCATTTTGATAACTTAAGTCTTGTCCTAGATAATATCCTCGGGGTAGGTTTTTTTTATCGGGTCTGGTAACATTATGAAGATCTGCACGGATGGTAAAGATCCATTTTTCTGAGGGTTTATATCTACTTTGAATACGCCATTGACTTTGTTTCCTTTTTCCAATTGAAGAGGATTGAGTATCAGTAATTAAATCAATTTCTTTGTTTTTATATTTATAGCGAAATGTGTTTTCCCATTGTTGAGATGGTTGATGTTTTAAAACTACTAATAAATCATAGCCATTATTGGGAGCACTGGTTTGTGAATTTATCCAATTATTTTTAAAAAAGTCGAGGTAGGAAGATAGAGTCATTTTGGCAGGTAAATCCATTGTTAACCCAAGATATACACCACTTTCTCCTGCGGGATTGCTTGCTTCGGAAAAAGGTGCTCCTAGTGGAGCTCTGTAGTTTATAGGTATTCTTCTATAGCTCAATGTTATATCTGCTATTTCTTTGGCAGGAATTAACATCCCTGTGACTACAGCTGGTTTAAAATCCTGATTAAGTGCCAGTTCGGTAAAAAGGTGAATGCTATTTATGTTTCCCTCTGCAGCCAACCAGTAATTCTCATTTTTTTTACCACTAAAATAGTTTCTGTTATAAATAATTGTGTCATTTTTTAAGGGATATTCAAGAGTGTACTTAAGGTATCCTGTTTCTAGGATAAAGTTGTTTAGGTGGTATTTAGTTTGTATTCCGTAAATAAATTCATTTGTGTTTTTCCGTTGGCTTAATTCGGTCAGTGTTCTATGGTATCCATCTGTTTTTATACTCGATATAGAGATTGCTCCATTGCTTAGAGTATCTAATCTTGCATCTATATTCCTAAAAGATATAAAAGGGGTAAATGATAGATTTTTCTTTTCAAAAGCAATTAAAACTCCTCTAAGGCCTCCCTGCTCAGAGGATGAAAGTGAGCTTCTATAATCTGCTTGTCTATTACGTGTTGAAGTTGTAGAACTGCTTTTAAAAGTGGAAGCTCCCGTTTGCAATACTAATCCTTGTGCCCCACTCATAGAGTACTGTCCAATTATAACTTGTTTTAGAAATTTATCCGGTTTCCACGACAGGTAGCCAGTAAGTAAATCCATAGCTTTTATTTGATTATTAAACATTGGTTCACCCTGATCTTTCTCTGCTACTATTCCAAATTTCACACTTGTAGATGTTTGCACTTCCCCTCGTGTATAGAGTTTTAGCTTGTTACCTTGATAGGGTGTGCTTTTGTCTTCCCTTTGAATGTAGCCGTTTGGGGTCTCTAACAGACTTTGCATTCTAAAAAAGAAATCTCCTTTGGATTTAAAATTTTTTTTATTTTGTTGTTGCTCAAATCCAAATGTTATGATGGGTTCTAGCCATTCTAATGTTAGTCTGTCAAATCCTTTTATTGCCTGCATTTCATATATGGAGTAAAAGTTCTTGAGTTGATATCTCAGATATAATAATGACTCTATTTGACTGTCGCTTAAAAAGAATATTTTTTCTAAATCTTTTCTTTCGGCATTGTTTATATTAATAGGGTTTTGATATAGTTCAATTAGGTCGTCTATTAAATATGAAAAATCTATTTCCTGATTTTGTTCCTCGCTTATGTTTTCTATGATTTGAGCTGTCCATTGTTGTAGCTGCTCCGTTGGTTGGCTAAGGCTAATAGCCGGTATTAAAAAAAATAGCAGATATAGAATTGCTAAATTCTTCATTGTTTATTTCTTTTTTGATAAGTTATAAATTAGTCCGATAGCCGATGATAACCCCAGTGTTTCATGATGGCTTAATCCTATGTCAAACTGTGAATTTTGCCATGTAAGACTACTTCCAAGTCCGATACGCAAAGGAGATGAACTTACGTTTCCTTTTATAGATATTGTTTTATATATTTTGGATGTTAACATTAATGATACAGAGGGATCATAATCAATGTATTTACTAATGCCGGCTTCTAACACTATATTTTTAGAAGGGTGATATGCTAAAGATGTTGCTATTAGTGTTTGGCTATTCTTACTTTCATAGTCTGTTCTCCATTTGTTTTGAGTTGGGTTTCGCATATAAAAACCCAGTTGAATTTGCTCTAAAGGAATTAATTGCCAGCCAGCATTAATTGTAAAAATTTGTGCCTTCATTTTACCATTTTGTTGTCTATTCGAATAATTAAATCGGATACCCATATTAAGCCATGGAGCCAGTTGTTTTGCTAACGCAAAATTGTATTCCTGAATGTTGAAAAGTCGAAATCCTGTATAGGTATATCCTGCTGTGAGAGTTGATGATTTATAGGGTATACTGGCAAATATTGTGCGTGCGTTTAATTCCTGGATTAAAAAATCGTTTTGATTTCCTATACCAATTATTATATAGTCTATATCAGAGAGTCCAGCTGGATTAGTAAAAAAAGCCCAAGGACCTTTTTCTAGAGTTCCCTTATTGCCCAAAATTTCATTAGCTGGATTCTTGAAGCTAGAATGTTGTGAGTAAGAATATTGAATAGATGAAGAAATAAGCCACAAACACAAATAAATTTGTGGTAAATAAAATTTGCCATATATAGTAAGGTTGGGCAGTCTCATAAAGTGTATAAGGCTAGGGTATAAGCACTTAGTATTGTAAGTTAAGAGTTTTTGTTTTTTTGCGCAAGTAAAGTCTACGTTTTAAATTTATAATTTGAAAGAGTTAAAGTGTATATTTATTTTTTATTGATTAAAAATAAGACCTTTGTTAGATGGTAGTCTTTCTTTTTTTATACTTTTGTTTTTTATATTATTTTAAAAAGGGGCAGATGAAATTTGCAGTAGATAAAAGAGATGATTATCTCTGCGAATTTATTATTCAATTGAAAGATAAATTATATACATATGAAACGCATTCAACTTCTAGATAAAGAGTTTGGGTTATCCATACCGGCTAGTGATATTAAAAAAGCTATCTGGACAATGGCAGATAAAATTAATAAGGATTTGAAGGACAAAAATCCTTTGATGGTATGTATATTAAACGGCTCTTTTATGTTTTCTGCTGATTTAATGAAATTGGTAGAATTCCCCTGCCAAATTAGTTTCGTTAAACTAGCATCCTATGAAGGTCTCGGAAGTACTGGTAAAGTGAAGGAGTTAATAGGTTTCAATGAGGAGTTAAAGGGACGTACAGTAGTGCTTCTTGAAGATATAGTTGATACGGGTGTTACAGTTGAAAATAGTGTTAAGCAGATGCTAGCTACAGGTGCCAGTGAGGTAATAGTTGCAACATTACTGTTTAAACCTGACGCTTGTAAAAGGGATATAAAGTTGGACTACGTAGGTTTAGAAATACCTAATGATTTTATTGTAGGTTATGGGTTGGATTATAATGGCTACGGTCGTAATTTGCCGGATATCTATAGTGTCATTGAGTAAAGTTCTGCCGCAATAATTGATGAAATTTATATTTCTATTGTTTAAAAATTAAATATATCATAATGCTTAATGTTATAATTTTCGGCCCTCCAGGATCAGGGAAAGGTACTCAGAGTGAGAAGATTATTGAGAAATTCGGTTTGGCACATATTTCTACTGGCGATATTTTGCGTGCTGAGATAAAGTCTAATAGTGATTTAGGACAAACTGCATCCTCATATATAGATAAGGGTGAGTTGGTACCAGATCATATTATTATTGGTATGCTTGAGAATAAATTTGACTCTTTAGTAGATGTGAAAGGTGTTATCTTTGATGGATTTCCACGTACCATTGATCAAGCTGAGGCTTTAAATGCCATGCTTAGTAAACGTCAGGAAGGTATTGATGTGATGATCAATCTTGAGGTTGAAAAGCAAGAGCTTATTACACGTTTAATTAAAAGAGGCCAAACCTCCGGGCGTAGTGATGATAACCTGGAAACTATAGAAAAGCGTATAGGTGTATATGAAAGTCAGACAGCACCTGTTATAGATTTTTATAAAAAGGCAGGTAGTTACCGTGGTATCTACGGACAGGGAAGTGTTGATGATATTTTTGATCGTATAAGTGAAGCTATTGAAGCTTGTAAAGCTTAATTTTGAAAATATATTTATTGTACTAAAGGAGTATCTGTTAAGATACTCCTTTTTTGTAAGTTGATTAGTGACAATTTTTTCAATGTTTTTTGTTTACATTTGCATAGTTATGTAGGCTGTGTTTTGCCTAGTAAAGAAGTTAATCAGACCCGGGAATAGAATAATATAATAAATATATGGCAGGTAGTAGTTTTGTTGATTATGTCAAAATATTTTGTCGCTCAGGCAAAGGAGGACCGGGTTCTCGTCATATGAGACGAGAAAAATTTGAGCCTAAGGGTGGTCCCGATGGAGGTGATGGAGGACGTGGTGGCCATGTTATATTGAGGGGAAATCAGAATTACTGGACATTGATTCACCTGAGATTTCAACGTCACGTAATTGCCGGTCACGGAGGTTCAGGTAGTCGTTCACGCTCATCTGGAATTAGTGGTGAAGATAAGGTTATAGAAGTTCCTTTAGGTACAGTGGTTAAAGATGCCGATACAGAGGAGGTTTTGTTTGAAATAACCCAGCATGGGGAAGAGAAAATTGTAGCCAAAGGAGGTCGTGGTGGACTTGGAAATGTGCATTTTAAGTCGTCCACTCATCAAACTCCAAGATATGCTCAGCCGGGAGAACCTGCTGTTGAGGTAGCAGTTATTTTAGAGCTTAAAGTTTTAGCTGATGTTGGATTAGTAGGTTTTCCAAATGCAGGAAAATCTACCCTGCTCTCTAGAGTTAGTGCGGCAAAACCTGAGATTGCTGATTATCCTTTTACAACTTTAATTCCTAATTTGGGGATAGTTGAATACCGTGATTACAAGTCGTTTGTTATGGCTGACATTCCGGGAATTATTGAGGGAGCTCATGAAGGTAAGGGTATAGGTTTGCGTTTTCTAAGACATATAGAAAGAAATTCTATTTTATTATTTATGGTTCCCTCCGACAGCAAGGATATACGTAAGGAGTTTAATATACTTGTAAATGAGTTAGAACAGTACAACCCTGAATTGCTTGATAAGAAGCGTATTTTAGCTATTTCCAAGTCTGATTTTCTTGATGATGAATTAAGAAATGAATTGGAGAAGGAATTACCGGACATTCCTCATGTTTTTATTTCTTCAATTACAGGTTCAGGTATTTCACAGTTGAAAGATATGATTTGGAAGGCATTGGAAACATCCATGTTGGAAAGATAGCAGTAGGTGCCTGATTTTAAAGGTTATTAAGTATATTTGTTGTTATTGGACTTATACTATAGTTTATGACAACTAATAATACTAAGCGTTCACTTAAGGCTGTTGTTATTTCTGATGTCCATTTGGGAACATTAGGAAGTAAGGCAGAGCAATTACACACTTATTTAAAAACTGTTGAGCCTGAAGTTTTAGTCTTAAATGGTGATTTTATTGATGCTTGGCGTTTTTCACCTAAGTATTTTCCTACATCTCATCTCAAGGTTATTCGCTATTTATTTCAAATGGCAGAGAAAGGTTGTAAAATCATATATATTCCGGGTAATCATGATGAGATAGCCAGACGTTTTGCTGGTTTTGATTTTGGAAGACTTGTGGTTGATAATAAAATTGTGCTTTCATTGGATGATACAACTACTTGGATTTTTCATGGAGACGTATTCGATGTAGTTATGCACCACTCAAAATGGCTTGCTAAAATGGGTTCTGTAGGGTTTGGTATTTTGATAGGGATAAACAGGATGGTAAATGCTTTTTTAACTTTTTTTGGGGGGAAAAAGATTTCTCTAGCTTCTAGAATAAAAGACTTTGTAAAAGGTGGCAAGGGGAAATCCATAACTAAATTTGAAGAAATGATAGCACAGCTTTCGATAAGAAAAGGCTATCATTTTGTGATTTGTGGTCATATTCATAGGCCGACAAAAAAACGTATAATGACTTCTTCTGGTGTAACTACTTATTTAAATTCAGGAGATTGGGTAGAGAATATGACTGCCCTTGAATATTATAATAGAGATTGGCATTTAAAATATTGGAGTGAAGATAAAACTAAAATAAAAGAGGATGTAAGTGTTGAAGAAATAGTGTCGGAGAGTACTGAGGAGGTATTTCTTAGAGCTTTTAAGGAAATATTGAAGAGTTAGAGGCAACAATAATAGTGGGTAAGTGTTGTTTTATGGGACAATATAAAGATTTGGCAGATGGCGTATAGCGAAGATATATGGAATGAAACTATACTTAGAGTTAGCAAGCATTTTAGTGTGACAGCTGAATTTGATTTTATGTTATTTATAGTTGGAGTTCAGGAGCTTGGAACTGGTATGACTAAGTATAGTAGAGATGAAAAATGGGATGTTATTAATTTGGGCAAGTGTAAATTGCTGGCTAATTTAGGATATTTAGAGCAAACCGGAAATGATAAGGACGGATGGCCCGAATTTAAGGTTGTTAAAAACGTAAAAAGTTTGACTCCTAATTTGCAGAAGCGGTTGTTAAAACAGGCAATGATAGCTTATTTTGATGAAGTTTTAGAGCCTGTAGAATGATAATTATATCAAATTAAAGTTTAGTTGGTAACTCTATATAAGTAAATTAAAGAATATAAGAATGAAAAAGATATTGTTTTTTGTAGTAGTGGTTATTTGTGCTCAGATTCTGGTTTTTTGTCAGGCCCATGATGAGAAACAGAGTGTTGTTGAAATTGAGACTGTTTATGGTAATATGGAGATTGTACTATATAATGAAACACCCGAGCATAGAGATAATTTTTTAAAACTTGTAAAGGAGGGTTTTTATGATGAGACTCTTTTTCATAGGGTTATATCCGGATTTATGATACAGGGAGGTGATCCTGAGTCCAGGGGTGCATCTTCAGAGACTAAACTTGGAGGAGGTGGTCCTGGTTATCAGTTAGATGCTGAAATAGTTTATCCTAAATTATTTCATAAAAGAGGAGCATTATCTGCTGCTCGTTTGGGCGATCAGGTTAATCCGGAGAAGAAATCTTCCGGGTCTCAATTTTATATAGTGCAGGGGAAGGTGTATAGTAATGAGGAGTTGGAACGTCTCGAATATATGCAAAATGAACAGCAACGTCAGCAGATCTTGATGAAATATGCAAATCCATATAGGGAAGCTTTATCTGCTTTTCAGCAAGCTAATGATAGAGAAGGTTTTGAAGCCTTGGTAAATCAGATAGGGCAGGAGGCAGCTTCTGAGATGGATTCACTTGTTGAATTTATGATTCCGGAGGAACATAAGAAGGTATATACTACAATTGGTGGTGCTCCTTTTTTAGATGGAGATTATACTGTTTTTGGTGAAGTTGTAAAAGGAATGGATATTGTTGATAGTATAGCCAGTTTAGAAGTTAATGATATGGATCGTCCTTTGAAGGATGTTGTAGTTCATATGAAAGTCATTAGAAAATAGGTTTTGCAAAAATTCAAAGATTGAAATAAATGAGGAAGGAATTATTAAGTTTTTTATTTCTTTTAATTTTCCAGTATTTTTTTGTGCAGTTTGTAAATGCGCAGGATGTTTTTGTAACAATAAATACCAATTATGGAGATATTAAGGTAAAACTTTATGATGAAACTCCCATACATCAAAAGGAGTTTTTAAAGTTGGTGAGCAGTGGTCATTTTAACGGTACTCTTTTTTATAGAGTCATTGAGAATTTTGTGATTCAGGGAGGATCTTCTGATTCTAAGAATGCACCTGCCGGAAAACATATAGGATATGGTACGGCTCACAATATCAGTTCAGAATTTAATGATAAATATTTTCATAAAAGAGGAGCCCTTTGTGCTCCGCGTCAACCCGAAAATATTAATCATTTCAGGATGTCTGATATTTCACAGTTTTATATAGTACATGGGAGGGTTTACACAAATGAAGAGTTAGATTTACTTGAAAAAAGGGTGAATAATCCTATTTTACGAGAATTGCGTGAACGATTTTATTTGCCTCATAAGCCTGAGTTGGATAGTCTTCGTAATCATGATCCACATGCTTTTAATTCATTAATTAGGGATATTAAGGCTAAAATAGATTTTGAGTTTAGTGTTTCAGATCATTTGAAATTTTCTAGTGAGCAACGTAAAGCTTATACTTCTATTGGTGGACTACCAGATTTAGATGGTGATTATACCGTTTTTGGGGAAGTAGTTGAGGGGATTGAGGTTGTTTCCAGAATAGCAGGATTAAAAACGGATGAGAATGATCGTCCTATTTCTGATGTGGTTATAAATATTGATTAAGATTTATTATGAAATTTTGGCCCGTAATTCTAGGCTTAGTTTTTTTTCTGACTGCATGTTGGGGAGGTTCTGAAAGTACTAATGAAAATAAAAGTACAGATGTAAAAAACCAAGCTACATACAGAACTAATGTATTGGGGATGGCAGAGCTTCAATTGTCAGATCAATATACACGTTCTATGGGTAAAGTTTTTGGTTTCTATGTAGGGCCTGAAACTGTAGTTGCTAATTTGAGTGAGTTGCAGGGAGCTTATAGGGTGCGTGTTTCAGCACTTGGAGCGACACAATATTATAAAGTAGAAGGCTATACAGCCTATGATGTTGATTTAAATCTGGTGTTGTTGAAAGTATCCAGAAATAATGAAAATTTCCTTACTCCTTGTTTGTTTGAAGAAGAAATAGATACTCTATATACTTTGCTTCGTTCTTCTACAAAGCTGTTAATTAGCAGGTCAAGGGTTAGCTCATTATTAAACTCCGATTCTTTGAGTTATTATATTTTAGCTGGCAGGCTGGAGACTGGTAAACCTGCATTTTCCTCCACTCATGATATGGCAGGTATTATTCAAAAGTATCAAGATAGTAAAGGCCTTTCTGCGCTACGTGTTTTAGAGGGAAAATGGATAAGTCAATTATTGGCCAGTCAACATGAACCCAAGCCCATTATTGAGTTGAGTGGGAAAAATAACAGGGTTTATCCTTCATATAAAAAGATTAAGGGCTTTCGTATGATTACAAATAAGGGTGATATAACCTTTAAGCTTTACAATGAAACACCTGACTATAGAGATAATTTTATAAAACTGGTAGCCGATCAATTTTATGATAGTCTCACAATACATAGAGTTATTCGGGGATTTTTGATTCAAACAGGAGCTGCAGATACTAAGGATGCTTCGTCTCAGGATATTGTTGGCTGGCGAGGTCCTGGATATACACTTCCGATGAAAATAGTGCCTGGTATTTTTCATAAAAGAGGAGCTATTGCTGCCTCTAAACTCCCTGACGCAAAAAATCCTAAAGATGAATCAGACGGTTCTCAATTTTACATAGTCTCGGGACGAGTTTTTTTAGACCAGGAGTTAGATGATTTAGAGAAGAAAAAGGGTATTCATTATACTAAACAACAGCGTCAAATATACGGAAGTGTTGGTGGAGCTCCCCACTTAGATGGTGATTACACAGTTTTTGGTGAAGTTATCTCGGGTATGAAACTTGTTGATGAGATCTCATTATTGGAAACTTATCAGGTTGATAGACCAGTTGAAGATGTCAGAATAAAGAGAATAGAGTTTATATATCGTTAAAATTAAGTTTTATTTAAATTATAATATAGCTG
>Ga0055584_100004144_pt1 | contig 14225 bp, 11 predicted proteins | sample OSDHelmetaG_FD_58716 | JGI IMG/M metagenome (GOLD analysis project Ga0055584, IMG submission 58716) | Pelagic marine sediment microbial communities from the LTER site Helgoland, North Sea, for post-phytoplankton bloom and carbon turnover... | ecosystem: Environmental > Aquatic > Marine >... | reverse complement strand
TCAGCTTCCGCCTTAGCAGCTTTGGCTTGGGCGACGCGCTCAGCTTCTGCCTTAGCGGCTCTGGCTTGGGCAGCGCGTTCGGCTTCAGCGGTGGCGGCTCTGGCTTGGGCAGCGCGTTCGGCTTCTGCGTTGGCGGCCTTGGCTTGGGCAGCGCGTTCGGCTTCTGCGTTGGCGGCCTTGGCTTGGGCTGCACGCTCGGCTTCAGCCTTAGCTAGCGTATCGGTGTCATTCTTAGCTTTCTCCGCTTCGGGAGATTTTGTGGCAGGGGCGGGGCTACCTCGCTCTACACGAAGCTGACGTATGCGCTCCTTTGCGGTTTCAACGAATCGGCCGGTGGGATAAGCGAACATGTAGAGTTCGTAGTCGTCCGGTTCGGAGCTGTCCTTTACTGTGTGCCAGAAATAATCACCCGGTTCCTTAATTTCAGCAGCCTTTGAAGTGCTATCAGCCGCAATTGCTAAATTATACTGCGGGATAAACATAGCCAACGTAGCGCTTAGGACTACGCGCGCAACCATCTGTGCCGCGCGCTCAAGCATACGGCGTTGGTGTGGCTTCAGCTTGCCGGCGTGCTCGTTGGTCGAGTCCTCGACCTCGCTGGTCGCGCTCGTTGGATCTAGTTGAGCTCTCATTTCCCTCCCGAATTCGTATCAATAACGACTGAGCGACGCGCAGGTATGTGCTCGCAGCTGGGACCTTTTGCGAATATGCTACTCTCGCCTTAAAAGAGCAATCCGCACAACACGTCGAGGGTATGGCATGAGAACACTCATCTGGGCGGCCACATTGGTCGCTTTCTTGGTACCAGTAGCATCAATTGCAGGGGATACACCCGCGGCGCCCGATGCAAAGGTCTCGATAATTTGGCCATATGACGGCTCGACTATACGCGGTGGCAAGTTCTGGCTCCGCTTTGGGCTCAAAAACATGGGCCTAGCGCCAGCTGGTGTAGAAAAACCATTCACCGGCCATCATCACCTTATCATCAACGGCGAGTTGCCACCCTTTGATGAAGAAATTCCAGCTGATGAGACTCACGTTCACTACGGCAAAGGGTATTCTGAGGCACGAGTAGTTCTGCCGCGCGGGCGCCATACCTTGCAACTACTGTTTGCTGATCACAACCACATCCCACATGACCCGCCACTGTTTTCGAAGAAGATCACGGTGCTGGTTCCATGATGATTAACTCGGCAAGGAGACCAATAATGACCGTACTGCGGACTCTAATCATGCTGGCACTGGTGTCCGGTCCTGCTGCGGTGATGGCGGAGGGGTCGCCCGCACCCAAAGACAGTTATTTATATATTGGCTGGCCGATTGAGGGCTCTGTTGTTAGCGCAAAGTCCTTCCGCGTTTGGTTTGGGCTGCGCAACATGGGGATCGCACCAGCGGGTGTTGACAAACCTATGACAGGCCATCATCACCTGATCATTGATGCGCCCCTACCACCAATGGACGAAGAGATCCCAGCTGACAAGAATCACGTGCACTTTGGTAAGGGGCAAACTGAAACAGTGTTGAAGCTACCTCGTGGCAGGCATACTTTGCAGCTGTTGCTTGCAGATCATGATCACATTCCGCATGACCCGCCAGTAGTATCGAGGAAGGTGACGTTCACCGTTCGCTAGTGCGCCAAATAGTCACTTCGCGCGTCGCGCGCGAGCTTTGACCTGGGTCCTCGGCATGCAAAGTATTCGCGTGCCGAGGGCCAAATTCACCTCTTCAACTAGCACTTCACCGGAATGCACTCGCGAGGCCAATGCAGCAGTACTCAAGCCTTACGAAAGCCTTCCCAGCCATGTCGTGTTTCATCAGAAATTGGCGCTTAAGCGGAGCAGGGTTTGGGAATGCGGGGCGTCGTGCTGAGACTAGGGGCAGCCCCCCCCGGCTGTATATTCTCCAGAGTGCTTGTAGGGGACATCTTGCTTAGTTACGGCTGGGGTTTAAGCAGAGCTCTCCTCAATCCCGTGCCTAGCCTGCTGACTTAGCGCTCGCACCGGCGAAGCGATGCGCGCTTCTAATCACTACATCACGATTCAAGGTAGGGTTTACTCTGGTGGCAGCTCTTCGCCAACTCCAGGAAGCAAAACTCTTACGACTGTGCCCTTGCCAGGCATTGAATTTAAGTTCAAGCGTCCGCCATGCTTTCTGATGATGTATTCGGAAGTGCTCAAGCCCAGGCCTTCGTGCCCTTCCTTTGTCGAGAAAAAGGCGTGCGTGCATTGCTGACGCACCTCGTTCTCCATACCTTGCCCGTTGTCAGTTAAGGTGATGGAAATGGCCCCGAGCTCTTCCATAGTCTGGATTTTGAGGACGCCAGCACCGCTTTGTCCCTTCAACTCTTCGCAGGCGTTAGCAATAATATTGCGCAACGCTACGGCCATCTCGACGCTTGACCCGCCGATATCGTGCACCGGTACCAAGTTCTTGCTGATCGAAACTCCGGATTCAGCCGATCCGCTACCGGCTAACGCGCGCTCGAGACACTGACTGACATCGAATGGTGCTTTTTCGGTCTCAATCACCGATTCCATACGGCGGTGGAATTCCGTGGACGAACGCTCTACTGCCTCTATGGTTTTACTTGTGGCATTGATGAGCCGCGGTACGGAGTTGAGATCTAGCACATCGCTCAGTTCTCCGAGTGTGGCTTTTGCTTCAACAATAGCGGTGTTAGCAGCGCGAGTGTCGCCAACCACTAGGTTGGCCTGGCACTGCGCGATGCCCTTTGCTACCTCAACGTAGACTTCCTTCATTAATCCCACATGCGAGCCGACGCGGCGTGCACTGGCTCGGACCAACTGCACGAGAAACTCGGTTCGGACTTTCTCTTCCGCATCAGCTGCGGCAGCTGCGGATGCGGGGCGTGCCGCTGGCACAGGTTGCGGTTGCACCACGGTTGGGGCTGCAGATAACGTTGGTTGTGCGGGCTGTTGCGGCGACGCTAGAACCGTCGCGTCCAAGTCGGACGAGTCGTCTGCGTATGCTTGCGGAATAGACAGGTTAGGCACGGTTTGATCTTCGCTGCCGCGACCCAAGCCAGCACCAGCAAACTGAGGGCCCGGCACGGCGCGGCGACCGAACACGGACATCAGTGCAACGCCTACTACGGTCAAGAACAAGACCGCAATCGCATAACGCTCGAGGTTACTGCGTTTATCTGCCCGTGTGCTGTGGAGCAATTTAAGGTCATCGATTATCCCGGTCGCTATGGTGGAGGCTTCCATACTCGTAGCGCTACTGCTGAGCTCGTTTAACGGACCTTTCTGTGCCATCAATACCAGACCGTGGGCGAGAAAGTTGCCCAACGCACTGCGCAGAGCCGACGGGTATTCATTGCGTTTGGAGCGCAATTCGCTGAGGTTGCTCATCAGCCGCTGTTTTTCGATCTCGCTCGGATTAGCAAAGTAGTTTTTAAGATCGGCGTGGTAAGTTTTGACAGACGTGTCCAGCGCCATTTGTTTAAATTCACCAGCCCGAGCAGAAACAAGCTGCGCAGCGATAGGCATGTAACGTTCCGAGTTTCGCACGATCGCATACGCGGATTTGAACCGCTCGACACGCTCCGCTTTACTATTCAGGCGACTGATATAGCCAAGCAGAGCTGCACTGAGATCGGGTGAGATGCTGGGATCACCGCGGGCAATTTTGCGCAACTCACCAGAGTGGCGTGTGACTTCTGGGGATATGGCCGCGAGACCGTCGAAATGGGCTTGAGGATTATTGCTGACCTTCAGCAGCTCAACGCTCCAACGACCATCAAGACCCTGCAATGTTTGCAGGAGTGATGCCGCACGCTCTATGCGCGTAGTGTCGATATCTTGCGCTTGCGAATAAAGGAACCCAGCGCCGCCCAATCCCGCAATCGTCAGTCCGATTGTTCCAATCAATTTCGCGGCGTTCATTCCTGATGCCCTTTAAGTTCACCAGCGAGCGTCTTGATGAACGCTACGATGTCGTCCTTTTCATTGTCTGGCGCTTCACGTCCTAGCTGAAATTTAAACATCTTGTCTACAGCATCGCGCAGGGTCGGGGCAGTGCCATCGTGAAGATACGGTGGTGTAAGCGCCGCGAGGCGTAAACTCGGTACTTTGAAGGCGTGCCGGTCAGCTTCGTTGCCAGTGACGTTGAATCGCCCGAGGTCTGCTTTCGTGATGTTCCCGCGCTCTTCGAAATAGGAGTTGATAACGCCGAAGACCTGAAACATATTGCCGCCTGCGTTAGTGCCTTGGTGGCACGAAGAGCAGCCGTACTGTTTGAATAACTGGTAGCCACGCAATTCTTGTTTTGACAAGGCCGTAGCATCACCGCGCAACCATTTGTCGAACGGGCTGTTCGGACTAATTAGCCCACGCTCAAATTCAGCGATGGCATCCTTAATCGATTTGCGCGAAATGCCGTCCGGATAGATAGCATCGAACAGCTGCGGGTAATTCGGGTCACCATATAGCTTAGTCACAATATCCGGCCACAATGCCCCCATCTCGTGCGCGGATTGCACTGGGCCATCGACCTGAGACACGAGGTCGTCGGCGCGTCCATCCCAAAATTGCTTGATGCTACCTGCGGAGTTGAACACCGTGGATGAGTTTACAAATCCTTGCGCGCCGCCGATGCCAGTCGGCACACGGGTACCGTCCGAGCCCCCTTTAGCCAGCACGTGGCAGGTACTACAAGAAACACTGTCATCCTTGGACAGTCTGGTGTCGTTGAAGAGTTTACGCCCGAGGGCAGCTTTCTTCAGGTCTACCTTGACTTCGAGCGGTATGGCCACGATTGGCTCTGCCGCGTTGGCGATATCTCCAGGTATGGCGATGAGGCCAGTGACTGCGACAGACGTAAATGCCAGCCACGCAGCAAAGCGCATGCCAAATGGGGTCACAAGACAAGTCATATTTTTCCGCACTTCATTCGATTCTAGCAGTTGAGTTAGCGAGATCTCGGACGCTACACTCTAAAAGAGAGTTTTCAGTTTTTTCACTGTCTCCCGTGGATAGTTCCGCCGCTAAAGCATAGGTGGCGAGGCGGGGATCCGATTCATGTCCCAAACCTTCCAGAAAGCAAATTAGGTCATCATAGTTGAGCGTGCTAAGCGCCACTTTCTGCAATAATTCACTGGCGTTAGGCGCCAATGAGTCGCGCGCGCGCCGGTTAATAAGAGTGCGCCAAGTTGCGTCGTCAATTTCAATACCGGTGTCAACGGCGCGCATTGCGTCGGCCGTGAGTGTGGAGCTAGACGCGAAGCGTACCTGAGCCGAGTCTGACGATTCAAGACCAATCGATGACTCTGCGCAGGCAGCCTCGAAGGCTGCCCGAAACTCCTCCGCGCTCTGGTAACGGTCATCAGGTAGTTTGGCCAATCCTTTGTCTACAACCGCGGCGATGCTCTCCGGCACGGATTCGACTAAGGTATTGACGCGGGGTGGCTGCTTCTCTAGGACTGAATACATCACCTCGGTGATGGTTTTTCCAGTCACTACCTTAACGCCCGTAAGCATTTCATAGAGCAAGGCGCTTGCCGCATATAAATCTGAGCGTTGGTCCAATTCGCCACCGGTAAATTGCTCAGGAGACATGTAGCTTGGGGTACCCAAAATTATGCCGGTGCGGGTATATCCAGTTGCATCAATACGGGCAATGCCGAAGTCACCAACCTTGGTCAAGCCATCGGACATAACAAAAATGTTCTGCGGCTTGATGTCACGGTGCACAATCCCGGCCGTGTGAGCGACGCTAAGGCCGCTCAGGATCTGGGTGAAGATTCGACGGGTCGTCTCTAGCGGCACATCACCTTCGTTCATGATGTCACGCAGTTCTCGCCCCGGGATGAATTCCAGTACTAAGTAGGGCGTGTCTTCATGGTGACCAAATTCGAATACGGTTACGACGTTTGGGTGCACCAAACGACCAGCCGCCTGGGCTTCTCGTCGGAAGCGCTCGAGGAATTCTTCGCCATCTGACTGCAGCAGTAATCGCGCATGGATTGTCTTAATAGCCACATGGCGACGGATGGTCGTGTCGAAGCCTTTGTAAACGACGCCCATCGCGCCCTCACCGAGGATTCCTTCGATGAGATAACGCCCGATGTACTGAGCCTCTCGCGGCTTTTGACCGTTGAGGACAGTTTCTTCAAATTCTTCAGGATCAGTGGAACTCATCAAACACTCGCAGGGCCCAGAACGCAACACTATATGGTATATCAAGTTTGCTCCGCGTTGGAACCTGGACTAGCTAGGTCGTGCTGAAGTACGACTCACGATCTGACGTTTTGGTCACATGCGGACATTTTAAGCATCACAGAGCGAGCCCCTATGCAGCTAGTGCATCCGCTCACCACCGCGCACTGGGCCAGACAAAAACACTCAGAACATCTCACTTCGGAGCTGGTCCCTAGCGGGGCATAGTTGAGATCAGCTGCGCTAGTAGCGGTGTCAACAACCCTGAACGATGTTGAACTTAAGAGCCGTGTCGACCAGAGTGACTCGGCGGAGAGGGCGCGACAAGGCCCGCCGTGCCTCGAGTTAGCGATAGAGTCACTAAAGGTGCTGAACAATTTGCGTCATCGAAGGATAATTTGGCCGATCCACGCTAGTCAGTTGGATGAGTAAGCAAGCGCCGCCTCGGGCTTACTGTGTGTATATCCTAGAGTGCGCAGACGGTACCTTGTATACCGGTATCACCACCGAGCTTGTCCGGCGTGTGCATCAGCACAATTCCGGCAAATCTGGAGCCCGCTACACCCACGCGCGCCGGCCGGTTAGATGCATCTATGTTGAGCCGTCGCCAGACCGTTCCAGCGCGCTCAAGCGCGAGCTAGCAATCAAGCGCTTAGCGCGGCGCGCTAAGCTTGCCTTGGTGGCGCAAAATCCCTGGCGAGAAGCTGCTCCGAAACAGTGAGGGTGTGCCTGGATCCCTGATGTGCCGCCACAACGACTCGGTCACTGCTGCGTGCTACCGCTTGCATAAGTTGCTAGGGCACTCAAGCCATCTAAAGGTCCAACACCAACATTGGGCTATGCGAGCGGGCGCAACAGATCAATACAAATTCCGCTTGTTCAGTGCCACTTAGAATTAGATCATGGTGCTCCGGCGTACCATCTAGATATCGCGTTTGGCAGGTCGCGCATAACCCCGCTTCACACGACGTCTCGATTTTAACACCGTTGGCGCGCAACACGTCTACGATCGTCTCATTCTCTGTAATGTCGTAGATAGCCCCGGTGCTAGCGATTTGTACTTGAAAGTCAGCCATTTCTTTTTGATCTCTTAGATCGGTATTTCGACGCAGGTCGCGTGCACCTCAAACTTAGTTTAATTTGCTGGTTCGAGAAACCAAAGTTGCCGACGCTGGCTGGCGCTATCTGCGGACACTGGCGCCCGGTGCCATCAGCGAGGTTTACGCATGGCTAATTCAAGCACACCGACTCGATCATACAACGGCTATCACAAAACTCATGTGCCGGAGCATGACCCGGAACTGACAGAAACCCGCCCGGGTACGCCGATGGGCGAGTACATGCGTAAGTCCTGGCATCCAGTGTGTTTGTCCGAGGAGCTTCAGGAGGTACCTAAAGCGATCCGAATTCTGGGTGAAGACTTAGTCGCATTCCGCGACCGTAGCGGCACGGTGGGAGTGTTACATCGCCACTGCTCGCATCGTGGCACGTCCCTGGAGTTTGGCATCGTCCAGCAAAAAGGCATTCGCTGCTGCTACCACGGCTGGGTCTATGATGTTGATGGAACGCTCTTAGAAGCGCCAGCCGAGCCTGAACAAAGTCGGCTTTACCAGACGGTGTGCCAAGGTGCGTACCCGGCATTTGAGCGCGAGGGCTTAGTATTTGCTTATCTTGGCCCACCGGAGGAGATACCTGCATTTCCTGAGTACGATGCCTATCGCCAGCCAGCTGACAACCAGCTCGTCGCATTTTCAAATATCTATCCGTGCAACTGGCTGCAAGTTTTCGAAAACATCATGGACCATTTTCACACCGCACTACTGCATAACAATATGACCGTCGCGAGCGTGGATGAGTCGATCAAAGACGGGCTAAATTTCCCTAACGCGTTTTTCGATATGCCGATCATGGATTGGGGCACCACGCGCAATGGTCATGGTGTCGCGTTCATTGCCGGTCGCCGGGTTGATGAACAGACCATATGGGTGCGTATGAGCGAAATGGTCTTTCCTGATTTAGTGCATGTTTCAAACTTAGGCAGCACTGCAGCGCAGGCGCGCCATTCGTCCGTTAGCTTGAGTCGCTGGCATACCCCCGTTGATGATGAAAACTGTATTTTGTTCGGATGGCGGCACTTCAATGCAGAGATTGATCCGCATGGCGAAAGTGATGCGACTCGCTGCGGATATGACAAGGTCGATTTCCTCGAAGGTCAAGTCGAACGGCCATACGATATTGGCCAGCGTGCGCCAGGCGACTGGGACGCGATCACCAACCAGCGTCCGATTGCTGTGCACGCGCTGGAGACGCCCGCAACGTCCGATGTTGGCGTGTTCTTATGTCGGAAATTGTTGCGGCAATTAGTACGCGGAGAAAACGGTAGCGATTCCACCCGACCGATGAGTGCGGATGGTTCTGACGCACTGCACACCTGTAGCTCAGACACTACCCTGCGATTGCCTCTACATCCAGATAAGGAGGTCGATAAAGCACAAATTAAGGCTATGAGTAGAAAGGTTTTCGAGGTAATGGCGGCAGCTGATGCGCAGCCTTCGAGCAATCGGTCGGCTTATATCTCCAGTGAACTGGATGCAATAGATGGTCAACAGCTGGATGCCGCCGAGTAACTAAGCCACACCGTGCGCCGGGCAAGCGTTGGCTGATCGGTAGGCAATCTCAGCACTTGCGCTCGCAACGATTCAATCTCGCACAGCCGAGCGGTGCCGGGGTACCAACCGCAGATGCTTGGGCGGCAGCGGATTCCAGCCTTTCTCAGGTCTCCGGCGCCACGCTACATTGATAATGCAATTACCTATACTGAGGTCTCAAGATGCAATACCAAACGATTGATGTAAAACCACTAAGTCCAGTCATCGGCGCGCAGATTGACGGCGTCGATATCTCGAAGCCTCTCGGTAACCAGACATATACTGAAGTGCATGAGGCCTTGATGCGTCATCAGGTGATTTTCTTCCGCGACCAGCACATGACCTCAGAACAACACAAGCGCTTCGGGCAGCACTTCGGCGAGTTGCATGTACATCCCTTTGCGCCCAGTCCCGAAGGTCATCCTGAGATTCTTACAATTCACGCTGACGAGAATTCAAAACGCGTAGCGGGGCATGGCTGGCACACGGACGTGTCGTGTGATGAAGAGCCACCCATGGGTAGTATCTTGTATCTGACCAAAACACCAGATCCGGGCGGCGATACTATGTTCTCCAGCATGTACGCTGCGTACGAAGGGTTGTCTCCTTCGATGCAAAGATTTATTGAAGAGCTGCAAGCCGAGCATCGCTCTGAACATCTCGCCCAGGGTCGCGTTGGTAACAGCGACCACACTCAAAGTGGTACTTATCCCAGTCATGTTCACCCTGTAGTGCGTACGCATCCGGTAACACGACGTAAAGCGCTATACGTGAATGCCGGTTTTACCCGACGCATTGTTGGTCTCGAGCGCAAGGAAAGCGACGCCCTATTGGAGTTCTTGTTCGATCATGTGCGCACACCTGAGTTTCATTGCCGGTTCGCGTGGCAGGACAACTCGGTTGCGTTTTGGGACAACCGCGCAGTGCAACATCACGCACTCTGGGATTATTACCCGCAAGTGCGCAGTGGTTTTCGCGTCACTATCAAGGGCGATCGCCCATTCTTGACCAGCGAAGAAAGCGCTGCGGTAGAGCAGGCGACCAAGCCAAGGATTAGTGGTTACGATCTGAAGGGAAGACCAGACCACTAACAACTTCAGCCGTCGAATCTGGGTATGAGCCAGCCTCGCACGACACCGTGCGTGCGCGGCAATTCATTGTCAGGTGGTATTTTGATTCAACGCACAATGTACGTTTAGGTAGTACCAGATCTCAGCGCATCAAGCAGATTCTATCGCGAAGTGCTTGGCTTCGAAGTGCACTAGATCGGTGATTCAGGTTGGCGAATGTTCGTTCGCGACGGATGTCGAATCATGGCAGGCCACTGTCCGCACGCAGCACCACCCAGTGAGCTAGGCGAGCATTCTTACTTCGGATATTTTGTGGTCGATGACATCGATGACTACCATCAATTCGTCGTTTCACGTGGTGCTGAGTTGATTAAGGCCCTACGGGATGAACCCTGGGGAATGCGAGAGTTCGGTGTAAGGACAAGCGACGGTCACCGCATAATGATCGGCCAGGAGCTAATAGCTTGAACTGCTTGCGTGCACCAGTTGGGCACTTATAAGTTCGTGCCAAGCGTATGTTGCGCTAGCACGCGGAAATACTGCCTTAGCAGCTTTGCTCGGCGCATCAATGGGCGAGCCATTGGGCCTCCGACCTCGCCTGTTTGGCCCCAGCGTCGTTTCGCAAAGCTTGAGCGAGGCTAAAGCGCACTTGTGAATTGCCACCCGCTTGCCGGCGGCCCACATGCGGTTACCAGTGCTCTATAATGACGCGCTCGCCACGCGATTTCCGCGCTGCTCAGTGAACTGAAGCTACTTGACCACTATTAAACCCACCAAGTCAGTATTTCTCTGGTCGTTGATGCGTGAGCATTTGGCGTCCTACGCGCTCGGCACCGCCTTTCTTGGTGCGACTCTGTGGATGACCTTTGCGATCCCGCGCTACGTCGCCGAAGCCATCGACATCATGGCCGATGGTGGGCTAGATGACGATGCATTGTTGGAAAATGTCGTACTGATCGTAGCGTTCGCCGTTGCCATCGTAGTTGTGCGCACAGGATCGAGGCTGGCGTTTTTTGTGCCGGGTCGGCGCGCCGAGTTTGACCTAAAAAACCGAATGCTGACAAAGCTCTGCGCTCTGCAGCGGGATTTTTATCTGGCCAACCCCAGTGGCGCGGTAATCTCGCGCATCAACAATGACGTTAACGGTGTGCGCATGTTGTTGGGCGCGGGCTTGATGCGTGCGCTGACTAGTGCGGGAACATTGTCGCTGGCACCGGTCTATATGTATCAAATATCACCGCGCCTGACGCTTTACTGCACCTTGCCGTTACTGCTCGGCTTTGTGATTGTGCAAGCTGGCATGCGCACGATGCGCAAGTATCAACTGCAACAAATGCAAGATTTGCGCACGCTATCCGAGTTCACGGTTGAGTCATACAACGGCGTTAACGTTTTGAAAAGCTATGCCGGCTATGGCTGGGCAGAGCAAACGTTTCTAGGCTGGAGTGAGAAGGTCCGTGACACTGCGACCCGGATGGCCACGATACGCGCGTACTGCATGCCCTTGCTAATGCATTTGACCAATGGCCTGAAAATGCTTTTGCTGCTGATGGGCGGGACGATGGTGGTTCGCGAGGGCTTGAGCCCAGGCGATTTCACCGCCTACATGTTGTATCTATCGTTGCTGGTTGTGCCCCTGGTTGGCATGACTTTCATGTTGTTCATGCTGCAAAGAGGATTTACATCACTGGGCGCGCTCATGGAGGTTTTGCACAGCGAATCTCCGGTGCCCCCAGCTGACCCGAGTGCACCGCAACGAATGACTGCTGCGGGTCGATTGGAAGTCGCGGGGCTGAATTTTGCCTATCCGGATAAGCCCAATGAAATGGTGCTGCAAGATATTAACTTCAGCATAGAGAGAGGCCAAGTGGTAGGGGTGTTCGGCGCTGTGGGTTCGGGCAAATCTACACTGGTGAATGTGCTTAACGGTTACCTATCAACACCGCCTGGATGCGTGTTTCTCAATGGTGTGGACATTGTCGAAATTGGGCATCAGGTGCTACGCAAGCATGTCGTCACGGTCTCGCAAGAACCATTCCTTTTTTCAGACTCCATCCGCAATAACATTGGCATCGCAGTTGCTGATGCTAACGATACACAGCTCGACCAGGCTGCCAATGCCGCAGCGCTTGGTGCTGATTTAACCCGCATGCCCGCAGGGCTTGAGACGGTGGTCGGTGAAAAGGGCATTACATTGTCTGGCGGGCAAAAGCAGCGCGTAGCGTTGGCACGGGTGTTGGTTGAGCCCCATCAGGTGCTGTTGCTAGATGATGTGTTGTCCGCGGTAGACCACGAAACCGAGCGCGCTTTGGTGAGTCAGCTTTATGGACACGTGAAAGCGCAAGCGACTGTATTGGTTTCGCACCGCTTGTCGGTGTTAGAGCGGGCCGATCTTGTGCTCGTGCTGCACCAAGGATGCGTCGTTGATCGAGGCACTCATGCAGAGTTGATCGAGCGCAGCGGCCCATATAAAGATGCGTGGGGCTTGCAACAATCCGGAGCACCTGAGAAGCCCGAGCAAGTGCTCGCATGAGTCAGTTCAACAATGGCCGAGACAGTGGCCGCTTCAGCCGCTGGATGGTTAGGCAGCGTTACCTAAGTACGCACCTGCCGACTTTGTTTCATATGTTGCGCCCGGCGCTGCACGAACAACGCCGGGCACTGTGGTTAGTCGCGGCCTTATTGCCAGTATCTGCGGCGATGGCGACACTGATCCCGTACCTGACACAGCGCGCGGTTGACGACTACATCTTGCCTGCAATGGCATCAGCGACGCCGGCTCCTTATTTAGAAGATTTAAGTGTTCTGGTGATGACAGGCTTTGCTGTGGTAGTTGCCGGTTACATCTGCGATGCCTTGTATGTGCAGGTACTGCAGCGAGCCGGACAGACGCTAATCGCCGAATTACGCACCTTAGTCTACGCCCGCACGCTGCGGCTACCGCGTCGGTACTACGACCAGCACTCTATCGGCAGCATCTTGACGCGCGTCACAACTGACATAGAAGCGCTAGGTGAAAGCCTAGCCGGCAACGTCTTATCGATGTTCGTTGATTTCCTAAAGTCTATGACTTTCATCATCGTGATGTTCTATTTGAGCTGGCGCCTGACCTTGGTGTTGCTGATTGGTGTGCCGGTGCTGGTGCTGGTCATCAGGTTCTTCCAGCTACGTGTGCGGCATGCGTTTTTTCGGGCGCGAAAAGCGCTGGCTGACGCTACTGGTTACTTGCAAGAAAGCCTCAATGGCATGAAGACGGTGCAGCTATACAATGCCGAAGCCAAGATTAGTGCGGAATTCGAGCGACGTAATCGGGTGTTTTATGTCGCGCAGAACGAGTCGAATTTCTACGATGCGCTGCTGTTTTCACTGGTAGAGGGCATCACTACTTTCGCGCTGGCCCTAGTGCTGTGGTACGCCGCTGGTGCCTCGCTTGAAGGCTTGGTGACCCTGGGCGTTCTGATCGCATTCATGGAATACATCCAGAGACTGTTCGTCCCAGTGCGAGAACTCTCGCAACAACTCGCAATTTTGCAACGTGCGATGGCCGCGCTCGATCATATCGGCAGTCTATTCACTGCAACATTGGACGAAGCAGAATTAAAACCGGTCTCAGGTGGCGACGCGCCGCGGCGCAAAAGTGGTTTTGAGCGATTGCGTTTTGTTGATGTCAGCTTTGCTTACGAGGAGGCTGCGCCACCGGTGCTCAAAAACTTGAGCTTCGAACTGCGCCAAGGGCAGACTTTAGCCTTGGTCGGCGCGACTGGGTCTGGCAAGTCCACGGTCACGCGCTTATTAACTCGTGCTTATGGTGGCTTTGGCGGGGAAATAGAACTCAACGGCCAAGCCTTGAGCGATTATGGCCGTGCGGATTTGTCGCACATGATCGCAGTTGTGCATCAAGACGTGTTTTTGTTTCACGGCTCCATCGCTTTCAATATTGGACTTGGACGAGCCGATATCGACCAAGCGGCAATTGAGGCGGCTGCGCGATACGTACATGCGGATGAGTTCATCCGTAACTTAGATGGCGGTTTTGATTTCGCCGTTGCACACGGCGGGGCGAATCTGTCGGCAGGCCAATGCCAGTTAATCTCGTTTGCGCGCGCTGTTGCCGCGAATGCAGATTTAATTGTGCTAGATGAAGCCACAAGTGCCGTTGATTCAGTCACTGAAGCAATGATCGAGCGCGCACTCGCCAACTTGTACGCAGACAAAACGGTCATTGCCATCGCGCACCGCCTAAGTACGATCCGCAATGCCGACAAAATATTGGTGCTTGATGGTGGTGATGTAATCGAATCGGGAAACCACGAACAACTAATGGCACT
>Ga0055584_100004143_pt1 | contig 14226 bp, 8 predicted proteins | sample OSDHelmetaG_FD_58716 | JGI IMG/M metagenome (GOLD analysis project Ga0055584, IMG submission 58716) | Pelagic marine sediment microbial communities from the LTER site Helgoland, North Sea, for post-phytoplankton bloom and carbon turnover... | ecosystem: Environmental > Aquatic > Marine >... | reverse complement strand
ATTCTCCTTCCATCAGCATCAGGTACTCTAGTTACCGCACCTTCCACTTCATCATCAAAGCTAGGCCAACCACAACCACTAGAAAATTTGTCTTCTGAGGTATATAGATCTGAATCACACTGTCTGCAGGTGTATGTTCCTGGTTCCTTGTGAGTATCAAATTCACCTGTAAATGGCCTTTCAGTTCCTTTATTGATAATTACTCTTTCTTCTTCGGGTGTAAGTGGATTATACATAGTATTGATTTATTGAAAAGTAAACATGAAATTAGTTCAAATTGTTCCAATTCAATTTACACTGATATCAGTTAAAGTCATGCCTCTAATAGATCCACCGGAAAGAAGAATATCACCATATTTCTTATAGTTATTCCAAGGTGATTGAAATCGAGGTAGGCTATCTTGAAAATTGGTGTAATAATCCCATTGGGTCACTAATCTCGAACTATCATCAACATATACTAAATACTTATTATCTGGAGTCACTCCGACATCAGCAAAAGTCATTTCTATAACATCAGAATTCCGACCTATTTGAGAAGTGTCTTTACCAATGTATTTTAAGGTCACACCAGAGTCTTTTAGTTTAAAAGGCATAACTAGCCAGTAGCTATCATTAATCCACCAACCATTACCTCTTTTTAAAAAAAAGTCTAAGCTATCACTTTCGGTAAATTTTACATCTCCTCTACTAGCACTTCCACTTTTGTCTTCTAAATTCAATTCTATGGAGATACGGTCATTAGGTGATATTATTTTTGCCTTCTTCTCTGCTTTATTCCATTCATGTTGTCGGTTCCCAAAGAATGTCCATTTTAACTCATTGGTATTATCCCAAGCTTCTCTGCCCCCCATAGCTTCCATTACTTCATCAGCTATGGCTATAGCTTTTGTATCAGAGGCATTTTCATTAAACCCATCTGCAGCAGGGTTGATTTCTGATTGAGAAATTTCTTCTTTAAGCTCACAGGAAATGATAAGTAATGAGGTTATAGAAAAAGAAATTATTAAGAGAAGTTTCATTCTTGAATTTTGATATTTACAATTAGTTCTTTTGCTTCACTACTCTTCCAGGAGTATATGGAGCCCCTACAGCTTCTAACATCTGTTCTATTTCAACGACATCCACTTTATAGATTTCTTTGACAAATATCTGAATTGGACCAAATTCCTCTTTTGCAATTGCATAACTATCTAAATGTGTTTTTGTAGGAGCGGAGGTTGAATATTTTTGTTCATAATTTAATCCACCCAATCGCCAAAAAGGTGTAGGTTTTTGATCCATATCTAGTCTTCTTTTAATTCTATCTCCATTCATCATAACATTAGCATCTCTTAACTTAGTCTCTAGTCTAACCACTGCCTCACTCATTTCATCCATTGGTGTCTCCGCTAATTTGATTGCTTCTTTTATGAATTTTACTTTGTCATTAATTTCAGACAACATTCTTCTCGTGCTTTGCATTTCTGCTGAAAGGGCAGCCACATCTCTTTGAAAGGACACTTTTGCTTCTCTATCAGAAGCTGGCAGAACAGTATTATTCAGAGTCTTAACACTGAATGAAACAGGGTCAACTAACTTCTCTGATGTTCCATTTTTCATAACTGACATTTCTATAGTATACAAACCAGGTGATACTAATGAACCTTGACGTTGGCCCGCAAAAGGATTATAAAAAGATGGCTTTCGCAGATTTACAGGATCTTTCAGTGTATATCTCATATTCCAATGTATCCTCTTAAGCCCTTTACTTGATTTTTTAATTATCTTTTTTACCACTACACCATCCTCGTTCTTTATTGTAAATACAAGCTGAGGAGCTTTCTCTTCACCTTCTGCTTTTAATTCATCATAACTTGGATAAGGAGTATTACTTCCCTTTTTGACTAATTCTTTTTCCTTTTTCTGTCTTTTATCTTTCAATGATTTGAATTCATCATTGTAGAAATATGTGATAATTGCCTCAGGTCCTAGATTGTCCGCTGAATAATATCGATCTCCTTGAAATGCCTTTCCTGGAAGACCAAGAGGAGTACTCTTTTCCCACATCAATGCCTCTCTAATTGGATAAATAGTAGCTGTCTGATTTAATTCAACATTTCTCAATGAAGTATAATCATCCAAAATGTAAAAACCTCTACCAAAAGTCGCCAAAATAAGATCCTCTTCGCCTCTATGAATAGCAATATCTCTTACTGCGATAGTAGGTAATCCACTACCTAATTTCTGCCAATCCTTACCGCCATTCATAGATGTAAATGCTCCAAACTCAGTACCACAGAATATCAAATCAGAATCTACATGATCTTCTTCAATAGTATAAGCACTTCCTCTTTGAGGCAAGTCAGAACCGATATTTATCCAACTCCTTCCTTTATCTCTTGACTTAAATACATAGGGCTTAAAATCTCCAAATTTATGATGATTCACGATTGCATATATTACATTAGGATCATGTTGAGAGCAGTATACACTATTTATATATGACTGTCTTGGAGCTCCGGATATATCATTGGCTTTACGCCAAGATTGGCCTCCATCTTCAGTAATTTGAATCAATCCATCATCAGTACCTATAGCGATTGTATTTTCATCTAGAGGTGATTCTGAAAGTGCGACAATGGTTCCATATTGCGAAGTGGATCCATTTTTTGCTACTGCATCTATGCTCACTACCCGATCATACACCTTAAGTTTATTACGGTCTAATTGTCGAGTAAGATCTTCCCCTAGGACATCCCAGCTGTGTCCGTAATCATCACTTCTAAAAAGTTTATTTGCGGCAAAATATAGTCTTCCTTTTTTATGGGGGCTCACAGCTAATGGAGCATCCCAATTCCATCTATACAGATCTTCGTCTTTTCGCGGTTTAGGTTGGATACCTAACTCTTCTCCACTTTTTCTATCATATCTTACCAGTACACCATATTGAGATTGAGCATATACTATGTCTGGATTAAAAGGATCGACTTGACTTTCAAAACCGTCACCACCATGTGTCATATACCAATCTTGATTAGTAATACCATGATCAGTGATTACTCTGGAAGGCCCACCCATACTGAAATTATCCTGAGTTCCTCCATATACATTGTAAAATGGTTTATCGTTATCTACTGCTACTTTATAAAACTGAGTGATTGGTAAATTCTGTTTAAAGTCCCAATGTTTTCCTTTATCAAAAGTTTCATAGATACCTCCATCACACCCTACTAGAAGGTGGCTATTATTTTGAGGATTGATCCAAATACAATGATTATCTACATGCTTTGTATCCTCTCCTACATTTTTAAAAGTTTTACCTCCATCATGTGTCACTTGCATCCAGGTATCCATAGAATATACTGTATGAGGATCTACGGGGTCAGCTATTATTTCTTGATAATAATTTCCACTTGTTGAATGTCCACTTTGTTTTTTCCAGCTAGCCCCTCTATTTGTGGATTTGAAAAAGCCTCCTTTCCCATTTGCAGCTTCCACTATGGCATAAATAATTTCTGGATCTGCAGGTGACATGCTCAATCCGATCCTTCCCAATTCAGTAGAAGGAAGGCCCTTCTGAATTTTATTCCAGGTCTCTCCCCCATCCGTGCTTTTATGAAGTCCAGATCCAGGGCCACTGCTTACATAAGTAAATACATGTCTTCTTCTTTGATAAGTAGATGCGTATAGAATATTAGGGTCTCTAGGATCCATGATTACTTCATTCACCCCTGTATGAACATCCACCTTCAGCACATCTTTCCACGTCTTTCCCCCATCGGTTGTTTTGTACAAACCTCTGTCACCACCTTTGCTCCATAATGGTCCTAAAGCCGCTACATATACAACATCAGAGTTGTCAGGATGTACGACAATATTTCCTATATGTTCTGAGTCCATAAGTCCCATATTACTCCATGATGCTCCTCCATCTTCTGACTTATAGACCCCATCTCCATAAGCTACAGATCTCTGACCATTATTTTCTCCAGTTCCTACCCAAATCACATTCGAATTACTAGGATCCATAGTGATGCACCCGATAGAATAGGAGTTCTGACTATCAAATAGAGGAGTGTATGTTACTCCATTATTAATTGTCTTCCACACTCCTCCTGACGCAACAGCAACATAATATTCAAATGGATTGTCTGGATTAACAGCAAAATCAGAAATTCTTCCCGAGGTAATGGCTGGTCCAATGTTTCTCCATTCTATACCACTGATATCTACATCAGTAGATGTACTTTTTTCTTTTTGCCCATTAAGAGAAAACAGAAAACATATAGACAAGATCAAAGTTAAGAGAATAGCTTTTTTCATACTTATCGTTTTGTAGGTATCATTGCGACGAGTAAAGTTAAGGCATTCATATGAATTCGACCTTGAATAGAAGATTTGAGATTTAAGAGTAGCAATTCTATTTAGAGAAAAAGAAATTCACGAACTTAGAAGACCCAGTTCAAACCCTCTCCTCACCATTCCAGCTACATTTTTTACATCTAACTTTTCGAGTAAATTCTTCCTATGACTCATAACTGTATGAGGGCTTATAAAGAGTTCCTGAGCGATCATATCAGATGTATATTCATATGCGACAAGTTTTAAAACTTCTTGTTCTCTAGAACTAATATTTGAATTGTTGTAATCGATATCCATGCCTATTATTTTTTGGTCTAGGTGAAATTTGAATATATATAAGTACTTTCCTCAATAGTTATTAGGGTGTTTCGCATTCTTCGATTTGAGCTTCAAATGCAACTCCGATGGGCACTGTAAAATTAGGCTCGAAAACAATACTATCTTTAGCCTGAAAAAATGAACCACCAGGCCCAATAGTTCCATTTGCAATGATATATTCTGCTGCTACAAATGTGTCCGTACCTATGACATTTGTCAGATTATAGTTATTTGCCGTACAATCGGCCTTTTCAGCTTCATTGATACATATTTCAAGACTCCATGAATTAAGCTGTCCAGCGTCTTGATTTACATTATCCACAATAGTAAGAGTCCAATTACCACTGGGATTTTCATCTTTAAAAACTGAAAGCGGAGAATCAGATTTAAATGTTCCCCCATTATTATAAGGACAAGGAATGTTGCTACCAGCTGCATCATCTAAAGCTAAATCAAAGTTGTCCTGGTCGTCACATCTTCTATTGATGATATCTACAGTTGTTCCTTCTGGGCTTGTTAACTGAAAATTGAGGTCATTTATCCATGAATGCTCGCCTACAAGACTATTAACAGTCACTTTATCTATAGTTGCAGTTCCATTTATGCTTATTATGGAGGTAGATGTACCATTATCTACAATTGATTTAGGAGTGTCACTACTACTATAAATGATACATAGGCTACAAGGCTCAGCTGCCGTGAATAGGCCATTGGATTGGAGTCCACATCCCTCATCATCTGAGAAGGCAGCTTTTACATTAACGGCATTACCATCAGCCACAAGGTTTATAAGGTTTACAGTTTGTGGGCTACCTGTTATTGAGAAAGTTTGACCATTCACTACTAGATTACCTGTAGCTGGAGGATCATTGTATGTAACTCTAATTTGTTGATCATACGTATTCGTGTTTTTTTCACAAGAACTTTGAGTCAAAGCTTCTAGAAGTGTAATATCACAATCCGTAGCGGCTGATATTGTAAGATTTGCATTATTGATGTCGAAAAATACATTGTCACTACATTTGACTTTTATTCTCGCCGTTGTAGTATTAATATTTGGAAGAGTAACATTTTGACTTCCATCATTTGGAGTGTTACTTGCTAGTACAGTAGGAAATGTCAATCCACCATCAGAAGAAAAAAGAATATCTACCCCAACACAGCTTATAGGAGCGGCAGTTGTATTTGCGACGTCCCAGCCAACAGCTACTGTACCTGAAATCGAAGAAGTAGAATTGTGAGTATTAACTAAGAAAGGCCCAGCAGCATTAGTGACATTTAGAGTGATCTGATCATCATCATATCCACCGCCTCCTATCTTATTATCTCTTGCGATGAATTTAAAATTTAAGTCTCTATTAATAGTAGGAAGTACTTCTCCATAAGCTCCAACATTATTATTGTTTAGTATTCTTGAGATTTGAGGGAAGGTTCTAGTCGGTGAACTTACAGGTGTAAAAGTTCGAAATATAGGCGCATCTGCAGATGCACTTATATTTCCTTGAGGTCCAAGATCCCATTGTTCCCATGCATATGTCATTGCATCTCCATTCGCATCTGTGGCTGACCCAGTAAGTTCAAAAGGAGTGCTAATTGGAATATACTTGCCATTTATATTTTCAGAATTGGCGTTAACTACTGGAGTCATGTTACCTGTAGCAGTACCAGTAAAACAATTTTTTCCAGATCCTGTAGTGACATGAGCTGTCATTTGTTGCAGACTCCTAAAATGGAAATATGGATCACTGTTATTTTGAAGGTTTTGAGGACTACATATACCTGCATAAGCTTGTATGGTGGATCCACTACCAGGTTCATATGCACTACTGCCACTTCTGTTTCCACCACTACAACTTCCTCTAGAACCATTAAATGTATGATCTCCTCCAAACTGATGCCCTATTTCATGAGCAACAAAGTCTATCCAAAAAGGATCTCCTGTGGGGCTCCCTAAACCCGTAATTCCATCTGCCTTCGAATTTGAACAAACCACTCCTAGACCTGCTAATCCACCGCCACTGGTATTAAAGACATGACCTATGTCATAGTTCGCATTTCCAATGGCTCCGTCTAATGCCCCTTGATTTTGATTTATTGAATTATCACTATTTTGAGGATAAGGATCGGTAGCTGCATTGGTATATATGATTAGGTTATTATTAGCGACAAGCTGCAACCTCACGGCTAATTCTGTTTCGTATACACCTGTCACTCTGTTAATAGCTGTTACCACAGCTGCAAGACCTGAAGCTACTGTCCCTCCATGAAAAATGGTGTATTCTGCTTGTGCCGCTACAGCAAGATTATAGGTTTTTAATGTCACAGGAGCTACGCTTTTATTTTGTCCTTTAATGACTTCAGGTAAATCCTCATTTATGTCATCTAATATCGCAGATTCTCCGCACTTACACTCCCATGAAGATTTAGATTTGAAACTATAATTACTCTTTTTATAAGATACATAATACTCAGAATCGTCTTTATAATATGGGTCAATAAATACTGTGCCTTTTGATGAAAGAATCATCGCGTGAAAACCTTGTGGTGTCATGTCTAAATAAATTCGAGCACTTGCATCATCAACACCACTCCCGCTAAAGGTTTGAATTTCTGGAAATTTAATGGCAAGCTCAGGTGCCATAGTTCTAGATGCTGAAATTAGAAACCTTTCATTGGTTCCATCTGGCATTGGAATGAAAATCTCATATTCCAAATTTTCATTGCTTTTAGAGACGCTGTTCAAAAGAGACTTAAATGGCTTTAGTGATAATGAAACAGGGCGATATTTGTCAGGAACAATCCACCTTTCTTTATTGGATTTGGCTATGGATTCATCCATTTCTGACCAAAATGTATTGTTTTGGGCTAAAGTTAATAAGGGAAAAAAAGATAAAAGAAAGATCAATTTTCTCATTGTAATTAATATATAACTGCAATTTCAAAAATTGATTAATGAGATACCTTAGGGTTTATATCAACCTGATGTTCTTTTATACTTTACTATTGATTTTTTATAGATAGCAACTTTAACCAAAATGGAAATGTGATATCACATTTTCCACTTTTTTATTACTGCTTCCTTCGTAAATCCTCACCAGACATGTCTTTTCTACTTACTCAAATACAAAGGAGCCAAAACTCATATATTCATGAAAATTTGTGGTTACTGGTTGCCAAGTCCATGCCGAAGGCCCTTTATCATAATCTATACGATACATATTTGCCCGCCAAGTTGTACCAGAACTGGGTGGCACATTAGCCAATGGTTTAAGTAATGCATAGGGTATGAAAAATTCCCCGCTCCACCCTTTTACACCATCTTTGGTATTCTCTATAAATGTTGCATGTCTAGTTTTTCGGTCTCCTTCATAATGCCATGGTTTCCAACCAAAAAAATCTCCTTCGACATTTGGCACAAAAATCGGTAGTTCATAATTATGAGGAGATAGTTCATATTCAAAGTAAAATGGATAATCTTCTGATGTCCATAAGAATATTTCTATGACATCTTCCTCATACAAATCGCTATAATCAGCTGTATATGTAGATGTTATCGTTTTATCTTCACAGTAAAAGAGGAAGTATATACCTGTTTCTGAATATAAAATTTTTGAAGAAGTCAGACGCTTTTCATTCTGAGCATCCTTAGCTAATAACTGTACCCATTCCGTTTTTTGCCAATTAGGATTATCTCCTTTCCCTGAGATTTCAAAATCTGAAGTTTTGGCAACAAATAATGAATCAGTTTGAGTGAATACTATTTGACCAGAAATAATTAGAATAACAATCGGGAAAAGAAACTTCATCTGTTTGATTTGAAACTGTCAATGTAATAATATTGATCTAAACAAATAAATACAAATTGATAATGAATTCCTTTACTCTACAGATTAGGTGTAAAATCTAAGGCAACTATTTGCTTGAGGTACTCTTCCTTGGTAAGAAATAATGTTGAAATTTTCTTCTAAATATTATTCTCCTAAATAGCCCAATTCAAAGCCTCGTCTTACCAATCCAGCCATATTTCTTGCTCCAAGTTTTAGCAATAAATTTTTACGATGTGAAATGACTGTATGATGACTAATAAATAATTTATCGGCAATCATCCCAATGGTGTTCTCGTAGGCTGTTAGATATAAAACTTCTTTTTCTCTTGGACTTATCTTGGTTTGAGTATCGATAACTGAAATCATTATTTACTTTTCTATTACTTAATTCTTCTATCTATCCTTAGAAGAGAAATTCTATAATTATGTCACTATTATTTTCTCTAAATATTCGCCTTGATCAGTTGTCATTTTCAATAAATAGATCCCCGATGTTAATTTTTTAGTTTCCAATCTTTTATAATGATCCCCATGATTTGGATAGTGGTGCGATGTGAAAGGCATCATCAAATTTTTATTTATATCTAAAATTTCTAACCTAACATCTGTTTCCTCAGGAAGATATAGTCTTATTGTTTGAATAGATGAACCTATCAATGGAAATACGCTTAAAGACTCAGGTTGTTTTATTTTTTCTGATAGATGTTCACTTATTTTCTTAGATGGAACCATAGCAATCAATGGATTTACACAATCCTCAATTTCGGCAGATAGAGTACTTCCTATTTGCACCTCAAAGCCTGCTCCAAGTATTATTTCAGCTCCAGATTTATAATTAATATTTGATGAGTTAAGCACTGTACCACCAGACATCAAAGCCATCATGGCATGATACGTATTATTAGGAATATCAGCTTGATTGACATATAATGTATCCTGTCCACAATCTATATCTGATGGACTATAACCTATACAATTACAATCCTCATCAAAATGATCACCAACTGTAGCCATATCACCATCATCACAAGCACTTCCTTTATCCTTACATTCTTCTGCAGTAAAGGCTACTTTGCTAATACCTCTGCACGATCCACTATCGGTGGAGCTGAACATTACATATCTCGCTGCGACACTTCCGAAATCTGGGCCTTCAAAACCTGTATAGGTATTATCACCATTAGCTAATCCCCATGTAGGGGTAGAATGCTCTGTCCAATTTATGCCATCCGAGGAGTAATCCACACTTACATTTTGAAATCCTTGAGAGGTGTTTCCACTTACATTATAATTCCATACTCTGGTCGTCTTGAGCACATATAAATCACCCAAATCGTAGTGAATCCAATGTGTTCCATTTCTCAATGGGAGATAAGGATTATCTCTTTTATCACAGGATAGCCATGCGTCATCGCTTCTATTACCAAGTTCATTAGAAATATCGCAATAGTCATTTTTGACATATTCTGCACCAGGATCATCACAATCGACAAAGGGTGTACAGGGAGTCCCTACACACTCGCAACTTGCATTCACTTGATCATTAGCGGTAAAGGGATCCATATCGTCACAAGTAGTTCCTTGTGGAAGACATGCAGATTCATTGGTATAATCAAAAAAATAAGTCTCTGGCATAAAATGCCATTCACTATCAGAATGACCTGGTACTTTCCAGAAAACATGAAGATAATCACCCCAAGTGCTTACTGCTTGTACCGTTTCAAAATAGTAGTAAGTTCCTGCCGTTAGAGATACTCCTGTAATGGTTTGTGAAAGGTCTTTATCATGCTCTGCTCTATCTGATCCATACCTTATAGATATAGTCTGATTGGTTGAGGGTGCAGGGCCTGCAGAGTTAAACCGAAACTCTACATTTCGAGCACCAGTAAGATTGAAATCATAATTCCCTGTCACAGGCACTAGAAAATATCCTTGTATTAAAGAGGCATAGTAGTCATAATCATTGGTCCACTGGGCATATAATCCATTTCTCTGAACACTCATTCTAGATGGTATGGAAGGGAAATTAGGCATGATCAATTCGTCAATATTTCCATCGCCCATACTGTCGTAAAAATATACATCTAGTTCTCCCCTATTCCCAACATATAGTCCTGTTGTATCTGGCTGCCCTAGGCAATTACAATTTCCATCTTCCACATCGCCAAAAGTGCTGCTATTATTATCATTACAAGGTGTACCTTTTGCAAGACAGACTGGATCGCAGACATCAGTCAAAAATGGCGAAGACACTACTGTCCAAGTAGAATCCGTCACATAAGGTCTTTGCCACCTCAGTGTGGCATGATCTCCTCCTCCATTTTCTCTATGATGAACTTCAAAATAATACTGTTGCCCCGCTACCATATTTATGGCAGAAGAAGTTTGTGAAGGGTATCTATTATATTCTTCACTGCCTGTGTAATCAAAAGCCGTTGCGACAGTATCAAGATTATTTCTAGATGCATCAGTACTCAAAAAGAATAAAGTATAATCATCCCCTGTGAGATTAAAGGTAACAGGTCCAGAATTAGGCACTGAAATAAACCCTTTGGTGATGGCAGCATAATAATTTTGATAATTTGATGGAGCTGTAACGGAGTTTAAGGTTCTTACCACATCAGGGCCGTCAGGGTATGTATCATCTTCATAAAGAAATGTTATCTCAGAGGCTGATCCATATGGATCGTATATATTTTCCCAATAGTGCCATGATACTTGACCTGGTGTCCCCACGCATTGAGAAAAGGAAGAGTAGCATGAGCAAAGAAATATAAAAAGCAAAACTCCCCTAAATTCTCGTGAATAGAGAGGGATAGTAGTATAGTTCTCTTTTATCAATGTGCGTAAAGTGAATACTACATGGTCAGATGATTTACTTGGAATAGAGCCTCCATTTGTGAACGAGAAGTTTCGAGGAGTTAGGTCTATTAGATTGTCTATATTCTTCATATCCCTACACATTATATAATCCCAAAGGTGCTGGGTTCGTATTGTAATTATTGAAATTTCCGATGTTCGGAAGTATGTAACTCAAGTCATTAACTGAGACTCCAAACCAAAGCGCTATTTCCGCATATAACTCATCCACTGAAAGTTGAGGAATATATCGTCCTCTATTATCAATATTCACGTCATTATCTAAATCTAAATCTGGGTATTCTCCATAAATTTGTCCACCATTAATAGCACCACCTACTATCATACTATTTCCTCCCCAGGCATGGTCAGAGCCACCGGTATTAGTAGTCATGGTACGTGCAAAATCAGAAATGGTCATAATCGTAACATTATTCTCCATATTGATCTCTTCCATGCTGGAATAAAGTGAACTAATACCCTGATCCAAGATAGGTAGCATTACGCTTTGATTCATCAACACTTCATCATGATGATCCCATCCACCAAAAGTGGTAAAGAATATCTGCCTGTTAGCACCTAAATGCTGCTGTACACTTATCACATCAGCCATCATTCTCATATCCTGGGCGAAGCTTGTAGCAGCAAAAGCAGTAGAAAACCCTGGTCTCTTTGCTATGGCTGTTTTGAACAATTCATTACCTGCTAGTGTCTGCCTTCCAAGATCAGCATAAGTATCTTGAAAAATATTAGAATATACATCAGCCACCACTGAATTAATGGCTTCATCTCTTTGTTCTGTAAGGAAACCTGATTTTGACCACCATGACGTAAGTCCTTGTATGCCAATATCCTCTGGGTCTGCACTATTTCCTATAGAAAATTCAGCAATAGTATTTCCAGATTGAAATCTATTTTTACCGTCTAGTGAAATATTCATAGATATGGCATCGATAGTGTTCATATCCTTAAGCATATCTGCCATTCTTCCTCCTACACCTACTGCACTTCTATCTTGAGGTACCGAAGTCTGCCACTGCATAATTTGATCTGCATGAGAATATAGGCCAAGAGGTAATTGTTTGTTAGAATATTCAAGTTCATGGAGGTTAGCTATGGGTTCTACCAAGGTACCTACATTCGCTATAAATGCAGCTTTATTTTGATCAAATAGAGATTTCACTCCAGCAAGACCATTATGTACGCCATATGTTTTACCTCCCGTATTGGATGGAGATATATTCATGACATCATCCGTCTGTCCAGAGACATTATAGTTTAATGCCAAATCTCCCCTTATCCCTCTATAAGTATCATATTCTTGGGTGGTCGTAGGAATCAGCAAATTGTGAGAATCCGCACCTCCTGCCAATAGCACTACAACTAAAGCTTTATAATCTCCAGCTGCCCCAATAATATGTGGTCTCGCAGCAGCCGTATTAATCATTCCCAGATTTAGAGCTGTAGATAAAAATGTAGTTGAACCTAAAGCCGCACAGCTTGCCTCTCCTAAAAATCGTCTTCTTGATATTCTTCTTTTTCCCATTTGTGCATTTTATCTATTGATCAAATATTCTGGACTTGCCATAACCAGATATATCGCTATCCTTACTCTTATCCCATTGGTATAAACTTTGTCCTCTTCGCATTCTTCTATCTCACTGGCATTACCAGCATAATCTGTGGCACAATCAGTATCATCAAAATCAAAATTTTCAAGTGCACTGATGATTGCATCTATCGTCTCATCTGCAAGCTTTCCATGAGCTAAAATGAGATTCAGACGTTCCAATAACTGAGGCAAATACGCATCTTCTGAAAGCAACAACTCGTCAGAAATATCGAGATGTGATCTTTCATCTTCGTAAGAATCCCAGGATTCACCACTATACATACCCCAATCATCTGTCATATCACCAAATACCCAATCATTGAGCCCATTCATGTATCCTGTGATGGACTGACTGTTAGTAATTTGAAATTCTGGAGCTACTTTTTCAGCTTCTTCTATTGGCCCTATGGGTTGATAGTCAGACTGAAAAAAGTTAAATACACTTGGTGATGAAAATGGCTTTTGTTGTAACTGATTATAAACACTAGACAATGCATTTCGTACTCTTCCTGATGACGAATTGAGGTCAAAAGCATTAGCGAGTTGCATATATCTCACAAAGGGCTCTCTTAGCATACCATAATCAGCAAGCTCAGAATTAGCACAGCTTCTAGCTTCTTCATCAAGTAGTATTGCCTTTATAAAAGCCTTCATATCTCCTCTCACATTGCCATACTCAGAATCTCCATTAAATGCTTGTGCTACTCTTTCTATATATCCTCCACTTGGATTAGATGTGACTAATCTTTGAATCATGAACTTGCCAAAAAAGATGCCCACATTGGGATGGTTAAATAGATTATCCAATGCATCTTTTACATCCTCATATGCAAATCCTATTGCATTATTACGATCAGGAACTACTACTCCATTCAAGAGGTATTTCTCTCCAGGTTCATGATCATCATCATAGATCTGCATGGGTGTCAAATAAGTAGTTTCATAGTCAGATGGACCATAACCAAAATTCATGTTATCTCCATAACTGAATCCTGTAAAAATCTTGGCGAATTCTTTGATGTCTTCATTATCATAGGTAGAGCTATCTACTCCATTCATATCTTTCATACATGTGCCATCCATATTAAGATGACATAGTCCAATCGAGAATAATTGCATTACCTCTCTAGCATAATTCTCATCTGGAAATATGTATTGAATAGAAATGGTATCATATGGCCATGCAGTTTCATAATCTAAATGATAGATGGTATCAGTCTTTGAGTTATTCATATAAGTGAGATACCGTCCCATGGCAGAGTGATA